>Ga0181531_10003137_pt1 | contig 10190 bp, 6 predicted proteins | sample PEATcosm2014_Bin_38_FD_119743 | JGI IMG/M metagenome (GOLD analysis project Ga0181531, IMG submission 119743) | Peatland microbial communities from MTU Mesocosm Facility, Houghton, MI, USA - PEATcosm2014_Bin11_10_metaG | ecosystem: Environmental > Terrestrial > Soil > Wetlands > Peat | place... | reverse complement strand
TTTGGCCTGTTCTCGCTCAATCTGCTCTCGCCGATCGTTCCGCAACGCAGTGGCCTGGTACCGTCCATGGCGAGCCTCGTGCTCGACGGCACCGGCGGCCAGTACGAGGGGTTTTCGTATCTTGGCGGCGGCGTGCTGCTGCTGCTGGCATGTGCTGCCCCCACCCTGGCCCACCAAACAAGCCTGCGTTGGCGCCGTCATACCGTCTTGCTGCTGGTCCTCGCCGGCTTCACCGCCGCTGCCCTGACCAACGACGTCTATCTGGGGCGCTGGCACGTGCTGCACATTCCGCTGCCAGGCGCGGTCATGGCACTGGCGGGGGTGGTCCGCTCCAGCGGCAGGTTCGTCTGGCCGCTGGTTTACCTTACGGCCGCCCTGGCCATCGCCGCGGCGTCGCGGCGCGGTGCCATACAAGGCGGCGCGCTGCTACTCGCCGCGACCCTGCTGCAATGGGCCGATACCGCCCCGCTGCGCGCGGCACTGCGCGCCAGCATCGCGCAACCCGCGCCGGCGCCGATGCCGCCGGCCGTGCTGACCGCGGCGATCGCGGCCAACCGCATGATTACCGTGCTACCCAGCTATGCCTGCCTGCGGGCGCTGGAGGGGCCGGCCAAGGAAATCACCGTGCAGATTCAACTGGCGGCGGCACGCCTTAACGTCGCCACCAACACGCTCTATGCCGGCCGCGCGGCGCCGAACTGCGCACGGGAAGCGGCTAAAACGTCGCTGCCGGCGGCCGGAAGCGGCGAGGCAACCGTCTATCTACCGGATAATCCTGCCTTTGCGGGCCTTCGCGCCCTGGCCGCAACGCGCGCGGATTGCCGGGTCGGCGCTGCGTTCGTGCTGTGCGGCCTCCCCCCCGCGTATGAACGATACCCTACCAAGGGTTAAGTTGACTGGACCAAATCGGTCCCCTATACGAAATCCCGCTGGTCACGCGGGCGTGCGGGGCCGGCGGGTGCCACGCTTCACTGCCTTTTGAGGGGTGCGGCACGGCTCGCAACCTTCCCCGCGCTCCATCCTTAAACACTCGGTAACGCGCGCCGCCTACGCCGTAACGGGTAGGCCCCGGCCGCCGTATCACCGATTGCAAGGAGCCGAACACACATGGCCGCTGCTATCATCAACGTCGCCCCTGAGGGCAACCTCTCCCGCTACCTGCAGGAGATCCGCAAATTCCCCATGCTCACCGCCGAGGAGGAGCTCGAACTCTCGCACCGCTGGCGCGACGACGAGGACCTGGAGGCGGCCCACAAGCTTGTCACCTCGCACCTGCGTCTCGTGGCCAAGATCGCCATGGGCTACCGCGGCTACGGCCTGCCGGTCGGCGAGCTGATCAGCGAAGGCAATGTCGGCATGATGCAGGCCGTCAAGCGCTTCGATCCGGACCGCGGCTTCCGCCTGGCCACCTACGCGATGTGGTGGATCCGCGCGGCGATACAGGAGTACATCCTGCATAGCTGGTCCCTGGTGAAAATGGGCACCACCGCGGCACAGAAGAAGCTGTTCTTCAATCTGCGCCGGCTCAAGGGCCAGATGCAGGCGATCGACGACGGCGACCTGCAGCCCGAACAGGTGAGCAAGATCGCGACGACGCTCGGCGTGCCGGAACAGGACGTGGTCAGCATGAACCGCCGCCTCGCGGCGCCCGATCACAGCCTGAACGCCCCGGTGCGGGCGGACAGCGAAGGCGAGTGGCAGGACTGGCTCGTGGACGAAGGCGAAAGCCAGGAAACCGAGCTGGCAGAACGCGAGGAACTCACCGGCCGCAAGGCGTTGCTCGGCGGCGCGCTGCAAACGCTGAACGATCGCGAGCGGCATATCCTGGTCGAAAGGCGGCTCAAGGATAATCCTACGACGCTCGAGGATCTTTCACAGACCTACAACATCTCGCGCGAGCGGGTGCGGCAGATCGAGGTGCGGGCGTTCGAAAAGCTGCAGAAGGCGATGCGCACGCAGGTGACCGAGCGGCGTTTGGCCGCGGCTGGGGCACTGTAAGAAAAACAAGGCAAGGCCAGGGGCTCTGCCCCTGGACCCCGTTGGGGCCGTAGGCCCCAAACCCCGATTCCATGGTTCCGAGACTGGCATCGACATCGAGGCCAGTCCTCAACCCGTGGGCACGCTTTAGAGCGGATCGCGATCATATGCGATCAGCCATCGCGTGAATCCGCTCGCTAATACAAAGAGCTAGAGCGGGATGCCCCGCAACTCCGCTTCAACCTGATCGCATCCCGCTCTAGCCTTTGAGCGCCGCCAAGCCGACCAGAACCAGGCCCATCACCAGGAACGCGAACGCTACGCTTGAGGCAACGAACAGGATGAACATCCTGATCAGCGTGCCGAGCCAACTCGTTCCGTACACGCCGCGCATATGCACGAACAAATGTACCGGGCTGGCGAACAACAGCTCCCATGCCTCGTCGCCTCCCCATGGCTGCAAGCCCAGGCAGGCCACCACGAGCAGCCCCTGAAACGAAAGGCTGTGCATCGAGAAAATCAAATGGTCGAACAATAGAAGGTCGCGCCGAAACACAAAAATCAGCGACAGCATCAGTGCGGAAAACGGCAGTGCCAGAAACGCGAAATCATGGGCCCAGGCGCCCATGGCCGCCAATAATTGCTCGGGATGCGCCATCGCACGGCCGACATGGGCCCGCGCCCAAGCCGTCAGCGCGTCATCCCATGGTGCATAAATGTGCAGGTGCATGGCATTGATCTTGGCCGCGTCGCCCGGATCGCGTTGGATCGCGGCGAGGTTGATGTTGCCCATGCCGGCCGCCAACTGGCCAACCACGAACACCAGCACGAGCACCACCAGGAACATCCGCAGCGGCGGCACCTGCGGCGCACGCCGGCCCGCCAGGTAATCGCGCGTCAGCGCCGCGGGCTGTAACACCAGGCGCGGGAGCGTGCGCCAAAGCCGGCTGTCGGCGTCGAAGAAGTTCTCCAGGAACTCCCAGATCAGCTTGCGCGACGACCGGTGAAAATCCTCGCCCAACTGGCCGCACGCGTAACACCACGGCCCGCGCAACGGCGTGCGGCAATTGTAGCAAGGCGTGCCAAGCTGCAAAGCGTGCTTGCGCCGCCAGCGCAAAAACCCGCCCGCCGCAATGCCCGCCGCAACCTCAACCTCCAACTCGTCACCCATCGCCGCCCCCGGCCACCATGCGGCCAAACTCTACGGCTGGGTTGGTGGAGGAAGAAAGGCCAAGGGGCTCTGCCCCCTGGACCCCCGCTAAGGACAAGTCCTTAGAACCTATTCATTAGGTTAGGGGACAGGGAGGGGGGCAACGAGCGCGCGGCGCCATCCTCGTACCCCCCTCCCTGTCCCCTAACCTAATGAACGGGGTCTGGGGCCTACGGCCCCAGCGGGGGGTCCAGGGGGGCAGAGCCCCTTGGCCTTCTTCTACCCGCCAAACCGATCCGCGAGTTGGGCGCGTAGCTCGGGGGAGGCGGTTTCGAGCAACAGCCGCAGTTGGCGGCGGGTGGCGTAGAGCTGGTCGAGCAGTGACAGCACCAGCGGCAGGGTTGGCTCCTCCACCTCCAGGGCGGTGCGCAGATCCTGGATCAGGCGAATGCGCGCGAGGTCGGTTTCTGAGAAAACCGGCTCACCGGCCTGGCGGGCCGGGCGCACCCACTCGGCTTCGACGTAGTGCAGGATGTCGGCCTCGGTGAGGCCTGGCACCGTGGCGACCACGGTGGTGATCGTGATCATGCGCCCTCCTGCAGATGCGCGCGGGGATCGGTGGGATGGCGTTCCGCCCAGGCGCGCAGCGCGTCTTCCAGCGCGGCGTCGGGCTGGCCCGCGACCAGGTGCAAGGTTACGTAGAGATCGCCGGCGGGCCGGTCACCGTGCGCGGGGATGCCGCGGCCACGCAGCCGCAGCTTGCGGCCGGCATCGGAATGGCGCGGCACGGTCAGGCTCACCGGGCCGCTCAGGGTGGGCACGTTCACCTTGCCGCCGAGCACGGCCTCGGCGACGGTGACCGGCAGATCGACGTGGATGTCGTCGCCTTCACGGCGGAAGAACGGATGCGGCGCGACACTGACCTCGATCAGGGCATCGCCGGCGGGGCCGCCGTTGAAGCCGGCATGGCCCTGGCCGCGCAGGCGAATGGTTTGGCCGTCACGCAAGCCGGGTGGGATGGCGACGTCGAGCGATCGGCCTTCCGGCAGCGTGATGTGCTGCGAGCCGCCGAGTGCGGCCTCGCGGAACGGGATGGTCAGCGAGAAATGTTGGTCCTGGCCGCGGAACGCGCGGCCGCCCGCGCCAGCGGCGCCTGCACCGCCGCGAGTGCCGGCCTGGCGGAACAGCTCGGAAAAGATGTCGCCGAATGCGTCATCTTCCGCGCCGGCGCTGCGGTAGCGGCCGGCCTGGTCGCCCTCGGCGTACTGGCGGTAGAACGCGCGCTCGGTCGGCTGGCCTTCGGCATCGATTTCGCCGCGGTCGAATCGGGCGCGCCGCTCGGGGTCGCTGAGCAGCTCGTTCGCACTCGAGGCGGCCTTGAAGCGGGCTTCCGCGGCCGCGTTGCCGGGGTTGAGATCGGGGTGATGCTTCTTGGCCAGCTTGCGGTAGGCAGCCTTGATCTGTTCCGCGGTGGCGGTCTTGGGGATGCCGAGGGTTTGGTAGGGGTCCTGTGCCATGGCGCAAATATGGGCGCGCCATTGCGTGATCACAAACGCGACTTAATTTGCCCGCCACGCATGGTTCGCCCACAAGGGGCGCCCGAACCTGAACCGGAAACGCCCCATGAACCCAATCCGTTCCGCGCTGGCCACACTGTTGCTGCTCGCCTCGACCGCGCTGTCGCACGGCGCGCCGCCTTCGCCCAAAGCGCCGGCCGAGGCCGCTTCGGACAAGTCCGACGCGGCACCCAAAGGCTATTTCAAGCCGGAGCAGGCGGACTCCGACGGCAGCGTCACGATCGGCGGCGAGCGGGTTGACTACCATGCGGTGGTCGGCACGCTGGTGGTGCATCCGCGCGACTGGGACGACGCGCCGCAGAAGCCGGGCGACGACAAGGCGGGCGGCGACAGCGACGCCGACAAGTCGCCGAGCCCGGAGGCCGCGATGTCATACGTCGCCTACTTCAAGAAGGGCAGCCCGGCCGCGTCGCGGCCAATCATGTTTCTCTATAACGGCGGCCCCGGCTCCTCCACCGTCTGGCTGCACATGGGCGCGTTCGGGCCGCGGCGCGTGGTGACCTTGGATGACGCCCATGCCCCCGCGGCCCCGTATCAGTTGGTCAACAATGACAGCTCGCTTTTGGACGCCACCGACCTGGTGTTCATCGATGCGCCGGGCACCGGATTCGGGCGTATCGCCGGCCCGGGCAAGGAGAAGGCGTTTTGGGGTGTGGACCCCGACGCGCACGCGTTCGCCGATTTCATCACCGGGTTCCTGACCAAGTTCAACCGCTGGAACAGCCCCAAATACCTGTTCGGCGAAAGTTACGGCACCACGCGCAGCGCCGTGCTGGTGAATATCCTGGAGACCGAGAAGGACCTCGACTTCAACGGCGTGGTGCTGTTGAGCCAGATTCTGAATTTCGAGAACAGCCCGGACGGGCCGGAATTCAATCCGGGCAACGATCTGCCTTATGTGCTGTCGTTGCCGACCTATGCGGCGACGGCGTTCTACCACAAGAAACTGAATCCGATGCCGGCCGACCTGCGCACGTTTCTGAACGAAGTGGAACAATTCGCCACGCATGATTATGCGCAGGCGCTGAGCTGGGGCAACACGCTGTCGGACGACGACCGTAAGGCGCTCGCGGCGAAGCTGGCGAAATATACCGGTTTGACCGAGGCCTATATCCTGAAGGCCAATTTGCGCGTCAGCGGCGGCGAGTTCGAGAAGACGCTGCAGGACGATAGCGACACCACCACCGGGCGGCTGGATACGCGGTTCTCCGGCCCGACGATGGACCCGCTCAGCAAGGAAGCTGATTACGATCCGCAATCGGCGGCGATCAGCTCCGCTTATGTCAGTGCGTTCAATGACTATGTGCGGCACGATTTGCATTTCGGTCAGGACAAGGTGTTCAAGCCGGAAATCGACGTCGGCAAGTTCTGGAGTTTTACGCATACACCGCCGAATGGCGATGGCCAGACCGCGCCGTTTGTGAATGTGATGCCCGACCTGGCGGCGGCGATGAAATATAACCCGGATCTGAAGGTGCTGATCAACGGCGGGTATTACGATTTGGCGACGCCTTACTTCGCCGCGGTGTGGGAAATGCGGCATTTGCCGATCGAGCGCCGGCTGACGGCGAATATCGAGTTCAAGACGTATGAGTCGGGGCACATGGTGTATGCACATGCGCCTTCGCTGAAGGAGATCCACGATAACGTGGCGGCTTTTGTGGTGGGGACGGATAACGAGAAGAAGTAAAGGAAGGCCAGGGCTCTGCCCTGGACCCGCTGGGGCCGTAGGCCCCAGACCCCTTTTCTTAAAATGGGGGTCTGGGGCCCCCGGCCCCAGCGGGGTCCAGGGGCAGAGCCCCTGGCCTTCTTGACTGCTGGGGGAAACAAAAATGGCAACGATCCAAACCACGCTAGGCCCGCGCGACGTCGATACGCTCGGCAAGACGCTAATCCACGAGCACGTGCTGGTCGGCTACCCAGGCTGGTTCATCGACAATCGCATGCCGCCGTTCATCCGCGCCGAGGCCTTGGATCGCGTTGTCGATGCGTTTCAGCGGTTACACGCCTACGGCGTCAAGACGGTGGTCGATCCCTGCCCGATGGATCTCGGGCGCGATGTCGAGTTCGTGGCCGAAGTCTCGCAGCGCAGTGGCATTAATTTGATTTGCACAACCGGCGTCTATACCGAGGCGCAAGGCATTCCGTTCGCGTTGAGCCATTTCGAAACGTCCGTGATCGCCGAGATATTTCAGCGCGAGATCGAGGACGGCATCGGGCGGTCGGGCATCAAGCCCGGGCTGATCAAGATCGCGACCGGCGACCAGAAGGTGTCTGCCTACGAACGCAAGATGCTGATGGCTGCTGCGCAGGCGGCGAAACACACCGGGCTGGCGCTGCTGTCCCATACCGAGAATTGCAGCTGCGGACATGACCAGATCGATATCGTGACCGGCGAGGGTGTGGCGCCGCACCGGCTGCTGGTTGGCCATTCGTGCGGGCGGGACGATCATGAGTACCAGGCCAGCCTGGCTCGGCGTGGCGCGTATGTTGGATTCGATCGGTTTGGCATTACGATCTTCAATTCGGATGAGAGCCGTATGAAGAACGTGAAGCAGATGATTGATGCGGGGCTGCGTAATCATGTGCTGGTGTCGCACGACACGGTGAATTGCTGGCTAGGGGGTATTCCTGGTGTGGGACATCCGGACCAGGTGAAGCAGGTGGTGCCGAACTGGACGCTGACGCATCTGTTCGAGCGGATATTTCCGGCGTTACGGCAGATGGGCATGACTGACACCGACCTGGATCACATTGTAACCGAAAACCCTCGGCGCTATTTTGCGGGAGCGGCTATTCCCGCCTGAGGTCGGCAACCAATGAACAAAAGTTTTTGCTTCTTTTTTCAAAAAGAAGTGCTTTCTTCTCTTCATTGACGTTCAGTGCGCTTCGCCCCACGATCGGCCGGCACCCGTTTCCACCACCAGCGGTACCGTCAATACCGCGGCCGCTTCCATGATCCGTTTCGCGACCGTGGCCAACCGTTCCGCTTCCGCGGCCGGCGCCTCGAACAGCAATTCGTCATGCACCTGCAATAGCAGGTTCGCCGAAAGTCCGGCTTCCTTCAGCGCCGTGGGTAATTTCACCATGGCGCGCTTGATGATGTCCGCGGCGCCGCCTTGCAGCGGGGCGTTGATGGCCTGACGCTCCGCGCCGGCGCGGCGGGCCATGTTCTTGTCGGCGATGCCTTGGATGTAGAGACGCCGGCCGAACGGCGTGAGCACGAAACCGTGGATGCGCGCTTCTTCCTTGGTGCGCTCCATGTAGGCACGGATGCCTGGGTAGCGGACGAAATACGCGTCGATATAGGATTTGGCTTCGCTGGCCTCGATGCCGAGCTGGCGCGCGAGGCCAAAAGCGGAAATGCCGTAGATGATACCGAAATTGATCGCCTTGGCGCGGCGCCGCGTTACCGGGTCCATTTGCGCCAGCGGAATATTGAAAACCTCGCTCGCCGTGCGTGCATGGATATCTTGCCCCTGCGCGAACGCATCGCGCAAAGCGGGAATATCCGCGACGTGGGCCAACAGGCGCAGCTCGATCTGCGAATAATCCGCGCTAACCAGCACGTTGCCCGGTTCGGCGACGAAAACGCGGCGAATGCGGGCACCTTCCTCCGTGCGGATCGGGATGTTCTGCAAATTGGGGTCGTTGCTGGAAATCCGCCCGGTGCTGGTGGCCGCCATGGCATAGGACGTGTGCACCCGGCCGGTGGCGGGATTGACCTCGGCCACCAGTGCATCGGTGTAGGTGGATTTCAATTTTGCCAGTTGCCGCCATTCCAGCAGCCGCGCGGGGAGCTCGAACCCCTGGTCCGCCAGCGTCTGCAGCATGTTGGCGTCAGTGCCCCAGATACCGGAAGGCGTGCGTTTGCCGCCCGGCATTTTCAGTTCATCGAACAAAATCTCGCCGAGCTGTTTTGTGCTGCCGATGGCGAACTCGCGGCCGGCCAGTTTGTAGGCATCCTGCTCCATGATCGCCATGCGCGCGCCGAAATCGATCGACATGCGGCGCAGTTCGTCGACATCGATGCGGATGCCTGCCGCTTCCATATCGGCCAGCACCAGGATCAGGCGGCGTTCCAACTGCTCGTAGAGGGCGAGCGCGTGGTGGGTGCGCAAGGCGGGCCGCAGCGCGTGGTGCAGGCGCCAGGCGATATCGGCCTGTTCCGCGGCGTATGCGGTGGCCGCCGGGGCTGGCACCTGCGCGAAGGCCAGGCGCGCGCGGCCGGTGCCGGTGGTTTCGTCGAGCGTTTTTGCCGTGTGGCCGAGATGGCGCGCCGCCAGCGTGGGGAGCTCGTGATCGTGTGCGCCGGCGCCTTGCATGAACGAAATCAGGCACGGATCGTCGCACGGCAGCGGCGCGGGCAATCCGGCCTGGCGCAGCAGCAAAAGCGCGTATTTCGCGTTCGGGATGATTTTCAGCACGCTGGCATCCGCCAGCACCGGTGCCAGCAGGCGGCCCGCCACCTCCGGCGATAGCCGCGGCTCGGCCAGTTCACCGCCCGGGAAAGGCACATAGGCGGCTCGTCCCGCGTCGGTGGCGAGGGCAAAACCAAGCCATGCCGCCTGCAAGGCGCGTGGATTGCCATCGGTCTGCACATGCAACGCCAACCGCCGCGCCGCGACGGCGCGCGCCAGCCAGGCCGCGAGCGTTGCCTCATCGAGGATCGTTTCGTACGGACCGAAGGCGGCGGTGGGCGTTTCCTCCGGTGCTGCCTCGCTCTCCGCCGACGCCGCGCCCGCATCCAAACCCAGCCGAGTAGCGGTGCTGCGGAATCCCATGGCGTGCAGAAACGCGGAGAGTGTCGGGCGATCGATCGGTGCCGCGATCAGCGACGCGAGCGGCAGCGGCAGCGGCGATTGATCCGAAAGCTCAACTAGTTTGCGCGAAATACGGGCATCATCGGCGTGCGCCAGCAGATTGTCGCGCCGTTTCGACGGTTTCATCGAGGGGGCCGCGGCCAATACCGATTCCAGGTCGCCGTAGGCCTGGATCAGTTCGGCGGCACCCTTCGGGCCGATGCCGGGAACGCCCGGAACATTATCCACGCTGTCGCCCATCAGCGCTTGCACCTCGATCACCTTTTCCGGGGTTACCCCGAATTTCTCCAGCACTTCCGCGGGGCCGATAGATTTGCCCTTCATCGGGTCCAGCATGGCGACGCCGGGGCGAATAAGCTGCATCAGATCCTTGTCGGAGCTGACGATGGTGACTTTCATGCCGGCCTCGCGCGCCACCCGCGCGTAGGTGGCGATCAGGTCGTCGGCCTCCCAATCGTCGAGCTCCATGCTCGGCACGCCGAATGCGGCGGTGGCATCGCGCACCAATTTGAATTGCGGCACCAGTTCCGGTGGCGGCGGCGGGCGCTGCGCCTTGTATTGGTCGTACAGGCGATTGCGAAACGTCTGGGCGCCGGCATCGAACACGACGGCCAGGTGGGTGCCGACATGATCTTTCAGGAACCGCGCCAGCATATTGGTAAA
>Ga0181531_10003136_pt1 | contig 10196 bp, 7 predicted proteins | sample PEATcosm2014_Bin_38_FD_119743 | JGI IMG/M metagenome (GOLD analysis project Ga0181531, IMG submission 119743) | Peatland microbial communities from MTU Mesocosm Facility, Houghton, MI, USA - PEATcosm2014_Bin11_10_metaG | ecosystem: Environmental > Terrestrial > Soil > Wetlands > Peat | place... | reverse complement strand
GGCGGCGGGGGCTTGGCGGTAGGCCTCGGCAATTTCGGGATCGGCCAGGATGGTGGACAGGAGCAGCTTGAGGTCCGGATTGGTGAAGCTCTCTACGTAGCCGAGAAGCTGGCTCCAGAGGGCAGCTACATCATAGCTGGTCGAAGGCAGCAGGTCGGTCTTGTCGACTTCGCTGGGCTGGGCCAGGCGAAGCTGATCGATCTTCATCTGCAGGCGGTCATCGAAGCGGGAGGCGCTGCCGCGGGCCTTGACGATGTCGCCGCGGTCGAAGGTTTTGGCGATGCGCGGGTCGCCCGGCTCCCAGACGCGGCCTTCAAGCTGGCCGGTTTTATCGCCCAGAACCAGGTTGAGGTAGGGCTTGTTGGACTTGGTGGTGCGCTGCTGCTTGGCCAGGACGAGGAAGAACCCGTCAAAGAGCTTTCCTTCATCGAAAGCGGCCAGGTCGGCGATATAGATGTCTTTCATTCTGCGGAGAAGCTTAACGCAACCGCCGGGTCCTGCCAAAATGCGAGCCGGGCGTGGGAGGAAATCCCAGGCCCGGCCGGTTCATTCGATGGTCAGCGTTACTGTTGCGGCTGTGGAGCGGGAACCGGAGGAGGCGCAGGGCCCAGCGGCACATCGCCCTGCGGTTGGGTCTCAGCCTTCTTCTTGTTCGCCAACCGGGTCTTTTCGGCGGCGGTGGTGGACTTCTTTTTCTTTTTGGTGGCCGTATCACCCGCCAAACCGAGTGGCCCCGCCTGGGTCTGGCGGTCGGCAACCTCGGCAGCATCCGGTGCAGCGGGAGCCAAATTGTCCAGCTTCGGCCCCTTGGTCTTGGACTGCTTGGCCTGTTTGGCGCGCGCGCTGAAGCGTGTCTTCTTCTCCGGAGCGGCTGTGGGTTCCAGCGGATTCGCCGGCTCCTGAGCGGCATTTGCGGCCACCTGCTGCACCGCGCCCGCGTCTTCAGTCTTGGTTTCGGGCCCGTTGGGCAGCGTTTTGGTCGGCGCCTTGCCGAAGCGAATCTTTTCTTTCTTGCCAGGCTTCATGGAAGCCGTCCCGGCAGCCTTGGCATTTTTCTTGTTGGGCTTTTCTGCCGGCGCCGGCGTTGCGGCAGGTTCAGCCGCAGCAGCGACTTGCGGCGATTTCTGGCGGAAGGTGCGGGTGGTTTCGCGGAAGCGGGTGCGCTCTACTTTTTTCTTCTTTTTGGGGGCGGGCGGAGTATAGGCGCTATACACCGGCTTGGTCTGTTTGGCGCTGGCCCCGCTGTCCGCATAGCCCGGCTTGATGTCGATGAAAGCATCTTCGCGCATCTTGGTGAGAAAGTCGCGCATGGCCGGCTCCATGCGGCTCATGTAGAAATTCTGCTCCACTTCCTGCTCTACATCCTTGTATTCGGGAACACCGCCGGGCACGTGTTGGACAACACTGAAGATGACGAAACCCTGCTTGGTGCGGATGGGCTCGGTAAACTGGCCCGTTTTGAGTGCAAAGGTCGCATCTTCGAAGACCTTGTTCAGCTTGCCGCGCTGAAAGACGCCCAGGTCTCCCCCCTGCGCGGCCGTTGTGCCGTCGCTGAAGGATTTAGCCAACTGGCTGAAGTCGCCGCCGGCGTGGAGCTTGGCCTCAATGTCGTCGGCCTTGGCCTTGGCCGCCGCCAGTTTCTCGGGATCGTCGGGTTGCACTCCCCCCGGCATGGTGGGATCGGGGGCAGGCGTGCCGATGGAGACCAGTATCTCGCTGAGGTGAACGCTCTCCGGCTGAGCATATTCCTGCTTGTGCTGCTCAAAATAGCGCTGCGCCTCGCCCGGCGTGAACTGAATCCTGCGGCCCACCTGGTCGCGCATTACTTGCTGGGTGATAATGCCATTGCGGATCGTGGCCTTGAAATCCTCATACGAGACGCCCTGTTCCTTCGCGGCCTTTTCCAAGTCTTCCAGGGTCTCGAGGTTGTATTGTTTGCGGATCTCGTCCAGCCGCTTCACCAACTCGGTCTCGCCATTAATGCCCAGTTCCTTGGCCTTGGAGAGCCAGAGCTGCTGGTCGATGAGGTTGCGCAGCAAGTCCTTGTGGGCGTCGGAGGTCTCCTGCATGGTGGCGCCGTGCTCGCGCGCCTCCTGGTCCAGTTCCTTCATTGCCCGTTCATAGTCAGAGCGCGAGATGACCTGATCGTTGACGCGGGCGACGATGTCTTCCACCGTGGTGCCTCCGTAGGGGCTCTCGGGCGCGGCGGGACGCGTTTGCGCCAGAGTGGAACTTGCGAGCAGCACCGTCGAGAACACGAAAGCCGCGGGAGGGCGAAAAAGTCTTAAGGTCATAGGTAAGGACACGGCAGGCGGCGATCGATCTCCACCTGAACCATAGACGCCATTGTAAATGCCAGGAGAGCAGGCGCGCGACGCCGCGAGCGAATCCTGGTGCGGTTCCGGAGCGGAGCCGCGGCGGATTCGCCTGCGATTCACGGTGCGGGGCTGGAGGGGGAACGTGGGATAAGGGGAAACCAGCGTCCTGCGCGCCGGTTCCCCGGAAAACCGCTCGGGCAGCGAGCGGTGCGCCGCTACCCGAATGGCCCGGCGCGCAGTCAAAGATTCAAGTGCTATACTTCAGTCAAAGACTGCTCTGCCAGGGCCTATTGAGCGGTTTCCCAAATCCGTGGGCCTTGCCGGAACCGGGCAGGGCTCATTTTATTCGAGAAACAATCCACTGGGATACGGTGGATTCGGCCTCGCTCCATGGGAAAGCCGCCGTTGAGCCTCTGTCGCACCTGCTGTCTGGAGGTTCCGAAAGCCTATGACTCCCCGCGCCCGCCGCGCACTTTTCACCGTGGTTCTCTTTTTTGCCGTCTGCGCCGTCGCGGGCAGCGTCTTGCAGGGCAGGGTTGGAGCCCAGTCCTCGGCCGACGAGAGCCAGCTCCGCGACAGCCTCAAGGCTTTCACCAACGTCTACGCCCTGGTGGAGCAGAACTACGCCGAACCGATCAACGGCGACAAGGCAGACGGAGCTATCTATGACGGGGCAATCCCCGGCATGTTGCGCGTGCTGGATCCACACTCGAATTTCTATGACCCCAAGGCTTACGCCAAGATGCGCGAGGACCAGCACGGCCGCTATTACGGCGTGGGCATGGTGATCCAGCAGCAGCTCAACAAGGTTTACGTCATCACACCTTACGAGAACACACCGTCGTTCCGAGCCGGCATCCACCCCGGCGACATCATCGCCTCGGTGGACGGCAAGAGCACCGACGGCATGACCTCCGACCTGGTGGCCAAGGCGCTGAAAGGCCCCAAGGGCACGCATGTGCAGGTCACCATGATTCGCGAGGGCCAGGCCAAGCCGCTGACCTTCGACCTGGTGCGCGACGAGATTCCCCACCCCTCGGTGGACCTGAAATACGAGATTCGCCCTGGCATCGGCTATATTCACCTGACCCAGTTTCAGGAGACCACGGCCCAGGAAGTAATTGAGGCTGTGAACGGCTTCGGCGACCTGAAAGGACTGGTATTTGACCTGCGTGGCAACCCCGGCGGGCTGCTGAGCCAGGCTGTGGAGGTTTGCGACCACCTGCTCAGCAAGGGACAAAACATCGTTTCCCAGCGCGGGCGCGCCTATCCCGACCAGGTGTATACGGCCACCCACGGCAATGACGGCAAGACCTTCCCGATCGTGGTGCTGGTCAACCGCAATACCGCTTCGGCGGCGGAGATTGTCTCGGGAGCTTTGCAGGATCATGACCGGGCCCTGATTGTAGGCGAAACCACTTTTGGCAAGGGCCTGGTGCAGACTGTCTATAACTTAAGCGAGAATACCGGCCTCGCGCTGACCACGTATCACTATTACACTCCCTCGGGCCGGCTCATCCAGCGCAATTACTCCGGCGTTTCGCTCTACGACTACTATTACAACCACGCCGGAGCGCAGCCCAACGACGCGACCAACCGCGAGGTCAAGCTGACCGACGCGGGGCGCACGGTTTATGGCGGCGGCGGCATTACGCCCGACGAGAAGATCGAAAGTCCCAAGAGCAACCACTTCCAGGACACGCTGCTCTATAACGATGTGTTTTTCCACTTTGCACCGGTCTACCTGGCCAACCGTACCGTGGACAGGAACTTCCAAGTGGACGACGCGGTGATGGGCGAGTTCAAGCAATACCTGACCAGCAAAAACATTGCCTGGACCGACAGCGACCTGAACGGAGTAAGCGACTGGCTGAAGACGCGCATCAAGGAGAAGATCTTCACCATCCAGTTTGGGCAGTTGCAGGGTCTGCACACGCTCGCCGACTGGGACCCGATGATTCAGAAGGCGTTGACGTACCTGCCAGAAGCGCAGGCACTCCAGGACAATGTCCAAAAGGTGCTGACGCAGAAGGCGATGGCGAGGAACAACACGCAGTAGTTAAATCGTTTCTATCAGGCAAAAGGGCTGTCCCGGCAGGGATGGCCCTTTTGCTTGTAGCCTGCGTCACAGCGCGAGCCCGGCCTGCGCTCATAGCCTTTGAACGAAGTTGGAGAGGAAGTTCAATGCCAGCAATTGCCGCGGAAAGCGCAATCACCGTCCAGAACCTACTTGCCGCCTTTGAGGGCGAGTCGAATGCGCACGCAAAGTACACCGCCTCTGCCGTCAAGGCCGACGCCGATGGATTGCGCGGAGCCGCCAGCCTGTTTCGCGCCGCCGCGCGCGCCGAGCAGATCCACGGCGCCAATCACGCCCGGGTCATCAAGCAGATGGGCGGCGAGGCGCGTTGCGAGATCCATCCGGTCGAAGTGAAGACCACTCTCGAGAATTTGAAGGCCGCGCTGGGCGGCGAGCAATACGAGATCGATACCATGTATCCCGGCTTCCTGGAAGAGGCAACGGCCTGCAAGAACACCGCCGCCATTCGCACGTTCACCGGGGCTCTTGAGGCGGAGAAGACCCATGCCCGGCTGTACGGCGAAGCGATCGCGCTGTTGGCCGGTGGGCAGAAGGACTCCTGGATCGGCGCCGCGCGCGAATTCTACGTGTGCCCGGTGTGCGGCTACACCTCGGAGACGGAAGAGGAGCACGAGCGGTGCCCGGTCTGCAATTGCCCATGGGAGCGGTTTGAGATCGTGCGGTAGAGAATCTCTGCGCCGCACCTTTTTTTGTGAACACAATTACGGCTCGTCGTTGTAGACGCCAATCTCCAGCCTGCCACCTTCCGCGAGCCGGGCGCGATACATGCCGGAAGTGTTGAAACTCCACACGAGTTGGCCGTCGGGCGTGATGGCGATGAGGCCGCCGTCGCCGTGAAGGGCTTCCAGCTCTTTGTGAATGACTTGGTCGGCGGCTTGCTGCAACTTGAAGCCCCTGAAGTAGACCAGGTTGCAGACTTCGCGAGCCACGCCTAGGCGAATGAAGTACTCGCCTACTCCGGTGGCGGAGACGGCGCAGGACTGATTCGAGGCGTAAGTGCCCGCCCCGATGATCGGCGAGTCGCCCACGCGGCCCCATCTTTTTGCTGGTGTCCCGCCGGTCGAGGTGCCTGCGGCAATGTTGCCGGCCCGATCGAGAGCAACCACGCCCACAGTGCCGAACTTGTGCGCTGTCGGCGCTTCAAATTCGGCGATGGGCACAGGCGGCGGAGGCGGCACGCCGGCGGGACGCGGCGGAATGGGGCGGCCTTCTTTCTGTAACTGCTTGATCAGCGACTGCCAGCGGCGCTCGGTGAAAAAGAAACTTGGTTCGACCTGCTCCAGGCCAACCTCGGCGGCGAAGGCGTCCGCGCCCGCGCCGATTAGCATCACATGCGGCGACTTCTCCATGACCGCGCGCGCCAGGCTGATGGGATGCCGTGTGCGGGTGACGCCTGCCACCGCGCCGGCCTTCAGGTCTGAGCCGTCCATGATGGCGGCATCCAGTTCGTTCTTTCCCTCAGCGGTAAAGACCGCGCCGCGGCCCGCGTTGAAGAGCGGATCGTCTTCGAGAATCTGAATTGCGGTTTCGATGGCATCGAGCGACGAGCCTCCTTTATCGAGGATCGCGGCGCCGGCTTGAATGGCCTGAGTCATCGAAGCGCGATAGGCGGATTCGGTCTTGGGGTCCATGGTGGCGCGCTCGATCACGCCTGCGCCTCCATGCAGCACGATAGCCCAGTGGTGGGTTGGCTGCTGCGCGGCGGCCACGGCGGCGAGGGTGGTGACCATGATTGCTCCAGAAAGTGCGCTATGAATCATTCTCATTGCCGATCCCTCCGTAAAGGCTTCGATGGGCGAGCTTAAAGCTACTTCTTCGGAATCGTCAGCTCCGCTCCTTCGCCTACCTTATATGTCTCGGAGAAGTTGCGCTGGTCGATCCCCAGCGAGAGCCGCCCGCGGGAGTCGATGTAGAAAAGCTCCTTGCCGACGGGCACATCGCTGAATGTCTTCACGAAGGGAAAGACATAATGTTTGCCGGCGAGGTCGATAGGGACCTGATCACCGAGTTTGTAGCCGAGTTTCGCGAAGGTCTCCGCGGGCACGTTGAGTACGAGGTTACCAAAAGGTCCGTCGGTTCCGAGAACTTGACCGTGCAGGCCCTTCTCATCGATGGTTGCGTTCTTCAGGTCGAGCCGCGCCAGTTTGCTCACGTCCACGGCGGGGCCGGCCTGGGCGAAATCGTCGCCGCGAGCCACGTGCGCGCCGGAGGGAGAAAAGATGTCGCGCCCGTGAAAGGTGGAGGAGATTCCGGACCCGATCATCCATGCCGGGTTGGTGATCTCGTGTGCTTCGACGATGCCGTCGCGGTCTTGGACCAGGGTGAGCAGGCCGTTGTCGGGGAGCACGAAGAACTGGCCCACCCGCGATTTTGCGATGATGGCCTTGCGCGTGGAGCCGACACCGGGATCGATGACGACGACAAAGACCGCGTCCTTGGGAAAGTAGGGCGCCGAGCCAGCCAGGAAGCGCGCTCCCATGGCGATGTTATAAGGCTCGGACTGATGAGTGATGTCGAGGATGCGCACGCCGGGCGCGACTCCGTCCATGACCGCTTTGCAGATGCCCACGGCATCGTCCTTGACGTCGAAGTCGGTCATGAAGCCGATGACCTTCAGCGGCTGTTGCGCGGCCGCGGTCCAGGCCAGCACGGCCATGATCGCCGCACAGACTAGAGTTCTCTTGATGGTATGCACACATAACCTCCCCGTTTCCTCTCATGGTATCGTCTGCGAGCAGGAACAGCTTTGTTGCGAGGCGAGACTCGGTTACCATCGCAATCAATGAGGACTAACGCCCGATTTTTTCTTGCAATCCTGCTGGCGATCTCATCGGGAGCCACAGCAGCCGCCAAGCCCAAGCCAATTCCGGTGAAGGTGGTGGTGGTGGCCATGTTTGAAGTAGGTGCCGACACCGGCGACGCACCCGGTGAGCTTCAATACTGGGTCGAGCGCGACCACCTGGACCGCATTTATCCGCTGGCGGCCGGCTACCATGCTCTACGGATGAATGGGGCCGGCGAGATGGGGGTGCTCACCGGCCAGGGCACGGCGCACGCGGCGGCGACTATCATGGCGCTCGGCCTCGACCCGCGCTTCGACCTGGGCCACGCTTACTGGATCGTCGCCGGCATTGCTGGAGGGAATCCGGATCGAGTCTCGCTGGGGTCGGCGGCGTGGGCGCGTTGGGTGGTCGATGGAGACCTTGGTTACGAGATCGACGCGCGTGAGATTCCTCAGGATTGGACGACGGGCTATATTCCACTGCGCAAGAAACAGCCGTATGAGGAGCCGGCAGAGCCTCTGGAGGGCCAGGTCTATGCGCTAAACGCGGGGCTGGCAGAGTGGGCCTACAACCTGACGCGCACTAAGCCGCTCGCGGACTCGGAGCATTTGAAGGAGATTCGCAGCAACTTTGACGGTGCGGCTGCAAACCATCCGCCGTTCGTAACGTTGGGGGACGAAGTTTCGTCTTCGAGGTATTGGCATGGAAGGCTCTTTGACGCGTGGGCTGCGGAGTGGATGAGCTACTTCACCAACGGCAAAGGAGAGTTTGCCACAACGGCGATGGAGGATACAGGCACCTTGCAGTCGCTTCAATTCTTGGCTAATGCGGGGCGCGTGGATGGGCAGCGCATTCTGGTGCTGCGCACGGTAAGCAACTTTGACCGGCAGCCGCGCGGCATGACGGCGGCTGAAAGCCTTGCTACCCAGCGGATTGGGAAGTACAGCGGATACCTGCCTTCGCTGGAGGCTGCCTACACTGTCGGCCACACCGTTGTGAGTGAACTGCTCTCGAACTGGCCGAAGTACGAGAGGACTGTAGCCGGAAGGAATCAAGCTCCACCATCCAAGCCGTAATATGACCTTCTTCAGCCCCCGTCATCCGTAAAGGACTGTTGCTCTCACACTACGATTTGGCGGGGGCGAGGCGGAAAGTGCAGAATGCTTAAGATCCGTAAATCAATTGTTCGCGTGTGCTCTGCCGGATTTGTGGCCGTTGTTACCGCAGGCAGAACCGCGAAATGAAGGAAGCCGCGATGCATTCTGTCTGGTTTGGTGAGTTTCTGGGCACGCTGGTTCTGGTGCTGCTGGGCAACGGCGTGAACGCCGGTGTTACTTTGCGCAAGTCCTACGCCGCGGACTCGGGCTGGATCGTCATCACGACCGGATGGGCGCTGGCCGTATTGTGCGGCGTGCTGGTGGCGCAAGCATTTGGAAGTCCCGGAGCCAACTTGAATCCGGCCATCACGCTGGCCAGCGCAGTGATCGGCGGGAATTATTCGCAGTTGGCGAGCATGTGGTCGGCACAGTTATTGGGCGCCATGGGCGGCGCCGCGCTCATGGCGCTCCACTTTGCGCCACACTGGAAGCTCACGCCGGGTCCGGTCGACAAGCTGGGCGTCTTCTGCACCAACGCGGCGGTGCGGAGCCCGCTCGCCAATATTTTGAGCGAGGCTGTGGGAACGGCGGTACTGGTGCTGGTGGCCAGCGCCATTTTCTCGCGCGGAGTCTCAGCCAACGGACCGGCGGCGGGCATGGGGCCGTGGCTGGTGGCCAGCCTGGTGTGGGGCATCGGCCTCTCGCTAGGTGGTACCACGGGCTACGCCATCAATCCCGCGCGCGACCTGGGTCCGCGGATCGTTCATTGGCTGTTGCCGATTCCCGGCAAGGGCGGATCGAATTGGCGGTATGCGCCGATTCCGATCATCGGCGATCTTGCGGGAGCCGCGCTTGCCGGGCTGCTGGTGCGCTTCGCGCATCTGTAGCACAGAGCGGCCAACCCGATCGACGGCTCAGTCGAATGAGCGGTGTCGCATTACTCCAGACACGAAGCCACCACCGCCAGCGCAGCTATGGCCGCGGTCTCCGCCCGCAAGATGCGCGGACCCAGCGATGCGGCGCGCCAGCCATTGGCATCCAAGAGCGCTTCTTCCTCGGGCGCCCATCCGCCTTCGGGACCTATGGCGATCTCCAGGGTGGGCATCTCCTGCTCGGCCGCGGCCACGGCGTCTTCCATCACGTGGCGCAGGGTGGTGGTGCGCTCCTGCTCTGCAAGCACGATGCGCGTTGCCTCCGAAACTGCCCGCACGCGCGCCGGCAGCTGAGCCGGATCGTGGATAAGGGGCACATCGGAACGGCGGGACTGCTGGGCCGCCTCGTGCACGATGCGCCGCCACCGCTCTGTGCGTTTCTCCGCTGCCAGAGCCAAATGCTTCTCTGTCCGACGAGCAATCACCGGCGCCACCGCGGCAACCCCGAGTTCGGTCGCCTTCTCAATAGCCCACTCCATCCGATCGAACTTGAAGACGGCAATCACCAATGTGACAGGCAGCGCGGGATCGGCCTGGACCTCGGCGATCAGGTTAAAGCGAACCTCGATGATTCCCGCAGAGCCCGATGAGATGGCAGCCACCTCAGCATGAAAGACGTGGCCGCCCGCCACCACATCCGCCTCCATGCCCGGTTGGGCGCGCAGCACGCGGGTCATATGCTCGGCCTGCGCGCCGGCGATGGTCGCGGTGGCCTCATCCCAATGCTCGGCAATCCAGCGGCGGCGTGTCATAAGTTTCCCCGCAACGTTCTCTGCGTTAGAAGTCCAGTCCATCCGTAAAAACACTAAGGGGGACGCTGGAAGCGTCCCCCGGAAGTGTTGCCTTTTGGTTGGATGACCCGCTACTTCTTCTTTGCGGCCTTCTTTGCGGCCTTCTTCGCGGGCGCCTTTTTGGCGGCTGCCTTCTTCGCGGGTGCCTTCTTCGTTGCCATTTTGCCTATTCTCCCT
>Ga0181531_10003135_pt1 | contig 10200 bp, 9 predicted proteins | sample PEATcosm2014_Bin_38_FD_119743 | JGI IMG/M metagenome (GOLD analysis project Ga0181531, IMG submission 119743) | Peatland microbial communities from MTU Mesocosm Facility, Houghton, MI, USA - PEATcosm2014_Bin11_10_metaG | ecosystem: Environmental > Terrestrial > Soil > Wetlands > Peat | place... | reverse complement strand
CCGTTGCCGGGGCCGCCGGGGCCGGGACCACCGAAACCGCCAGTCTGGATGACGACGGTGGTGGAACCAATGGTCAACGACGAAGCATTCACCGATTCGATCGCGCCGGTTGACGAGCACGCGCTCATGCTGGGAGATGTCGTACCGGTCACCGAGACGGTGGCGCCGACGGTCAACAGCGACGAGAGCGTGGTGTTAGATGTATAGCCTATAGATACGAAAATGCTCGTTGAGCTCGCAGTGAATAAAAAGCCATTGATTGAGCCATCACCCGCATAATTCAATTGCTTGATCGTGCCGGAAGTGGGGCCGTAAGTCGTGGAGCCCGAGGTTGGCGCTGTGTAGGTGGCTTTCGTCGTGTTGTTCGTAAAACTGCTGACCTGCACGGACTCGAAGCCGGAGCTCGCCGTAATAGCTGTGCCGCTATAGGTTACGCTGTTTCCCACGACGCCCAGCGTGCTGACGCCGCCGCAAATGGAGGACGGGAACGAAAGCAGGACGTCGGTGCCGGTGAGGAAGCCCTGGACCTCGCCGCCATTGCCGTAGTTCAGTTCTGTGATAGTACCCGTCACGCTGGTCACCGTCGTTGTCGTGGTTGTCGTCGTCGTAGACGATTGTGCAAGTGCTGGGAAAGCAGTAGCGCCTGTGAACAGGCAAAGGGCTACCGCGCCCAAGAGAGTCAATTGCTTCATAGGTTTCCTTAGTTCTTTCTTGTATTTCGCCGAGCTCATCGCCTCGGGCTTTCACTGCGTTGAAGGTTGCCCTCACCGCGACTTTGGCACCTTAAGCAAGACGCCCAAGCCGGAGAGTGAGGACTTGCGTGCGGGAGCAGCAGCGACACTCTGCTTCGGTCGCCGCTACCGGTCGGGAAAGATGGATTTGACGGACGGATGATTGAAATTTCCTTTCGCTCAATCTCTGCGGTCTGGTTCTTATGCCGGCGTTCGCACCGTATGCGGCCAGCCAATACTTTCCTTGACGTGTAAAACCGAGAGCCATCAGTCGTTTGTTCTGGGACATTGATTGAGAAATCTGGTCGATGGTCGGAAGCCGCCAACCTTGGGTGAAACTTGCTCGCGCACGAATTCCGCAAGGCGAACGATCGGTTTATCGACCGCAGAATTCCTGGGCAAGACGGTCGTCTGGGTTCGCGTCCGCTTGCCGTGCCTGCCTCCACGAGCACACGGTTGACCTCCTGGCTGCAATAGTCCTCGCGCATCACCTTGAGTCGGCAGCGCCCTTACCTGTCACGAGGCGCGCGTGCCAACACCGAATACAGCAAGGCCTTAACGGCCTATGCTGCCTAATGGAGTTTGGACGTGCCAGGTTACCGGAACATCAATCGTTTCTTTCGGACGATTTAGCGGACCCTCCGATCAATCGTCGAACCGAGTCGGGTAAGCGGGCTTCGCAGCTCGTTCTCCGAACATGATCTTGCACGAATTTCACAAAACGATCTACTGCGCGAGAGTCGTCATTCCCGCAATAGGCCAGCCTGTACTCCACATGCAGGGTGCCTTCGGGCAGGCAGATAAATACTACCGTGTCGTCCGGTCCTCCGGATTGCATGAAGGGCGGAAGGAAAGTGATTCCCAGTCCTTGTCGAGCCAAGTAAAGGCACTCGTAAAACGTGCTGACTTCCTGTGCCAGCTTCGGACGGTATCCGCGCGCGGCGCACAAGGCCATAAAGCTGTCATGCAGATGAGGATTGACATCGCGGCGGAGCCATACGACGGGTTCATCCTTCAACTGATCGAGCGGGAGTGAAGCGGCCTCCGCCAGCGGGTGCCCGGAACCGAGGACGACCGCTAGGGTGTCCCGGAATAGCTTCACACTTCGCAGATCAGGCGGATCAGCATCGCAGAGCTGTCCCGTAAAGAACGCGGCCTGCAACGCTCCTCTGGCGAGATCCTTGTGGAGATTAATGGTTTCGGAGCTGATGAATCGAAGGTCTGTCGATGGGAAACCATCTCTTCGCGCTTGAGAGATCAGCACGCCCAGCCAGGGAAGGTTCATGGAGGAGGCCGGATATCCAACATGAAGCGGTCCGGACCTATCCGACGAACTTTGCCGGACGAGGGCGACGACACGCTCGTTTTGCGTGATGAGGCGGCCCGCTTCCGCAACAAAGACGCGCCCGGCCTCGGTCAATTCTACGCTTCGACTTGTCCGGCTGAAAAGACGAACGCCGAGATCGTCCTCCAAGCTCTTAACCGTGCCACTGAGAGCGGATTGGGACACGTGCAAAGTCGCAGCGGCTCGCCCGAAATGCAGTTCTTCGGAGAGCGTCACAATCAGCCGGAGAATACGTTCATTTAGAATCATCGTGCCACCTGCAATTTCGCGAGCTTCCAGATTGTCGTCACCTGTGCCGCCCCGCCTAACGGTTCCTTTCTGTGCGCCGGATGTTGCGCTCTAGACCGAAAACATAACCATGACCAGCACAAGCAGAGTGATGCCGCTCCCAAGAAATGAAGCACGAAACGGGAGCCAGGTACGATCCGAGGCGGGTGCGTCGTCTTCATTCAGCGAATGTTCGCCGATGATCGATTCGGCCAATGCGCGCGACGCCTTTGAGTTGGCGATGAGCCGCGCTCCGTCCCGATGCCAACGGGTAATGAGATCACGTCCCTGTTCGTCGACCTGGGTGACGAATGTCATGTCGACGAGGAGTCTGCGATCACCGATCACCGACGAGGCCGTGCGCCAGTCCTGATCGAGTCTGCGCGCCCCTTCCCGGTTCAAACGTCCTGCCAATTCGAACCGGAAGGCGCCCGGCCCATCGTGCATGTAGTATTGCAGTGTCGGATTGTTCATAAAACGTCCTCAAGAAGCTCAGAGAGTCGGTTGTCCCTAAAAGAGAGCGGTCATGCCGCACACATCGCCATTTCGGGCGCGGCTTCTACGTCGCTACCGTCACCCCGCTCCGCACCCAGATAAACGATAACAACGAGAGTCCGATCATCTTGTGGCGCCATTGCCCCGGTGAAGGCATCTACCGCGGCCAGGATGCGGTTGCGGATGTTTTCGGCGGTATCTACGCTGTGCGCCCTGACAATGGCCGCCACGCGATCTTCACCGAACTCCTCATCTACGGCGTTCGTCGCCTCCACGATTCCATCGGAATAAAGGATCAGCACATCGCCGGCGTCCAGCCGGGCGGAGCCCTGCTGGAATTCAGCGTCGGCGAGAAAGCCCAGAACAGGCCCGCCAGAACAGAGGTGCAGAACCGTATTTCGCTTGGCCGTCTTGACCAGCAGCGGAGGACAGTGCCCCGCATTGATGTATTTAAGGTGCTGAGATCTGTAATCAAAATACGACCAGAACATCGTCGCGAAACGCGATGTCGCCGAGCGCTCACAGAGAAGCCGGTTCATCTCGCTCGTCGCCGCCTGGTGATCCAGCGGGGATGTCGTCCAGCCGCTCGATCGAACTGCACCGTGCAGGACGCCCATCAATAGAGCGGCCGGGAGCCCGTTACCGGATACATCTCCGAGAACAAAGGCGGCCCGGTTGCCGCCAACGGCGAACGTGTCATAGAAATCTCCGCCAACTTGCGCCAAAGGCGCATAATCACCGGAGACCTCGAAGTCGTCCAAATCACACTGCGATGAAGGAAGCAGGTCCCGCTGTACAGTTCTGGCGACCTCGATCTCTTGCTCCAGCTTCCGTCCTGCCAGATAGGATCGAAAACGCCGTGCAATGGTGATAACCGATAACAGAAGGACCAACCCAGCTGACGAGTTGATTATCAACTGACGTCTGACCGACCACAATACGCCGTCCGCGCCGCCCCAGGACTCCGCGATCTCCACCGTGGTCACTGGCCCGGGCCCTCCGCCGGAAGTCTCCGACTGCCGCAATAACCCGGCCGGCAGCATGAAGGGCAAAACCTCAATAAGCATCGGTCCCGTCGCCGAGCCGACCGTCTTGAAGATCGGCTGCCGACTCTGGATGTGCGAGCGGATATCTTGGGCCGAGAATATCGGTGTGGCCGGCGACCCAATCGCAGAAAGCGCCTCCCCTCCACGGTTTTGAACGAGAATCCACACGATTCGTCCGTTGCTCTTTTTGAGGGCCTGCTGAAGGATCGCGAGCAACTCACTGCGCGTTTGAACCGAATCTCGCTGTGCTTGCTCTTCCATCATTACGGCTTGGGTGTGGAGATCGCTGCGCAGGTGATCAACGATCAATCCGCGGGAAACCGTCCTATAGGTGGAGATCGAACTCGCGAGGAGCACGACGGCCAATGCCAAGCCAGTCACGATCGCAAGCTTGAACCACGGAGGCAAGACAAAAGGCCCGCCCTTTGTCATGCCTTGTCGTTCCGAAATATGCTTAGAATTTGTTCTCACCATAGATACTCCTGCTTATTCAGAACCCGCGGGCGTGTCCGCGCTTTAGGAATCGCCCGCTTACAATCGTCATCTACGCCGCTTTCAAATACTCGCCGGCGATCTCCTGGCTTAGCTGCCTTTCGGCCTCGAACCAGTCTTCTTCCGGGGAACCTTGGGGCGAGCCTCGGAGGCCCCAGAGTTGGTATGCAACGGCCGAGATCCGTTCGTGGGTCAAGCCTGGCGTGGGGTTCTCGGAAGCCTCGGCTGTGTGTAGCGGCTGTCGGTCGATCGGCGTTTTCATAAGAATTCCCTTTCTCAGGCAGCGATGTCTTCGGCACGTTTCGAAACAGTGCCATTCGCTTAGCCTCTGCACATAAAGACGGTTGCGGAACGCGGGACGCCGATTCTCCGTGCGTAAAGTTGCGTTAAGTCTGATTGCTGAGGGGAGTGCTTGAACATGGCTCGGCGCAAGAATTCCTTGCTGTCCATGCAAAGATTGCTAATCGCGCCATTAAGCCGCGATTAAGAGGCTAAATCTGTTCTGAGGGTGCCCTACCGGGCAAATGGCGGCGGACCTGACGGTCCTCTTCCGGGTCCGCCAACAGGACGTGGGGTAGCTTCCGGATCGACGGCGAAGGTCACGGTGGCTATGAAGCCATCCGGATCGGAGCTGTTTCCGGTTCTCTCCAGTTTCACTATGGAATTACTCCCGTGCTGCGATCTGAAAATGCCGTCCTGCTCCTGCGTCGTGCGGCGAACGCCGAGATGCTTGGCGTAGGGCTGCATTCTGGCAATCCGCTCCGTCGCATCTTCAGGAAAAAACAATTGGCCGGTATGGGACACATGACCGCCAGCATAGGTATCCGCAGCCCTGTCGCCGCCCAGATGAACTTTAAGACGGATGTGAATAGCGCGTCCCGCATACCATCCCGGATAGACGGTGGCGAACTCGACGATGCCCTGGTCGTTAGTGATCTGCACGCCACGCAAGAAGCGTGTGGCGTCGATATGTCGAGGCCCTCGCCCGCCTGGAGGGGGCGGCGGCATATCCGGAATAAACGATTGCATCCGGTCCGGCCGGCGCCGAATTCGTCTTTGCTGTTCGCAGTGAAGCCTGAAGAAACACCCTCGGCATCGCAGTGCCAGACATCGATCGCTGCACTTGAAAGCGGGCCGCAACGCTTCGCGTCCAACAGGCCGACACGGAGGGTCAGGGGCATGCCGGCCTTTCCCTCGGTAATATCGCGTCGCAGCTTACCGCCGTCGATATAGTAAGGGCCCTCCTGCTGTTCGCTCGTCAAAACGCAAGCTGGGACGTCTCCCTTCAAGGAAGGGAGCGCGGCGGCGGCGAGCAAGAAGCCGCGGCGGCTGAGTTTAGACCAGTCCAGGAGAGTTGGATTCATAGTTATTACCTGAACGACAGGCGGATCGTATCAGAGGGACATTACCTGCCGCGCGCCTCCCACACAGACTAGCGCTTTGAAAGTTAAGCTGGGATTAAGGCAGATCCGATTCCGTCGATTCGGGCTTAACCCTGGCTTAATTTGCATTCGCGTACTCTAAGGGTCGATGGAACCAGTTGCGCCCCTTGCACGCCTAAAAGGCTATGAATCAAGGGCTCCCAGCTCTGTGAAAATTCTGGTCGTCGAAGACGAGCCCCGCTTGCAGCGAAGCCTGGCCAAAGCCTTGCGCGAGGAGAGCTACGCCGTAGACACCGCCGGGAACGGCGAAGAAGCATTATTCAAAGCGGAATCCTCGGAATACAACGTCATCATTCTCGACGTCATGATGCCGGGACTAGCAGGGTGGCAGGTACTAGACCGCCTGCGCAAGCGCAAACAGACGCCCGTGCTCATGTTGACCGCGCGGGATGCGTCCCCCGACCGGGTTCGCGGCCTGGATCTCGGGGCCGACGATTACCTCGTGAAGCCTTTTGACTTGCCGGAATTGCTCGCCCGGTTGCGATCTCTCATTCGCCGCACGGCGGGACATGCGGCACCGGTGATCCAGCTGGACGATATTCGCTCGACACGCGCTCGCCCACCGTTACCAAGGCGGGGAAATCCGTCAGCCTGACGGCACGCGAGTTTGGCATTCTTGAGTACCTTGCTCTCCCTCGCGGCAAGGTCGTGTCGCGAACGGAACTCTATGAACATCTCGTCGATGAGAACGACGATACCCTGTCCAATCTTCTGGACGTCCACGTCTTCGCGATTCGCAAGAAACTCCGCGCCGGATTGATCACGACGCGGCGCGGGCAAGGCTACTGCATTGAGTAGACTTTCTTTCGCCGTCGCAGATGCGTTGCGTCAGCATTGGTTTTAGCCGTGATGGGTGCAGGTATTTCGGGGATTCCCGCTTTTCAAACAGCACCCCTCCCACATCTCCGAAGGAACCCAGCGTGCGGCTTCTCCACCCCCACAGCTCCGGGCGCGCTAAAAACCAATCTCTCCAAAAAAGCACGCTCCCTTTCCCTCCGTAGATCACAAATTCTCCAGCGGCAGGCAGGACCCCTTTCGCCAGGCTTGCAGCGTACGCTTCGGCCTCCGGCGACGTCTGGAAAGGGAAAGGGTAGATTCTCCCTCAAACCGGATATGCCTCGGAGATGTGAGTACAGAAACCCGGAGATCGAATAGGCGGGACTCCACGCCGGCGGCTGGGCTTCCACAAAAGGGCTCGGGCAAAGCACAGGCGTGTCCGCCCGCATACTCCGGATCTCGTTAATCGCGATCGCGGCTTCCCGCCATTGCGAACCATGATGTTGCGGTGAAGGGCGGGGCCAGCTTCCCAGAGACAGCAAAACGCCTACTCCCACCAATGCCGCAAGCGGCCGCCACGCATGATTCGGAAGAAACGGCGCGACCATCATGGTTGCCAAGAATGCAGCTCACGGAAGGGACAGAAAAAGATAGCGCGGAACGAAGACGCTGGTCCCCGTGATCCAGGAGAAGAGGAACATGCCCAAGGGCTGACATAGCCACCATCCGACCACAAGCGCGAGCGGCGCCGGCAAGAAGTGGAACCCGCGATATCGCCGGCCGCACCAGTGCGCCAGCAGCGAAGCTCCTCCCGTGAAACCCGCAATCATGCCAAGGTGCAGAGAATTGACGAGGTCCCTCAAGGATGGCTGCCCCACTATAACGTGCGACTGTGCACCCCTGTCGATAAAAAGCGCACTCAGAAGTACCGGCACCAGTGACAAGCCCACAGCGAGAAAGACTCCGCCCGCTCCCAGCCACCGGAGGGGGCGATCATGCCTCTTCGCCCGCGCAATCGTGTTCAGCGCCAGCACCAGATAAAACGGCCAGAAGACCAGATGAATCCGCCACAGAAGCGCGGCCGTGACGCCGAACAGGAGTGCGTCACCCCAATGCGCCTCGTTTACCCACCGGATTAAGAACCAAAGGGAAAGAGCGGCAACACAGGTTCCAAGCCCATAGGGCCGTGCGTCGGCGGCCTGGTAGTCGAAGCCGCGCAGCGAGAGACAGGCGAAAACCACCATCCAGCCTGCAGCGGGATGAATCAGGCGCTGCCGATCCGTTCGATGACGCAGAGTCCGGCCAGCATCACAAGCAGCGAGGGCAGCCGGTAGACCGCTTCTGAGAAGCCAAATACCCTCTCGGCAGCCTTCGGCAATGCATAGTAGATCGAGGCAGGAACCTGCGGCGCTACCGCGAGCGAAGGATCGGTGGCGCCATGATGGACAAAGAACGCGGTCGCGGCTTCGTCTACCCAAAAACTGGAGGAAAGCGGCATCAGCCAGAGCCGAATAATACACAGGATCAGGACACCCCACAACGTCACTTGTAGAATCTGGCCGCCGTCGCCGAGGAGGGGCGCAGAGGAGCCTTTGACAGAAAAAACGGATACCTCGGGAGCGCTGATTCCGCCAACGATGGCGAGAGTACGCCTTCCAAACCTCCGCTGTTGTGGTAAATTCATCGCTCCTCGTTTGCTCGTTTCTTTGGGCGCCTCCGACGAAACCTCGGAGGATTACTGTAACTACAAAAGCGGTCGGGGGCACGTTGCGCATGACTCCATCTCCGAAACTCTCGTCGGCCGCTTGCTGCTTTGCGCCAGGTAGCGGCGTGATCTTCCTCTCCGGGATTTGCAGCCGCGATTCCTGGCTGCCAATTTTCAAAAGGGCGGTTGATTGCGTGGTGTAGCCGCCGACTTTGGCGATGATGGCATTGTCACCAGCGGCGAGGCCTGCCGGAACGGTCAGGTTGATCTGGCACAAGCCAGGACCCGACAGGCCAGCGAAGGACACGACTGCGGAAATTCCGCCTATAGTGACGGTAACGGGATTGCTGGTGGGATACGCCCCAGTGAAAACAAGGCCGGCGGCAACCGCTGGAGTGGTGGGACCGAAGCCCGTGCCGTAGAGTTCAATGATGTCGCCGGCCGTGGCCGCGGCGACGGTCGTATAACCGGATTCCGCGTCGCCGGTTCCATTAATAATGGCTCCATCGGACGCGCGCACCGCACGAACGTACATCGAACGGAATCTTGAGCGCCGCCAGCGGAATGGCTGGCGTCGCACCGGGCTCGTGGATCAGCTTACCTGGATTACATCAGCCCGACCCAGATCAATCTGCTTGCGCCCGCCGACAGCAATACGGGTTCGGTTCAGGTCACCGTAACTAACGCCAATGGTACATCCAGCGCAGCCACCGTCACCCTGCAGGCGATTTTGCCAGGGCTGTTCGTCTTGTCCAATTACAGCATTTACGGAACCAATCTCTCTCCCACCACCGATGTCGTGGCATCGTCCGATCTGGTCAGCAACTTATCTGCCAACTACATTTCAAAACGTCAGCGTGATGATCGACGGGCATCCAATTGCAGGCACCGTCGAAGTGACCGTCAGCGCGGCCATATCGATGGTCAGTGTCGCCGCGTACCCGGTGCTGGTCTGGGTAACAGTCGCCAGCATCGAGGCATTATTACTGCCGGCCGTGGTATAGACCATATCTGTGGCTTTGGTCGTATCGCGGGCCGACGTACGCGCGTAAGCCGCATTTGTGAGAACAGTGTTGTTGATGGTGTCGTCGAAGAAAATCTGGGTCGTGTAATTGGTCAGCGTAGTGGCCCCGCTGTAGGTCCGGATGCGCACGTGAATGTGGATCGTGCGGCCGCTGTACCAGCCAGGATAGATGGTGGTAAAGTTCACCTGGCCATTGCTGTCGGTGATCTGGTAACCCCGCAGAAACTTCTCGCCCGTTGTCGTGACGTTGCCCGTGCCGCCGCCGGGGTTGTATGTGGGTTCATCCGAGTAGATGCCTGTCGCGCCGCAGTGCCACACATCGAGGTAGGCTCCGGTCAGCGCGGCGCAACTCGCATCGGAATTTATCACCGTGATCGTCAGCGTCAGGGGGATTCCCGCCTGGATGAGGCCGGTGCTCGGATCTGTGCGAATGTCGGACCGGAACAATTTCTCGTCCACCCAGTAGGGCCCTTCGGTGACGTCGGGCGTCGTCAGCGAGCAGGTCGCGGTGGCCGCTTCGATGGTCTCGTTCCATGCCGGGATAAAGTAAAGCGGCGGCAGCTGCCCCGGCAAGGCCGGTGACAGCTTTCCGGCGGCTTATAAACTTCGTCTTTGCCTTGAACATAAGACTTCTTTCTTCCTGCGTTCCTGTTCCGGTAGCGTGATCGCTGCGCGCCCTTGTTGAATCGATGGCCGTAAATTGGCCGCTTGTGAGACCTCTAGGTTAGCCGCTTGTCAACTAAGCTAGGATTAAGGCCTCCTCAGCAGAATTTGTGGGTGGATTCCGGTTCCGGGAGCCGTCCGAGCGTGTGATACAGAGCTATTTCCATAGCATCATAGGTTCGGAAGCCGTAGGAACGTCTGGTTACCACTCGG
>Ga0181531_10003134_pt1 | contig 10202 bp, 15 predicted proteins | sample PEATcosm2014_Bin_38_FD_119743 | JGI IMG/M metagenome (GOLD analysis project Ga0181531, IMG submission 119743) | Peatland microbial communities from MTU Mesocosm Facility, Houghton, MI, USA - PEATcosm2014_Bin11_10_metaG | ecosystem: Environmental > Terrestrial > Soil > Wetlands > Peat | place... | reverse complement strand
CTGCTGATCTTCGGCGCTTCAGTAAGCTACCGGGAGCTGACGCCCATGGAGCGCACGACTGCCGACAGGCTCCTGCGGATGGGAGTCCTGATTGAGCTCGAGGGACCGACGAAGAAGATCATGCTGACCAAGGCTTGGAAGCGCGCCTTCGAAGGAAAGCGGCGAAAGACCTCGTGAGTTGATGGTACGGATTTGAACGACACCGAGGCCCGTAAATTCCTTGAGGATGCCTTCGGGACGCTTTTTGACCCCAAGTCCACGGAAGAGCAGGTCCTGAAGTTCTTCAGCCCGAAGTACGTCCAGGACCTGAACGGCAAGCTCTACACATTCAGAGACTTTTTCGACGGGGTCACCGGAATGAAGAAGCAGTTCAGCTCCTTCAAGGTGAAGTTCACCAGTGTGGTATCGAGCGGGAACACGATTGCCGAGGTACACGTCGTCCAGGCCCTGAAGTCAGACGGGAGCGCCATCAAGTTCAAGGTGATGGCCTTTCAGGCCATCGACAAGGGACGCATCGTCGGCGTGGAAGAGGTAAACTGTCCGCTCTGACGCGTTCTCACCATCTCTGTCATGAAACGCTGTCGATAATATCGATCAGCTCAGGGTCGGAGACGCGGCTCCTGGCACTCAGGAAGAAGTCCCTGACATCGTTACCAGGGTCCTCCCGCAAGTACTCGCGGGCCTGAATCGCCATCTCGACCTTATCGAGGTCCCTCACAAGCTTCGCCTCCTGCGAAGAGGCTTCCTCGAATTCCTTCCAGACTGCACGATACTCCTTGGCAACCTGTGGCGGCAGGTCCTTGAGCAAACTGCGCATGGCGGCAGACTCCAGCCTTCTCTTCTCTTTGGGCGCCCGCTCTCCCGGGATGCTGTCACCGACCAGGGCTTCAGGAAGGTCGTGCAGCAGCGCCATCCTCATCGCCTTCTCAGCGTCTAGCCCCCGAGCGTCGCAGTAGACCATCGCCATCAAGGCGACCCGGAAGCTGTGGTCGGCGACAGACTCGGGATGTTCCATGCCGAGCTTCAGGATCCATCCACGCCGTCGCTCTTTCTTCAGCTGTCCCGCCCGTCCGAAGAAGCGCAAATTCCCGTCCCTTGAACTGCGTGCCAACGGCTTCACTGTCCTAAGGACGGCCCTGTGGTCCGGTTACGCCGTCTCCGGCTGGAGAGCTTCGGAGGCGTAGTCGTCACGTTCGGGCGTGAAGAAGTCCACACAGATGCACGTCTTGTCTCCGTCCGTCCTGAGCTCGTGGAACACTCCCGGTGGTATGAAGTAGCCGTCGCCCTCCTTGACGCGCCACTCCTTGTCACCTATCTTGAATATCCCGCCACCCTGCAGGAACATACCGAATTGGGAATGAGGATGGTTGTGCCACGCGAAAACCTTGCCCGGCTCTATCTTGTAGTACACCATCATGCCCGTCGACGCGTGGGTCGCTATCCGGCGCAAGACTCCCGGCATTATCTCGTGCCAAGCCTCCTTCTTGTCGTGCCATACTGAAGGTGTGGCGTAGGGTTCCAATTGACTCGAAAAAAGAATGTCGGGGCGCGATATTAATCGTTATCGAACGCAGCCAGGAACGTTCCTCCTCCATAAGTTCGATGACCATCGCAAAAAGGATAAAGATACTACCCCCGGCGACGTTCCGTCCGATGTCCTCCAGCGCGTCTGCCGGTGGGTCAAGTCAGACCATCGTCATCTTCCTGGCGCTGTACATCATACTTGTGCTACGCAGGGTCTATCGGGGCTACAAAGGCGCGAGGTTCAGCGAAGGCGGGACGCTGTTCTCTTTAGTGGTCTATGTGGCTCTGGGTTCCTTCCTTTCGATCCTCTCCTTCTTCGAAGGTGTCTCCGTAATACTCGCGGTTCCCTACGCGGCGGTCCTGCTCGTCTCTGCGGCCTGGTCGCACAAGTACGCTGACCGCAGAATCTCGTTCTGGAGGGGAGCGGACGGGACCGTCTACTTCAGAGGCGGCGTTCTCCTTTACCTCGTCTACGTCGTGGGTTTTGTGGCCCGCGTTTCTATCGACATCGTAGTCCTCGGACCAAATTTCCTTACAACCAGCCCGACCGTCGAGCTCACTTCGACCGCTTTGTACGCTACGATAGCCACCGACCTTCTCCTGATGTTCGGTCTCGGTCTCCTCATCGGAAGGAACGTAAGGGTGCTCAGGCGCGGCAGGCTGATCAAGCAGGGGAAAGAGGTACTCCCTGACTCCCCTCCTCCGCTCCAGCCGGTCTTCGGTTCCCGAAAGGATGAGACTGGCACCGGCGTCTGAATTCCTGTTTCGCTTTCGGCTCTTGTCCAAGAGTTGAAACTTTCATACACGAAGATGCAATTTATTGACAAACCCTTTTTAGGATAAAGTTGGAAGACCACCAAAAGCCTTGAAGTGTTACATCCACCAAAATATAGACGCGGTGGGTGTATGCACCGCGTGTGGACGGGGCGTCTGCAGGCGCTGTGCCGTCAAGCTTGGCGGGAGGATCTACTGCAAGGAGGACGCTGACAAGGCATTCTCGCGCCGGAACACTCCTGAAGCCAAACAGGGCCCAGTGCGGGGAGTGGGAATTGCACTCGGCTCGGTCTTCGCGTATCTCCTCGGGGGCATAGCAGCCCTCGTAGGTTTCATCCTCATCTTCTCCGCCATGGTTTCCGGCGATACAGGCGGCGGCGGGTTGTTCTCGTCCCTGCTCGACCCTAGCTTCCCGTTTCTTGGGTCCGTCCAGCAGTACCCCAGCACCACACTGACCACCCTGGGCGCAGCTTTGCTCATCTTCGGGTTCTTCGGTATCGCGGCCGGATTCTACATCTGGAAGCCCTCCCGGGCCGGCGCGGTCATGTCGATCGCCTTCGGCGTGATAGGCCTGGCCGCTGCGTTCGAACTCAGCACGGTCTCGGTCTCGTCGTTGCTCATAGACGCCTGGTTCGGGCTCAGCGCGGGGACGATCGCCATGTCATTCGCCGGCCTCGCCCAGCTCACAAGGAGGCCAACCAGGCCATTGGGCGCCCCAGGGAAGTCCGACTCGGGCGGCAACTTCTAGGCAAGGATTACTACCAAACTTAATTACAAAGGCGTGAGGACAAGGGCTCCGATACTCATGTCCCTGAAGCTAGGAAACCTGAAGGTCAAGAGCACTTCGTTCGCCCCCGAAGGACGCATCTCCAAGCACAACGGAGGGGACGGCGATAACGTCTCACCGGAGCTCGAATGGAGCGGCGCTCCACCTGGTACCAAGGAGTTCGCGCTGGCCTCGTTCGACTACGACGCGCCACTTCCTAATGGATTCGTCCACTGGGTGTTGTACGGAATTCCAGCGAGCGTAACGAAACTGCCGGAAGGACAGCCACAGACCGCATACGTCGCCGGTATCAACGGAACCGGAAAGCCCGGCTACATGGGCCCATACCCGCCGAACGGGCACGGCGTCCACCACTACTACTTCTGGGTCTACGCGCTCGACAAGCCGCTGGATTTGAAGCCCGGGTTGAACCTCGAACAACTCCTGCACGCCATCAGCCCGCACATCCTGGAACAGGCGCGAGTAGTCGGCCTCTACGAGCGCTGAGCGCTTCAAGGCATGAGCGCTCCCAAGGTCAAGAGCGGACGCCTCGCCCGTACTGCCATATTGCTCATGTTGGTGCTTGGGGCATTCAGCCTTCTGGTAAACGTAGTAGTAGCTGTGATACTAATCGGCCTTGGGGTGGCGATGTACCTGTTCGAGTGGTGGCTCGTCCGAAAGGTCGAGCGCGCTTCTGACCCTACTGGCTAGCCAGCCTTCTCTTCGCCATCAGAATCTTGGAGCGCTGCTGACATTGCAGTGCCCTGTCCGAATATGACTTCCACACCGTGTAATTGTCCTGGCCCTTCGCCAGCAGAAGTAGGACGTCTGCGGCGTTGAGGTACTTCACGATGGCTTCCTCGAGGTTTCCCGACTTTTCCATCTCTGTCGCCTCGGTTATCAGCTGCCCCGCATACCATTCTACCTTCTTGAGCTTCGACATCCCGTTCGCTTGCTGTGCGTTGCTGGGCGCGGCGGCCTTTGTGGCTGACATCTGACTCCCAGACGCGTCCATTGCGCAAAAGGCAGCTTGTCATTAATCCTAAACAAACACGCAAACGTCTGACACACCTTGACCGTCCCAGTCGGCCGCGCACGCCGAGGAAATCCCTGAAATACCTGTCCTTCGCGCTTCAATCAGGCTTTGAGCAAGAAGGACGTCAAGTCGTACCGAGTGAAAGGGGTTACGATTGTCATAATCCTGATAGTGGCAGTCGTGGCAGCGGGAGCGCTGACGATAGCTTCCGTCTACATCAACGGCTCCTCGACAAAGACCGCCACACTCATCGGAGTCCTGGCTGTCTATTCGCCAGCCTCCGGTTCGGACCAGGTCTCCGCAAGCTACAACGTCACGTTGATCTCGAAAGCCGGCGTGGGGACCATGAGCTTGGAGCAGATTAGCGGGTCCAGCGACCTGGTTGCTGACCATTCCTACGCTGTGAGCGACGTGGTCGTCTCCGCCTACAACATCACCATGACCGTCTCCGATTCCAACGTGTCCATGGGCTGGATCACCACCAGCACGATCTGGACCGCCCTGAACGCCTCATACGCTGAAGCCTCCGGGATAAGCACCACCTCGATCTGGAACGACCTCAACTCCTCATACGTCGCAGCGTCTGGGCCTGACTCCCCAGCAAACCAGACCATCGGAGTTTTCAGCCCCTCCGTATTCCAGTTGCCCAGTACGGATCACATGTTCATCGGGCTGACTATACCCGACCAGCCCGTCGACAACATCCCCTTCGCGATAGCACCTATCGTAGCGGCCCGGACCAACGCCGAGAGCTGAGCGGCTGGCGTAGACCCTGACTTCAAGACTCGCGGGCGGTTCATCGATCGACGCGTACCGTGAAAGACTGCTCGCGGGAGAGACTACCTGCGAACAGAGGGTCAGTGAGGAACTCGATAACATCCAGGGATACAACAAGAAGTACAACGCGTTCATCTCCGTCTTCTCGGGGCCGAGCGGCCTCGCCATGTCGCGGGCCCGTGTCCTCGACTCGGCGCTCGCAAAGGGGGACCACGGCTCTCTCCCCCCATTGTTCGGCGTCCCGATTACCATCAAGGACAATGCTTTCCTGGGCGGGTTCACGACGACGGACGGCTCCGTAGCCTTTTCGAATTTCGTTCCCGAGACGAACGCGGAGGTGGTAGACCAGATGCTGGGAGCAGGATGCGTGCCCCTCGGAAAGACAAATCTCCACGAGTTCGCGCTGGGCAGTACAGGGACAAGCGGTTATGCCGGCCCTATCCACAACCCGGTAGACCCATCAAGAATCTCAGGGGGGTCGAGCGGGGGGGCGGCCGTCTCCGCTGCGCTCTCCAAGGGGGCGATTCTCGCGATTGGCAGTGATACAGGGGGCTCCGTTCGGGTGCCGGCTGCATTGTGTGGTGTATCGGGGTTCAAGCCATCCCACGGGGTCTTGAGCACGGAGGGTGTCTTCCCTCTTAGCGCCTCCCTCGACCATCTCGGCCTTCTGGCCAAGTCGGTCCCCGATGTGGCCCTGGGATTCAGGACGCTGACCGGTTCTCACCCGCTGCCTCGGCGCCGCCAGAGGCTCGGAATCCCGTCACGCTATTTCGTCGATGACATGGACAAGCGGGTCTCAAGGGAATTCTGGCGTTCGGTTGACAAGCTGAAGGAGAGCGACGGCTTTGAGGTGAAAGAGGTCCCCGCCGAGGAAGACTACCGCCGGTTGTCGCGAGCCCGTGTGGCCATCCAGCTGAAGGAGGCTTCCTGGTTCTACGAATCCCTGTTGAGGTCGCCGGAGACCCGTAAGGTGATGCATAATGACGTCAGGACTCTGATGGATAGAGGGCTGAAGACGGGCATGCTTCAGTACATGCTCTCAATGAACGTGCGGGTCGAATCCATCGACGTCATGTCCCGGTTGCTGAAGGGAGTCGACGCGATCCTGATGCCAACTTGCCTCGTCGTCGCTGCAAAGATCGACGAAGTGGTCGGGAAGGAGACAGGCGAGCTCAGGGCTCTCATGCTCCGGAATACTGAGCTTTTCAACCTGAGCGGGCTGCCTGCGATCAGCCTGCCCACCGCGCAGAGGTCTGGCGCGCTACCGGTCGGTCTGCAGATAATCGGACGGATTGGTGACGACGAGCGAGTACTCGCGGCTGCCGAGTCCGCGTGGGCTGTATTGCACAACCTCCGTTCACATCAGTAAAATACTGGCTTCGTTCGCGCTGCGGCGAGCGGGAAGAAAAGAAGGCGAGTGGTTGGAGTACAAGTATGTCGTTCTTACGAACACGACAATCGGCGCCTTCATGTCGCAGCTGGACGCAAACATAGTCCTGATCTCGCTGCCCACGATGCTGAGGGATCTCCCGGGCACCACGACCTTCGACGGCATCTGGATAATCATGGGCTACACGCTGGTTACCGCGACGGTGCTGCTGACCATCGGAAGGCTGGGAGACATATTCGGCAGGGTGAAGCTGTATAACCTCGGCTTCGCGATATTTACGCTGGGCTCGGGGCTCTGTAGCATAGCCCCAAACGGGCTGTTCCTGGTCTTCATGCGCCTGGTGCAGGGTCTCGGGGCCGCGCTGATCTGGTCTAACAACGCCGCCATCCTCACAGACGCCTTCCCCGCCACACAGAGGGGAAGGGCCCTGGGGATAAACCAGGTCGCTGGTATTTCCGGTTCGATCCTCGGGCTAGTAGCGGGAGGAGTCCTGACTACCCTCCTCGGATGGAGGTCCATCTTCTGGATCAACCTCGCGCCCGGAGTTTTCGCGACGGCTTGGGCCTATCTGAGGCTGAAGGACCTCAACCCCAGGCTGATGAACGAGGCCCTCGACCCTCTCGGGAACATACTCTTCGCCGGCGGTCTCGTGTCTTTCCTTATCGGGCTCACCCTGGGAGCGATCATCGGGTGGACGTACGCCGAAGTCGCTCTGATGGGCGCAGGCGTTGTGGCGCTCGGGTTGTTCGCCTATGTCGAGACGAAGGTCAAGAGCCCGATGATTGACGTACGTCTCTTCAGGATTCGCGCCTTCACGGCCGGCGCGGTGGCCAGCCTGCTGACCTCAATATCGAGGAGCTCCATCCTGCTAATCCTTGTATTCTATTTCCAGGGCGCACTGCTCTATAACGCGCTGAAGACCGGGCTCCTTCTCCTGCCGTTCTCGACCGCACTCGTCATCGTCGGGCCGATCTCCGGATTCCTGTCGGACAAGATCGGCCCGAGACGCCTCACTACAACCGGCTCCGTCGTTTCGGCCGTGGCGCTCTTCTGGTTCGCAACTATCCCCTATGGCGCCCCATACCTGTCAATAGCCCTTCCAATGATCCTGGCCGGCATCGGTGGGGGGATGTTCTTCTCGCCTACCGTCGCAGCGATAATGAACTCGGTCCCGCCAGCGAGGCGGGGCGTGGCCTCCGGTGTGTCGTCCACCATCTTCAATGCCGGCTCTCTGCTAAGCCTCGGGATGGTGTTCGCGATCTTCGGGGCGAGCGTCCCTCTTAGCGCGCTCCGCGACATCTTCGCGGGCGTCGCGCCACCCGCAGGCTCGCTGAGCCTGGGGCTCTTCATCGACGCAATGCACACTGCCTTCCTCATAATGGGAGTCATCATCCTCCTGGCCGCGATACCCGCCTCGCAGACAGGGTCGAGGCCCAAGGAAACGATTATCTATCGCAGCGACGCTTCTCCTGAGTGATGGTGCTCTTCGCCAAGGACGTGGTAGAGCCGACTTTCCTTTCGCTTCCGCCTGACACTAACGCCCTTGACGCTGCGAAGACGATGAAGGAGAAGAGGCAGGGATACGTCATAGTCATAGTCGAGAGCAAACCTATCGGCATCGTCACAGAGTGGGACTACCTTTCCAAGGTCGTCTCAGAGGGAAAAGACCCGTCAAAGGTCACTCTTCGCGAGCTGATGAGTGAGGGCTTGATCTCGGTCTCCGCTAACGACGGGATCGAGAAGATCGCGCAGATCATGACGGAGAGAGGGGTAAGGAGGGTGTTGGTCCTGAACGACGGCAAGGTAATAGGGGTCATAACATCACGCACAATATTGGCCAGGCTCGAGGAATATGTAGACCAAGTCTCAGTCACGATAGCGCGGCTTCAATCGCCTCCATCGTAGTCAGCCATCACGGCGGAGAAAACTATAAACCGACAGCCGGACTCGCTCGGCTCGGTTGTCAAAGTCGAGCGGTGGCGGCCCTCCTCACAAGCACTGCCCCGTCTGCGGTGTTTCGATAGCCCCCAACAAGACGTACTGCACGACAGAACACGAGGAGATGGACGAGAAGGCGCAGAAGCGCATGAGGAACTTCAGGACGGCCACTCTCCTGCTGATGGTCGTAGCGATAATCGCGCTGCTGGGAGTGTCGGTGTTCCTCCGTCACGGGTGACGGAGCTCTCTACATTCCTTGCCTGTCTACTAGCTTCCAGAGTTCGTCCGTAGGCGCGTCCAAGATCTGTTCCACCGAGCCATCCTTCCGGACTAGGTTCCGCCTTCCTTTCCTGAATTTCCCTATCACGGTGGCTCTGGAGCCCGCCTGCCTGACCGCCTGTATCACTTCCTTTTCCCTCCCGGGTACGACAGCGATAAGTAGCGTCCCCGAGCTTATCAGCCTTAGAGGGTCGAGCCCCAGGGCAGAGCAAACGGCTGTGGTCTCGCTCGCTATCGGAATCTTGTCCTCCTTCAGCTCGAAGCCGAGCTTCGATGCGCGGGACATCTCATAGACGGCGCCGAGCACGCCCCCCTCGGTGCAGTCGTGCATGGCGTGCACCGCCTCTGTGGCGTAGGCTGCTGCCGCCTCCTCGACGACGCTGAGCTTCCTGAGAAACCCTCTGGCCCTCGCTATCACCGCTGGCTCGAGCTTCTTTCTCAACTTGGTCGAGTCCGACGCGCAGATCGCAGTGCCCTCGACCGCCGCTGTCTTGGTTATCAGTATCGAGTCACCTTCTTTCGCGTCGGCCGCCGTCACGTAGGAGGACGCAAAGGAGAAGGCAGTGGTGACGACTATCGGCCTTCTTAGGCCTGGCGTGAGCTCTGTGTGGCCGCCGACAATGGTAATCCCGAGGGAGGAAGCGGTCTTGTCCATCTCAGACGATATGCGCTCAACGTCTCTCACCGAGGCTCGTTGCGGAAGGAGGATGACCGACTGAAGGAATTGAGGTCTGTTGCCGCTTGTAGCGATGTCGTTCGCGCTGACGTTGACTGCGTACCAGCCGACGCTCTCCTTCACCCCCGTCACAGGATCGGACGACACTATCAGCTGGGCCCTGCCGTGCCTCACCACGCCGAAGTCGACTCCGAGAGAAGGGGCGACCACCAGGTCACGCGATTTCGCACCCGTCATGCCTAGCAGGTACTTTTCAAGCACGTCAGGCGGGAGCTTCCCGAGCTTCAGGTTCAAGCTTCATCGTTCCTATAGCGCGCGGCGGGAGCGCTGTGGAGGCTGGACGGTCATGCCTTTTCCTTCAGCCACTTCGCAGCGCTGCTGAAGACGGGATTGTCGGTGACATTGATCACCGGAATCGTAACGCTGGTCTCTTTGAAGGTCATGCTGGATTTGAACTCTGGCATTTCACTGTAAGACACCCACAGCCAGTGGACTCTGCCGTCCAGGTTCTCTTTCGTCATCTCCTCGTTCTGCGGGAATGGCTCTCTCCACATGACAAGACCATCCGCCCATTGGAAGTTTGGAGCGATGCTCCCCACCTGCATCCCTGTGCAGCGAAGCCGCACCATGTCGTCGAGGTTGAACTTCTGATATTCGTGGATTACGAGTTCTTCGTAGGGCTTGAACGTTACCTTTACCAAGACTGGGATGTCGCGGGGTGTTGGACGATTTATAACTTTCGAGCGTCTTCAGATCTCAGAATCCTCATCCTTTCCGGACTCAAGCAGAGATCTGTGCAGCATTATCGGCGCGTCGTAAAACAGTGCGAGCGCGATCGAGTCAGACGCCCGGTAACCTCTCATGAGTAGCTCCTTCGCCCTGCCTATGAACTGCAGGTCAGCCCTGAGGACCTGACCAGAAGGGTACACCTCGACCCCGGCCAGATGGACTCCCGCTTTCTCAGCGAAATCCTCGAGCATGTTGAACAATGATGGTATCGAAGACCTGTCTCCGCGCACGAACCTCTGCATGTGCATTGCCG
>Ga0181531_10003133_pt1 | contig 10204 bp, 12 predicted proteins | sample PEATcosm2014_Bin_38_FD_119743 | JGI IMG/M metagenome (GOLD analysis project Ga0181531, IMG submission 119743) | Peatland microbial communities from MTU Mesocosm Facility, Houghton, MI, USA - PEATcosm2014_Bin11_10_metaG | ecosystem: Environmental > Terrestrial > Soil > Wetlands > Peat | place... | reverse complement strand
GCTCAACTTGAAACGAGGGCCGGTAACGATCGACCTCAATTTCAGCGGCGGCAAGGCTGCCGGCACCATGAACATGAACGGAACGGATAAACCCATCTCCGTCGATCTGGGTGGACCGCTGTTTGCTGACGGCGCCGGCTCGAAGCAGTCCATCGCCAGCTTGCCCTTGGCCGAAGGCTACAGCGCTACGTACCGTAATTTTGACGTCCAAAAACAAAAGGTGAAGCTGATGCAGTTAAACGTTTCCGGCGTGGAAAAAGTGACGGTGCCCGCCGGCACGTTTGATGCGTATAAAGTGGACATCACTTCGGCCGACGGTGGCGACGACAAGGAAACGCTTTGGGTATCCAAGGATTCCCACAAGACAGTGAAGGAATCCGCGGTGCTGGCGTCCATGGGCGGAGCCGTGCTGACGCAGGAATTGCTGCCGTAAAAGACAAGCGGCTCGGTTGGATTCGGATACGAGTTCACCGCCGGGTGGAAGATTTTCCTGCATTTTTCGTTAGATGCCAGGAGTCACACCAGGAACACAGGTAAGCGCGAAGGTCCTTTGGCGCATTGGCGGTTGCGATCTGGTGCGCGGCTGTCGCCAGAGCCTCACCTTCGGTCGCATACTTCCGCTTCCCGCTGACCGGACATTTTGATTCGTTGTCGACCACGGTCCCCGCTTTAGATAGCTTCTTCGCAACCGCACATCGCGATATTATTCTCCGTGTATTTCGGACGGATTACATAGGGAGATTATTGTGCCATTGTTGCTGAGCGAAGCGGACGTAAAAGCGCTGCTGACCATGCCGATTGCAATCGAGGCTGTGGAGAATTCTTTTCGCCGGCTCGGCGACGGCTCCGCGCTGGTACATTCGCGGCAGAGGCTGCATTTGCCGTCGAAAAGTTACCTGCATTACATGGCGGCAGCCGACGGCGTCAGCGGCTACATGGGCTTGAAAAGTTACACCAGCTCGGGGAGAGGGCTGCGTTTTCTGGTGACGCTATTTAGTGTCGAGTCAGGCGATTTGCTGGCGTTGATCGAAGCTGATTTTCTGGGGCAAATGCGCACCGGAGCTGCAAGCGGCGTCGCTTCGCGGTATCTCGCGCGCGAAAACGCACGCAAGCTGGGACTTATCGGGACCGGATTGCAGGCGCGCACGCAGCTCCAAGCGATTGCTCAAGTCCGGAAACTTGACGGCGTGCGCGTATTCGGCCGCGACGCAGAGCGGCGCGAAAGATTCGCCAAGGAAATGAGCGAAGTTCTGAAGATTCCCGTTGTGGCGGCTTCATCTGCAGAAGACGCAGTGCGCGATGCGGATATTATTGTGACTTCGACGACGAGCACGGCCCCGGTGTTGGAGGGTCAGTGGCTGAAGCCGGGCGTGCATATCAACGCCATCGGAGCAAATTTTCCACAGAAGCGCGAGTTGGACACGCGCGCCGTTGAGCGATGCGACGTAATCGTCGTGGATTCGCGCGAACAATCGAAACTTGAATCGGGTGATTTGATTCAAGTCTTCGGAGAGGATGCGGCGCGTTGGGATGCCGTGAAAGAACTGGCTGAAATCGCCGCGGGAAAAGTCACCGGCCGAACGAGCCCGGATCAGATAACGCTGTTCAAGTCCAACGGAATTGCGACGGAGGACGTTGTTGTAGCAGGGAAAATATTTGAACTGGCGCGTGAACGCGGGATGGGCCGCGAAGTTCCCATGTGGGAAGGCAATGCCGGAATTGAAAAACGTACCGGAGCGAGGAAGTAGTTTGAGCTAAGACTGAGCGCGGGGACGGCCGAGTTTCTTGACCAGCGCGTCGTGAAGGCGATGCCGCATATCCTCGGGAAGCGGCGCAGGCTCGGAATTGCAATAGATCTGAATAGTCTTCTTGGTGGTATCCACGATCAACTTGCAGTTCTTGCATTTGGCCAGATGCACTTCGATCGAGACGCGCAATTCCGGATCGAGCGCCTCATCCAGATAATCTTCCAACTCAACAACGATGGTCTTGCAATTCACTGAATTTCACTCCGTCGAAAATATTTGTTCAATTTCTGCCGCAACTTCAGGCGCGCGCGAAGGAGCCGCGATTTCACCGCTGGGACTGAAAGCCCTAGCGCCTCGGCCGTCTCTTCGGTCGATAATTCTTCGATGTCGCGCAACTGGAAAACGATTCGAAAAGATGGGTCTAAATCGGCGATTACTTCAGAGAGAATGTCGGAAAGCTCGGTTTGCTTGTAGCGATCTTCGGGCGAAGGGCCCCAGTCTTCTATCTCGCGCGGGATCAAATCCTCCCCGGTGTTCACCTCTTCGTCGATGGAAACCACGTTGGGGCGGCGCTTGCGCAATTTCATCAGCGCTTGATTCACGGCAATGCGCACGAGCCAGGTATAGAAGCGCGAGTTGCCCTGAAATCCGGAGAGGTGTTCGTAGGCCTTCAGAAACGCTTCCTGCATCACGTCTTCCGCATCTTCGCGGTTCTGGGTGATGTTCTGGGCCAGGCGCAAAATCTTGCGTTCGTAGCGGCCGACCAGGGTCTCGAAGGCGTTGATGTCGCCGGCCTGGGCGGCAGCGACGAGAACGGGCTCGTCTTCCTTCACCACTTGGGAGGGAAGGGAAGGCGGTTGCACCGGATTCTGACCTGCCGGATTCATTTTGGATGCGCTCATTTCGACGTATCTCGCAGGGAGAAGGGTAGCACAGGTTGCGGGAAGTCCGCGCTTTCGCCGGCTCGCTAGTGGTTGGATGCTCGAATGGGGGCTGCGGATTGAGGAATGATGCAGAAAAAACGAACTTCTGCCGAACCGAGCCGGACGGCCAGCCTTGACAGGCTAGGCTCCGGGAAGTATTCTATTTACCGAACGAACGTTCGAACGGAACCGCGCTTTTTTATGCCAAAACCTTCGGTGCCACAGCCCGAGCGCCAGGAAAAACTTCAAGTGATCCTGCGCCACGCCGCGCAAGTCTTCTGCGAGAAGGGTTACGAAGGCGCTTCGATACGCGACATCAGCAGATCGAGCGGCATTTCGCTGGCAGGGTTGTATCACTACATCAAGAGCAAGCAGGAACTTCTGTACCTGATTCAAATCCACACTTTCAAAACCATTCTTGCGCGGCTGGAAAATAGCCTGACGGGCCTTAATGAGCCGGTGGAGAAGTTGCGCATTCTTGTCCACAACCATTTGGATTATTTTCTGCAGCACCCGGTGGAGATGAAACTCCTGGCTCATGAGGACGAAGCGCTGGAAGGCACGTTTCGCAAGGAAGTTCTGGAAGTGAAGAGGCGCTACGTGGAAATCGCGCTGGAAATCTTCGAAGAGATGCGCGAGGCCGGAGTGGCGCGGCGATTGAATCCGCGCGTGGCCGTGCTGTCGCTTTTCGGAATGATGAATTGGACCTACACATGGCACCGCCCGGAAATGGACCCGCAAGCGGACGCGCTGGCTGAAACGATTGCGGGTATGTTTTTGCACGGAGTAATGAACGGGCATGGAGATACGCGCGCGAAAGCCGTGCGGCCTGCCGCAGCAAGCTTGCGGAACCGCCGCGCGCGGGCGGATAATCTTTAAAACACCGATCGAAGGAACGCTGAAAATAATTTCCCGGAGGAAATAATGGCGACGATGCAGGCAGTAGAGCAGAAGCAACTGATTCATTACGGAGTAGAAGGCGGGGTGGCGATCATCGAGATGGACGACCCTCCGGCGAATACCTACACCTACGAAATGATGCAGCAGATTGACACGGCGATTTTACAGGCGCGCATGGACGAGAACGCTCACGTAATCGTTTTGCGCGGCAAGGGCGAGAAATTCTTTTCAGCGGGCGCGAGCATCCCCATGCTCACGAAAGCCGATCCGACCTTTAAATATTATTTCTGTCTGCACGCGAATGAGACGCTTTGCCGGTTCGAGCAGACGCCGAAGCTTGTGATTGCGGCGCTCAACGGGCACACGGTGGGAGGCGGACTGGAAATTGCGCTGGCTGCCGACATCCGCATTGCAAAAAAAGAAGGCGGCAAGATCGGTTTGCCGGAAGTGAATCTCGGCGTGTTGCCGGGCACGGGCGGGACGCAGCGTCTCTCGCGAGTGGTGGGACGCGCGCGCGCGATTGAGTTGATGGCCACCGGACGCACGTTCAGTTTCGAAGAGGCGCTGGAGTTCGGCTTGATTCATTACATCTATGAGAAAGAAACTTTCTGGGAAGAAGTAATGGCCTACGCAAAGCAGTTCTGCCCGCCCAATAAAGCTTCGCGCGCTGTGGGACGCATCAAGCGCGCAGTGGTGACCGGCTCCGAAGTGGGGTTCGGCGAAGCGCTGGGCATCGAGCGTGAGCTGCAGCAGCTTCTTTTCACGAGCGAAGACGCCAAGGAAGGTTTGAAAGCGTACGTCGAAAAGAGGCAGCCGGAATTCAAGGGGAAGTAAGCGAGGGCCGATACAGCAGATTCAGGTGCACGCGAAATACGAGCGGCGAACTTAAAGGACTGAATGCGCACACTGCCCGATTATCTTCGTAAGGGAATGAAAATGATATTGGTGGGCGCCAATCCTGGCGACCGCTCGGCGCGGGTGGGGCATTACTACGCCGGGCGCGGCAACCAGTTTTGGCCGATGATGTATGAATCCGGCGTGATTCCGGAACCGCTCGGCTATGAAGATGACCGTCGCGTGTTGGAGTTTGGAATCGGAATGACGGATTTGGTAAAGCGCCCCACGCGCGGAGTGGAAGAAATTGAGCGGCAGGAATTTTCCGAGGGACGCGTCCTGCTGGCGCAAAAGCTGGAAGACTTGCGGCCGCGAGTGATCGCCTTCAACGGAAAAATGGCTTACGAGAAATTTACCGGGCGAGTATGCAAGTTGGGCCTGCAGAAAGAAAAACTTTACGGCGCGCAGGTGTTCGTGCTGCCTTCGACCAGCGGTGCAAACGCCGGGACGTCTCGCGGAGTGAAAACGCGGTATTTCAAGAAACTCGCGGCGCTGCTGAAAAGTCTGAAAGATTAAGGGAGCAATGTAATGGCAGCAACCACTCAACGAAACACTGCGAATCAACTGGTGCTCGAAGAGCGCGACGGCAGGATTGTCACGCTGCGTTTGAACCGGCCGGACAAGCTGAATGCACTGAATGTGGATTTGGGCCGCGAGCTGGTTCACGCGCTGATACGCGCGGGTGACGACAAGGGTATCCGGGCGGTAAGGATAATCGGAGCCGGGCGCGGGTTTTGTGCGGGCGGCGATCTGGAACTTCTTCACGAGTTGCGAAAACGCAAAGACTCGAAGGAACTCGAAAACCTGCTGGTTTCAGGAAAGGAAATTTGCCTGGTGATCGCAGGGATGCCGAAACCGGTGCTGGCGGCTGTGAATGGCCCAGCGGCGGGCGGAGGAATGAATCTGGCCCTTGCTTGTGACATACGCGTCGGATCCGACCAGGCAAAATTCGCGCAAGCGTTCGCGCAGATTGGGCTGTATCCGGATTTCGGAGGAACCTTCTTTTTGCCGCGGCTGGTGGGGCGCGCCAGAGCCGCGGAATTATTCTGGACTGCGGAGAAACTGTCGGCGGAAGACGCTCTCAGGATGGGGATCGTTAGCCGGATCATCCCGGCAGCGCAATTCGAGGAAGCAACCAAAAAAATCACGCAGGATTTGGCTGCCGCCGCGCCTCTCTCGGTTCGAGATTCAAAGCACGCCATGACGAGCAATAACCGCGCCGAGCTGACGGCTGCGCTGGACGAGGAAATACGGCTGCAGCTTCACTGCTTCCAGTCGGAAGACTGTCTGGAAGGCCTGAACGCGTTTTTCGAGAAGCGCAAACCGAATTTTCGCGGGCACTGAGCGCTATATTTGTCGGCCGGTGCGGATGCGCGTCGAGCGATGGCGCGGCAAAGAGTTCATAAAGTTGAGAGTTTCAGAAAATGGGAGGAATTTCATAAATGTCCGCAACACGCATTGCTACGTTTGATGACTGGGTGGATTTATTCCGAGTTTGGCGCAACGACATCGGAGTGAATTATTCCGAGATCGACAGCTATCATTTCGAAGCAAAGTTCGGGCCCACGCGGTCCAATGAAATTGAATTCGGCGCGTTCAAAGGACGCCCGAAATGGCAAAAGGTGCTGGACATTCCGGACCAGCGCATTCGCGATGGCCTGATGAACTTGATTATTTATCAGGGCGATACGGAATTTGCTTCCGTGGAACAGCAGCGCCGCCTCTTCGAACATTCGCCGAGCGAGCATGACCGCAAATCGCTATGCCGCGTAGTGACCGAAGAAATGCGGCACGGCTGGCAGATGTGCCACCTGCTGATCAATCACTTTGGCTACAGCGGAAAAGTGGAAGCGCAAAAAATGCTGGAGCGGCGCGCGTTTGAATCGAAGCGCTTGCTTGGCGCCTTCAATCAGGAAGTGGCCAACTGGCTGGACTTTTTCACCTACACGGATTTCGTGGACCGCGACGGAAAATTCCAGCTCACCATGCTGAGTTATTCAGGCTTCGAGCCGCTGGCGCAATCGATGAATCCGATGCTGCGAGAAGAATCGTTTCATTTGGGCACGGGGCATGACGGGCTGAAGCGCATTGTGAAGGCGGAAGTCGTGCCGCTCAATATCGTTCAGAAATACGTGAACAAATGGATTCCTGTCAGTTACGACTTATTCGGCGTGGATCAGTCGAGTTCCGCGCATTGGTTTTACGTTTGGGGATTGAAGGGGCGTTACGACGAGGCCCAGACGCAACAGGAAGTGGACCTCGGCCACATGAACGAGCACAATCGCCATCTTTATTTTCTGGAGTGCGAGAAATTGATCGAGCAAATCAACAAGCACGTCCCGGCGGGCGCGGTCCCGCTCTACGTTCCAGACATGAAGTTCAACCGGCATATCGGTGAGTTCGCCGACCAACCCTACAGCGTGACAGGCGAGCTGCTTTCGCCGGAAAAATATGCGGAGCACTTGAAGGAAACTCTGCCGCAGCCGGAAGATGTCAAGCTGGTGGGCGAAATACAGGACAACGAGCCGAAGTGGGTTGCTCCGAAAGGGAACATGGACTTATCGTGACGCTTCGGTCGGAAGAGGTAGTCGCCAGCCGTGGTTACACTTTCAGCGAGCTGATGGTTGCGGCGGCGGCCAGAGAAATCGGCGACGGCGAACTGGTTTTCGTGGGAATGCGTCTGCCCATGCTGGCTTTTCTGGTGGCTCGGCGCACGCACGCTCCGCGCGCTGTGGGACTCTTCGAAAATGGCGTAGTCCGCGAGACACCTTCGCTTGAACTTCTTTACACCATGGGCGATCCTCCGAATCTTCTTCGCGCCACGCAATGCGGTCAAATGCTCGATGTGATGTCGCTGCTGCAACAAGGCCGCGTAAACGTGGGCTTTCTCGGCGCCGCGGAAGTGGACCGCTTCGGCAATCTGAACACCACCTGGGGTCTTCGAAATAAAGAAAAGCAACGCTTGCCGGGATCGGGCGGAGCTTGCGATATTGCGTGCCTCGCGCGGCGCACCGTGGTCTTGCTTGCGCACGATCGAAGCCGGCTAACCGAACGCGTGGGATACATCACCTCGCCAGGTTTCGGCACCGGTAATGATTGGCGGCGAGCGCAGGGCTTGCCGGCGAATTCTGGTCCGTCCGCCGTGATCACGACGCTCGGCGTGATTCGTTTCGGTGAAGATGGCGAAGCGTATCTGGCGTCGATTCATCCGGGAGTGAGTGTGGAAGAAGTGCTGGCCAACACAGGATGGACGCTGCGCGTAGCCGATGACCTTGTCGAGACGCTTCCGCCTCGGGAAGAGGCGTTAGCCGTGATGCGCGAGCTGGACCCGAATCATTTCTGGACTCGCTGAATCAAGTAGCGCGCGTAAAAATTATGGCCGAATCAAAACTGATGACGATGCGCGATGCGATCGCGCGGCACGTGCCGTCCGGCTCGATGGTGCTTCTCGGCGCGCAATTGGAGCAGATGATACCGTTCGCCGCGGGACACGAGCTGATACGGCAGGGACGGCGCGATCTCACGCTCGTGGGCCCTATCTCGGACATTTTGTTCGACCAGATGATTGGAGCGGGTTGCGTGTCGCGCGTGATGGCCGCCTGGGTGGGAAATGTTTCGGCGGGAGTGGGATACTGTTTTCGCCGGGCGGTGGAGCAGGCAGTCCCGCGAAAGATCGAAGTTGTGGATTACTCGAATTTTACGATGGCGCTGGCTCTGCACGCGGCGGCGCTCGGCGTGCCGTTTCTGCCGACCTATGCGACGCTCGGCAGCGACCTGCTGAAGAAGAACGGAAATTTACGCGAGTTTTCTTCGCCCGTCAGCGAAGAAAAACTAGTTGCCGTGCGCGCGCTGCGGCCGGACGTGGCGATTTTGCACGTGCAACGCGCGGACGCTCAAGGCAACGCGCATCTTTGGGGCAGCCTGGGCGTGGCCGTCGATGGGGCGCGAGCTGCGAAGAAAATAATTATTGTGGCCGAAGAAATTGTCGAGCCCAGCGTAATTTCGTCTGACCCGAACCGGACGCTCGTGCCGGGGTTTTTGGTTGAAGCGGTGGTGCATGAGCCGGGCGACGCGCATCCTTCGCCGGTGCAGGGTTATTACGGACGCGATCACGCATTTTTCGCGCAGTATCACGAGCAGACCCGGCGCGCGGAGGACTTTGACGATTGGCTCGCGCAGTGGGTGGTGGGTGTGAGCGATCGGAGCGAATACTTGAAGAGAGTCGGTGCGGCTCAAATGCAAAGTTTGGGAGTGAAAGATCACGCTTATACTGTTCCCGCGGACTTCGGTTACTAATGACAGAAGATCTCTACGCAAACATGGAAGTGGCGCCAGGCGAGGTGAAAGATAAACTCGCGCGAGGCGAGAAATTCGTTTTCGTGGACGTTCGCGAAAAATGGGAGTACGACACTACGCACATTGAAGGTTCGGTGCTGATTCCGCTGCGCGAGATTCCGGCGAATCTGCCGCGACTGGAAGCTGCGGACGAAGTTGTGCTGTTCTGCCACCACGGGATGAGAAGCTTGGACGCCGCGGCGTGGTTACGCTCGCAAGGCGTGACGGGCGCGCGGTCGATGGCGGGCGGGATCGACCGCTGGTCGGCAGAAATCGATCCCACCGTACCGCGGTATTGAGCGCTAACAACGGCGCGAGGAAAAAAGCCATGGCCGTCAAGAAAAATACTGGAAAAGGGCCGCGAAGAGCGGCGAACGCGCGTAAGAAAGTTGGATTCTTGCACAAGCCCTCGTGCACAACGTGCCGCAAAGCGCGGGCCTACATGGAAAACCGCGGTTTCGGGATGCATTTCCGCGATCTGGGGAAAGAGCGCCTGACCGCGGCGGAACTCGAGAAATTGATCGGCGACCGCGACCACACGCAATTCCTGAACACGCGCAACGAGCTTTACCGCACGAAGAAAATGAAGGACCATCCACCGTCGCGCGAAGACGCTATTCGAATGATGGCGGCGGAGCCGAATTTGATTCGGCGTCCGGTCATTGTCGCGGGCGGCCGTGTGGTCCTCGGATTCGATCAAGAGGGAATCGATCGAATCTAACCGGGGAGTGAAGCTCGCGTTTGGCAGTCGGGAGTCAGGGGAAACCAAGCTTGCCGCCAATTATAGATATTCACATTCACGTGCAGAACAATGATGGGATCAAACCGGAAGCCCTCGAATTGGTGCGCAGGGGGCGCCGCGACAACGATGAGATTTTGAAGTACGCCGAGAGCGCGAAAGAGTTTCTAAAGTTCCTGGATGATGCGGAAATCGAGCGCGCGGGAATCATCAACTATGTCAGCCCCGACGTGATCGGATATACGGCGGAAGTCAACGATTGGGTCGCAGATTATTGTTCCGCTGACCCGCGGCGCCTGCTCGCCTTCGGCTCCGTGCATCCAAAATATATTTTCGACGCCGCCGCGGAAGTGACCCGGCTGAAAAAACTTGGAATTCGCGGGCTGAAGGTTCATCCCTCGCATCAATTGTTTGCGCCTAACGAATATCGAAGCGGTCTGGGGCCGCTGCGCGCGATGTATGAAAAGGCCGAGGAACTTGGTTTGCCGGTGATGATTCATACCGGGACGTCAATTTTTCCCGGCGCGCGAAATGTGTACGCCCAGCCGATGCTGGCGGACGACCTTGGCGTGGATTTTCCCAACCTGGTCGTGATCCTGGCGCATGGTGGCCGTCCACTGTGGATGAACGAGGCGTTTTTTCTCGTGCGCAGGCACAAGAATATG
>Ga0181531_10003132_pt1 | contig 10205 bp, 8 predicted proteins | sample PEATcosm2014_Bin_38_FD_119743 | JGI IMG/M metagenome (GOLD analysis project Ga0181531, IMG submission 119743) | Peatland microbial communities from MTU Mesocosm Facility, Houghton, MI, USA - PEATcosm2014_Bin11_10_metaG | ecosystem: Environmental > Terrestrial > Soil > Wetlands > Peat | place... | reverse complement strand
GGGACCAAACAGAAGCGCCACCCCGAGAGGTGGCGCTTCCGCATACTTGCTGTTGGTTAATCGCCAGCGGCTGCTCTGCCGACTTCCACCGTATCAAGCGCCTTCACAATGCGCATTCTGTAGAAGCTGCGCCATACAAATGTGAACGACACCAGGAAGAAGCAGACTGCAAGGATGTGGACTAGCAAGGGGCTCTTCGCAGCCAGCGTCACGGCGAGAGGCACTGCCAGCAATCCAAACAAGGTGGTGAATTTGATGACCGGGTTCATGGCCACGGAAGATGTGTCCTTGAACGGGTCGCCTACCGTATCGCCCACAACGCAGGCGTCGTGCAACGGAGTGCCCTTGGCTTTGAGCTCGGTCTCGACGATCTTCTTGGCGTTGTCCCATGCGCCGCCGGCATTGGCCATGAAGATGGCCTGGTACAAGCCGAAGATTGCGATGGAGAACAGGTAGCCAATGAAGAAGAACGGATCGAGGAAAGCAAAGGCAAGCGTTCCAAAAAAGACGGCGAGGAAGATGTTGAACATGCCCTTCTGCGCGTACTGCGTGCAGATCTCAACCACCTTCTTCGAGTCTTCCACGCTGGCTTTCTCCACGCCTTCCAGCTTGATGTTGTCCTTGATGAACTCCACCGCGCGGTATGCGCCGGTGGAAACCGCCTGGGTCGCTGCTCCGGTGAACCAGTAGATCATCGCGCCGCCGGTAATGAGGCCGAGCACGAAAGGTGCGTGCAACAGGGACAGCTTATCCGTGTTCTGTGTGAGGCCGTTGGTGAGTCCCATGATGATCGAGAAGATCATCGTGGTTGCGCCCACCACGGCGGTGCCGATGAGTACCGGTTTCGCCGTTGCCTTGAAGGTGTTTCCCGCACCGTCATTTTCTTCGAGCAGGTCTTTGGCGCGCTCAAAGTTTACGTCGATGTTGAAGTCCTTCTTGAGCTCAGACTTGATGTTGGGAATCGCCTCGATCAGCGACAGCTCATAGACCGACTGAGCGTTGTCAGTGACCGGGCCGTAGGAGTCTACCGCGATTGTGACCGGACCCATTCCGAGGAAGCCGAAGGCTACCAGTCCGAACGCGAAGACCGCCGGAACCAGCATCAGCGTGCCGAGCCCCTGCAGGCTGAAGTAGTAGGCAACGGACATCAGAGCAACCATCGCCAGCCCAAGGTAGTAGGCCGAGAAGTTGCCGGCCACAAAGCCAGAGAGGATGTTCAGCGAAGCTCCACCCTCGCGGGAGGACGTGACAACTTCCTGCACGTGTGCGCTGGAGGTTGAGGTGAAAACCTTGACCAGCTCAGGAATCACTGCGCCAGCCAGGGTTCCGCAACTGATAATGGAAGCCAGCTTCCACCACAGCGATGTATCGCCGCCGAGGACAGGAACCATCATGTAGCTGACCAGGTAGGTCAATGCGATGGAGATGATGGAAGTCAGCCACACCAGCGAGGTGAGCGGAGCTTCAAAGTCCATCTTGTCAGCGGTGCCGTACTTGGCCTTCGCGATGAAGTGGTTGATGAAGTAAGAGCCTGCGCTGGCCACGAGCATCATGACGCGCATGACGAAGATCCAGACCAGCAATTGAACCTGCACGATTGGATCGTGCACGCCGAGTAGGATGAACGTGATGAGCGCGACGCCAGTGACGCCGTAGGTCTCAAAGCCGTCAGCCGAAGGGCCAACCGAGTCGCCAGCGTTGTCGCCCGTGCAGTCAGCAATGACGCCCGGGTTGCGGGCATCGTCTTCCTTGATCTTGAAGACGATCTTCATCAAGTCAGAGCCGATGTCGGCGATCTTCGTGAAGATGCCGCCAGCAATACGCAGCGCGGCTGCGCCCAGCGATTCGCCAATGGCAAAGCCGATGAAGCATGGACCGGCATAATCGCCGGGGATGAAGAGCAGAATGCAGAGCATGATCAGCAACTCGACGCTGATCAGCATCATGCCGATGCTCATGCCGGCTTTGAGCGGAATGTCGTAAACCGGGAAAGGCTTGCCACGCAAACCAGCAAACGCCGTACGGGAGTTGGCGAAGGTGTTGACGCGAATGCCGAACCACGCCACGCCGTAGCTACCTGCGATACCAACCAGGCTGAAGCCCAGGATGATCGGCAGAGTCACGGCAACGGACTTGCCGGGGACTGGAGCCAACCAACCGAAGTACGCCGCGATGATGACAGCGATGAAGGCCCACAGGATCAGGATGAACTTGCCCTGAGTCACCAGATACGTCTTGCAAGTCTCATAGATCAGCTCGGAAATTTCGAGCATCGAGCGATGAACTGGAAGATTTCTGAGGTGAGTGTAGATTGCGAGGCCGAACAGAAGTCCGAAGAAGCTGAAGAGAATTCCGATCATCAGCAGCTTATGACCGTCGATCGCTCCATTGAAGAAGCTGACGCTGCTCAGATCGGGAAGTTTGAGAGCGGCCTCACCACCGGCCGGTTCGGCCAGGGCTGCCACTGAAGCGAAAAGGGAAAGGGCCATAAGCGAAACACCGCGGCGAAGCAGGTTGATTCTGCTCATCCGGCCCAGGAAATTGAGGCTCTCCGAGAGCCACCGATTCATACGTTCCTCCGAGTTCAAACTCGTTGCGGGTTGAAAAATACGCTGCAGACGAAAGAGTCCAGTGCGGCTCTCGCCACACTAGAACGTTTTCGGGGCAACAGCTGAGCCCGAAACGCGCTTCCACATCAAGGAATGCTGAGGTTTGGCCGCGTTGGGTGGTACCAAGGAGCAGTTTCCTGCGCTCCACCCCTGCAGAGCGCAACGATATCTATTCTCCTAGGTGGGATTTATACCACGAGGGAGATTTCAAATCAATGACTTAGCACACCGGTAAATTCGATTTTCGGAGAATATGCATGATGGCAGGCGGTATCTAGTTTCCGCGCATATGGTCCTTCACCCGCCGCGCCAGTTTTTCTATCTCCTGGGCTTTCCTGACTACCTCCATGGAGAGCACGTGTTCGCCTGACTGATCCACGGACTGTTTCAGCTCGGTCGCGAGTTCCAGCAGCTTGTTGGTATCACGCTGCATTTCTTCGAAGCGCTGCTTCTGCTGCAGCACCCGATTCCTTTGCTGGATGTCGCGATCGGAATCTGTGCGTTCATCGTTTTGCGCTTGTTGCCGCTCGGCTCGTTGAGCACTGATTGGCGCGCCGCCGAATATCAGGAGAAGCGTGAGGATTCCAAGCCAACGCAAGCAGGGCATGTTATTACCTCGCAGCGATATTGAAAGAGGAATTATAGATTGGCTTGGTTCCCGCCATTTGGTGAATTTTGAATTTCACCTCTCTCTTGCGACGACGGAACATTGCAAGGGGAAGAACTACTCACACGCTTTGCATCTCTCTGCCGCGCTGGCGGCATCTTACAGGGGGCCATGGTGTACTCCGCACTCATCCTCATCACGCTCGGGATTCTGATTGTCGCTGCCTGGTATGTCGCGTTCCGGGGCTTCAACCGGCGGCTGGCGCGGCGCGTGCTCCAGTGGTTGGAAGGTGCCGTGGTTGCCCACGGAGAAATCAGCAACGTAGAGTGGCTCACGCCGTCGCATTTCCGGGCCCGGCTGCGGCTGCCTGGCTGCGGCTTTCAGCATCCCTCATTGGAAGCGCGGCTTGCGCCTCGCGAGAAGCCCTGGAAGTGGGCACTCTGGAAGTGGCGCGGTCGAAAGGAAACGTTTGTTTTCGAGGCGAACCTTGCCTGCCCGCCGCACCACAGCCTGGAAGTGGGACGCACCCGCTACACCGGACTGACGCGGCGCTGGATGCGCAATACCCAGGACTGGCCGACCTATCCTCTGGCCTCTCTGTTCATTTCCACACAACCGGAATGGGAGCCGGAGATTTCCAGCCGCATGACAACCGTGGTGGCGGAGCGGGAGTTTGAGTTCATCACTGTCTCGTTCCGACCTCGTGCGCCACATTTTTCAGTGACGTTTGCGCTCAGCGAATTGGTCGAGCACTCAGGCGGTGAACTGGAAATTTTTGACAGCCTGCGCGAACTTGCCGAGAGCTCACCAACCTCCCGCATGTAGGCATGAAAAAACCGATGCCCGGAGGCATCGGCTTTTTTTCCAGGTAACGGAATTTATTTCAGGAAGGTAGCAATCGCCTTCGCCTGATCTTCGGTCAAGCCAGCAATCGCCTTGGTGTGCGGAGCCTTGGCAAGGCCGCCCTTGGTGATGACATCAGCAACATTGGCCTTGCCCTTGATGGCCGGAGCCGACTTGCCTTCGCCCGCTGCGCCGTGGCACATTGCGCACTTCGCTTTGTAATCTGCTGCGCCATCAAAAGCAAACGCAGCCGTGGACATCATCATCGCTAGAGCAGCCAGAACAATCGCAAAACGCTTCATGGATAAAGACTCCTAAGAGAATTAAAGTTGCTTCAGCATTCTGCCATTCCTTGCTGGATTTGCCAAGTCCTCTGATTTCAACGCGGATTTTCGCCATGAAAAAGCCGATGCCCGTGGGCATCGGCCTTGTAGCGTAATGCGACTGAACTACTTCAGGAAATCGGCAATCGCCTTTGCTTGGTCCGGCGTTACACCGGCAACTGGCTTGGTGTGGGGAGCCTTCGACAAGCCGCCGTTGGTGAGGACATCAACGACCTTCGTGCTGCCCTTGATCTTGGGGCCCATCTTGCCTTCGCCTGCGGCGCCGTGGCACATCGCGCACTTCGCCTTGTACAGAGCGGCGCCATCTTCTGCCGCAAATGCAGCGGTAGACATGATCATCGCCAGAGCAGCTAGAACTATCGAGAAACGCTTCATATAACAGGATCTCCTGTGAGTGATTGGTGCAGCATTCTGATGCCATCCGCCTGGCAGGTTTCCCCAAGCCCCAAGGCACCATTCCTGAATGCGTTCATATGAACCCATTCGGCAAGTAATTCTATCGCTGATGCGTAAATAATTTCAAAAAACATCAGATGTTCGCACTTTTGGCCTTTTTAAAAGCTGCTTAATACTCGTAATCTCGATTGGTCTTCTCAGATTCTTGAGCGTTTGTTTGCTGATACGCTATATGCATGAAACAGATTGAGTTATGCAGTAAACTCTGTCGAGGCATATTCTTGTCTGTATCCTCAAATTGAGAGCCCCTATGTTCTACAGTTGTTTTCTGGAATCCGTGGAGCGCTGGCCGACGGCACCCGCAGTCGAGATCCAGCGACAGCCCGGAGCAAACGCAACGCAATCGCCGATTTCCAGCGTGATCACCACGCCAGACGGCCACACCATTGAAAGCTTCACGTACCAGCAGTTGCGCAAGTTCTCCGATGGCGTAGCGCAGTGGCTGGTTCGCACTGGAGTCGGCGGCGGAGTAGCAAGCGGCACGCGATGCGCCATCCTCGCCTTCAATAGTCCTGCATGGGTGGCCACTTACCTTGGCATCATCGGAAGTGGCAACACGGCTGTTCCTCTGGACACCGCTTTCACCGCTCATCAAGTTGGCAAACTGCTGGATGACAGCGGCGCGACCTTGCTCTTTGTGGACGAGCGCAGCTTCGCCATTGCCCAGGAAGCCATCGCCGGACGAAAAGTCCAACTGGCGATGATGGACGCCCCTCGCGAGGGACTGCCTTATGTGGAAGAGATGGTGCTCACGGCACAGCCGGGCTTTGCTCCCGTGGCAGTGCAGTCCGGTGACGTCTCGGCCATCATCTACACATCAGGAACTACCAGCGATCCGAAGGGCGTGATGCTCACGGACGGCAACCTTGTCGCCGAATTGGAGTGCGTCCGCAAGTTCATTCGCATCGGTCCCGGTGACGCGTTGCTTGGCGTTCTGCCGCTGTTCCACGTGCTGGCGCAAATGGCGAATCTGTTTCTACCACTCGGCAACGGCGGAAAGGTCGTCTTCCTGGATTCGCTCAACACGCAGGAATTGACCCTTGCGTTGCGCGAGCGTGGCATCACCATCTTCTGCTGCGTGCCACAGTTCTTCTATCTCATCCATGAACGCATCTTCGGAGAAGTTTCCAAGAAGGGTCGGCTGGCGGAGAGAATCTTCGGACTCATGCTCAAGATGAGCACGGCGTCGCAGAAGGTGGGCTTCAATCTCGGCAAGGTGTTCTTCAAAAAAGTTCACGCCCAGCTCGGACCTGACATTCGCCACTTCGTGACCGGAGGCTCGCGCTTTGACGCGAAGATCGGCCGCGATATCCAGGCCCTTGGCTTTTCGATGTTGCAGGCCTACGGCTTGACCGAGACCACCAGCGGCTGCTTCTGCACCGCGCCGAATGACAACGTGATCGGCTCGATTGGCCGTCCGTTGCCGGGTCTTGAAGGCAAGCTGGTCAACACCAAGCTGGATGAGAACGGACAGCTTGTCGGCGAGATTGCTTTCGCTGGCCCGACGGTAATGAAGGGTTACTACAACCGTCCTGAGGCCACGGCGGAAGTGTTGAAGGATGGCTGGCTTTACACCGGCGATCTCGCCCACGTGGATGCGAAAGGGAATTACTTCATCACGGGCCGCGCCAAGGATGTGATTGTCCTCAGCTCGGGCAAGAATATTTATCCCGAAGAAATTGAAAGCTATTACCTGCGCTCGCCGTGGATCAAAGAACTATGCGTGCTCGGCCTGGAGAGTCGCAAACCTGGCGAGCCTCTCAGCGAACGTCTTCACGGCGTCATTGTGCCGAATTTCGATGTGTTGCGCGAACACAAGATCGTCAACATTCGCGAGGTGATCCGCTACGACGTGGAGGGCATCTCTGCAACGTTGCCGGCCACCAAGCGAATTCTCTCCTATGACATTTGGCAGGACGATTTGCCGCGCACCACCACCCGCAAGCTACGCCGCAACGAAATTGAAAAGAAGCTGCTCGCCATGTATGCCAGCGGCAAGGTTGAGGACATCACGCCCAAGGCTCGCGTCTTCTCGGACGAAGATCGCGAGTGGCTGGCCATGCCCGATGTGCAGAGTGGGCTCGCGGTGATCGCGGATGCAGTGGGCAAGGACTACCAGAAAGAAATTCATCCCGAGGACAATCTCGAACTCGACCTCGGGCTGGATTCGATGGAACGAGTTGAGTTGCTCACCGACCTGGCGCACCGTCTCGGCGCAGAGGTGGAAGACTCCGCGGCCAGCGAGGTGTATAGCGTTCGGGAACTGGTGGATCTGGTTCGCAAGAATATGGGAAAGACAGCGCGCCAGGCGCCCGGTTGGGCCACTGTGTTTGAGGGTGAGACCACGGATCCGGAGGTGCTCGCCATTACACACGAGCGCCCGGTTGTGGGCTTCTTCTGGTGGCTCTGCGGCAAGTGCGTGAAGTGGGCTTCAGCCGTTTTGTTCAAGCTGCGCGTGGAGGGCATGGAAAACTTGCCCGACGGTCCATGCGTGATGTGCCCCAACCACTCCAGCTATCTGGACGCACCGATCCTGACGGCGGCGCTGCCATGGAAAGCCTTCCACAACGTTTTCTATGTAGGAACCAGCGAGATCTTCGGTTCGGGCTCGATGAGAAAGTTTGCCCAGTTCCTGCACCTGATCCCGGTGGATCCCGACTCGAACCTTGTGCCGGCCATGCGCGCGGGAGCTTATGGACTTCGCGCTGGAAAAATTCTGGTGATGTATCCAGAGGGCGAGCGCTCGATTGAAGGGCCGCCGAAGAAGTTCAAGAAGGGTGCGGCGATTCTTGCGCAACATCTCAATGTTCCCATCGTGCCCGTGGCTGAGTATGGTTTTCATGCCTGCTGGCCGCGCGGAAGAGGCTTCCAGGGTTTCCATCCGCTGCGCATTCGCGTCGGCAAACCGATCTATCCGGATATGAATGAGAAGCCGGAGCTAGCCTACGAGCGGCTCACCGAGGAATTGCGCGACCGCGTGCTAGAGATGTGGACCGAACTGGATAGCGGAGCCAAGCCGAAGAAGCCTGAACTCACACACGCATGATGCTCACGCCGGGCGGTTCTAACCGCCCTGTGCGTGACAACCGCAAGCTGAGCGACGCATTCCAATCCACGTAAGGCCCTTATCAGAGTTCGTCTGGGAAGGAAGCCATGCGAGGACGCGCGCGTGTTCCTGTTCTTCTCCCTTTCGGAGTTTTGGCGAACCTTCCTTACATCGTTCATCGGAGTGCTCACCCTGGTGGGCATCATGACTCGTCCGTTCCGCTGGACAGAGGCACACATCGCCATGAGCGGCGCGGGTGCGTTGCTCGTGCTGGGATTGATCCGGCCCACTGATGCTGCGCTCACGCTGCTGCGCGACTGGAACACGTTTCTATTCTTCCTCGGAATGATGGGCATCTCAGCCATGGCCGAGAGCTCGGGACTGTTTGACTGGCTCGCCCTGCATGCTGCGCGGCTGGCGCACAGAAGCGCAAAGCGGCTTTTCCTGAATGTGTTTCTGCTCGGAACCGCGATCACAATGATCTTCTCGAACGACGGGACGGCGCTCATTCTCACTCCCGTCGTGTATGTGCTGGTTACAAAGCTGCGCCTGCCCGTGCTGCCGTACATGTTCGCGTGCACATTCATTGCAGACACCTCGTCGTTCCTGCTGCCCATCAGCAATCCATTGAATATCATCGTGATGTCGCATTACCCGCTGTCTCTGCCAACTTATCTGCGACTCCTGTTCGTTCCGTGCGTAGTGGTGATCGCGATCAACTACGGAATCTTCTTCCTTCTCTATCGCGCGCAGTTGAAAGGAACGTTTCAACTTGAGCGCCTGCCGTCGGCTGACGCGTCTGTGAAGCATCGCGCGTATTTCCGGTACACGCTGTGGATGCTTGCGTTGGTTGCGCCATCTTATGTGATTGCCTCGGCCTTCCAGTTTCCGCTCTCTGCAGTTGCCATTGTGGGAGCCGCGCTTCTGGTGGCCGGTGCGCTTTACTGGAAGCGAACCACCCTGCAGGAGGCGGCGAAGGGAATTTCCTGGTCCATCTTCGGATTCATCGCCGGAATGTTTATCGTGGTGCGCGCGATTGAAGACACCGGCCTTACCGTAAAGTTCGGCAACCTGCTGCTGCGCCTTTCACACGGTACAAGCTTTGGCGCAGTGATGGTGGGCACCTTCGGTTCGGCGATTGGCACAAACCTGATTAACAACGTTCCCATGGCCGTGGTGATGAGTTCCTCGCTGGGCAGCGTGCAGCACGCCGCTCCGGCGATTCGCAACGGCTTCGTGGCGGCAACCATCTTCGGCTGCGATCTTGGTCCGAACCTGACGACCGTTGGTTCGCTGGCCACAATTCTCTGGCTGCTGATTTTGCGCCAGCGCGATGTAGAAGTCTCCGGTCTGGACTACTTCAAAGTGGGAGTGGTTGTAACTCCGCTGATGCTCTTCGTCGGCGCGCTGGTGATCTGGCTACTGCTGTGAGCGAGGAGGCAATGATGCGAGTCATGGGTTGTTTGGATGGGACCAATGCTGAACTGATCGGCTACGCGGTGCAGATGTTTACCACCTCCGCACCGCTGACCGTTGCGCTGCTTGCGGTGATTGATGAAGGCCCGCGAAAAGACCTGGACCGCATGCGCGAGCGCTTCTGGCGGCCTCCGATTCACCGCAAACCGGTGAGTAAAGAGATTGAGACCGCAGAGAGCGCTTCCGCCGAGGAGACACTGAAGGCCGCGCTCGCCTACGCGAAAGGCGCAGAAACACTGGTGCGCCAGGGCAGGCCGGAGTTGGAGATCGTGAACGCCGCGGCCGAGTGGAAAGCCGACGTCATCGTCATCGGCGCGCATGCGGAGTACGGCGAACCACCGCGCGTGGGACCGCATTCCGTCGGACACGTTGCGCGATTCGTGCTCGACCACGCACCCTGTCCCGTGCTGCTGGTACGGCCATTGGCTCGCGAACAATTCCCGATCAATCGCTAGGGAGCTTACTTGGCGCGGGGATGAGTGTTGTCGTAAACGTCCATCATTTGTTTTGTGGTGAGCTGCGTATATCGCTGCGTGGTGGAGAGCCGTTCGTGTCCGAGCAGTTCCTGGATGGAGCGAAGGTCGGCACCCTGCTCCAGCATGTGGGTGCCAAAGGCGTGCCGCAGCGTGTGAGGATGCACCTCGCGAGGCAGTCCTCCGGCAACGGCAATCGCCTTCACGATCCTTCCTACGCTGCGTGTCGTGAGCCGGCTTCCGCGAAGGTTGACCAGCAGCGCAGTTTCAGCCGTGCGGTGGTGCTGCTCCAGCAAGGCGCCGCGACGCGGACGGTACTCGCGCAATGCAATCTGCGCGGAGTCACCGAAG
>Ga0181531_10003131_pt1 | contig 10209 bp, 9 predicted proteins | sample PEATcosm2014_Bin_38_FD_119743 | JGI IMG/M metagenome (GOLD analysis project Ga0181531, IMG submission 119743) | Peatland microbial communities from MTU Mesocosm Facility, Houghton, MI, USA - PEATcosm2014_Bin11_10_metaG | ecosystem: Environmental > Terrestrial > Soil > Wetlands > Peat | place... | reverse complement strand
CGCAGCTGTTCGTCGCCGATGCGGCCTTCGAGATACGCCCGCGCGTAGATGCCCGGCGCCGAGTGGCCTTGGAAATAGACGAGGTCGCCGCCGTGCGTCGCCGACGGCGCATGCCAGAAGTGGTTGAAGCCGACGTCGACCAGCGTCGCGGCCGACGAGAACGAGGCGACGTGCCCGCCCAAATCGCCGCCGTCCTTGTTGGCGCGCACCACCATCGCCATCGCGTTCCAGCGGATGTAGTGGCGCAGGCGCTCTTCGATCGTCAGGTCACCCGGGAAGTGCGGCTGCGCCTCGACCGGGATCGTGTTCACGTAGGGGGTGGTCTGGGCGGCCGGCGTCCGTACCCCGCGGATCGCGGCGTGCTCGACCAGCGACTCCACCAGCTGGCTGGCCCGGCCTGCGCCCTCGGCCTCGATGACGCCGTCGAGGGCGTCCAACCATTCGCGGGTCTCCTGCGGATCCGGCTGCGGCGGGGCCGCGGCGGTCCCGTTCGCGGGGCTGGTCGGCGGGGCTGGCAAATCGATCATTGACGGGCTCCAGTGCTCGTGCGCTGACCTCAATTGTAGCGTGCTCAGCGGGCGGCTCCGTCCCCCAATCGCCGCCTGCTCCCATCCAATTCCGGCCTTTTTGTGCCCAATGGGCGGGATTGGACGGAGCCATGTGGCGAATGGACGGCTCATGCGGACCGGCTGGTCGGAATTTTCGCTCGACCTCGATCGCGGAAGCATCGTTCCGATCTATCGCCAGATCTACGAGCGGCTGCGCGAGCAGATCCTGGCCGGCGCGCTGCCCGAGGGGACCCGCTTGCCGCCCGAGCGCTCGCTCGCTGAGAAGCTGGACGTGAACCGCTCGACCATCGTGCACGCCTACCGGGACCTGGCTGCTGACGGTCTGATCGAGCAGCGGGTCGGCTCCGGCTCGCGGGTCGCCTCGACCTTGCGCGTCGGCGGCCAACCCGATCGCTCGGCCACCACCGTACCGTGGTGGGTGACGCTGCCGCCCTGGCGCGTCGGCCAATTCCCGGCCGTCCTCGGGGAGCTGGCCGCGATCGAGCACGGCGACCTGATCGCGTTCGTGCAGGGCGTGCCCCCCGAGGATCCCTCGCCGCTGGCCGACCTCTCGCGTTCGTTCGCGCGGGTCGGCGGCGACGTCAACTTCGTGCTGACCTACGGCGACTCCGAAGGCTACGGCCCGCTGCGCGAGGCAATCGCGCTGCGGATGCGCGAGCGCGGCTGTTCGGTCGACCCGCGCGACGTCCTGATGCTGACCGGCTCGACCCAGGGCATCACGCTGGTCGCGCAATCACTGGCCGAACCCGGCGATGAGATCGTGGTCGAGGCGCCGACCTATCCGGGCGCCCTGCAAATCTTCCAGATCGCCGGCTTGCGCGCGATCTCGGTGCCGGTCGACGAAGATGGGATGCGCGTCGACCACGTCGAGGCGATCCTGCGCACGCGCCGCCCGCGCTTCGTCTACACGATGCCGGCGCTGCACAACCCGACCGGCGTGACGATGAACGCCGACCGCCGCGACCGCCTGGTGACGCTCGCCAAGCGCTACGGTGTGCCGCTGGTCGAGGACGATCCCTACGGCGAGTTGGCCGAGCCGCAGCTGCCGCCGCTGCGTGCGCGCGACGCCGAATCGGTCATCTATCTCTCGTCGTTCTCGAAGACGATCGCGCCCTCGCTGCGATTGGGCTGGATCGTCGCGCCGCGCACGATCTACGAACGGCTGCTGCTGCGTAAGCAGTCGTACGACATGGCGTCTTCGATGTACATCCAGGCGGGCGTGCGCGACTACCTCGAATCCGCCTACGAACCGCACGTTGCGGCGCTCAAAGACGAGTTGGTGGCACGGCGAGCGCTGGCGTACGCCGCGATCGAGCGCCACTGGCCGACCGGGATGCGGGTGAACCGCGAGGGCGGGGGTTACTATCTGTGGGCGACCGCCCCGCGCGAGATCCGCGCCCGCGTGCTGCTCGCCAACGCCGAGCGGCTCGGCGTCTCGTTTCTGTTCGGCGAGGCGTTCTACGCGCAGTCCGGCGGCGACCACAACTTTCGCCTGGCGATCACGCCGGTGTCGCGCAAGCAGATCGAAGAGGGCATTCGCCGCATCGGCGAGGCCGCACGCTGAGCGTGGCCTTCCCCTCGGAGCAGTTGTTGGCGTGGTACGCGCGCCACGGTCGCACCCACCTGCCGTGGCGGCGCACTCGCGATCCCTATCGCATCGTGGTGAGCGAGGCGATGCTGCAGCAGACGCAGGTCGAACGGGTCATCCCCCTCTATGAGGCGTTCCTCGCGCGCTTTCCGAGTTTCGAGGCGCTGGCAGCGGCGGAAAGCGGCGACGTGATGCGGGCCTGGCGGGGGTTGGGCTACAACAGCCGCGCGCTGCGCTTGCACGCGTTGGCGCAAGCGGTCGTCGCGCAGTACGGCGGCGTCCTGCCGCAGGAGACCGACGCGCTGCGTGCGCTACCGGGAATCGGCGCGTACACCGCCGCGGCTGTGCGCGCGTTCGCGTTCGAGCGCGACGACGCGGCGGTCGACGTCAACTTGCGGCGCGTCGCGCACCGGGTGACATATGGACTCGAACATCCGCCGCAAGCCGATGAGCGAACGCTGGACACACTGCTGCGTGCGAGCGTCCCGTCCGGGGAAGCGCACGATTGGAACTCGGCGCTGATGGACTTGGGCGCCACGCTGTGTACCGCGCGCGCCGCGAAGTGCCTGGTGTGCCCGCTGCGCGATGCGTGTGCAGCGGCGCCGATCGACCCGGCCGTCCTCGCCGCGTCCGCTCGCGCCCACGCACCACGCCGACCGCCGCAAAGTGCGTTACCGTTCGAACGCACGACCCGCTACTTGCGCGGTCGCATCATCGACCGCTTGCGCGACGTCGAGAGCGGGCACTCGCTCGCGCTCGATGCGCTCGCGCGCGACCTCGCCGCCATCGTACCGCCCGATCGCTTGCACGAGATTCCGAGCGTCGTCGATGCACTCGTGCGCGACGGTATCGTCGCGCGCGACGATACAGCCGTTCGCTTGCGCTGAGTTTCGACGTTTAGCGTTTTCTCATATTCCTTGCGTTTGCCGCACGCGATTGGGAGGTAGGATGCGTCGGACTCGCTCCTTCCAGCTACGAGGCACATCCAGCAATGCAATCACTCCGTCTCGCGACGCTGTTCGCCGTCTCCACGCTCGCACTTGCCGCGTGCGGCGGCAACGGCTCCAGTGTGGTCAACACCGGCGTCTCCGCGCAAGACGCGCAAGTGCGCTTCCTCAACGCGGCGCCCGATCTCGCCACCATCAACTACGAGTTCTGGCCGACGACCGGCACGCGCCCGACGACGCCGGCCGCATCGAACTTCGCGTATGGCGCGATCACGACGTTCGCCGGTTACACGGTCGGCACATACAATTTCGAAGTCGACAATCCGGCCTCGGGCACGACGGATCTGCCGGTGTGCAGCATCCCGACCCTCAACGGCGGTCAGAACTACACGATCGTGGTCGCCGGAAGCGGTACCAATCACACCTGTCTCGTCTTCAACGACGAGGTCTACACGAACACGGGCGCGGCACGCCTGCACCACGCCTCGCCGGCTCTCGATGCGACCGGCGTCAGCAACATTTCATGGGGTGCCGACGCGAACGGCGTACCGGCAACGACGCTCATCTCGACGACCTCCTATCCATCGAGCAGCACGTCCGTCCAGCCGATCGTTCCGGTGGGTGACGTGGTGAGTTCGCAAGGCACCGGTGTCGTCGAGTACTCGGTTGGCCCTTCGCCCGGCAACGCCGCGGCACCGTTGGCCGGCTCGACCTTCACCCCGGCCTACAACGTGCAGGCGTCGACGGCGATCACGCCGGGTAACTTGAACCAGCCCGACACGACCGGCGCGATCCCGCCGGCGGGCGTGAGCCCCTACACGGGCGTGTCGCTGTTCGCCATCGACTGCGTGACGGCGCCCAAGGGTGCCGGTCCCTGCACCGGCGGAACGACCGTACTCGCCGTCTTCGACGACAAGTAGGCGAACCCGCACAGGCGTTCCGCGAGCGACCACAGTCGCTCGCGGGCGCCTTCGTCGTAGGCCTGGGATTGCGCGCGGTCTTCGCGCAAGACGTCGTAGTAGCGGCCGCTCACGCCGGCCAGCGCCGGAGCGACGGCGAGCCGCAAGGTCGCCTCGACCCCGGCCTCCAGGGTGCTCAGCGTGTAGCCGAAGCTCTCGAACACCATCTTGGTCGGCATCAGCGAGCTCGGGTGCAGCACGTTCGCGGTGACGTTCTCGATCCCGGCGGAACGCAGCCGCTCGGCGAGCGCGAAGGTGAAGGTGATCAGCGCGAGTTTGCTCTGCGAATATGCGCGCCCGCCGTCGTAGCCGTGCTCGAGCATCACGTCCTCGAAGTCGAGCGGCGCTTGGCCGATCGAGGCGACGTTCACGATGCGCGCCGCACTCGACTCCCGCGCCAGCGGCAGCGTCAGTCCGGTGAGCAGAAACGGCGCGAGGAAGTTCACCGCGAAGCGCAGCTCGTAGCCGTCCGCGCTGATCTCGCGGGCCCCGCCCCGCCCACCCGAACCGATGCCGGCGTTGTTGATCAGCACGTCGATACGCGGGAAGTCGGTCGCCAGCGTTTCCGCGAACGCACGGACCGCGGCCAGCGACGCGAAATCGGCGACGTAGCCGAACAGCGTCGCCGCCGGCTGTGCGGCGCGAATCTCGGCGATCGTGTCGTCGACGCGCTGCGCGCTGCGGCCGTGCACGATCGTCGTCGCACCTGCGGCGGCCAGTCGGTGTACCATCGCGCGGCCGATCCCGTCGGTCGCGCCGGTCACCGCGACGATGCGGTCGGTCACGTCGGTCATACGGTGTGGAACCCTCCGTCGAGTTCGAGGACACTCCCCGTCACATACTGGTTGTCGATCAGAAATGCGACCGCGTCGGCGACTTCGCGCGCCTGACCGACCCTGCCCATCGGGATCGTCGCCGTGTAGCCCGCGATCATCTCCTCGCGCACCGGCGGGGCGATACGGTCCCACCACGGCGTGTCGATGATTCCGGGCGAGATCGCGTTGACGCGGCGCGGCGCCAGCTCGCGCGCCAGGACGGGGACCATGGTCTCGAGTGCGCCGTTGATCGCGGCCAGGCCGCTGGTTCCCGGCATCGCGGCGCGCGCCGATGCGCCTGTCATCAGGACGATCGACGCATCGGGAGCGAGCACGTCGAGCGCCGCCTGCAACGCGGTGAGCTGGACCCAGAACTTCTCGGCGAAGCCGGCGCGCAGCTCGTCGAGGTCGAGGCTCGCGAACGGGCCACCGCCCTTGCCACCTGAGGCGGCGATGACGAGCGCGTCGAGCGGACCCTGTGGCCGCACGGCCGCGGCGATCGCGGCGCGGTCACCGGCGTCCGCCTGCGCGACCACGAGTGTGCCCGCGCCGCTGGGCGCGCGCGGCGCGAGCGCGGCCAGCTTGGCCGCGTCGCGGCCGACCGCGAGGACGGCGTCGCCGCGGTCGCGCAAGAGCTCGGCGCTGGCGCGGCCGATGCCGGAGCTCGCGCCGATCACCGCGACGCGGCGCTGGGGGTGGAAAGTGCGTTCCATGCGTCCAAGAATAGCTGCCGGACCGCGGGGCAGCCGCACCGCGGTTATCCTGGTACCGGGAGTACGTCCTAGGGTGAGCCTGCCGAACCTCGACGACGCGCGGCGCGAGCTGGCGCACTTCCTCGCCTCCCGCCGGGCGCGGCTCGCGCCGAGCGACGTCGGCTTGGCTGACGGCCGCCGCCGGCGTGTCCCCGGACTGCGACGCGAAGAAGTCGCCGTGCTCGCCGGTGTCAGCGAGACGTGGTACGCGCGGCTCGAGCAAGGCGTGCCGATCAACGCTTCGCCCCAGGTGCTCGACGCGGTCGCTCGTGCGCTCCGGCTCGACGACCATGAGCGCGACTATCTCTTCACGCTGGCGGGTGTCGCGCACGAGCGAAGCTCGCGTGTACCCGCAGCCGTGCCGATCGCACTGCGCCAACTGCTCGACGCGCTGGAATTCGCCCCGGCCGTGGTCTACGGGCCGCGGTGGGACATCCTGGCGTGGAATCGCGCCTATGTCGCCGTGTTCGGCGACCCCGCCACACAGAGCGAACTCAAGCGCAACGTCCTCCACCAGATCTTCCTCGATCCCAGCCGGCGCGCCCTGTTTCCCGATTGGGAACTGCTCGCGCGACGAATCGTCGAACAGTTTCGCGTCAGTGCGGGCCGCTACTCAGGCGACCCGTCGTTCGCGGCGCTGATCGCGCACGTCTCCGAACGCAGCGCTGAATTTCGCGCGCTCTGGGCGACGCACGACGTGTGGCAGCAAACCGAAGGAGAGAAGCGCGTCGACCACCCGCGTGCGGGCGCCCTGCGTTTCGACCATGCCTCGCTCGCGATGCCCGATGCACCCGACGTCCTGCTGGTGACGTACACCGCGGGGGCAGGCAGTCCGACCGCGGAGGCCGTGCGCATGCTCGTCGGCCAGCAGTAAAACACCAGTATTTACGGGATGCGCGAACCCGGCTCCCTTGCGCGTCGTCTCGTGTGTCGTCGGTTACCTCGTTCATGGACGGCTCGACTTGGGCTGCGCCCAAGCCCGAGGATAGGATTCACGCCGCGGGCGCGAAGGGTCCGCTCGTGGCGATCCCGTTCCCGAAACGCAAGGTCACTCGCGCCGTCGCGCACGCGGAGCTGGCGATCCTCGAGCAGACCTACCCACACGCGGTCACGGCACTCGAGTACACCAACCCGTTCCAGCTGCTAATCGCAGTCATCCTGAGCGCACAGTGCACCGATGCGCGCGTCAACCTGATCACGCCGACGCTGTTCGCGAAGTATCCCGATGCGCAGGCGCTCGCACGCGCCAAGCAGTCCGACGTCGAGGGGATCATCAAATCGTGCGGCTTCTTCCGGATGAAGGCGAAGAACATCATCGCCGCAGCGCAGGGACTCGTCGGCGAGCACGGCGGGGCCGTGCCGTCCGCGCGCGAGGAACTCGAAGCGCTGCCCGGGGTCGGCCGCAAGACCGCCAACGTCGTGATGTCGGTCGCGTTCGAAGAAGCGGCGTTTGCCGTCGATACCCACGTCTTCCGCGTTGCGCACCGGCTCGGCTTGACGCTGGCGACGACGCCGCGCGGGGTCGAGGACGACGTGACCGCGCTGGTGCCGCGTGAGAAGTGGCGCTTCGCGCACCACTGGCTGATCCTCCACGGCCGCCAGATCTGCAAAGCACCGACCCCGCTGTGCGGGAAATGCCCGGTGACGATGTGTCCCTCGCGTACGCTGGTGGCGCGGGCGCTCGCCGAGCGGGTCGCGACTAGAAGCGCATCGGTCCCGGCTCGTCGAGGTGCGCAGGCCGCGGCAGCTCGGCGTCCGCGGCAATCACCTTGAGGAGCGACGAGCCGGTCAGCGCGTCGCCGTAGCCGGCCTCGGTCGAGAGCCGCGAGAGGTTCATCAGCGCCGGCGTGTCGCTCTCGACGAACTGGTACTCGCCGTCCAGCCCCGCGCCGGAGATCAGCACCAACTGGTGCACGAGGTCGAGGTCGAGCGCGATCCGCTGCTCGCGAAAGCGCAGCCGCAGCCGCGGCGGGTTGTCGAGCCGCACGACGGTGACGCCGGTGCGCCGGCCGAGGATGGAGTTGAGCCGCTTGGCTCCCACCGCGACGACGTCGGCCAGGGCGGTGAAGCGTGCCGCGGCATCACCCGCGGGACCGGGGGGCGACTGGGCGGTCGCCGAATCGATCGCGGCTCCGAGATCGCGGCGCGCGCGAATCCGCTGCGCCATCGCTACGATCGGGTTTTGTTCGTGCTCATCCATCGGGGGTCGTCCGTTGCTCGCTCGTCTGGTCGCTGCCCTGCTCGTCGCCGCGTCGGCGCTGGCTCTGTCCTCGCCGCCGGCCCATGCCGCCGAGCAGCTCACCCTCGACGACATCGTCGGCGCGAACCCGGTGCTGGGGAGGCCGCCGACCGGCTTCACCTGGGCGCCGGACGGCTCGCGGTACGTCTATTCCGTTCCGGCTCGGCGTCCGCATGCCCCGCCGACGTTGTGGGTCCACGACCAGCGGACCGGAGCCGATCGTCCACTCTTCCGGGCCGATGCCTCGCAGCGCGGCAGCCGCTCGCGCGCGATCGGGCAGATCGTCTGGTCGCCCGACGCACGCCGCATCGCCTACGTGAACGGCGACGCGCTCGATGTCGCCGAGGCGAACGGCGCGCACGAACACACGCTCGCGCACGACGCCGACGATCCGCAGTGGTCGCCCGACGGCACCCGGATCGCCTTCGTCCACAACGGCGACCTCGAGATCGTCACGCCGGCCGGCGGTCACACCCTGCGGCTGACGCACGACGGCTCCGCCAGCGTCCTCAACGGCGATCCCGACTGGCTCTCCAGCGAAGAACTGAGCGTCGATCACGCCTTCGCCTGGTCGCCCGATGGGACGAAGATCGCGTTCCTGCGCTTCGACGACACACCGGTCACCGACTATCCGATCCAACAGTACCTGGTCGCGCCGGACAACACCGTCGAACATCAGCGCTATCCGCTGGCGGGGGAGAAGAACCCGCACGTCTCGTTACGCGTCGTCGCCGCGAGCGGTGGTCCGATCCGCGTGCTCTACGACGGAACGCCGCACGACGAGTACCTGGTCTCGTTCAGTTGGACGCCCGACGGCCGCGCCGTCGCCGACCAGATCGTCGATCGCGCGCAGCAGCACCTGCGGATCGTCGCGTTCGCCGTTGCGGGCGGCGCAACGCGTACGCTGCTGACCGAGAGCGATCCGCACTTCCTCGAAGAGCAGCCCGCGCCGCTGTTCCTTCACGACGGGCACGCGTTCTTGTGGCTCGCGCCGCGCAGCGGCGTGCAGGGGCTCTGGCTGGTCGACGTCCGCACCGGTGCGTGGCGGCTGCTCTCCGGGACGACGCCGGTCGGCGACGTCGCGCAACTCGACGAAACACACGGGCTCGTGTATGCCGACGCACTCGCGCCCTCCCGCAGCGACCATCTCCTGGTGCGCTTCTCGCTCGACGGCAGCCGCCCGATGCGGCTCGTCACGCCCGCGTACGGCTATCACACGGTCGCGATGCCCAAGCACGGCAACGTCTTCATCGACAACTGGTCCGCGCTCGGGCACGCGCCGATGGTCTCGCGGTGCACGGTCGGTCACGACGACTGCAAGGTGTTGTTCCAGAGCAACTCGCTCGACAAATACGGCTTGGGCGCCGTGCGCCGGTTGCAGATCCCGTCGGCGCGCGGTCCGCTCGACGGGTGGATGATCCTGCCGGTCGGTTTCGATCCCACTCGTCGCTACCCGGTGATCGTCAACGTGTACGGCGGCCCGCTACCGGTCTCGTGGGGCGTCCCCTCCGACAATCGCTGGCCGAGCATGTTCGATCAGGTGCTCGCCGAGCGCGGCTTCATCGTGTTCACCGTCGACGGCCCGGCCTCGCGCAACGATCGCACCGCCAACGCGGCGCTCTGGTCGCACCGGATGGGGACGGTTGCCATCGAGGGGCCGTTGGCGGCGGCGGCGTGGCTGCGCAAGCAGTCGTATGTCGACGGCACGAAGCTCGGGCTGTTCGGCTGGAGCTACGGCGGATACCTGACGGCGTTCACCGTCACCCACGCGCCCGGGGTTTTCAAGAGCGCGATTGCCGGCGCGCCGCCGACCGACTGGCGCTTCTACGACTCCGCGTACACCGAACGCTACATGGGTCTCCCCAAGGCCGACCCCGCCGCCTACGACCGAGCGGCGGTGCTGCCGGCGGCCGCGAAGCTGGCCTCCCAGCTGCTGGTGATCCAGGGTGGGTCCGACGACAACGTCCACCTGATGAACTCGCAGACGTTCGTGGCCGCGCTCATGCAGGCGGGAAAACCGGTCGACTACTTCGTCGTGCCGGGAATGCGGCACGGCCCGAGTGCCCCGGCGCAGGCGCGCGCCGTCGATCAGCACATGCTGGCCTGGTGGGAACGCACGCTCCGGTGAGCTTCGCACCGATCGCGACGCGTTTCTCTGAGAAAGGGAATGTTCAAGAACATGCGAGACGATATCGTGCCTGGAGCGCGTTTTCCTGACTACGAGCTGCCCGACCACACAGCGACACGGCGGAAGTTATCCGAACTGCAAGGGACGGACCCCATGATCGTCGTGCTGAGCCGCGGAGGCTTCTGCCCGAAGGATCGACGCCAGGCGGAAGG
>Ga0181531_10003130_pt1 | contig 10209 bp, 6 predicted proteins | sample PEATcosm2014_Bin_38_FD_119743 | JGI IMG/M metagenome (GOLD analysis project Ga0181531, IMG submission 119743) | Peatland microbial communities from MTU Mesocosm Facility, Houghton, MI, USA - PEATcosm2014_Bin11_10_metaG | ecosystem: Environmental > Terrestrial > Soil > Wetlands > Peat | place... | reverse complement strand
CTTTCCTGGATCCCCGAGACCGACGCCGATAGCGGCCGGCCGCGGGCGCGCGCGGTGTGGCCCGTGCTGGCGCTCTCCAATGGCGGGACGCTGACCGGCTCGCTCTACCTCGACACGCCGCGACTGCGCGGCGTCATCCGCGACGCCGACGCGATCCTAGCGATGATGGACCAGACGCCGGCCGACGATTGGGACGAGGTCGACCGCTCGTTGCTCCGCGACGACGCCGTCCAGGAGGCGTTCGGGGCGCGCGCTTCGTCGAAGGCCCTGGCCCGGGCGCTGTTCCGGCTGGCCCGCCATCCGCGGCTCCGTTTCGACGATGATCCGAGCGCCAGCCGCCACCCCTCCGAGCTGCCGCCGTTCGCGGTCGAGCCGCGCGGGACGCGGCTGCGCGCCGCGCGCGCCGGCCGCTCGTTCGTCCCGGTGCTCGAGAACCACGAAGCGGCGCCGGTCCCGTTGGTCGGCGCGTTCGTCCTCGACGGTCCGCCGCCGTGGCTGATCGCGGAGCGCACCGCCTACCTGCTCGACGGCGCGTTCGAGCCGCGCAAGGTGATCGCGGCGGCGAAGGCCGCCGCCGAGGTGCCGCCGGGCGAGGAGCAGCCGCCTTCGACGCGCACGATCGCGCGGGTCGCGCCGTTCTTGACCGCCGGCGAGCGGGCCGCCCTGAACGTCGACGACGCGGCACGGCCGGCGTTGCTGGTGCGGGCCGGTTGGCGCGAGGGCGCGCTGGTGGCACGGCTGGCCTTCTCGGACCGCGCCACCGGCGCGTACGCGCCGTTCACCGCCCACGGCGCGGTGACGTCGAGCGACGGGCGGTTCGTGCGTTGGGCGCCCGACGTCGCGCGCGGTTTCGCGCGCCGCTTTCTGGAGACGGGCTTCGTACCGCGCGGTAACGACATCTTCGCGCTGCACGACGCCGATCGCGCCGCCGAGATCGTCCGCACCACGTGGCCCTCGTGGGACGACGTCGAAGTGCGGCTCGACGAGTCGCTGGCCTCACTGCTCGGCAACGGCGCGATCGACGTCTCGATCAGCGCATCGGCCGTCGAGGGAGGCGACTGGTTCGACCTCGACGTCTCGGTGTTCGTCGGCGACGGCGACCCGCTCACCCGCGAAGAACTGCGCGCGCTGCTCGGCGCCAAGGGCCGCTACGCCGAAGTGCGCGGCAAGCTCGTCGACATCGCCGACCTGCGCTCACGACAGAACCTGCTCTCGGAGCTGACCGACCGCCGCCGCACCGGCCTTGCCACGCTGGTCGCGATGCGCGACGAGCTGCACGAAGCGTTCGGCGAAGTCGTGTTGCCGGAAGAAGTCGAGCGCATTCGCGAGCGCCTGCGCAACTTCGAAGGCGTCGAAGAAGTGCCCGTTCCGCACGCACTCGAGGGCACGCTGCGCGACTATCAGCGTCGCGGTTTGGATTTCTTGTCGTACTTGTCGTCGTTCCGCTTCGGTGGGATTTTAGCAGACGATATGGGGGTCGGGAAGAGCGCCGCCGTACACCAACGCGTGGTTACGCCGACAGGTTGGCGGCCAATAGGTGATTTGCGCGTCGGAGATGAGATCATGGGGCGCGATGGGTTTCCGCATCGCGTGATCGGAGTCTACCCGCAAGGTGTACTGCCGGCGTATCGCGTGAAGTTCAGCGACGGATCGTCGACATTGGTTTCAGACGACCATCTCTGGGCTGCCAATTCAGCCGTTCGCAAGAAGCGCGGCTTGCCATATCGAGTACTGACAACCTGCGAGATTCGAGAGCGCCTTTTCGACGCAGCGGGAAACGCTCGACACTACATTCCAATCGCGGATCCGATGCACTTCGCGCAGGATCCCATGCTCTTGATCGATCCGTACCTCCTCGGCTGCCTCCTCGGAGATGGTTCGTTCACGCGATCGAAGGCGATATCACTGACAACCGCCGACACCGAGTTGTTGGAGGAATGTCGCGCCCTGCTTCCCACTGGGACTGAGTTCGTTGCGACAGGACGATACGGCTATCGAGTCCGGCCCAGCGTCAGAGGGCACAATACTCTTTGGCGGGCTCTCGAAGAGCTCGGCCTTCATGGCTTCGCCAGCGATAAGAAATTCGTACCCTCGGCGTACAAAACTGCATCGCTTACCGATCGACTCGCCATCCTGCAAGGTCTACTCGACACTGATGGGACGGCACAACCCGCGAACGGGAACGTCGAGTTCACGACGTCATCGGATCGTTTGGCGTATGACGTGGCATGGTTGGTACAGTCGCTCGGTGGCGTGGCGCGTATGCGATACAAAGCCGCGCCGAAGTACGAGTACAAGGGGGAGCAGCGCACCGGAAAGCCCGCGTATCGGGTCGGTATCTCCTTGCCTCCGGAGTATCCACCGTTTCGACTGGCGCGCAAGATGGCGCGGTACACGCCACGGACGAAGTATCTGCCGACGCGAGCAATCACGAGCGTCGAATACGAGCAGGACTGCGAGATGGTGTGTATCGCGGTCGACGCGCCCGACCAACTCTTCCTCCTCGACGACTTCATCGTCACTCACAATACGGTCCAGGTCATTGCCCATCTCCTCCGGCGGAAGGAGACCGAGGGTGAGGTGCCGGTGCTCGTCATCGCGCCGACGTCGGTCACCCATACGTGGGAGAACGAGCTGAAGAAGTTCGCGCCGTCGGTGCGGGCTCTCCGGCTGCAATCCGGCAGCGACCGGGCGGCCAAATATGAGACGATCTACGACTACGACGTCGTCATCACGTCTTATGCGCTGGCGCGGTTGGATGCGCAACAACTGGAGCGGTTCCGCTTCCGCACGCTCGTGCTCGACGAGGCGCAGAATGCGAAGAATCCGGGGTCGCAGATTGCGAAGGTCGTGCGTGGGCTGCAGGCCGATCACCGGTTGGCGCTGACCGGTACGCCGGTCGAGAACTCGCTGCGCGATCTGTGGGCGATCTTCGGCTTCGTCGAGCCGGGGTTGCTGGGCTCCGAGTCCTCGTTCCGGCGGCGGTTCGAGCTGCCGATCGCGGACGGCGACGAGCGGGCGGCGATCGTGCTGCGCTCGCGGCTCGAGCCGTTCGTCCTGCGCCGTACCAAAGAGGACGTGGCACGCGAACTGCCCGAGCGGACCGAGGCGGTCATCGAGTGCGAGCTCTCGCCGCTGCAACGGCGGCTCTATCGCGGGATCGTCGAGGCGGCGCGGCGCGACGTCCTGGCCAAGCTCGACCAGGAGGGCGGCGAGGCGACGACGCTGCACGTGCTCGAGGCGCTCACCCGACTGCGCCAGGTCTGCGCGCACCCGGGCCTCTTGATGCCCGAAGCGCTCGAAGACCCGGAGGCCAGCGGCAAGTTCGAGGCGTTCAACGAGACCGTCGACGAGATTCTCGACGGCGGCCACAAGGTGCTGGTGTTCAGCGCCTTCGCCTCGATGCTCAAGATCATGCGACGCAGCCTCGACAAGCGCGAGATCCGGTACGGCTACCTCGACGGGACGACCAAGGACCGCGATCGGCAGGCCGAGGTCGAGCGCTTCATGAGCGAAGACGGCCCGCCGGTGTTCCTGTGCTCGCTCAAGGCCGGCGGCGTCGGGCTCACCCTGACCGCCGCCGACTACGTCATCCTGTACGACCCGTGGTGGAACCCGGCCGTCGAGCGCCAGGCGATCGACCGGACCCATCGCATCGGCCAGACGCGCCCGGTCACCGCATATCGCATGGTGACTGCCGGATCGGTCGAGGAGAAGATCCGGGCGCTCGCCGAGCGCAAGTCGGCGCTCTCGCGCGCCGTCGTCAAAGCCGACAGTGCCGTCGCCAAGACGCTCACGCGCGAAGACCTCGCGTTCTTGTTCAGCGATCCCGAGTAGGTCGTCGGCCGAGCGGCGTGAGCGCGGTCACGCGCATGTCCTAGACCGTACGATCATGTGATCCGAACGGCTCAACGACGGGTCCGCGGGTGCCGATGACCATCATACGCGACGAGTCCGGGCGGCGTCGCGATGGCCCCGCCGTTCACAAGGACGTGCTCTCGCATGAAGCGGATTCTGCTTGCGTTTGCTCTGGCGCTCTCGTTCGTCGCGCCGGCCTTCGCCGTCTCCACCAACGATCTCGCTCCCGCGGATCGCTATTTCGGCCGGCTCAAGATGAGCATCTTGGGCATTCGCAACTCGATCAAGGATCTCTCGGCTCGCGCGGACGTGATGCCCGACGACGCCGACCACATCTTCGACAAGGCCGTCCTGGTCGAAGACGCGTTGCGCGACTGGCAGACCAAGTTCCCGCGCGATCCGTGGATTCCGAAGTACGCGTACTCGCTGGCCCAACTCTACGCCAAGCTCGATCTCGACGACGCCCGCTCGCGGCGCAGCGACATGCTCGACTGGCTCGACGCGACGTATCCGGACAGCGAGTTCGCGAACCTGCCCCGGGACTGACGTAACTAGGGGGCCGTCAACGCGCCGGTGAGGTCGGCGTGCGCGATGGTGATCAGTTCGTCGCGTGTGACCGGCCGGCAGTCGACTGCACCGCTCGCATCGTCGGAGTCGTGGTTGTCGCACGAGCGCGCGGCGCGCAGGTCGATTCCGTGCAGATCGACGCCGCGCAGATCGGTGCAGCTGGTGTGACGGTAGATCCCAGTCTGGCCGACGTTCTCGTTGTCCTCGGATCGATTGCACAAGACCGCGTCGCCGATGGTTGCGCCGTTGAGCTTCGCGTCGCGCAGCGACGCGCCGACCAGTCTGGATCCGCTCAGGTCGGCGCTGCTCAGGTCGGCGCTGGTGGCGTTGATGCCGACCAGGTTGCCGTCGCGCAGGTTCGCCCCGTGCAGGTTGGTCTCGCGCAGGTTGGAGCCGACGATGCGGACGCCGCGCAGGTCCTGGCCGTGCAGGTCGAGCGACTCGAGGTTGCAGCCGACGCAGTCGCGTAGCACCTGGCGTTCGAACGCCGCGGATTCGGTCCCGGCGCTCACCTTGACGCCGACGAACGTCATCCCGTCGAGCTTGGCGCCGGTGAACGACACGTTGCGGAACGAGATGCCGATGAACTTCACGTCTCGCAGGTCGGCGTTGTCGAAGCGCGCGCCCTCGAGATCGTCGCCGGTGAACTTCGCCCCGCGCAGGTTGGCACCGGTGAGGTCGACTCCTTTGAAATCGTCGCCGACGAAGGTGATGTCGTGCAGGTCGGCGCCGCGCAGATCGTGTGGCAGCCGGCAGCCCACGCAGTTCGAGAGCAGGCCGCGGACGGTGGTCGCGTCACGAGCGACCGCCGGGGCGAACGAGAGGAGTGAACTCGCGATCAGCGCGAGCGCGAACGGACGTAGCATCAGTGAACCTCGCTGAGATCAGTGCCGTGAAGGGTGAGACCTCCGGTGCGCGCTCCGGTGAGGATCGTGCCGCGCAGATCGCAGCCGTTGAACTCGGCGCCGGTGAGGTCTGCGTTGGTGAGGTTGGCTTCGCTCAAATCGACGCCGATCAGACGCGTGCCGTTCAGCCGTGAGCCCGAGAGGTTCGCGCCGCGCAGGTCGACGCCGTTGAGATGGAGCCCGTGCAAGTCCTGGCCGTGCAGGTCCATGCCGTGCAAGTCGCAGCCGGTGCAACTGGCGACCAGATCGCGCAGCGGCATCGTGCCGTGCAGGCTCACGCCGCGCAGCTCGACCCCGATCAGGTGGATGCCGGTCAGGTTGGCGCCGTCGAGGGTCGCGCCGCGCAACTCGACGCCGTTGAGGGTGGCGCCGCTGAGGTTGGCGTTGGTCAAGTTCGCCTCGCTCAGGTCGACGCCGATGAGCGATGCGTTGGCGAGGTTGGCACCGCTCAGATTCGCGCCGTGCATGTCATCCCCGTTGATTGTGATTCCATGCAGGTCGATACCGTGCAGGTCGTGTGGCAGGCGGCACCCGACGCAGTTGGCGATCACGTCGCGCACCGTCAGGTCACGCGCGAGGGCGGGCGTCGCCGCGAGCAGTGCGCTCGCAATCAGCGCGAGGGCGATCGGTCGAATCATCAGCGGGCCTCCGGTAACTAACGAAATAGGTGTTGCGGGCAAGAAAAAGAGACCTACTGATCGCTCAGATCGGTCCCATGCAGCACGAGACCGCCGGTCCGCGCGCCGCTCAGGGTGGTGCCGTGCAGATCGCAGCCGTCGAGTGAGGCGCCGGTGAGATCCGCGTTGGTCAGGTTGGCATCGCTCAGATCGACACCGGTGAAGTGGACGCCGCTCAGCCGCGCTCCGATCAGGTTGGCACCGCGCAGGTCCGCACCGCTCAGGGTGAGGCCGTGCAGGTCTTGGCCGTGCAGGTCCATCCCGTGCAGGTCGCAGCCGGTGCAGTTTGCGACCACGTCGCGCAGCGTCGTCGCGCCGCGCAGGCTCACGCCTCGGATCTCGACTCCGATGAGGTGGATGCCGGCCAGGTTAGCACCGTCGAGGACCGCGCCTTGCAGGTCGTCGCCGTTGAACGTCGCGCCCTGGAGGTTGGCGTTCGCCAAGTTGGCGCCGCGCAGATCGACCCCGATCAGCGAGGCGTTGGCGAGGTTCGCGCCGCTCAGGTTCGCGCGCTGCATGTCATCACCGTTGATCGTGACGTCGTGCAGGTCTTCCCCGTGCAGGTCGGCGCCGCGCAGATTGCAACCGATGCACGAGGCAAGCATCTCGCGCGACCAATGGACGTGTGAAGTACGCGTGTGTCGATGATCGCTGCTGGTGGTTTCCTCGTCGGGATCGGTCTGGGCGATCTGCTGCGGCAGCGTCTCGAGCGCTCGGTCGACGTTGCGGCCGGCGTCGCCGACGCTGCGACCGACGTCACCGGCGACCCCCTTGACGATCTGGCCGGCCAGGTGCGTGCCCCACGCGGCCGCCCCTGCCGCGTCGTCGGCGTCGGCACCGGAACCTGAACCGGCACCATAGCTTGCGCCCGCACTGGAGGCGCTGTGCGAACGATGCACCGCGACCGCGGCCGGCGGTGCCGGCACGCGAGGAGAGACCGGGTTCGTCGAGGGCTCGGCCTTGGCGACGATCGCGGGCTCGGCGACGTAGACGCGTTTGATGACGACCTGCGTGCGGGGCGCGGGGGTGGCTTGCATCTGCGCGGGGTGCGTGCTCGCCATCGGCGCGGGCATGGTGTCGGCCATCTTCGACATCGGCGGTGCGGGCAGCTCGACCGCGGGGGCGGCCGTCGCGACCAGCGCGACCGCGGCGCAGCCGGCCAGCGCGACGCCCAGCGCCGCGACCGGCGAACCGTGCAGGCGCGCGCGGTTCTTGTCGAGCAGCTGTTCGATGCGGATGCTGATCTGCTTGCGCGTCAACAGCGCGCCCGGCGCGACGACGGCGTGTTCCGGCATACGCATCTCGCGCGCCAGCTTCCACAGCGAGGTCGCGTACTGGTGCGCTGCGCCGGTGCGATCGACGACCGCGTCGTCCGAGGCGATCTCGCGCTCGAGCGCGATGCGGCGACCGAGGATCCACACGATCGGGTTGAACCAGAAGATGCGCTCGATCGTGCGCTGGATCAGGTTCGTCCAATCGTCGTAGCGGCGCAAGTGGGCGTGTTCGTGCAGGATCAGCTGCTCGATCGCGGCGAGCCCTTCGGCGGTCGCGAGTTCGGTCGGGATCAGGATGACCGGACGGCGGAAGCCGATAGCGACCGGCGTCTCCGTCTCATAGGAGAGGCGCAGATAGATCTCGCGGCCGGGACCGATCTCCGTCAGCCACGGCAATTCGTCGGCGAGCGGGCTATCGAGCGGGCTCGAACGGCGCTTGAGGCCCCGCACGCGCATCACGCTGAAGAGCAAACCACCCAGCCCGATTGCGGCCCCGACCAGCCATACCGCGACCACGCCCAGGGCGACGTCGCGCGAGACCATGGGGACGTCGTTCGCGATTGCGTCTCGCAGCGGTCCCATGGTGAATGTTTGCGTGGGCGCGGAACTCGCCGGCGTGTTGGCGGCGCCCGTGCCGCGCGCGGAATCATCCACGCGCAGGAGGACCGGTCCGCCGTGCGCCGGCGGCGCGGTCACGAGGAGGCGGTGGGAGCCGCTCGGGGTCGACATGGTCGTCGTCGGCGCCGAGCAGAGCGTCGAGCAGGCTTGAGCGCGTACGATCGATGCGCCGATCCCGAGGATCGGCATCGTCCCGGTCGCGATCAGCGCGATCGTCCACAACAGGTGACGGGTCGAAGCAGTCAGCGGCAGCGCGCGCGTCGCGAGGAAGACGCAACCGGTCAGGAGCGCGCCGAGCACGATGCTGGCGACGACCGCATAGAGGGCTACGCCGACGATCGCCTGGAGCACGGGTTACTTGTCCTTGGCGCGGTTGAGGAGCTCGCGCAGACGGTCGAGCTCGCCGTCGTCGACGGCTTCGGTTTCGAGCAGGTTGAGGACGAGCTCGCGCGGAGAGCCGTCGAAGAACCGGGAGAGGACGTGCTGGACGACGCTGCGCTGGGCTTCGTCGCGCGCAACGACGGCGCGATAGACGAAGGCGCGGCCGACGGCCTTGTGCCGCACGTAGCCCTTCTGTTCCAGAATGCGCATCGTGGTGAGCACGGTGTTGTACGCGAGCGGCGGATCGCCGATCGCGTCGACGACGTCGGCAACGGTCGCCTCGGGGCGGTCCCACAGGACCTGCATGAGACGGTACTCGGCCTCCGTCAGGGTCGGCGACTTCTTGCGCGGCATGCCAAAGACGCTACCACGAGGCGCCCCGGCTGTCAACTAATGTTTTAAGTAAGTCCTCACGCTGCGTCGGCGACGGCCGGGCGGCGGGTGGTCGCCCAGGCGGCCAGCGCCGACCGAGGGCCGTCCGCGTGCTCCCGGGCGGCGGCGGCCAGCTCGCGATGGGTGCGCGCCGGGCCGTCGAGCGGGGCGAGCGCGACGTCGTCCAGATCGGCCCGGACCGCCAGCGGCTCGAAGACCGGTTCGCCGTCGAGCAAGGCGGCGTGTTGCTGGTCGAGCTGCAGCACGAGGGCGGGGATACCCAAGTCGGCCGCTGCCCGGCGCACGCTCTTGGGCGCGTCGGGCGAGAGCAGGACGAGCTTGGCTTTGGCGCCGCGCAAGGCGTGGCCGGGCCGCTCGGTCGCGAGCGGGACGTAGGCGCAGCCGGCGGCCGCGACCCCGAGCAGGGCCGCCAGCGCGGCGTCCTCTTCGTGCAGGCAAGCGGCAACCCGGTCGCCATGACGCAGACCGCGGGTCACCAGGGCCGCCCCGATCGCGTCGGCCGCGTTGCAGAGCGCCAGATCGTCCCCCTGGGCGAAGAGCTCGGTCAAGGTGGGCGGCAACATGACGCCCCTCTTTCCTCGAACCGTCCAAGCGAAACCTTCGACCCGTCCAAAACACGAAGCGGGCGCGTCGCCGTGCCCGCTTCGCCGTTCTCGCCTCTCCTGCGCGATCAGACCTTGAGGACGGTATACCCCTCGCGGGTCGGCAGCTTCTCGCTGCTGATCACGGCCGCAGCCGCTGCGTTGTCTTTGTTGCTGCACGACTCGGCCGCGAAATCACCGCCGACCCGGTCGGAGATGGTGAAGTACTCGTTGGGCGCGCGCCGCTTGTCCTTGGCGACGATCGTCCCCGAGTAGGTTCCCTGGATCGCCTGGTGGTCGCACTTGCGGAAGTAGGTCGGGCCCGCCTTGCCGCCGTCGTAGTGGAAGTTCTCGAATGTTTCGATGAGCTTCTCGGCGTCGGTCGTCCCGGCGTGCTCCAGGACCGCGACCAGGTTCTGGCCGGTCATCAGGCCCAGGTATTGGCGCCAGTCGACGTTGGCTGCGCGCGTCTTGAGCAGCTTGTAGTACTTGTCCGCGTCGCCGCCGGCCTCGGGTCCCCACACGTAGCCCCACTGCGAGCCGACGATGTCGTCGACCGGCATGCCGACCGCGACGTCGTTCCCGCAGAGGATGCCGCCGAAGAGCATCTTCTTGTTGAGCCCGAGCGAGACCGCGGCCTTGGTCGCGTTGATCGTGTCGGGTCCGTAATTGCAGAAGACCAGGGTGTCGGCGTCGGTGTTGCGGGCCTTGGTCAGATACGACGAGTAGTCGGTCTGCCCGAGCGGGTGCAGGTCGGCCCCGACCTCTTGACCGCCGTGTGCGAGCAGGATGGTCTTGAGGCGATCGTGCGCGTCGGTACCGAACGCGTAGTCCGCGACGAGGAAGTACCACTTCTTGCCGTGCTTGAGGAGCTCGGGGCCGACGGCGTTAGCCAACATCGCGTTCGAGCACGTCTGGCGGAACGTCGCGCGGTGTGCCTTGGGGCCGGTGATGT
>Ga0181531_10003129_pt1 | contig 10212 bp, 10 predicted proteins | sample PEATcosm2014_Bin_38_FD_119743 | JGI IMG/M metagenome (GOLD analysis project Ga0181531, IMG submission 119743) | Peatland microbial communities from MTU Mesocosm Facility, Houghton, MI, USA - PEATcosm2014_Bin11_10_metaG | ecosystem: Environmental > Terrestrial > Soil > Wetlands > Peat | place... | reverse complement strand
TAGGCGGTGTGGAGTCCCACGTCGTGCAGTCCGTATAACGCCGCCGCGTCCACCAGCAGGCCGACGGGGATGATCAGCTTCGGCCCAACCCTGGGCAGGAGGACGCGATTGGAGACCTGAGCCATCAAGGCCAGAGCACCCACCATGGGGAGGAAGCCCAGGCCGGTCTCGACCGGACTCCACCCGAGCGTGCTCTGGAGGTAGTAGGTCAGGAACAGGAAGACCGCGAAAATCCCGACGCTGGCGAACAGCATGGCCAGCATCGAGCCACCCCTGGTCCGGCTGAGGACGATGCGCATGGGCAACAGGGGGAACTTGGCCCTGTTCTCGAACCAGGCGAACGACCCGAGAAGGGCCACGCCGAGGATTAGGAAGCCGATGGTGTAGTGATTGGTCCAGGCGGTCGTGTCTGCGTGAGAGAAGCCGTAGACCAATGAGAAGAGGCCGCCGGTGACCATGAACAGGCCGGGGAAGTCGAGCGGGTCGTGATCCGTTGCCTTGTCGTTCTTCAGCCACAGCAGCGCACCGACGGTTGCCATGGCAGCAAAGATCAGGTTTACGAAGAGGGTGTAGCGCCACGACGCGTACGAGGTGAGGATGCCACCGAGCAGGAGCCCGAGGCCGCCACCGGCACCGGCGATACCGCCGTAGATGCCGAACGCCTTGCCCCGTTCACTCGGGTTACTGAAGGTGGTGGTCAACAGAGCCAGGACCGAGGGGGCCAGTAGGGCTCCGAAGGCACCCTGGATGGTCCGGGCGCCCACCAGCATGATGAAGCTGGTCGACGCCCCGCCGATGGCCGACGCCACGGCGAAGCCGATCAGGCCGATCAGTAGGGCGCGCTTGCGACCGATGATGTCGCCGATCCGACCGCCCAGGAGGAGCAGGCTGCCGAAGGCCAGAGAGTAGGCGGTCACGATCCACTGCCGGTCGGCGTTGGAGAAGTGCAGCGCGTGCTGGGCGGTGGGCAGTGCGATGTTGACGATGGTGGTGTCCAGGATCACCATCAGCTGGGCCACGCCCAGCACGGCGAGGATCCACCATCGCTTGTCGTGAATGGATGCGCGGTTGGACATCCCGTCCTCCTTGCGCTGCTGCAAGGTTTCCGTGATTGCCATCGAGTCCTCCATTATCTAAGGCGGCTGACATCACGTGCCCTTCGAGCGAACTCGTGTTCGATCAAGCAACGGCCCGTGAAGCCCTGGTCCGCATCCTCTTCGTTGGAGGGATGGGCGGAATTGAGTTCGCCCGTTGGAAATGGCCGGATACAACCTAAGGAAATGGCCCAGACTCATCCTTGGTGATGCCATGCGGACTTGTGATCTGCCGCAAACCGAAGCGACGAGAAGATCCGCCCTTTTCCACTACCCTCCACTATCCCCATACCCGGAGGATCCTCAACCAAAACGTGCCCGCCGAAATAGAGATGGAGCGCCACATGATGCGGGACGGCGAACAGCGCTGTGGCGCGGCGGCGAGTGACCTCGGCGGCACGGCTCCCTCAGGCGGTAATGAGGACAGTGCACAATCTAAGAATCGCCAGCGTCTGCAGTCCGGATCGTGCGGTAATCACGCTGTCCTATCGCTGCTGAAGCTGCCGAACGTCGGTTGGTCTCTCCACGCTGAGCGGCGCCCTTTTGCCGGGCATTGATGGGGGCACTTATCCGAGCCGACCGGATGGAAAGGTGGCGATAGATTTTCGTTTTGGCAACGAGAGGAGATCCATTGACCGAGGTATCAAATTGACAAACCCCGAAATTGAGATCGCCACACCCGAGGGCGTGTTCGCAGCGAGTGCGGTCGGACCCGAGGACGGCCCACTCGTGCTTCTGTTGCACGGGTTTCCCCAATCGCGCCACACGTGGCGCGAGCTGCTGCCCCTCATCGGACGAGCTGGGTTCAGAGCGGTAGCACCCGACCAGCGCGGGTACTCGCCCCGGATTCGGCCGGCCAATGTATTGGATTACGCACCCGATCGCCTCGTTGCTGACGTGTTGGATCTTGCCGACACGCTGGGCGCGGAGGGGTTCCACCTCATTGGACACGACTGGGGAGGCCAAGTGGCTTGGTTTACCGCAGCTCATCATTCCGAACGAGTCCTCTCGCTCAGCGTGCTGTCGCGACCACATCCGGCTGCTTTTGCTCGAGCCTTCGATCTTGATCCTCAACAGTTATCCCGATCCGCACATCATCAGAGGTTCGTTCGTCCAGATGCTGCCGACGAGCTGCGAAATGAAGATTTTCGAGATCTGCGAATCGGTCTGGCAGCGAGTGGCATCCCTGCACCGGACGTCGATGCTTACCTGGAAGTACTTGCTGAACGTTCGGCGCTTGACGCCGCGTTGAACTGGTACCGGGCGGCAGCCCAGACGGGAGGGCTCCGCACGATCGACTGCCCGGATGTCTGGGTGCCGACGCTCTACCTCTGGGGTGATTCCGACAATTCGGTTGGTCGCGTGGCCGCCAGCCTCACTGCGGATCACGTCAAGGGCCCTTATACGTTCTTGGAAGTACCGGGCTCGGGACACTTTCTGACGGACGATGGGGGCGGCCCGGTCGTAAACAAAGCGGTGCTCACACACCTCGAAGCAGTTCGCAGGCGCGTTGCCACGGAAGGCTCAGGTTCTTGAAGTTGCATTCTCCCTTCGGTGCTTCAGCGGCCGCTTCGTCGTCGGCTCTGCGTTGAACAACGGCCTTGACACGCCGCCACCGGCGGAAGTATCACGTGCACCTGATATGCCAACTTGGCGTTACGGAAGAAGGGGCCCGTGACCGCAAAAATACCGACCTTCCAGGAGCGGCTCAATGCGCTTGTCGGGCAGCCCATGGGTTCAGGAAGCACGGCGCCAGACCCGGTGAACGTGCCCATGATCCGCCATTGGTGCACGGCGTTCGATGACCACAACCCCGTATACCTAGACGAGAAGGCGGCAGCCGCGACGCGCCACGGTGAGATTGTGGCGCCGCCGCTGATGCTGCAGACGTGGACGATGGCGACCCCGCTGCTCGACGGCATCGCCGAGCGGGGCGGTTCCCCGGTCGAGATCACGGGCGGCGGCCCGCTGACCGTGCTGGACGAGGCGGGCTTCACGGCGACTCTTGCGGCAAACTCCGAGTTCGAGATCGAGCGATACCTACACCTCGGCGAATTGGTGGCGACTCATAACGCGATCGAGTCGATTTCTGAAGAAAAGCAGACGCGGCTCGGGCCGGGGCACTTTGTCACGTGGGTCACGACCTACTTCGACGAGCAAGGCGAAGTCGTCGGGCGACAGCGCTTCCGGGTGCTCAAATTCCGGCCGGCCGCAGCATGAGTAGGCGACTGGCCCCCACGGTCACACCTGATACCCAATTCTTCTGGGACGGGCTCCGGAAGGGTCGACTTCTGATCCAGCGCTGTGTCCAATGCGGGCGTCTGCGCCACCCGCCGAGACCGATGTGCCCGTCGTGCAACTCGCTGGACAAAGATGCAATCGAGGCAAGCGGCCGGGGCCGGGTGTACAGCTTCGTGATGCCGCAACACCCGCCGGACCCCTTCATCGAAGGCCGCTACATTGTCGCCCTCGTAGATCTTGAGGAAGGGGTTCGGATCGTGTCAAACCTGCGGGACGTCGATCCCGACAAAGTGACGATCGGAATGGCGGTGGAAGTGGCCTTTGAGACCTTCGACGGCGATGTCGTCCTCCACCAGTTCCGTCCAGCGGTGGTCTTGTGACAGTACCTCAGGCCGGAGATACCCTGCCCGAGTTGGCGATCAAACTTACGGCTACGCGCATTGTGGCCGGCGCCATCGCCACTCGTGACTTCATGCCAGTCCACCATGACCGGGCCTACGCCGCCTCGCAGGGCGCTCCGGACATCTTCATGAACATCATCTCAACGAACGGCTTCTGCAGCCGGTACCTCACCGACTGGGCGGGATCGGACGCCGTCGTCAAACGGCTGGCAATTCGCCTCGGCGTGCCCGCACATCCCGGCTCCACGCTGACGTTTACCGGCTCAGTGCTTGCCGTCGAACGAAGGGGCGACGAGCAATTCGTCGAAATCCAGTTTCGTGCCGCCAACGAACTCGGCGACCACGCGACTGGGACTGCCACCCTCACGCTGCCCGCGACCGCGTGACCTCCTCGCTCCGTAATCGGGCGGCAATCGCCGGAATCGGCCAGACCGAGTTCTCGAAGAACTCGGGCCGAAGCGAACTCCAGCTCGCCTGCGAGGCAGTCAAGGCGGCGCTCGACGACGCCGGACTGACACCAGCAGACGTCGACGGGCTCGTCACTTTCACCATGGACTCGAGCGAGGAGATGGAGGTGGCCCGCAACCTCGGGATCCAGGCACTCTCGACCTTCAGCCGAGTGCCTTATGGAGGAGGTGCGGCGGCCGGCACCGTGCTGCAAGCGGCGATGGCGGTAGCCACCGATGTCGCACAGGTCGTCGTGGTCTACCGGGCGTTCAACGAACGATCGGGTCTTCGGTTCGGGAACTTCGGCGGCTCAATGACGGGCGCCGTGCCATCCTGGCTCTCATGGTACGGTCCGTTCGGGCTACTGACGCCCGCTGCCTGGGTGGCCATGCACGCCCGTCGCTACATGCATGAGTACGGAGTGACCAACCGGGACTTTGGGCGCATCGCCGTGGTCGACCGCAAGCACGCCGCGACGAACCCTGACGCGTGGTTTTACGGCCGACCGATCACGATCGAAGACCACCAGGCGTCCCGCTGGGTTATCGAGCCGGTGCTGCGGCTACTCGACTGCTGCCAGGAGAGTGACGGTGGCGTGGCGCTGGTTGTGACGTCAGCGCAGCGGGCACGCGACCTTCGCCACACCCCGGCGTACATCGCGGCGGCTGCACAGGGGGCGACCTTTGACGGCGAGTTGATGACCAGCTACTACCGAGACGAGATCTCCGGGCTTCCCGAGATGGGTGTCGTGGCCGACCGACTGTGGCGACAGTCCGGACTCACCCCGGCCGACATATCAACGGCCTTCCTCTACGACCACTTCACCCCCTTCGTGCTCGTGCAACTCGAGGAACTCGGCTTCTGCGCCCGGGGGGAGGCGAAGGACTTCGCCACTGTCGAGAATCTCTCGATCGGCGGAATTTTGCCGATCAACACATCCGGTGGCCTACTGGGGGAGGCCTACATCCACGGTATGAACGGGATAACCGAGGCCGTTCGCCAGGTTCGAGGGACCTCATGCAACCAGATTGCCGACGTCGAACACGTCCTCGTCACCTCCGGCACTGGTGTGCCGACGAGCGGCCTGATCCTCGGCGCTTCGGGCTAAGGCGACGGCGCGGTGCGCTCGCTACGACCTGGGCGAGCCGCTCCGCCGGTGCAGATCGCCGTCCCGAAAGGCGGTGCGAAGTCAGAGGTCGGGAAGGGACTTCGGTATGAGGTCAGCCGACGCGTTGCCATCGACTTCAAGCAGCTTTCCTGTAACCCAGGATGCAGCGGGCGAAGCCAAATACAGCACTGCTGCTGCGACGTCCATGGGCACCCCGTTTCGCCGCATCGGCGTGCGCTCCACCATCACACTTCGCACATCGTCCGATTGGCCGTCGAGGTAACGTTGCAGGGCGTCGGTCTCGATGGCGCCCGGCAATACGGCGTTGACGCGGACTCGGGGGGCCAGATCCATTGCCATCATCCGGGTAAGGTGCGAGATCGCCGCTTTGATGGTGCCGTGGGTAAGACCACCACGAGTGGTCCGGGAACCGGCGACGGAACTGATGTTGACGATGGAGCCTCCACCGCGTCGGAGTAGATGGGGAACGGCAAGCCGGCTGAGCTCAAAGGTCGCCGAGACGTTGAAGTGGAAGGAGGCTTCGAGGTTCTCGATGGTCGTAGCGAGGAAGGGGAAGGACTGCGAACCCCCTGCGTTGTTGACGACGATGTCGAGCCCACCGAGCGTCGCGGCGACCGACTCCACCAGGTCAGGAAGCATCCCGAGTTTGTTCATATCGGCGGGGAGGACCAGAGCTCGTCGACCACGCCGGCGGATCTGGTCGGCCACGTGGTCGAGGTCGGTACGGGTCCTCGCCACGATGGCGACGTCAGCGCCCGCCTCGGCGAGACCGACCGCAATGCCGGCCCCGATCCCTTTGCCGGCCCCGGTGACAATGGCGACCTTGTCCGTCAGCAGGAATTGCTGCGGGAGCGGCAGCGTCTGGCCCTCACTGGTGGACATCATCCCCTCCTGTCGGCTTGTTTGGCGCGTTGACGTAGCAAGTTATCTCGGGCGGTTCCGCCACGTCAGGCATCCTCCCAAATGCCAGCGGCGTCCTGTCGAAATCCGAGCGGCGGTCGCGCGCGGGGTGAGGTCCGCTCCGCCGCGCTTCCAGCTTCGTGCTCGAGGCCGCCGAGCAGGCGTGCCAAAGAAGTCGTCGCCGAATCCAGTACGACAGTCGTGCACTCAACCTTCTTTGCCGAGTCGGCTAATCAGGCGCACCGGTTGCTGAGTTTGCGGCGCTGGTTCAATGGCCTCACTGAACTTTGAAACCAAGGCCCACTGCAGAATTGTCGGGGCAGCTCCGAATCGCAACCTCCGTCAGCCAGCCGACCCCCCGCTCAAATGGCGGCTATCTCGGCCTGCTGCGCTGCGGTCAGCTGGATGACGTTCTTGGGGTTGCAATTCCAGATGGATTGCGTGGGACCGGTGATCTTCTTGTCGTAGATGATCCCCTTTTTCGTGAACTGCAGGATGGCGAAGCAGGGCGAGGGCTGGGGGTTCTCGTTGGAGAGCGTCAACGTGGCGATGGGCGCCTGAATGCCCCCGGCGTCCCAGTTCTTGGTGGCAGCGGCGTGGTTCAGCACGCAGGTCACCGTGAGGCCGGCGCCGCAGGCCGTGGCCGCCTTGGCCCACAGGAGCCATGATTCGGCGGATATCTCGTCGTCGAAGTCGATGGCGTCGCCCTTGGAGTACTTGTGCATGGTGGTGACGAGCTCTTCGGTCGAGGGGTTCTGCGAGGCCTGCGCGAGTGGCCACCACTGCGTCTCGGCGTAGATCGGGGGCAGACTGGGGTTGGCGACCACGGCTTGCTCCGTGGAGGCGTCGGCGAAATTCTCTGCCAGTAGGACGAAGGCGGGGTGGTAGCCGGCCGTTGTCATCGCCTGAGCGAAAGGAGTGAAGTAGCCCGACGTGTCGGCCGGCCACAGGGCCGTGACCCCCTTTTGCTGGTACTGTTCGACGTAGGGCGCCCAGTCCTCCACCGAGGTCGGGGGCAGCAGGAAGTCCACGACTTTCCAACCCTGCGCCTCGGCGGCGAACTCGGACTTCGTCTCGGGCTGGACGTCGGAGGGCGTGTCGTCCGAACCCATGCCGGCCACCTTGACCGCCTTCGGGTAGGCCTTGGCCAGAGCCCCGAACCACCCCGCGGTAATGGAGTCCGTGTTGGCGCCTCCCGGGTCGACCTGGAGGGTGGCCATCGCCGCGGCGCTCGAGGGGACGTAGGCTCTGATCTGTCCCAGCCCGCACTTCTCACGGATCGGCACGCCTGCCGAGTCGATGGCGTAACCCCCGCCCACCGCCATGAAGTCACTCTGGCAGGCCGATGTCATTTGCGACGCGACGTTGAACAGCGCAGCGTCACGGTTGTCGACCACGATCTTGCGGCCGTTGATGCCCCCCGCGGCGTTGCACCAGTCCGCGAAGGCGGTGGCCTGCTGGGTGAACTCCACCTCCAGGCCTGGGACGATCGTGTTGGAGGCGTCGTTCTCGACCGCAATGTTGATGGTCTTGGCGCCCACGCCGCGCACCGAGGAAGCACCGCCCGGCCCCGATTCGCATATTTTCCCGACCCCGGGCCACACGCCGCTCGAACTCGACGCCGATGTCGCCGCTCCGGCGGTCGTCGACGAGAGTGCGATTGAGGTCCCCGCGATCATCATGGTGGCCATTGCCAACGGCAGCGCCGACTTCGGAACCCTAAGCAATCCCCTGCAGTTCATCCTCACACCCTCCCCTTGTGATCGGATTATTTAACCATCACCCCCACCAAATCGGAGATGCAGCGCACAGGTTAGGCGAAGCCGAACCGAAATGCTTGGGAACGGATCCTCCGCGATGGCCTCCGGTACGCCGACGTCAACCATCCCCCGCTTCTCCTCTTCCAACGTTCGAGAGCTCTCTGCTCGTGAAGTTATGCCTTCAACTAAGTGGGTATCCGCGTCAGCGTCGAAAAATGACGACGGCACCCCGTTGACAAAGACACTTAAAGGCACAGGCGTGTGGCGCGCTGGCGTAGCCAACGGAGCGGATAAAGTCAGTCCGTCGATGTAACTATGTGCAGGGTGGCGAGCACCAGTGAGACCGGCGGCAACACTCGTGGACCTCCTTCCGAACCGAAGCTTCGTGAGGCTCATCGCGCCCGAAGCCATGGTCAACCATCCGACATTGAGTAGGCTGACTGCGTGGCCATGCCAAGCTTGGTTGAACAGTCTCGTGCGATCCCGGTAGACGTTCAACACGCCTTCGACGGGACGCTAGCCGTAGCGCTGCCCACCATCTTCTGTCGCCGATACGCCGTGTTGCCCCCGATCAAGGAAGTCCGCGGACAGGTCGGAGTTTGGGGACAGATCGGACAGGTCAGAACTGTCGTCACGTCGGACGGTGGCACGATGCGTGAGGTGTTGACGGATATCGATGCCCCGCACTCGTTCAGCTATCGGTTGAGCGATTTCACCGGACCCATGCGACCGCTGGTCGACAGCATTGAGGGACATTGGGAGTTCACATCAAAAGGCACCGGAACATTAATTGTCTGGCGCTGGACACTGCATCCACGGGGCGTTGGAGCATTCTTTATGCCTCTCATCGTTAAGATGTGGCGCAACTACGCCAAGCAATCGCTGGAGAAACTCTCAGAGATTCTTCTTGCAGCCGAGCCCCACGAGGACCTGGGGACTTAGAGAGGCCAGCCGTATCAACTGGCACAGGGCGCCCTGGTGACTTCTACCATTCGTTCGGCCAACGACCAGATGGTCAACCCGACACTCCAGTCGTGGCTGGCAGAACGGGCTCGAGCTGCGGTCACATACCGCGACTCGAGCCAGGCGGGGGTCATCGCCGGGTTCGGGGAATGGGCGTGCTGCCCCGTTCGATGTGCCTGATCTCGACCGGGGGCCTCCTCTCGTCAGAGGCTCGACGCGGAGCAACCTCGCCAGCCAATCCGGCAACCACCAGTTGAACTCGCCGAATAAGGCCACCAATGCGGGGGCCAGGATGCCACGGACGATGGTGGCGTCCAAGATGATCCCGACGGCGAGGCCGGTGGACAGTATCTTCACATCGGTCACCGGTACTCCTCCGAGGGCGACGAAAGCGAAGAACAAGATGAGGGCGCCGGAGGAGACCAGACGCCCGGTTTAGGTCGTCGACCGCCAGCGTCTCGCCGTAGCGCTGAGACAGATTCCGGGCCTCGATCACGGGCGGAGCACTGACGGCAGGGGTTGGTGTCTCACTGGTCAAATGACCACGGCGAGGTCACGCAGTATGCGGGTTCAGTTTGGCGGGAGCCGGCAAGCGAGGAGGCCGAAGGCGGGCGAGGTCGTGAAAGCCCGCGCCCGCGGTGGCCAAGAGCAGGAAGCCGGCCGCGATGCCAGTGGTGGCAGCGAGCGAGGAGCCGGACATGGTGGCAACGAGGACCACGGGACCTATGGTGAGCAGCCAGCCGACGGCACGGTACCGGGGGATGAGCACCAGGTGGTCGAGCCACAGCAGCAGGGGCCCGATGGTGATGGCGATCGATGGCAGCACCCAGTCGCTGCGGCCGGCGGCGATCACGATGACAGGGAGTACGAACGCCGCGATCAACTCGATGACCGTCGCGATGGTCACCGATCGCTCGATGCGCTTCGCTTCGGGACTGGTCAGTCTGGGGCCGGTACCAGCGGTAGCCAAGATGCCGTACACGACCACCATTAGAGCGACAAGGCAGAACGCGATGGCCAGTGCGCTACGGACCTGTCCGTGGAGATTGAAGGCGCCGCGCACCAACCAGAAAGCGGCAAAGGCGAGTTGGATGAAGCCGCCGACTCGCTTCACTCGTTGCGACCACGCCTCGACCGGACTGAGGTCAGTCCGCTCCTTGGTCCTCGGCTTCGTCATACCGCGCTCCCTTGCCTCTGGTACCAGCCGACCGTCTCTTTGATCGCAACATCCAGCGAGGTGCCACTCGCCCCGAATGTGGACTCGAACTTCGCCGTGT
>Ga0181531_10003127_pt1 | contig 10215 bp, 7 predicted proteins | sample PEATcosm2014_Bin_38_FD_119743 | JGI IMG/M metagenome (GOLD analysis project Ga0181531, IMG submission 119743) | Peatland microbial communities from MTU Mesocosm Facility, Houghton, MI, USA - PEATcosm2014_Bin11_10_metaG | ecosystem: Environmental > Terrestrial > Soil > Wetlands > Peat | place... | reverse complement strand
TTCTTGAGCATCGGCCTCACGACCAAATTGCGCGATTTTGCGTCGGTGGGCGCACGCCCTTTCTATGCATTCACGATCGGCGTAGTCGTCAATGTCGCGCTCGGATTCGTGCTGTCGACGCAAGTGTTCAACGAGTTCTGGAATCGACTGTAGCTTCGCATGTCACCGAATCCCCCTGGATGCCGGACCTGCCGACATTTCATCGGGTCCGCGCCCGCGCTCGAGGCCGCATTCGTGGGCTTATCGGCCTTGAGCTCGGGTTACGCCTCGGTCTGCTCGGACGACGGGCTATGCGCGCTGCACGAGCGTCTCGTGACCGCCTCGTCGACCTGCCGATCGTGGTGCACTACAACGCCGCGGGCGAATCGGCGCGCCGCTTCTGAGACGGATCGAAGCGCGTCGAGACTTCACCAGAGACCGTGATCGCAAGCGTCTTGCGGCTCGTGATTGCACCCAATCCGGTCACACTCGCCTGCACCTCGTAGTGGCCGGCATGCGTATACGCATGCCGTACGTCGATGCCATCGCCGCTCGAGCCATCGCCGAAGTCCCAATGGCAAGCGAGCACCGGCAGGTCCGCGGACGCGGCGGCGGCCTTGAAGGCCAAGGTCTCGCCGGCGGCGGCGCTGCTCGCGGATCGGATCTCGAAGGACGGCGGACTTGCAGGCACGGAAGTATCGACGAGCTTGAGCATGCGCACCGAATGCGGCGGCTGGACCAGTGCGATTCTTTCCGAGGAGGCGCAGCAGCTTGGATCGCCGAATACGTCGGTGATCTTGAATTTGCGGGGCTCCTTGAAGCCAAGTTGCGACAGATCGATCGTTCGCGTGCGCGACTGCTCGGTCCAGTTGAATAGCGCGAGAATCGACTGGCGCGGCGTTTCCTCGAGCAGGAACACGCTCGGCTGCAAGTCGCCGCTCGCATAGCTCAACAAATCGACGGGCGTCGAGGCGCGGCCCAGCCGCGCCATGTCGATGAGGTCGGGATTCTTGACGATCGCCAAACGTTCTGGAGCTGCGCCGAGCGTCGGCAAATCGTCGCCGATCTCGAACATGCCTCCGGAGACCGCAGCCAATGCAATCGATACCTTGGCCTCATCGAGGTTGAGCGGCCGCTGGCCGCCATGCCAGGACTGATCGTCGACGGTTTGCGTGGAGACCGTGAATGCGTCGGGGTCGGCGATGAAGAAATTGCGGTTCATGTAATAGCGCGCCGCAATGCCTGAGGCGGCATCACGCGTGGCTTCGAAGCTGTGCCCCGTATCCTGAGAGATGCGGCCGGCGTCGACGAGCCCCACGGGGTTCAGCATCGCACTGCCGTCCTTGTCGAGCACGACCGCCTCGCCGACGGCGCCGCGGATGATCTTCAAGCCGATTCTCTGCGCCTCCAAAGCCGTCGTGTTCGGGCGAAAGTACGAGCCCTCGACCGCGGTGTCGTCCATGAAGTCCATTTTGATGAAGCGCACACCCCAGTCGCGCAAGGTCGAGTAGGTTTTTCGCAGATATTCCTGGGCACCCGGATTGGTCGTATCCAATACATAGAGCGGATCATTCTTCTCGGTTACGTAACCGATGTGAATGGGCTGCCCGGCGGCGTTATGCAGCAGCCACTCCGGGTGGTGCTGAAACACCCATGCGCGTTCCGAGACCTCGAACGGCGCGGTCCACAATCCAAAGGTCAGGCCGTCATGACGCACGCGGTCCGCGATATGCGCCATCCCGAGCGGAAACAGCCTGGCGTCCGCGGTGGTGTATTCACCGCGCGCGTACTGGTAGCCCTCGTCGATCTGATAATAGGTGTAGCCCGACGCTTTGAGGTTGTCCGCGAGCCAGTCGGCGTTCGTCGCAGCAGTACCCTGATTCAGGCCGAAGTAATAGGCGGTCCAGCTCCACCAGCCGATCGGCGTCGGGGCGTCGATGCGCGCCTGGTGCAACAGGCGTATTGCGCGCCCGTATTGCTCCAGCTGCGCGTGATAGTCGGCGCCGACCGCGAACATCAGGCGCTCGGATGACAGGCTCTCGCCCGCCGCCACGGCCAGGCTGAGCTCGACCTGGTCGGCCGCCGCCGATTCCTTGAGCGACTCGCCCTTGAGGATTTCAGTCGTTCCGGTTGCCTCGACGTCGTACGAGACAATGCGCGCATTGGCGCCGGCGGCGTGCTCCCGCAGATGAAAAATCGTCAGCAGCCGCTCGGAGCTCAGCGCGGCCAAGAATAGACTCTCACCACTGCGACGGTTGTAAATGAGCTGGCTCCCGACCGCACGGTGCAGGCCTTTCGGCGCGGCTCCCAGCTCACGAATCGCGAGCTGCGGCCGGTCCTCACTATAACTGTCGGACAGAATGCGGTCGGCATCGACCGGACCGCCGAGATCGACGACCGGAGAGTCGGCCGCGTGGACACTGCGAATCGATTGCACCGAAACCGATCGAGCCGTCGAGTTCAGCACGCGGACCGTGATCTCGCCCCAGGACCCATCGCGCTGAAGCCGCAAACTGCAGACGAGATCCGGTTGTCCCGCAAGGCCGCTATGCGTCACCGTCAGCACGGATGCCGATCCGAGTTCGTCCTGTAGATCCGATTTCACGACGCGATGCTGCGGATACGCGGTCGATCGGAGCACGCGCGCATCGACGACGGCCTCGACGTCGGAGCGCAGCACCGGACCTTTGATGCCGGGTGTCCCAATCGAATAAGTTCCGTCGGCGTAAACAGTGGCCGAGAGGTTCGCGCTCTCGATCGAGCCCAGCGGCTCTGATCGCTCGCCGGCCGATGCGCCGGCGCAGCAGACGGCCATGCCGGCCGCTAGCACGAGGTATCCCAAAGATTTCACCGATTGATTCATTTCGACTCCATGGACAATGGCGGCGCGGAATTAGCCCAAGGCTGCCCGAACCAGCGCAGCGCGTTGCTGCCGTAGATCTTGCGAACGACATTCTTCGGTAAACTCAAACCCGTCACCTTTGCATCGAGCTCCGGAACCTTGAAGCGCTCGGCGGTGTTCAGATAGCGCCAGTCGCGCAGCCACACCGCGTGCAGCTCGCGGCGCAGCGCCTGCGGATCGGCGCCAGGCTCCTGTTCCGTATCGCTTCCGTAGAGCAAGCGATCCTGGTAGCGGATGAAGAACCGGCGCAGCTTGGCGCGGTCGCGATTCGATTGGAATTGCACCTGTCCCATGCGCGCGGCCAAATCCACGACCGTGTTGGGATATCGATCGAGAAATGCCGCGAGCCGATCGACGCTCCACTCGAGGCTCGCGAGGTGTGCACCCATGAATTTCAAGCCCGGATTCTTTGCGAGCATCCGGTCGCGGGCCGCCATCTGCTCGTCGTACGAGGGCAGCTCCGGGTGCAGAAACATGTGGTACTGCGGGTGCTCGCGAAAATATTCCTTGTCGTTGTTTACCGTCATCTCGTCGATCGGCAGCCAGCAATTGTGCGGCTCGCCCTGATGACCGATCAGCACGCGCTGACGTTCGCGCACGAAGTCGAAGATCGCATCGAACTTCGGATCGTCGATCATCACGAGATTGCCCTTGGCGTCACGAAAATCCATGCCGATGTTCTTCCACACCTTGACCGCGACCGCGCCCGCCGCAAATGCGGCATCGAGCTGCCGGATGACGCGCTGCTGCCAGCCCGGCTCGTCCCAGCCCTGCATCGAGAACGTGGCGGCATAGGCTAGAACCGCCGGGCGGCTTGCCGCATCGGCCTGCGCGATCTTGAGTTGCTCGCCGATCGGCGGGAAATCCGGGTAATCGACATTGATCGTCAGCAGCCGAAAGTGATCGGCGCTCGCCTGATCGATCATCGCGGGATCGGCCGAGTTGATGTGCACGTGGATATCGATCTTGTCGACCGTCGCGAAATCGTCCATCGTGAACGAGCCCGGATCGGCGCGGGCGACCAGCGCGAATGTCGACAACGCGAAGGCCAGCAAGCTACGGAGCCTCGGGTTGTTGTTCATTGAGCCTCGCATCAGGATTCGAGTCCGCCGACTCGGCCGCACTCTGCACGCAGCCGCTCGATCGCGGCAGTCGACAACAGCACGCCCCGGCACTTCGCGGCATACAGAGCGGCACCGATCGCCGGCGGCAAAACGGGTTCGCGAACTTCGTAGCGCGGCCAGAGCGCCTGCAGCGACGCCCGAAAGTGCTGCAGCAGCAGTGCTCCTGCGTTATCGAAAACGCCGCCCGAATAAGAGACCGGCACGGGTTCCGCAACCGCAAAGCCCAAGCGGCGCCGAATCGCATCGGCGATCAGCGCGAGTTCGAACGCGGCCTGCTGCAGAATCAGGGCGGCCTGATCGTCGCCCTGCAACACGGCCTGCGTGACCAGCTTGCAGAACTGCGCGATCTCGGCGCGATCGCCGCCCAGGTGCGTGTAGACATGCCCGCACAGATCGAGATCATCGCCAATCCCGACGGCTTGCCGGACGATCTCGTAGAGCGGTCCGGGCTCGGCACGGCCATCGCTCATGCGCGCAAACAAGTTCAGTCCCCGGCAGGCGATCCAATAGGCGGACCCTTCGTCACTGAACAGTTCGCCCCACCCGCCGCTGCGCGCGGCCGCGCCGGCGCGCTCGCCATATCCGATCGAGCCGGTGCCGGCGACGACGCTGATGCCATCGCGGCACAACAGCGAACCGGCCCACCCGCAAATCATGTCGTTGCCGCACGCGAACTTCTCGGCTGCCAGGCACTGTTGTGGAAGCCGCGACAGCGCGTCCGCGAGCGATGCGTCCTCGCCGTACGCCGGCAGCCCGAAGAACGCGAAATCGACCTGTTCGGCGCGCAGCGCGGCTTTCGCCAAGATCGCACCGACGGCATCGGCGAGAACGCGCCCGAGCGCGTCGATTCCGATCGTCAGGTAGTAGCTACCCGGCGCCGAATGCGTGGCAAGGATCAGTCCGTCGCGGTCGATGAGCACGAGCGCGGTCTTGGTTCCCCCTCCATCGACGCCGAGATACACGTTACGAGTCCTCCGGTCACAGCGAGTGAATGGTCACGCCGCGCACCACGCGGCTCACGGTACCGGCATCGTTCGGCTGGTCGGGCCGATTGCCGAGCACGAGCGCGCGGTGGAACGCAAAGAGCTGGGCGCAGACGATATAGGGATAGCAGAGCGCCTCGTCATCGGCGCCCTCGAGTTCACCGAGGTGCAGGTATTCACCGTCGGCGACCGCATCCCCCAATCGGGCCGTGATCGCGATCACGCGCGCCGCAAGCCCATCCGAGCGCAGCTCGCGCAGCAGATCGAGGTCGTAGCGGCGCGTGTACGCATCGTTCGAGACGAACACGAACAGCAGCGTATCGCCGTTGACGATCGTCTTCGGGCCATGGCGAAAGCCGAGCGGCGAATCGAACGCGGCGACGACCTTGCCGTCGGTCAGCTCCAACAGTTTCAATGCGGCCTCGCGCGCGAGCCCCTTCAGGCCGTTGCTGCCGAGAAAGACGACGCGCGAATAGCCATTGCCGGCCAGCGTCCGCAGCGCCGCATTGTGAGCACCCAGCAACGCCTGCGCGGCATTCGCGATCGCGCCGACATGCAGGCCGCCCCGGCCCGCAGTCTGGAATGCGAGCGAGGTCGCGAGCATCATCGAGGTGAAGCTCGAGGTCATCGCAAAGCTTTGATCGTGCGTTTCCGCGGGCAGCAAAATCGCGAGACTGTTGTCGCGCTCGCCGCAGCGCTGGTAGAGCGCGCCTTGCTCGTTGCAGGTGATGACGAGCTGGTGGCAGTCGCGCAGCAGTCGGTCGGCCAACTCGACGACGGCGATGCTCTCCGGGCTGTTGCCCGAGCGGCCGAAGGACACCAACAGCGTGGGTACCGTCTCCTGAAAGAACAGCTCCGGCCCGGATAGAAGGTCCGTGGTCGCAATCGCTTCGACGCGGCGACCGAGCCGTCCGAGCAGCACCGGCGCAAGACACTCTCCGATGAATGCGGAGCTGCCCGCGCCCGTCAGAATGATGCGAATGTGCGGATTCGCGAGCAACGGCGCGAGAAAACCGGAGATTTTGGCCGCCTGCCGTTGCAGCAACTCCTGCGTGCGCCGCCAACTCGCGGGCTGCTGGACGATTTCGCGCGCGGTCCACAAGCCGCCCGCGCGGCTCAGCGCAGGCTCGTCGAAATCGAGCAGGCTGTTCACGACCGCTGCCTCGAGTCGCTGCAGGCCGCGGAGTATTGCTGCAGCACCTGCTCGACCTGGTGGCGCACGAGTTCGCGGCCGCAGAGGCGCAGGCTCCCCTCGCGGATTGCCTCGTATTGCAGCGGCAGATATTGGGCGAGCAGCGTGAGCGGCGGCGGGTTCGCGTCGACGTTCGCGAGCAGCCGACTCAGCGCGGACTCGACCGCGGGCATCGGCCAATAATAACGAATCCGATCACTGAGGCTGTATTGCTGATCGAGCACGAGCTGGCGTCCTTCGGACCGGTAGTGTTTGTTCCAGAACTTCGGCGCATCGGCCATTGCCTCGAGCACCGTCTCGCGCAAGCGCGACGAGCGCTCCGCGCCGAGCCATTCGCGCTCGATTTGGTCCAAAGCCCAGAGCGCCTCGCGCATCGCAAAGCTCAAACCCGGCCCGACTTTGAGAATCGCAAAATGGCGCTCCACGAGCGCGCGCAGATTCGCAGGCGTCTGGTAGTCGGTGGAATGCGCTTCATAGACGATGTGCGCCTCGGCCTCGATCACGGCGGCGAGATCGGCGGCTTGGTCCGCCTGAAAATCAACGACCTTGTAGTGGTCGAATTCGACGCCGGGCTGCACGACGAGACCGATCACGCGCGGCCACACGTCCTGCAGTTCGGCATGCTTGAACGCTTGGCGGTGCGCTTCGATCGTCGCGCGTGCCGCCGCCGGCTCGGTCGGCGCCAGACACTCGAGCGCGTGCTGCGCACCGCCGGGAATCGGCACTTCGGTACCGACGACATACACCGGTGCCGCACCGCCGGCGCGCTGCCAGGCCTGCTCGGCGACTTGGGCTAAGCGTGCGGCGCGCGCCGCCACGGCCGCATCACCCAAGGGACTCGGGTCGTCCGCGCAGGACATCGAGCAATCCAGGTGAATCTTGCGAAAGCCCGCGGCGACATAGTCGGCGATCAGCCGCTCCGATTTGGCCATCGCGGCTTGCGCCGGCAGCTCCTGCCAGCAGTTAGGGCCGAGGTGATCGCCGCCGAGCAGAACCTGTTCCCGCGGCACACCGATGCGCTCGGCAATCCCGAACACGAAGGAGGCGAAATCCGCCGGGCGCATGCCGGTGTAGCCGCCGTCCTGGTTGACCTGATTGGACGTCGCTTCGATCAAGGCAAGCCCGGAGAGCCGGCGCGCATGATCGAGTGCGGCCTCGATGATGATCGGATGCGCCGAGCATGCGGAGTAGATGCCGATGCTGCGCCCGGCCTTGTGCTCGGCCATGATCTGCGCAAAGGAGTTCACGCGACGATGACCTCGACGCCGATTCGGGTCAGCGCCTCGCGCGCCGAATCTGGGATTCCGGCGTCGGTCACGAGCTTCGCGATGCCCATGGGCTCGAGGATCTTGTGCAAACAGATCCGGCCGAACTTGGAGGAATCGGCGACCACGATGATTTCCGAGGCGGCTCGACACATCATGCGGTTGAGCAGCGCCTCCGGCTCGAAATGCGTGGTGATGCCCTTGTCGATATCGAAGCCGTCGGCGGCCAGAAACAACTTGTCGACGTGCATGTCCTGCAGCGTCCGCTCCGTCTGGGTGCCGTAGAACGAGAGATTCTTGCGCCGCAAAGTGCCGCCGAGAAACACGAGCTGCACGCGCTCGCGTGTCACCAGTTCGTTCATGATGCCGACATCGTTGGTGACGACGACCAGCGACGCCTGCGGATCGATGTGCCGCGCGACCTGCAGCGTCGTCGTGCCGGAATCGAGCAACACCGAGTCATCGCTCTCGATCAGCGCCGCCGCAGCCTGGCCGATGCGCATCTTTTCATCGGCGTATAGAGCGCGCTTGACCTCGATCGCCTGCTCGGTCGGCGATAGCGCGCCGCGCTTCAGGATTGCGCCGCCCGAAGAGCGCGTGCAGATGCCCTTTTCATCGAGAAAATTCAGGTCCTTGCGCAGCGTCTGCGTGGAGACCTGAAACAGCTCTGCGAGCGACGGAATCTGCACACTGCCCTGTTCACGCAGCAAGGAGACGATGCGTTCGCGCCGGCTGCTGGTATCCCTGCGAATGATCACGATCAACCGGGCTCCCGCCGAAAGCCGGCGGCTTCGGCCGGTACGGCCTCGGGCTCGATCGCGAGCAGCACGGCTGCGCAAAGCGCCAAGGCAATGCCGGCGATTTTGGTCGCCGTGGGCGCGGTACCGAGCAGCATGATCGACAACATCGCGGTGATCAGCGGTGCGCCGGCGTTGGTCAGCGGCGAGACCACGATGGCCTTGCCGTAGCGGAACGCATAGACGAGCGTCAAAGCGCCGATCGAATTGAGTATCTGGATCGCGCCGGCGAGATAGGGACCGTCCACGCCCCAATTGACACCCGAGGAAAAGTCCGTCATTGCGATTGCCACCGGCACGAGCAGCAGCCCCGTGATCGTCATGTAAAAGAAGATGCTCTCGGCATCCATGGTCGCATTCGCGAGCTTCATGAAGAAGGCCTGGACTCCCCATGCGACCAAGACACCGAGTGCCGGCAAAAACCACAGCTGGCCGTAGCCGCTCGCCGAAGCCGTGCCCGAGTAGTCGAACAGCGGCAGCGAGCACAGTGCCAGCACGATGCCGAGCGCACCGAGCCTGCCGGTACGTTCGTGCAGCAACGCGAGCGACATGACCACGGTCACGAGTGGCGACAACGAAATTACCGGAAAAATCAGGTACGCAGGGCCGGTCCTGACCGCGTGGAACAGGAGCATCTGGCCTCCCGCACCGAGCAAACCGATCAGGCCGCCCAACACGATCGACTTCGGATCGCGCTGCAAGCGCCAACCGACCCGGCGCAGCGCGAATAACGCCGGCGGAATCATGGTCACGGCCCAGACGACATAGATCAGCGTTTCAGGGAATCCGTGATTGGCCGGCAGTCCAGTGAAAGCCCCCCAAACTCCCCAAAACACTGTCGTTACCAACGCGTAGGCCAACCATGCTCTTGATCTCATTGATTTTTTATTCCCCTGGCAAACCCGACGACTCGTCTGATGAGCGGGTTGCTGGTCCGCCATTGCTTTTATATTCGAAACTTACCTAAGTTTCAATAGCTATAATTTTATCGATATCGCGTGAAATTATCCAGAATATTCGCTCAAATCGAGAATAAGTATCTCTAATAATAGCTATTGAAAGTTACTTTACTTTCCTTTAACGTCGAATTGCAATCCGGCACCTCGCGCAAGCGGACAATGCCGGACACAGGTTAATAAGAATAGAGAAGGGGATTGCCATGCCGACGATGCGCCTACGTTCAGTTTTGCTCTTGGCCGTCGTGGCCGGGTCGATGAGTGCTGCGTTCGCCGCAGACCCCGGTGGTACCGCTGCGCCGAGCGCCGAAGCCAACAATCCGACGCCCGAGCTGCAGGAAATCGTCGTGACCGGTTTGCGCGCGAGCCTCGAGAAATCACTCGAGATCAAGCGCGATGCCCCGGTCGTGCTCGATTCGATCAACGCGACCGAACTCGGCCGGTTCCCCGACGCCGACGTCGCCGACTCGCTCGAACATCTACCCGGCATCACGATCAGCCGCACGACCGGCGGCGAGGGACTGCGCGTCAACGTGCGCGGCCTCGGACCCCAGTACAACATCGTGACGCTCAACAACCGCATACTCGCGACCGACGACGACGGCCGCGACCTCGCATTCGACGTGCTGCCCTCCGAGGTGATTTCGGGAGCCGACGTGCTCAAATCGCCGCAGGCATCGGCGCTCGAAGGCAGCATCGGCGGCACGGTGAACCTGCGCACCGCGAGTCCTTTCGATAATCCCGGCTTCCACGGCGGCGCGCATGCCGAAGAAAACTACAACGACATGTCGGAGCTCAAGGGCAACAAGTATTCCGCGTTTGTCACAAACACTTTCAGCGACGAGACGCTCGGATTCCTGCTCGGCGCCGTGCATTCGGATACCAACATCCGCACCGATTCGCTGAATGCCTACACCCAGAACATTTATGCGCCACAACCGCCCGGCGCCGGCGTCTCGCCCTGCTGCATCACTTTTGGGTCGATCTTCGACGACAAGCGGCGCGATGCGCTTTCCG
>Ga0181531_10003125_pt1 | contig 10217 bp, 15 predicted proteins | sample PEATcosm2014_Bin_38_FD_119743 | JGI IMG/M metagenome (GOLD analysis project Ga0181531, IMG submission 119743) | Peatland microbial communities from MTU Mesocosm Facility, Houghton, MI, USA - PEATcosm2014_Bin11_10_metaG | ecosystem: Environmental > Terrestrial > Soil > Wetlands > Peat | place... | reverse complement strand
ATTAGTTATTGCATTATTGAAGTCCGCCTTATAGGCGATAACGACCATATTAGCACTAGCTGCACCAACAACATTTAAACCTAGATTCATCACGTATTGAGCGCGATTATCAAAGCTGTCAACTAAGTTGGTTCCAGGAGGTGACTGAGGAAGTGTTGCACTTCCAATAGTCGTTGCTGTTGCTCCAAACGGAACAATTCCAGATCCTGCTGGGAAGCATACTGCTGGTGAATTACCCAATGGATAATTTGCAGAAGTTGGAAACTGAAATGCTGTAAATCCAGTTGTATCATAATCAATGACGATTGATGATTCAGTTGCTGTATTTATTGTTTGGAGGACTCTAGCACCTCCTGCAGGTTGTCCAGTAACAAAACCTGCTCTTGGTGTCGCAGTTAAATTACTTAACTGTGTCATACCATATGGAGTAGGAATTTGGAAGTCGACCAATTCACCAGGAGTATAATCATTAGGACGAGCAAAATAGACTTTCGCCTGAGTTGCTTGTGTAATGTATAATACTGGAGAAAGTTTAGGATACATAAAGCCCGGATATACCTTTTGGTAGAATCCAGTTGTACCATTAGCAACAACCAAACCAGCTGTTACTGCTGTTGCTAGCATACCAAGAGTAATACTCACTCCTGCACTCACTGCAGTCACTTGAAATAAGATCGTACTTAATTCTAAAGCACTTGTCACATTGATCAAACGTACATAATCCCCTACATTAATTCCTGTAGTTGTCCCCGTAGAAACAACACCAGTTGTGCCGTTGATAGCTGTAATAGCTACTTTAGCATAGACTGGAGGATTGGTTTGATCAATGAAGGTAAAACCTCCAGATGTTCCTGCATTTGGATATAATACTCTACTTGCAGGTGTGGCATTAGCTGTTTGACCCATAGTCAAATATGCACCTTGAGCCATTGAACTAAACCATTCAGATTTGACCGCTGTAGCAGCATTTGCGCTACCATAGTTGGTCAAATCCATTACAAACATGTAATCAGGTCTGTCCGTCATCGGGATATTCACAGCAATCGGAGTAGCAGGATTTGTATAGTCCCACTTACCGATAAAACTAAACGGTAGTGCCATATTTCCTCCTTAAATTCCGGTTGAGCGAAGGTTTTGAAGCCATAAATCATTGGAGATGCATTGGCCCTGATAGAACGAACATCCCGCTGTGTGCCGAAGCCAGGTTGTTACCCCGCGGATAAGGGAGTTAGTCATTTCTGCTAACTTCCACACCTTTCGTTGTGTGGGTCGGACTGTCGCATCTCTTGTTAGAGCCTCTTCACTCAGTCTCTCACGGTGGCTTGCGCCTTCCGCCTTGTCGCCATAACTTTCGTCGTAGGCTTCCAAGTCAATCAGAAGAGGTTTTACTTGCACACTTCTTTCTATGCAAGGATCATTATTGTACCCAGGTGGCAAGTAAATAAACCTTGCCTTGCCTCCCGCTTGCCACTTTTTGTTAATCCCACGAATGGGTGATAAGTCATTTCTGCTTATCTCTACAGGTTTCCTCTGTAGGTCGGAACATCGCATCTGCTTTCGCAGTTTTCCCGCTTGTTCTCTCACGCTGCACACTCATAAGTTGCTTGCGCCTTGTCACCATAGCTTTCGCCGTAGGTCTCCAAGTCAATCAGGGAAAATTTAGAGTGGTCTGGGCTTATTCGAACCACTTTATAAGACTCTTTAGCAGCCACAAAGCAGTTAGCAATGTCATTACCCAGCATCGAGGCATTTGGTGACACTGAACCCTGTTCAGAGATAAAGAATCTTACGTTGTTAGCTCCACCAAGTTCTACACTTAACGTATCCTTAATATTTGGATATTGGAACTTCTTGACGAAACCAGTCATGTTATACAAGACAGGGATCATTCTTGAAGTACACATACATCCATAAGCGTCACCAATCGGGCTTGTGCCGAACTTCAAATCCGCTTCCACGATATTGGTAATGTACTCACCAGAGTTGTTTTGCAAAACTGTGAATACATCGTCAACATCTTCAATGGTCATTTCTGTAGGAATATCTCCATTGGATCCATTCACACAGTTAATGATAGAAGCTGAAGATTCCAAATTATCGCGCTGCAATGCGTCTTGGGTCTCACGAAGAGATTGTCCTAAACGTGCTGCAGCACTATTGAGAACAGGCAAACTGTTACTTTTATGACTTGCATTCGCAAGCGGGGAAGTTCTTCGACATTCCCTCTGCATGTTTCCATGCAGCTCAGACTTTCGCATATCCTTTCGGATTCCACTCGCTAAGTCGTTTACGGTAGACTGTAACTCGCTTTTAACATATAATGTAGTAAAGGAGTAAACATTATGAATGAAGAATTGAATTTTTCTTATCTTGCTGGCTACATCGATGGCGACGGTTGCTTTTACATTGATACTGTTAAAGCAAAAACAGGTATATTTCCTGTTGTTCATCGTACCGTATTGAAATTCGCTTCTGTAGATATCTCCATTATGCTTTGGCTCAAAGAATTCCTTGGAATTCATTACTGGGAGAAAGTTGTTTCTAAAAAAAGAAAACATCTTAATCGCAGAACTGTTTATGAAGCCAATGTTACTAGTGAATCTCTTGACAAACTTCTTGCAAGAATCTATCCATATCTTAGGATAAAAAAAGAACATTGCAGAATCATGATCGAAATGAGATCTACCTATCAACTTCCTGAAAAAGGAGTGATTAGACCTCAAATTACATCTGACATTTTCACTAAACGCTGCACTTGTCATCAAAAGTTATCCTCTATTAACACCCATAAGTCTCTAAGTCCTTCCGCAGTGTCACCCTCGTCTTTACGTTAGGGCTTCCACCTCTATCAGAGCGGATTTATCGAGGACACTATTCTATCCTCGTTAGTGATTGTGACCTGTCTTGTTAAAACAATATAGGTCGCATACACTCTTACGCGGCACAAAGTAAGAGATCACTAATATGTCGACTGCCTAAAGTATCGACATCAACCCTATTTAGGGATTGTGGTGGCGGGTTATTCATTGCATCATCAAGAGGTACTTCAAACAGATCAAGTCTGTCGTAGCGACTCTGACGATCAATAAACCCATTGTTGTCTGGCAACTCCACAGGAGTAGCAAATAATTGGTGAATTAAATTGTGCTCTGGAGTTGACAAAAGTTTTGCATTATAACGCTGCTGTATCTGAGGAGGCAGCGTTGAAATTGATACTGTCATCTACGTTCCTTTGGAAGCTTAATAGGCTCCCATTTCTGGAACCGAATTAGCTAAAGACGCATAACCGTTCATCTCGCGATAGAGTTGTTTTTTCATAGCATCATTTAATTCAAAGGCTTGAGCTATTGGTCTTTTGTCAAAACCCATAGGCGACTGAATCGCTTTATTGGATTTCTCTATAGCCTTATCTATCTCTTTTTCCCTTCGAGTTTCTGGTGCTTTATTTACAAGTCCTAGTGCTTTGATGTACTTATAGGACTGCATCCCTATCTTGTAAGGATCTTTAAGTTCTATGATTGTCTTAGCTAGTTCCGGTTCGTTTTCTTCAAGTAAAGATAATGTTTCTGGATTGACGATCTCGGAGAAATCAGAGAATTGCTTGTTGAGACGATCCATAAACTCTAAATCTGACTTTTTCTTAAAGTAGTTTTCTACTTCTCGTTTAGCTATCTCTTCGGCGTATTTCTGAGCTTTCTTTTCGACAAGTTTTTCAACCTTGCCTTTAGGAATAAACTCATCTTCACCGATAGCATCAAATTCATCAGGTTGTGGTTCTGGTTGTTTAGGTGATGGTTGCATTTGCGCAAGCATCATCTTATCCAACATCTCTTGGCGTTCTCTTAATTGCTTCTTAAGATCGGCATTCTTTTGACGCATGGCCTTAAAATCTCGCTCGTCAGCTTCTTCTCGTGCCTTTTGTCTGTCATCTACGACTTGAGTTTCTTGTTGTTGAGGTGCAACCTCAAGGACTTCGCTATTCACATCTAAAACTTCAGTCATGCAATTCCCTTTTTATGTGGTGAGTCATGTCCACGTTACACTCGATTGACACATATTAAATATATCTATTATATGTCCATTAAAAACTTTGGAGGATTATGTTATGTCCCTCTTGTCAAAAGGATTGTCCTAAAGAAGATTTCTATATTAACCAAAGTGACTGCTATAAATGCGTTTACAAGAAAAAGACTGAAAAAGAAAAAAAAGTTAAGAAAAGGTGTGCTATCTGCGATTCAGCTATAAGAATGAAATTTAAGTTGGTCTATTGTTCTGACGAATGCGCTGCAATAGGATACGGAAAGAAAAGACATGATAAGTGGGGATCAAACTACACATGTCCTGTAAATAAAAGCCTATACTAGTGCTGCAAGTGATATTGTTGTCTCTCTATCTGTATGTTGGGTCACTCGTATATCGCCTCTCCACATTGGATTTTCAATCCAATTGCCTTCATAGTTCTTTGTAAAGCCAAAATGTTCAAGTCTCATGTTTTCCCAATGCCTATACTTCATAAGCCTTTCAGCATCGTATAGATCAGGATTGTTTAGTTCATTGAGCATCTCATGACGTGCAGGAAGCTCCCAACACCAATAAACATCATTGCATGAAGGTATCACTTTAAACACAAGCGAGTCGGCTTCTGGATATGGCCTATAAACCATCTTATACATACGTCTAAGCAAAGCCTTCTTCATCTGAAGATCCCACTTCTCATAAACTCTTATGTAAAATGGACGACCTTCAAAATCCTTTGTGCCTGATACAATGGTATCATTAAGATCATCCACAAGGCTTTTTCTCATCTCATAATTCATGTCTCCGGTGATGATTTGCTTCTCACCAAAGATCTGAGCATTACGATAAATATTTCCTACTGTATTTCTTTTGGGATCGAATTTGCTAGGATTAGACATTCTTTTTCCTGTGGATATGTTTGAATTTCTTGACCATCCCAATCACTTCTTTTCTGTCCACGAATTGATCTCATCTGTGCCATAAGCCCTTTAACTGATAAAATCATCTCATTTAGACTTCTAAGATTTTTAGCTACTTTTTCATCTAACGAATCTGTGATAGATAGCGTACGAGTGAACATCGGACCATTTGTAATAGCATCAACTTTTGCATGAAGGCTTATCAAACTTTCTTTGATATATTTGATGTCAGTATCATAAGAAGTCATATTAACCTTTATAAGGCATTTGTTGAATAGGAGGGCGAGGGAAAGAGGTAACTGTCTTCTTCTTCGGCTTTTGTGTGATGCTGCCGATAGGCTTTGTAACTTGTTTTGCCATTGGATTCCTTAAAAAAAGGCTCGTACACATTTTAGTGTCGTAGCCTATAAATTATCTTTTGGGTTCATGTAATGTCAATGTTCTCATGTCTTGACGCATGATATTTTCAGATATATCACGTATAGTTTTTTCAGGTTCCCGACAGAATTTTTGAGTGTACTGAGCTTCCATGTTTATAGTACCTTTCTGCTCTTCTATATACTCGCGTTTCTTGCTCATGAATACCGTCCAGAATATCCTTGCTTCTCGATATCTTTTGACATTTTACCTTGATGTTTATCTTGTCTCTCAATGTAATCAAGAGTTTTGCTAAATTGACGCTCAGCAAAATCTTTCTCGGGTTTCTGATAATCTTTGATATGTGGAGACATATCACCTTGATTATGACCTTTCATAGCCATATCGCCGTTAGGCATACTACCATTCATTTTAGCCATTTGACACCTCTTTTTGTTCATCTTTATTTTGTTCTAAAGTTTCTTTATTTTCAACAGGTTGATTTGCTTGCACTGCTTTTAAAACATTGAATATTGCTGTTGCTAAATCTTCACTCAGATTCTCAATCCTATGCAATGTCATAACAATAATATTCAATGGAAAACCTGATTTAAACATTCCATCCATGATTTTAAGCTTTGATTCTAAAAGATCCCAATTCATAAATTCCCCTATGCTACGTTTTGAGTTACTGTTTCTTTTTCTGGATTAGCTGCCGGAGATATCGCATTGAGGATTTCTACCTGACGCATAATATTATCAAGATCCATACCTTGAAGTTCTTTCATTGCTTTGACTACATTTAAGAGTGACGCTGTATCTTCCTGATGTGCTCTGCGTAACTTATCTTGAGCAACAGCTGAATCAGTTTGAATTTTAGCGACCCTTTCTTTCGCCAAACCTTCTTGGGAATGAGCATAAGCGACCTTTGTTAACATATCAACTTCAAATTGTTTCATCTGCAATTCTTGCATCTTCTGATTCTGCTCATCTAATGCTTGTTGACGCTTTTGAATCTTTTCGATGACACGATCTTTATTTTGAATTGTCATAGCTTCAATGATCTCATCCATTGGCATGGTATCAGGAGCCAACTGTTGAATATGTAGCAATTGTGCAAGCTCTAATTGCTGTTGTGACTCTGTCAAAGGCACTTGAACCACTTTACAGCCATATTTGAAGAATAGCTTATTGTCAAATTCTGCTGTAGGTTGTTCTCCGATAACCTGCTGGACCTTTCCATATGTCCAATTCTTCTGGATGAATTCAATCTCTATCTCTCCACATAGCCGTTGGCATTCATCTGCTTGGTCGAATAACTTCGTTAGATTGCGTGCTGTAGCTGCTTGCCTCATCATAGAAATGATTCCAGCCTTATCATCTACCTCCATACCCATAGAGGCAGGATCAACGCCAGCAACCCGATAGATGATGTCTTTAATCATGTCTTCCATCTGCAACATGACAGGTGAAGGAGGCACGATAGGCATTGGCTGAACGTCATCCATCTGGAATTCTGGATCAATACTAAGTACTCGGCCATGACCTTGATTTAGGCCATCTTCGGGAGTGACCAAAGCTCCTTTCTTAATCTTAAGTCCTTGTTGTTGGGCATCTAATATTTCGAGATTAGATACTTTGAGACGATTAAAAAGATACTGAGGATCCCTAAGATCGCGACAAACACCACGAAATTTATAGGCATAATAAGGAGTATCAGCTGTGAAATAGCCCAATATAGGAACGCAAGGATATTTATCAATGCCGTATGGGTTAGGTTCATCAACAAGAACACGATCATTAAGAATGATAGAACGCCTAACAGTAGGAATAGGTTTTTTAATAGTCGCAAGATGCCCCTTAAATGCATACATCAATTCTTTTAGCTGCTCTTTAGTTCCTGTGAATTCCTGACATTCTTCTGTCTTCTTATCCACTAGAAAAGTAGCTTCACGATTAGAAAGATACCAATATTCATCAAAAGCAATCAAGTTAGGAAATTGGATCTGATACACTTCAGGCATGTAATAGAACTTATCATCTCGATATGTACCTTTAGGCAATGATAAGATCTCATCAGCAAATTGTGAATATAATACTGCAGCTTCATTGCGATCAAAAAAGGTACGCATCCACCAATAGCGAGCGTCAGACATATCATGCTTTCGAAAATACGGATCAAAGAGGCATGATTTCATATCCACATACCGCCAGCGAGGATCTGGCGATATAGGATCTTGTGTATAATCTGCCCACATATACATGAAGCCTAAACCTTGTACTAAAGCACCTAATTCAAAAGCATCGGAGAAAGTCTGATAGAACCCTCTCTTATGATTGTGATATAGGCATTTAGTAAGCTGGTCTGATGTCTTTTGACTGCCATTAAGAATAGGAATAGATGCTGTAGATTTGCGCGTGAGTCTCTGCTGCCCAGTGATAGCCTGAACAATAGGATTCATGATATTGAAATTCCAGACTTTACGACGATATGTCGCTACACCTGGGAATATCAATCCCCAGATATCTTGATCGCCTAGATAAAAGCGTTGATCTACATCAGCTTGATACCATTGCGTCTGTAATATGTTTATGCAGTCGGAATAATTCTTTTCCATTGACTGCCGGAGGGATGTATTAAGACTTTCTTCCGGCCAAAACTGTGGATCGTTGTTGCGAATAAACCACCTCTTGCAATTCGTATCGTGTTAAATCTCACCGTAACGAATACACTATTTATTTTACAGTCCCTATAATTATGAGAAATACCTGTTTACTGCTTTTAAATCGTTTTCGACTGATCCCTTTGATGTGATCTCTATATTCTGCAGTCCTATAGCTAGATAACGGAATGCGTCTGCAGCATGACTATGCTCATCATGGAAGGGTGTATCCTTGTAACAACCGAGCCTATCATCCCACAGCTTGCGATAGCCTTCTAAGTGCTTTATGCCCTTATCAGTATGTTGCTCGTCGAATGTACAACGGCTAAGCATGGCTCTGACAGCTTGAATGCCATCAAATGGGTTACAGTCCCGTCTATCAATGATGACGATCTTGCCATTACCGTCCAACAAAGCCCGAAGATGATCGGCATAGCTAAGCTTGTTAGAATTTTCCCTTTTTGCTGCATCATGGGGCAGTATGATACGACCGATTTTATATTTCGTTCTGGTAAGCCAATCCGCATAATGAGAGATTTCCTCATCCCAGTTCTCGCAAAAATTGATGATATTGATTTGCCCTCCACGGAGAACTTGAAAGCACCATATCGCCGTGAAATCATCAAGCCCAATGTCAAAAGCGCAATGGACGGGCTGGGAATTGTCATACGGTACCCGTGTAATTCCGCCACTAGCACGCAATTTGCTGATCTGTGCGCCATAATATAACCCTTCATTAGCTGATTCAAATGCCTCTCTGCTATTGCTTGGATACTCTTGTTTCATAGCATCGCCGAGCATTTTAAGCTTCATCTCATACCAACGGCGTTGCTCTTCATCGATCTTGCGCTGTCTCTCTAGCTCGATGATATCGAGATACTCGTTAGTCTCTTTAGTCACTATCACCTCGGGGCTATATTCTCTATATGATGGCTCGTCGTACCACGGAAAGAAAAAGAATCGCATTTGCATGGGTGAGAGCTTGGCTTTCTTCTCTTTAAGAGCTTCCGATTCTTTAGAGAATTTGTAGAAATAACCTTCTCTTCCCTCAGCAGTAGATTCAATTATGACTATTTGGTCTCTTCCAACGGTGTTGAGTGAGCCTGTAACAATCTCACGCGCAACGTCTGGAGACTCCGCGCAGATCTTACCAAATTCGGATATAAGCAATCTTTGATTTGTGCCTGATCTAAAGCCTGTACTAACGCGATACGATGAGCCGTTTTTGAAAGATAGTTCTCCGGCACGGTCGTTAGTTGCTGAGTTGATTTGACGTGTCCACTGTGGCATTCTGTCATATGCATATTTTACCTTTTTTTTAAAGATTGATTCAGCGTCTTCTTTTCTGTGCGCTATGATACCAGCCGAGAGGTTTGTTTGCCAGAAGCAATCATCGAGAAAGTCTAGTGCCCAGAATGTCGTGCAGCCAAGCTGCCTACTCTTGAGGATGAGCATTTGATACCAGCGGTTATCATCTAGCTCTTGTTGCATCCAATTGAGCTGAAAAGGCATCTCTATGCCGTCTTTATCGACGATGTAATATAGGTTTTCGAGACGTTTGCGTTTAGAGAGTAGATCTTCGTATGAGGGTGGTTTATCCCACATCGGCGATGTTAGACTGTTTTTTGAGTGTATCGGAGATAACTTCAGCGAATTGCTTCATGTACTCATCATTTTCTGATTTTAATGCTTTAGCTTTTCTAGCTTCTTTTTCGTCTGCGTCTATGTCCTCTTGTTCTCTTAGCTCTGGATCATATAAACGTAAATATCTTTGTGCAATAGAATGGTTAATAGTTCCATCTATCCATTTATCAGCTAAATAAGTCTGAGCAATTTCATAATAAGGCCGAAAGTCATCAGTATCAAGCATTCTTTTCCATTGTTTGCGAATAAAGAAATGCTTTCTAGCATACCATTCACACCATCGGCACCGAAGTTCGCCTTTTTTCTTTTCTGAAGCCCATTTTACGAGATCTTTTCCAAGTTCAATGAGTTCTTCTCTTTCAGGCACGGATGTTCTAGGTCTTACCATTTTTTAGCCTCGCTATATAAACGGAGGGATAAACTCCTAATACTTCTTTCATTTTAGCACCAAAGGTGCGGGGATGATACCCCATTTTTCTTGCTATATCTTTGCAGAACAGTCCTTCTTTAGATAAGGATTCAAACTTTTTTACATCTAAAGATCTTGCTGATTGCATTATGTGATCTCCAGATGAATTTTAATTTGAATGGTGTCGGGATCACCTTCGAAGTTTTT
>Ga0181531_10003122_pt1 | contig 10225 bp, 6 predicted proteins | sample PEATcosm2014_Bin_38_FD_119743 | JGI IMG/M metagenome (GOLD analysis project Ga0181531, IMG submission 119743) | Peatland microbial communities from MTU Mesocosm Facility, Houghton, MI, USA - PEATcosm2014_Bin11_10_metaG | ecosystem: Environmental > Terrestrial > Soil > Wetlands > Peat | place... | reverse complement strand
GACAATGTTTTGTTTGCCGCGGTGTGGTTCCAGGATGTGCGAGCCGGTGGTGGGCTGTACCGTAGCAACGACGGTGGAGCTACCTGGACGGTGGCCGGCCTGTACGGCGAGATCGTGCGCACGGTGCAGCAATCGCCCAGTGCGCCGGACGTTTTCGTGGCAGGCACGCGCGGCGGCGTATTTCGTTCTTCGGATGGTGGACAAAGCTGGCAGCGCGATTCCCCGGAGGGCGACCCGGAGCTTCGCAATGTTGATTCCATCGCCATCGACCCCGGCGATTCGCGGATCGTGTACGCCGGCACCTATCATCTTCCCTGGAAAACCCTGGACGCTGGACAAACCTGGCAACCGGTCGCCGCCGGGATGATCGACGATTCCGACATTATGAGCCTGCGCGTCGATGCCGTAAGTCATGACCGCGTGTTTGCCAGCGCCTGCTCCGGCATCTACCGCAGCGAGAATGGCGGAGCGCGCTGGACCAAACTGCAAGGCATCCCTTATTCCTCACGCCGCACGCAGTCTATCGTGCAGGATCCGCGCGACCCGCGCATCGTTTACGCCGCCACGACCGAAGGCCTATGGGTGACGCGCGATGGCGGGGAGTCTTGGACGCGCACGACACCGCGCGACTGGGTGGTGAACGACGTGGTAGTGCGGCCGGCCAGCGCCGCTGCCAGCGTGGCGAACGACCCCGCGAAGGTCGAAGTGCTCCTCGGCACCGAAGCGCAGGGCGTGCTCGTCAGCACGGACGACGCGGTTACGTTCGCGCCGGCGAATCGCGGGTTTTCGCACCGCATCGCCGCGGGCCTCGTCGCCGATCCCAGCGATAGCCAGCACTTGCTGGCTTGGCTGCCCGGCGCCCCGGACGCGCTGGTGGAAACGCGCGATGGCGGCCTCACCTGGGGGCCGCTTCCCGATCGCACACCCGCCGGCAGTGGCCCACCCGACGTGGCCCGCATATTCGCCGCTGAAAATGGCTGGTGGGTGGCCACCGCGCGCGGCGCACTGTTTTCCTACGATGGCGGCGCGGCGCGGTGGACGCCTTGGCAATTTGAGGTGGCGGCCCCGCGCACGTCGCTGCGCAGGCGCGCGAGCCGGCAACCTGCGCCAGGCCTTGGCCGTCCAGCGGCCGCTTCGCAGCCCACCCCTGCGCCAACCGCCGCTGTGCCCGCCAGCCCTGCCGATATTCTTGACATTCGCAGCCTGGGAGCCCGCATCTTGGTTGGCACGCCGCAAACTTTGTGGGGCGGTACGCTCGGTGAGGCGACTTTGCGTCCGAATGTGGTGGACATGCCGCCGGTCGCCCTAACGGGCACTCTGACAGACGACGCGACGCGTATGTGGATGGCTGCCGGCGGAAAGATACTATTCACCGCGGACGCCGGGAAATCCTGGAACGAGGACCTCGTTCCTTTGCCAACCGATGTGCACGGCGCGGAGGTTCGCTGGATTCGCGCGGCCCCCTTCTCCGCTATCCCGGCGGCAAATTCCCTCACGGCAGGGGTGCCCTCGCCGCCGTTGCTCGCCACCACCAGGGGGCTCTATCGCCGCACGGAGACCGGTCGGTCCTGGCAACTGGTGCAGAATGGTTTGCCAGCCGCCGAACCGGTAGCCAGTTTTTTCGGCGCAGGACTTTGCGTCATCGCCATGCGCACCGGCGGCTTGTATCTTTCGCGCGATGGCGCACGGACCTGGGAGCGGCTGGACCTCGGCAGCGAATCCGGCCTCTTCACCGGAGCCGCCCGGACCAGCGACGGGAGCCTGCTCGCGGCGTCCCTGCGCGAGGGCCTGTTACGGCTGCCGGCGGGTCAAATTCCGTGAACCGCACGGATCCATACGGTGGCTCGTTGACGGCGTAAGGTGTATACGTGACGCATATTTTTGTAACCAGTTAGCGAATTGGCCTTGACTAGTACTTACTTATCTGTCATCTTACAGATACTGCGAAAGGTTGAAGTCCTGACCTATGGCAACGTGCGACGCTGAAGTTCGAAGGCTTTTCCTGCCGGCAGCTTCGCCCGGTATCTTCTGGTTGTCGTCCCACTTCCACGCTCCGCCTTGTGCATTTTCCACCGCGCCACAACTGGCTTATCCGTGGCGCAATGTCCCTGACAAATTGGACCCCTGCTTGGGACGGGCTTGCAATGCGGGTTTTCCGCCTTACGCCATTGGGCGAGTCGCGTGCTCCCTGAACGTGCGAACGTGCACTCGATCCGCGCATGGCCCGGGGCGGCGCTCGGAGTCGACGCAGGTTGCTGCCGCGACAAAAAGGGGATGCAGAAATACGCCACGAAACAGACCACCAGTTCCAATTGAGTACTGTGCTATTGGGAATATTCCCGAATTGGGCTAGCAATTGCGGTTCGTGACTCGCGAAGTAGCTGGTTTTTCAGTAATTAGCCTATTTTCCGTTTTGGAACTCCGGATGCACAAAGACTGTAAGCTCAGCTGCATCCCAGCAGCGGAAGGGACTCCCGAAATGAGCGATGACGCGGCAGTTCGGGCCCAATCTTTGCGTGGCTTGTCCGCGGTTCTCGATTCGCCTTCCGGCCTTGGCATGGTTCGCGAGCCAACACGCCGTGAGGAGACGGCGATGAATCTCCTCGTCGTCGACGACGAACAGTTCATCCGTGAAATGTGTACCGAGGTAGGCCAGCAGCTGGGCATGAAGGTTACGGCCGTCCCCACGGCCGAAGAAGCCTCCGAACTCCTGGAATACTCCCCCATCGATATCCTGCTGACCGATCTGCACCTGCCCGGCACCAGCGGCTTGGCGCTCCTGAGGCGCGTCCGCGAACTCTACCCGGAAATCGCGCTCATGGTGCTAACGCAATATGGCACCATCGATTCCGCCGTGGAGGTCACCCGCCTCGGCGCCGTCGACTACGTCACCAAGCCGTTCCGCATTGAAGAGCTGAAAGTGCGCCTGGAGCGGGCCGCGCACAGCGTCGACCTGCAACGTGAAAATCGCCTGCTGCGCGAGCAGTTGCGCACGCGCCCGGGTTTCGGCGGTTTGATCGGCCTGTCGCCCAAAATGGAGCAGGTCTATAAGGTCATCGGCAAGGTCAGTCAGCACGACTATTCCGTGCTGATTCTCGGCGAAAGCGGCACCGGCAAGGAACTGGTCGCCCGCAGCGTGCATTTCTCGAGTCCGCGCAAGGATCGCCCCTTCGTGCCGGTGGACTGCTCTTCGCTCACGCCCACGCTGATCGAGTCCGAGCTCTTCGGCTACGTAAAAGGCGCCTTTACCGGGGCTCTGCAGGCGAAACAGGGCCTGCTGGAATCCGCGCACGGCGGCACGCTGTTCCTCGATGAAATCGGCGACATGCCGGTGGACATGCAGGCCAAGCTGCTGCGTGCCCTGCAGGAACATGAAGTAAAGCCCGTCGGCTCGACCGACCGCAAGCGCATCGACGTGCGCATCATCGCCGCCACCAACCGCGATCTCGAAGCCGCCATCCGCTCGGGCGCGTTTCGCCAGGATCTGTACTTCCGCTTGAATGTCGTACAAATCAAACTGCCGCCGCTACGCGACCGCAAAAACGATATCCCGCTCCTGGTTACCAACTTCCTCGAAAAACTCGCGCGCCACGACGCGCCGCCGCGCACCATATCCGAGGACGCCATGCGCCGCCTCATCGCCTACGACTGGCCCGGCAACGTCCGCGAGCTCGAGAACGCGGTCTCGCGCGCCGTGGCCCTCGGCTCCGGCCCCATCGTCGCCGTCGCGGACCTGCCCTCCAACCTGCACTATCCCACCTCGGAACGCGCCCCGGAAAGGGACGAACTGCTGCCCCTCGAGGAACTCGAACGCCGCGCTATCCTCCGCATGCTCCGGGAAACCGGCGGCGACAAACTGCAGGCCGCGCGCATGCTTGGTATCGGCAAAACCACCCTGTATCGCAAACTAAAACAGTACCACATGGAGAATTCTTCCCCTGGGGAAGCCCGCGAGGCCGCCGCCGGCGGCTGACCGCGCGGCACGGCCACGGCTTTTGCCCGTCTCGAGCCCCCGGAGGGGAAACCGGAAAACGACGCCACGCCGGAATCGCCAGCCTCCAGACTTTGTTCGTTTCATCCCACCCCTTCGCTGTCGCGTAGAAGCTTCTAAACTCCCTCTGCAACAATTCCACATCTCCGTTTTACCGCCTCGTGCCCCTGCCGCGTCCACGCGTAGTGGCAACGTGTACTCAATCCATTTCTTTTACAAATCGCGATCCATTCAAACTCTTCCCACGCCCTTTCGGTTCACTCTGGGAAAAGCGCCGTGGAGTTGTATCGACATGGGATGACAAAATCCTTCGCCCCCGCTGCAAGAATCCGCTTATCTCTCTGATTCTGCTGGCCCTGCGAACTTCCGCGTCAGTTGGATACGACGGTGCAAGAAGCTTGCTCGCACACCAAGCGCGCCAATGCCGTGCCCGGACGGGTCCAGGGAACGACGCAAACGGCAGCCGTGTGCGGCGCGCGTGGGCGCGGGTACGGAATAGCTCTCGTGATGGCCTCGCCACCCAGCGTGCCGCAACCGTGGAGAGAGCGGAGAGAAAAACCAGCCCTTGAAATTCTGGCACAAACGATCAGCCATCGCAGTTCCCGCGCCCGGCTTGGCGTTGGCGGCCCTCCGTGACGCGCCGCGCATTGAACTCTTGCGCGCCGCGCTGGCGGAATTACGCGCCGACGGCGTCGCCGATCGTATCGGAATCTGGATGGCGGATGGCGCCCAGGACAACACCAATGACGATTCAGTCGGTCAACGCGGTCCACACGCAGCGGATCCTGCCCCGCTGCAAGCACCCTGGCGTGGTTTTGTCTGGGATCGCGAAAGCGATTCGACGCCCGTCGAGTGGGAACAACTCTCCGCCGAGGCGCCATTGCCAAGCGAAGTCTTGCAACGCGCCACGGTACTCGAACAGGAGCTCCCAACCGCCCACGGCGAAATTCTCATCGGCGTACTCATCGGCTTGCGCCGCGCGCTGTGGGTACCGATCGCCAGCCGTGGCCATGTACACGGCGTGATCCTCTGCGGCGCAAGCCATTCCCGGCCGGCCTTCTCGCGCTCCGTGCCCTTGCGCGTGGCCGCAGAGCTCACTTTGCAACTCGGCTGGCGCGAGGAACGCCGCGTGGCCCGCGAGCGCCGCGACGATTTAGCCTTGGTGCGCAAGTGGCACAGCGACCTGCAACGGTCCGGCCAAGCCGATCCGGCACTTTCTTTTCTAATGGACAGCATCGTCCTACCCGCATCCGGCGGCGGCCTCGAAGCCGCCTTCGCCGCCATCGGTGTTTTGGCGTTGTCCTTCTCACCCGTCGCCAGTGCCACGGGCGCCAATACCACGGTCGCCAGCGCTACGGGTGCCCCGAGCCACCAAGGCACGCTCCCCGCGGAAAGCCCCCATCTTCCTCTTGAATTTCCGTGGAAGAGTGGTGCAGCCGACTGGTTGCGCACTGCGGAAACCGGCCCGCTCGCCGAGTTTTGCCAGTCCGCCCTGCGTGCCCGCCACGCCATTGGGATCCAGCCCGAACATTCCTGGCTCGCCGGAGAAGTCGCCCGCGTCGTTGCCGTCCCCATCGAATCCGGCGGCCAGCTCTACGGCATTCTGCTCGCCGGGCTGCCACGCCGTTCCACCTCGCTGGCCGCGCTGGAACGCCTCGAACACCGCGCCATGCTCGCCGGTCTCGCCCTCGAGCAACTCCGCCGCGAACGCCAGGCCACGCTCGCCGTGCGCCAACAGCGCGCCATCCTCGCTTCCACCAGGGAGTCTCTCCTGGTGCTGGACGAACAGTTCCATATCGCCGACCTCAGCACCAGCGCCGAGGAGCTGCTGTCCTCCTCCCGCGTGGTCGACGTGGCCAACGCCTTTTCCGTCGAGCCCGGGGCGCGCCTTCCTGTGGCGCAGCTTTTCCGCGACAACGAAGCCGAGCGCCAACGCCTCACGGAGTGGCTGCTCCGCGCGCGCGATTTTGCCGACAACCCTGCGGGCCACGTGGCAGGCAACTCCGCCCGCGAATCCTGGGCCGCCGGCGAAGACGTCCTCGAACTCCCGCTTCGCGACGGCACCCTCGTCCTCCTTCGCCATAGTCTCCCGAACGCTTTGGGTCAGACGGTACTGAGCTTGGAAAAAATCGCCGGGGACCCCGCCGCCGGTGCTGCTGAGCCGCCGGCGGCTCTCGCGCTGCAAGGCGTCATCGAGTGGCTGGAGGAAGGCGTGGTGATGTTCGACGCGCACGGCCGCGTATGCGCCCGCAATACGCGCTTCGAGCAGTTTGCCGGGCTAGGACCCAGCGAGGCCGCGCAAGGCGCCACCCTCGAGGAGTTGATCGCCAAAATGCAGTTCCGCGCGGACGAGCCGCAACAGTTCGCCCAACGCTGGCGCGAACTGGCCCGCCACTCGAGCGAAGGCGGCACGCGCGATGAAGTCCGCCTCCTCCAACCCGGCCCGCGCATTCTCGAGCGCGCCTCCCGCCCGGTCGTCGACGCCCTCGGCCGCCAGATTGGCCGTGTGGAAATTTATCGCGATCTTACCGCTCGCCGCGTATTCCAATCGCAGCTTTTGCAAACGGAAAAGCTCGCGGCGCTCGGCCAGATGCTCACCGGGGTGGCCCACGAACTCAGCAATCCGCTCACCAGCATTCTCGGCTATGCGCAGCGCCTGCTGCTCCGCGAAGACTCCGCCGCCCATCTCCCGGAAGTCCGCCAGATTTTCCAGGAAGCCGAGCGCGCCAGCGGCATCCTGCGCCAACTCCTTTCCAACGCCCGCGAAGCCCCGCCGGAGCGCCGCCGCGTATCCCTGAATCAGGTGGTTAGGCGCTCCATCGAACTCCAGCAGTTCAGCACCACTGCCGAACAAATCCGCTTCGAACTGGATCTCGATCCGGCGCTGCCGATGGTGATTGGCGATGCAGCGCAGCTGCAGCAAGTGCTGATGAACCTTATGGGGAACGCTCGTCAGGCCATCCAGCAAGAGGGTCGCGGCGGCCACATTCGCGTGCGCACCAGCCAGACCGCCGGTCGCCGCGTGCTCCTCGAAGTCGAGGACGACGGCCCCGGCGTCCCGCAAAGTATCCTCGCGCGCATCTTCGATCCCTTCTTCACCACCAAAGCTGCTGGCGTCGGCACGGGTCTGGGTCTTTCCATCGTCCTGAGCATCGTGCGCGAACACGGTGGCCGCGTGAACGTCCGCCGCGCCCCCGAGGGCGGCGCCGTCTTTTCCGTGGAACTGCCCATCGCGGAAGTCGTCGCTTCCCGAACGGAAGGTGTCGGCTCCGCACCCGTATTTTCCGGCGTGGCCCCCGGCCGGGTCTCGGAAGTACCGTACGACTCCCGCAACGGTATAGGCACTGGCGAGGAGCGTCCCACCCTGGCGGCGCCCGCCTTTGCCGCCGCCGCGCGGCGTGCTCCCGCCAAAGCCCGCGTTCTCGTCGTCGAGGACGAGCCCACCGTCGCGCGCCTTATCGCCGACGTTTTGCAAGACGAAGGCTTATCGGTTGACGTGCTCCTCGATGGCCGTGAAGCGCTCGAGCGGGCCGCGCACCAGACCTTCGATCTGGTCATCTGCGATATGAAAATGCCCGGCCTCGACGGCCAGCAGTTTTTCCAGAGCCTCGTCGCCAGCGGCAATCCCCTGTGGCGCAGCTTCCTCTTCGTCACCGGCGACGTCATCGCCCCCGCGACGCACGCGTTCCTCGAGCGTCATCACCTTGCGCATCTCGCCAAGCCTTTTCGCATGGAAGAGCTCAGCGCGCGCGTCAAGGAAGTTTTGCAGGATTCCGCACACATGACGGCATCCGCCGGGTCGCCCCCCCCGGCGTTTGGTGCCGCTAGAAATGTGGCAGGAAAGTGAACGAGGTTCCTATGAACAGTCAAAGCATTTTTTCAGTTAAGGACGGGCTTGCGGCGCACAAGAAAGCGCCAGGTTATGGCGCTCCTCCGAGCCAGCCGGAGCCCGATGCTGCGCGCCCGGCAATGCCTGCCACGGGGCGCGTCGAAGTCCCGGCGCCAGATGCCGCGTCGGCCGTCTCACAGGTGCCCGGCGCGGTGAGCGCCGGACAAGGAAATAGCGCGGGAAGCGCCGCGCAGGCATCTGGTTCGCAAAAACCTCTCGCACTGCAAGGCGAACGCGTGGCCAAAGAAAACAGCTTCGCCACGCCGCCTCCCAGGTCGCCGTCCCGCCGCCCGGACCCCATCATTGAAGCCGCTTTCGAAGACTTCGGCCAAATCCTCCGCCACGAACTCAACAATCCGCTCACCGGCATTCTCGGCAACGCCGAACTGTTGCTCGCCGAAATCCGCCGCAGCGGAGACGATCGCATCCCGCGCGGCGGCCAACAACGCCTCGAAACCATTGCGGCGCTGGCCGTTCGTCTGCGCGAAACCATCCGCCGTATCAGCCAGGAGTGGCTGGTCGAAGGTTCGATCGCCCGCAAAAAATCCGACTCTTGAGGGTGGCCGGCCCGTCGCGGTTTTTGCGAAGTGTGGGCGGCAGGGTGCGTACGGCAGATCTAGCCGGAGGCTTTCATTGGATTTTATTCTAGGCCCCCGGCATCTTGCCGAAAAACATCAGCACCACATCCAAGGTGTCCGAAACTCCATGCGCCACGATCGGCACCGCCAGATTCCTCCCGGTCGCCAGATACATACCGCCCAAAAACGCGCCCGCCAATCCTTCCTCGATGATCCCCGTCGCGCCCTGATAGCTGTGTGCGAAGCCAAAGGCCACGTTTACCGCTACCAGGCTCACCGCCCACGCCACGCGCGAATGCTTCTTCATCGCATGGTTCGGCAACGCATCATTCGGCGTCGCGTTGTGGAACAACCCCGCCACGCGATTCATTAGATAGCCGCGCCACACCAGTTCTTCGCCAACCGCCGCCAGCGTCCAGGCCAGCGCCACAGCCACCAGGCAGTAGGTTAGGTTCCCGCGCAACGCCAGAAAATCCGACAGGTCTGGGCCCTTCCCGGTGACCCGGGTGAGCAGGGGTTGCGTCACATACAGTTGAAACAACTCGAGTGCCAGTCCCCAGGCGATCCCCAGCGTAAGCGTGCGCGTCCAGCTTCGCCCGCGCGCGCTTGCAACTCCTCGATCAGGTACATGGCCGCCAGTTCCGCCGGTTCTCCGAGCATCGCCAGCACGCTTTCCACGTCGGCAGTCCGTTTGGCGTCCGTCGTGCCAGTCGCGTCGCTCTTGTATGGCACGAATTCGTCGGCCCCCATCTTGTCCGACAGAATGAGCTTGTCGCTGATGTGGCTGCGCAACTCCGCGACAATCTCCCGCACCTGCTCCACAGGCAGGCCGCGCAACCCTGCCGTTACCTGCCGCAAGTACGCGTCGATTTTTTCTTGCTCCGCGTCCGTCATCGCCGCATCTCCTGACCGAATGTTCCTCGCCGCATCTTCTCGCCGGGCATACATTCCTAACTGTCGTCACGGCCGCGTCATCCTCAACGGGTCACTGGCCGCGGATCACGGGCCACCGCTATCCGCGACGCAGCGGCTCCAGCAACCCCTCCAGGTTTCCCCCAAATTCCGTCCAGAACTTCGCCATCTGCGCCGCTCGCCGCCGCCCGCGCGCCGTCAGCTTGTAATACTTCCGCGGATGTCCCGCCTCCGCCTCCACCCACTCCGCGGAAACCAATCCCTCCGCCTTCAGCCGCGCCAGCAGCGGATAAATCGTTCCCTCCGGCACCGTCAACGCGCATTGCCTCGCCAGGGTCTGCAGAATTTCCAGCCCATAGCGTTTGTCCCTCCACAGCGCCGCCAGAATCGCTAGCTCCAGGCACCCTTTGCGCACCTGCACTTCCCAGTTGTCCGCCGTGCCTGCCGCGTCCTTAAGCATCACTATGCACGATACCTTGCACTGCAAGGTATGTAAAGCGCTTCCTCACACCTTGCGCCCGGCTCCATTGTCTCGGTGCACCCGGCTTCCGAATTCCCCCCTTTGTAGCCACGTCCCCCACGGGGGGACTGCGCGCAGCATCGCCGTCGGCCGCTGACCTAGAGCGAGGCAGTGAATCGGCTTCGCGGAGGGCGTTCCAATATTCTGCGGCGAACGCCCAACGACCGGGCCGGGAAGCAGATCGAGAAAGATCACCGACCGCGCTCCCTCGGGGGCCAGGCAATACTTTTCAATCGTGCTCTGGGCTGCTACCCTTACCAGCGCGCAAATCTCCCTAATGCGTCCTGTATGAGCGAAGCCCCCTTTAGCGCCAAGATCGGCAGCGCCGAGTTTGG
>Ga0181531_10003121_pt1 | contig 10229 bp, 5 predicted proteins | sample PEATcosm2014_Bin_38_FD_119743 | JGI IMG/M metagenome (GOLD analysis project Ga0181531, IMG submission 119743) | Peatland microbial communities from MTU Mesocosm Facility, Houghton, MI, USA - PEATcosm2014_Bin11_10_metaG | ecosystem: Environmental > Terrestrial > Soil > Wetlands > Peat | place... | reverse complement strand
TGGCAACTGGTACTTGCCGGGAGACTTCAATCCCGCGCCAGCAGTCCCGGTGTGGCCATTCCTCGAGTGGGTGCTGTTCTTTTTTACCGGAGTCACAGTGCAGGCCGCGCGCGGGCTGGCGATCGCCTTCTTCTTTGCCAATCTGCTCTTGAGCTATCTATTGCTCAGGGCAAGGGGACCTCGATGGATGGCGTTTTTTGCCTTGACGCTGCTGGTTACCAGCCCATTCCTCTATTGCTTCAGCCGTCTGGCGATTCTGGAACCCATGTTGACCGCCTTCACGCTGGGGGCCTTGAACCTGGCCGTCCGGCTGCCCCGGATGCGGCGCCCGGTGATGGTCTCGATCTGGATCGGCGTTTTGTTCACCCTGATGATGCTGACCAAGACCACCGCTGTATTTCTGCTGCCGGCGCTGGGGTGGGCGATTCTGCTTCCTCTTTGGCAGACTCGCAAACTGGCCCTGCGCTGCGCCCTGGCGGCAGCGGGCGCTTCTGCCGTTACCTTTGGCCTGTGGATGGCGCTGGTGGTCCACTTCGGGCTGATGCGCGACTATCAATACCTCTTCTTTGTGAACAAGTACATCAAGCCAAAGGAGTTCTATTGGCCGCTTGTCAGCCTTTGGTGGTCGTTTCACGGCGGACTCTGGGTGGACCGCATCCTGGTTCCGCTGGCCGGGCTGATGGCGATTGGCGCGATTCTGGCCCGGCGGGGCGCATGGGGCCGGAAACTGCTGTTGGACCCGGTCTTCGGAGCCTCGGTGTGGGCCGTGGCAGGCTACCTCCTATTCATGACCTATCAGAACCATCCCCAGCCGCGTTACTTTGCCGTGGTGGCGTTCTTCTGCTTCTTCCTGGTGTCGCAAGGGGCCGCATCGCTGGTCGGCCAGCCCGGCCGGCTCCGGTCGCTGGGTCTTGCCGTCATTCTCCTGGCCGCCTTGGCCGCCGCCATCAACGGCGCCTGGACCCTGAACTACGCCACCCATCCGGAGTACACCTTCGTCGATGCGGCCCAGCGGCTCACCCAATACATCGACGATCACCCCAACGGCAAGCGGCTGCTGGTCTCCATCAGCGGGGACGAGATTGCGCTTGTCACGCATTTGCCCGCGATCTGCGACGATTTCGGAACTCAGGAACTTGCGTTGAAGCTTCCGGCCTACCAGCCCGGCTGGTACGCCGCGTGGAACGACTTCGACCCCGGAACGCTCGAGGACATCCATACCCACTTCTCGCTCGAACAGGTGACCAGCTTCAGGGCCTTCGACGACCCGGAACGGAACCTGTTGGTGCTTTTCAAGTTGCACCCGTTACCCGACGGCCGGATGCGCAATCCCGGCGAGCAGAACCTACAGGTCCCGCTGCCGGGCGACAAGATCGATATTCCGATCCAGTAGGGGGAAGGGCCTCAGGCGGCAGGCCCGTTCAGAATGGCATCCGTAGCGTACCGATGAAGGCGTGGTTGTACTGATTGAAATGAGTGGTGGCGATCTGAAAGCCGGCGCCGGCCAGGACAGCGACGCGCTTGTGGATGGGAAAGCGTCCGAAGACCACCCCAGGAGTTAAAAAAGCCTGTTTTTTGCCGCCGTTCGTGCCGCCCATCCAAAAGGTCGAATTGATTTCGACCTCCGGCCACAATTGCTTTAGTGCATGGTACTGGAATGCTGCGTTGGAGACGACGGTGCGGCCCAGCTTGCCTACGCTGCTGGCCGGAAGCGTGCCGCCCAGGGTACTTTGCACATCGAATCTCCCCCAACCCTTGCCGCCAGCCAGAGTGGGAGTGACCACGGCGCTGATGGAGCCGTTCTTATACACACCAGTGGGGATGCTGCCGCCGAGAAAGCCGGTGATGATGGCCCCTCCATCTTCTTCATTGCGGGCCAGAAACCGATATTTCAACGTGAAGGAGACATCGCCCAGGCCGTCCGCGGTCTTGGGATTCTCGTGGAGCAGGTAGGGGGGCAAGTTGATGAGCAATTCCGTGGATCCGGTGGGAATCAACTCCAGGCCCTTGCCGCCATCGAAGTTCGTTACGTTACCCGAGGTGGTGACCTGGTGAAAGACGTCGAAGCGAAACTCCTGTTCGAGGCGCGGCGTGACGGTGGCGACGGGCGTCACCCAGTGGGGCTGTTTGGCCTGAGTTTGAGAGACGCGGTCGAGCCACCGGCCGGTCCAGTTTTGCCCGTGGAGGGCTGTTGAGGCGGCGAGCAAAAGGAAGAGGGGAAGAGCGGTTGCTGGGAATTTCAACGGATTCTCCTCGATTTAATACGAATTGATACAGATTATATTTTGGAATGTTCGAATTCTGAACGCAAATTCCATCGTACGTCTTTGGCGCAAGGGCAATGGAAAGACTGTCAGGGACCTAAGGGCGGACGATCATCACTTCAGTGGCCTTAATGAGGGCCACGGCGGAATCGCCTTGCTTGAGGTCCAGGTCGCGGACCGCGTCGGCGGTGATAATGGCCGTAACGCGCTGGACCCCGACGGCGAGTACGACTTTGGCCAGCAAGCCATCCACCGTGATTTCCACCACCAAGCCGAGCAGTTGGTTGCGTCCGCTGATGCGCCCCGAGCCTGAAAGGCCTGAGGAGGCGGGCAAGAACTCGTCCAGGGCCTCAAGGGGGACACGGTGGTGGCCACCGGGTGTCTTTACGGTGCGGATGCGTCCGGCCAGAATCCAGTGTTTGAGCGCGGGATAGCTTATGCCGATCTTCTCCGCGGCCTGGCGTGGCGTAAGCAGTGTGGAGGAGGTCATCAAGCGGCCAAAAAGGACCCTCGCCAATACTCTACATGGTTGTGGGCTGGACAACGCAGCGCTCGCGAGAGCCTGCATCGCACTTCTTCCGCGCGGTTCGGTCCGAAATGGGCCTTTCCAGATCTGAGACTTGTTCCGGAAGCATGTGACTGCAATCACTCGACACTGTTACCAACGGGTGGTACGCTTCGGTTGACTTTTCCCCGGTGTTTTGAGAGGTCGCGTTTTCCGGGGTCGTTCGAAATACGGCGTCAAACCTTAGTTCGGGAGGATTTGTGACTGTACAGGATTGTGTGTACTTTTTTCTGGGAATGGGCGGTCTTTCGCTCGTTGTTGCCTTTTTGTTCGCGCGCGAATTCAATGGCTCAGGCAAAGTGACGCCGGCGATGCAGCAAATCGCCACGGCAATCAAGGGAAGTGCCGAAGCGTTCCTCAAGCGCCAGTCGAAGACCGCGGCGGCCCTCCTTGGAATGGGTCTGCTGCTTCCCACATTCGCTTACGCCCAGACGGAACAAGCGGGCGGCGGAGGCGAGGCCAACCTGGTACTGCCGGATTTGTCGACCGTGGATTTTCTCGGCATGAACGGACATGCCCTTCTGATGATCGGATTGCTATTCTGCCTCGGCGGGCTGTTGTTCGGCCTGGCGATCTATGTGCAGTTGAAGAACCTGCCGGTTCATCGGTCGATGCGGGAAATCTCCGAACTGATCTATGAGACGTGCAAGACGTATCTGGTGACACAGGGCAAATTCATTCTTCTGCTCTGGGCGTTTATTGCGGTCATTATCGCGTTATACTTCGGGGTTCTGGCGCCGGTGCCGAACAAACCGATCTGGGTTACATTGCCGATCATTTTGGGGTTCAGTCTCGTCGGCATCGCGGGCAGCTACGGGGTGGCGTGGTTCGGCATTCGCGTCAACACCTTTGCGAACTCGCGGACGGCATTTGCTGGATTGCGCGGTAAACCGTATCCCTGCTTTGCGATTCCGCTGAAGGCCGGCATGAGCATTGGCATGTTGCTGATCTCGGTCGAGCTGCTCATCATGCTGTGTATCCTTCTGTTCGTCCCGCGCGATTATGCGGGCCCCTGCTTCATCGGTTTCGCGATTGGCGAAAGCCTGGGCGCAGCGGCCCTGCGTATTGCCGGCGGAATCTTCACCAAGATCGCCGACATCGGCTCCGACCTGATGAAGATCGTATTCAAGATCAAGGAAGACGATGCGCGCAACCCGGGTGTCATCGCAGACTGCACGGGCGACAATGCAGGCGACTCCGTGGGCCCGAGCGCGGACGGCTTCGAAACCTACGGCGTCACCGGCGTGGCCTTGATCACATTTATTCTGCTGGCAGTCAAGAGCCCCGAGACGCAGGTGCAACTGCTGGTATGGATCTTCGTGATGCGCGTGGCCATGCTGATATCGAGCTCGGGCGCATACTTCCTGAATGGCCTGATCGCCAAGGCGAAATACGGAACTGCAGACGAGATGGACTTTGAGGCGCCGTTGACCTCGCTGGTATGGATCACATCCATCCTCTCCATCATCCTGACCTATGTAGTGACGTACCTGATGATCCCTACTCTCGGGGACGGAACGCTCTGGTGGAAGCTGGCTTCCATCATCTCGTGTGGAACTTTGGCGGGCGCGGTCATACCCGAATTGGTCAAGGTCTTCACTTCGACCAACTCGGCCCACGTCGAGGAAGTCGTGACATCGGCCAAGGAAGGCGGAGCATCCCTGGGTATCTTGTCTGGACTGGTGGCCGGCAATATGTCGGCCTACTGGCTGGGGCTTAGCATGGTCGCACTGATGGGATTGGGCTATTTCTTCAGCACGGGCCCATCCATGGATGCTCTGATGCTCGCTCCGGCCGTCTTTGCGTTTGGCCTGGTTGCGTTTGGCTTCCTGGGCATGGGTCCGGTTACGATTGCCGTGGACTCCTATGGGCCGGTTACTGACAATGCTCAATCCGTCTACGAGTTGTCGCTGATCGAAACTATACCCGGCATCGAAGCGGAGTTGAAGAAGGACTACGGCATCGACGCGAAGTTCGAACGCGCAAAATACCTGCTGGAAGCCAATGATGGAGCCGGCAATACATTCAAGGCCACGGCGAAGCCGGTGCTGATCGGAACAGCCGTTGTGGGCGCAACCACGATGACTTTCTCGATCATCATGGCCCTGACCCACGGACTGACCACCAACGTGGAGAAGCTCTCTCTGCTGCACGCACCCTTCATGCTCGGGTTGATCTGCGGCGGGGCAGTGATCTTCTGGTTCGCAGGCGCTTCCATGCAGGCGGTCACCACGGGTGCGTACCGAGCGGTCGAGTTCATCAAGGCGAACATCCACCTGGAAGGCGCGGAGAAGGCGTCGGTCACAGACAGCAAGAAGGTGGTAGAGATCTGCACCAAGTACGCACAGAAGGGGATGTTCAACATCTTCCTCGCCGTCTTCTTCGCTACCCTTGCGTTCGCGTTCATGGAGCCGTTCTTGTTTGTCGGCTACCTTTTCTCGATTGCGATCTTCGGCCTGTATGAGGCGATCTTCATGGCCAATGCCGGCGCCGCATGGGACAATGCGAAGAAGATCGTAGAGGTCAACCTGAAACAGAAGGGGACACCACTGCACGACGCGACCGTGATCGGAGACACCGTCGGCGATCCGTTCAAAGACACCTCGTCGGTGGCCATGAACCCGATTATCAAGTTCACGACGTTGTTCGGATTACTTGCTGTCGAGCTTGCCGTGACGCTCACTTCGCAAAACCCCATGCTCACCCACGTGCTGACAGTCGCATTCTTCCTGGTGTCGATGTTCTTCGTGCGGAAATCGTTCTATGGCATGAGGATTGACACCAAGGAAAGCGCCTGAATCCTGTCTTCGAAACCGAGGAAAGCGCCGCCCGGAAATGGGCGGCGTTTTTCTGTGCGCTGTGGGGTGGGGCCGCAGTGGCTTCGTCACATCGTGCATGGCCGGCCCGGTGCTACTATGGCTGGCACCACCCATTGTAAGTGTGTCAACAGGCCAATCTTGGCGGGGAATTTGCGCCAGAATCCGCGCAGATCGAGGACGGAAATCATGCGTATACATTCTTGTGTGGGCGCAGTCCTGGTAGTGGCGGCGTTGGTGAAGCCGCTTGCTGGCGTAGCTCAGAGATTTCAGGAGCCGACGAAGGAAGAGCTGCAAATGACTTCGGACCCCAAGGCTCCCGGAGCCTCGGCGGTCTTTCTTTATCGCGAGGAGACTACCGACAATGGCAACCACTTCATCAGCGAATATGCGCGCATCAAGGTGCTTACGGAGAGAGGCAAGGAGTGGGCCACGGTCGAGGTGCCCTACTCGGGTTCCGGAGCCCCGCCGAGGATCGAGGGCCGCACAATCCATGCCGACGGGAAAGTGATTCCGCTGACGGGCAACGCGGAGAGCCTTCTCGCCGTCAAGAGCCACGGAAGCCATCTCAAAGCGCGGGTCTTTGATTTACCCGCCGTCGAGGTGGGCAGCATTCTCGAATACCGATGGACTCTCCCAATGGGGGACGCAAACGTAGGAGGCGTCACCAACGACCTTCAAGGATTTATGGACTCGGCCCTTTCCAACTCCACTCCTTTCTGGGACGTTCAACAGGAGATCTTCGTTCACAAGGAGCATTTTTACTTCAACCCTCTGAGCGATCTTGAGAAGAATGTCATCGGGAACCAGAGCGTCACCCAATTTGTAAACGGGGAGATCGCCAGCTACCTTCTTTATTCGGCCCGTTTACCGCCTGGAGCTCAGGTAGGGCATACGCCGCCCCCAAAGAGCGATTTCTCACTGGACATTCAGGACGTGCCCGCGATTCAGTACGAGTCCAACGCACCGCCGGATCAAGGGCGGGTCTTTGCAGTGAGGTTCTACTACACGCCCTATCTGTCCGCGGATGTCTATTGGGCGGACGAGGGCAAACGCTGGGCAAAGGAGATCGATCGTGCTGCCGAGCCTACGGGAGACCTGAAGGCGGCGGCCGCGCAGATCACCGCTGGGGCGGCTAATAACGAGGAGAGGGCGCGCAAGCTCTACGATGCTGTTCAGGCTCTCGACAATACGGCCCTTTCCCGCGAACTCAGCGAAGCTGAGCGGATTCGGTCAGCGCAGCGCCGGGAAGTCCGAAATGCGCAGCAGGTCTGGAGCGAAAAGAACGGAACCCGCAATGAGATTGCCACGTTGTATCTCGCCTTGGCACGTGGCGCAGGCCTTCAAGCTAGCGCCATGAGTGTGGCCGACCGCGAACGGCGCATCTTCGACCCTGGGTTCCTCTCGCTCGATCAGCTCACCGCAACCCTGGTAGTGCTGCATTTCAACGGCACTGACGTCTTTCTCGATCCCGGCGAGAAGCTCTTGCCCTATGGCCAGTTGCGCTGGTCCCACCAATTGTGCGGCGGCTTGCTGGAGACCGCTGGCGGGGTCAGCCATACGGTCGTCACACCTCCCAACCTAACCAAGGACGCCATCATCGCACACACCGCCGACCTGATCGTGGAAGCGGGCGGCGCGGCGGCAGGGACTGTAAAGATCTTGATGAATGGCCCTCAGGCGCTGCACTGGCGCCAGCTCAACCTGACCGCCGATTCCGAGGACGTCAAGAGACAATTCAACGAATCTTTGCTCGGGCTGCTGCCGGAGGGAGTGCGGGGCGAAGTGGATCGCTTCCAGGGGCTCGACACCTCTGCCGGTTATCTTCAGGCCACCGTCAAGGTGTCTGGCCAGTTGGGCAGATTCACGGGCAAACGCATGCTGCTTCCCGGTTTCTTTTTTTCTAACAGCGCTCCGGCACATTTCGTGGAGGAGGAGAAGCGGGACGCTGCTGTGGATCTTCATTACGCCGAGCAGGTCATTGACGACGTGGTTTACCGTTTGCCATCCGGCTTCAATGTGGAGAGTGCGCCTGAGCCATCGCAACTGCCGTGGCCGGACCATGCGGCTCTGGTGGTCAAGACCACTACTGGCCCCGGCGTTATCGAGATCAAGCACATCTTTGCCCGTGCGTTTGTGGTGTTGGATCCGAAGGAGTACCCGGCTCTGCGCGACTATTACCAAAAGCTAGCCGCCAACGACCAGCAGCAGCTGGTGCTGACTCGAGCCACTGCACCGGCAGGGAATTGACTACAGTCACGACTCGCCAAGAGCTGAAAGCTGAGCCAGGCTCCGGCGCTGACGTCCGTCGCGGTCGAAGTTGGCGGGGTCCAGCCAGGCTTCGAAGGCCCTCTTCCGCGCCGGCCACTCGTGGTCCAGCATCGAGAACCAGGCCGTGTCGCGGCTGCGATCTTTGATCACCATGTGCTGGCGGAAGATGCCTTCGAAGGTGAAGCCCAGGCGCAGGGCGGCGCGGCGGCTTGGCTCGTTCTCCGCATTGCACTTCCATTCGTAACGGCGGTAGCCGAGGTGATCGAAGACGTGGCCGGCCATCAAATACATGGCCTCGGTGGCGGCGGTGGTGTGCTGGAGGGACGGGCCAAGCAGGATGTTGCCCACCTCGACGGCCCCGTGTCCCGGCTCCATGCGCATGTAGCTGGCATAGCCTGCCGCCTGGCCGGTTTCGCCGGGCACAATGGCTAGAAAGACGGCGTTGGTTGCGGCCTGCTTCTCCTCGATGGCTTGGCGCAGATCGGCTTCGGTCGCGTAGGGGCCGTCGAACAGCCAAGTCCAAACCCCGTCGTGGCCGTTGACGGCCTGCCAAAGGGCCGCGGCGTGGCGCTCGGCTTCGAGCGGCTCCAGGGTGACGTAGCGGCCGCGAAGGGTCACAGGGCCGGGACGAGGCATCGGCTTCCAGTTGAGAAAGGTTGGATTGGGAGTGGACACGAAACCAGCCTATCAGCCCCGGCTGGTCTTTTGGCCAGCCAAGCTACGCGGGGAAAGCCGTCCCGAATCTCCACAACTTGCACAGAATAGACGGCAATCTGCACCGTTTCCGCGCCTTGTACCCGGCTCCCGCGAAGACTAGGCTTGTCCCTGAGGACCGAGGCAGCCCGCAAGCCTTCGTTTGCACTGATTCTGAGGCAGAATTGGGGCGTGAAACCCGCGTGGTGCAAGGGTGTTTTGCGTTCTCCACAAGCAATTCCCGGTATTTAGAAACGAGATGCTGGGAATGGCAACAAAATACAAGATATTGTGGTTTGTTGTTGACTTGTACCACAGAGAGCGGTATTTTTTCATCTGCGGCCTTAAACGGATTGTAACGAACGCCGGCGCAAAGAGCCGCCGGGAAGCCGCCGAGAGAAGAGAAGCCGCGGTTCTTTCAAACCCCCGATTTCCGTTCTTTCCATAGGATTCACCCCGTCCAGGCCGCTTTGCGCCGGATGAGGCAAGGCATTCACCGTTTTTGTTGCATAAGATTTGCCGATTGAGAGGATTTTATGAACGAGGCCCACTTCCAGACTTCCACAGCCGCCCTCCAGACACCTTACACGCAAAGGGGGCTGGTCTTTACCCGCCGCTTCTCGGCGGAGGGCGACTCCCCCTACGACCAGCTCCAATGGGAACGCCGCACCGCTTCCATCACGGACAACAAGGGCAACACGATCTTTGAGCAGAAGGATGTGGAAGTGCCCGCCGACTGGTCGATGACGGCCACCAACATTGTGGCCTCGAAATATCTGCACGGCCAGTTGGGCACTCCAGAGCGGGAGACCGGGGTCCGGCAACTGGTGGGGCGGGTGGTCGAGACAATCCGCGACTGGGGTCTGGCCGGCGGCTACTTTGCCACGGCCGACGACGCGGCCATCTTCCACGACGAACTGGCGCATATGCTGCTGACGCAGAAGGTGGCCTTCAACTCGCCGGTATGGTTCAACGTGGGCTGCGACCGCCTGGAGCCTGAGGCGGATGGCCAGAACTGGCACTGGGACGCCTCCACCGGCGGCGTGAAGTACTCCGCAACGGGGTATAGGAATCCGCAGTGCTCGGCGTGCTTCATCAATTCCGTAGACGACTCGCTGGACTCCATTCTGACGCTGGCGAAGACCGAAGGGATGCTCTTCAAATGGGGCTCGGGAACGGGCACCAATCTGTCGTCCATCCGCGGGTCGATGGAGACGCTGTCGGGCGGCGGGCAGGCCTCGGGGCCGCTCAGCTTCATGCGTGGGTTCGACGCCTTCGCGGGGGTCATCAAGTCCGGCGGCAAGACGCGCCGCGCCGCCAAGATGGTGATCCTCAACGTGGACCATCCGGACATTATGGATTTCATCGACTGCAAAGCCAGGGAAGAGGCCAAGGCCTTTGCGCTGATCAAGGCCGGCTACGATGGGTCGGGGCCGGATTCAGAGGCCTACTCGTCGATCTTCTTCCAGAACGCCAACAACTCGGTGCGGGTAAGCGACGAGTTCATGCGCTCCTATGAGAACGACGGCGACTACACCACCTACACGGTGAATGGCCGCGAGCCGGTGAAGACCTTGAAAGCGCGCGATATCATGCGCAAGATCGCCGAAGCCACCTGGC
>Ga0181531_10003120_pt1 | contig 10229 bp, 9 predicted proteins | sample PEATcosm2014_Bin_38_FD_119743 | JGI IMG/M metagenome (GOLD analysis project Ga0181531, IMG submission 119743) | Peatland microbial communities from MTU Mesocosm Facility, Houghton, MI, USA - PEATcosm2014_Bin11_10_metaG | ecosystem: Environmental > Terrestrial > Soil > Wetlands > Peat | place... | reverse complement strand
CTTCCTCGGCCTCATCACCCGCATCGATCTGCTCAATCACCTCAGGCGACGGAAAGACCGACGATGACTGGAACGACGACACCCCAGGGCCAAGGCCCCTCGACGCGCGCCATACACGGCCGCCAGAAACCCGATGCGGCGACCGGCGCCGTCATCACGCCGATCTACGCAACTTCGACCTTCGTCCAGTCTTCGCCCGGCGTGAACACGGGCTGGGAATATTCTCGCTCCGGCAATCCGACCCGCGCGGCGTTCGAGGACGCGCTCGCCGAGATGGAGGGCGGCGCGGCGGGCTTCGCCTTCGCTTCCGGCTTGGCGGCGCAATCGGCGGTGCTCGAACTGCTCGATCACGGCGCCCATGTCGTCGCCTCGAACGACCTCTACGGCGGCAGTTGGCGGCTGTTCCATCGTGTGCGCGCGCGATCGGCGGGACTGAAGGTCACCCACGTCGACGCCGGCGACCGCGCCGCGGTCGAGGCGGCGCTGACGCCGGAGACGCGGCTGATCTGGGTTGAGACACCGGGCAATCCGCTGCTCAGCATCGCCGACCTTGGCGGAATCGCTGAACTTGCGCGCTCGCGCCGAGTCCTCACCGTCGCCGACAACACCTTCGCCTCGCCGGTCGTGCAGCGGCCGCTCGAGCACGGCTTCGACATCGTCGTCCATTCGGTGACGAAATACGTCAGCGGCCACTCCGACATCGTCGGCGGCGCGGCGATCGTGCGCGACGACGGCGACCTGATCGATCGTCTGCGCTTTCTGCAGAACGCGACCGGCGGCGTGCTCGACCCGTTCTCGAGCTTTCTCGCGCTGCGCGGCCTGCGCACGCTGCCGCTGCGGATGGAGCGGCACGCCGCCAACGCGCTCGCCGTCGCCCGCTTCCTCGAAGCGCACCCGAAGGTCGAGCAGGTTCGTTATCCCGGCCTGCCCAGCCATCCACAGCACAATCTCGCCGCGCGGCAGATGAGCAGCGGCGGCGGCATGGTGTCGTTCTTCGTCAAGGGCGAGCCGGCGGCGGCGGTGCGCGCGCTGGAGCGCGTCCGCTATTTCGCGCTCGCCGAGTCGCTCGGCGGCGTCGAGAGCCTGGTCAGCCATCCCTGGACGATGAGCCACGCTTCGATCCCGGAGGCGCAGCGCCGTTCCGCAGGCATCACGCCTCAGCTCGTGCGGCTATCCGTCGGCATCGAGGACGCCGCAGATTTGATCGCCGATCTCGATCAGGCGCTCGACGCGGCTTGAGGCTCGGACACCGGCCGTCGGCGCGTCGGCGTCAGCGCCGCCTTTCCCAGCTACGAGGATCGCCGATGCCCGATCTGCCGCAGGCTGTCTACGCCCGCAACATGCGCCTGGTCGGCCATTCCAATCAGGGCGGCCGCGGCGACGGACTGCAAGTGATGGTCCATCGCGGCTATGCCTATGTCGGTCATCCGTGGTCGGCCGGCTTCACCATCGCCGACGTGCGCGACCCGAAGCGTCCGGGCGAGACCTGGTTTATTCCGGCCCCGCCCAACACCTGGACGATTCACCTGCAGACGCATGGCGATCTCTTGCTGGTCGTCCACGCGCTCGACGTCTTTGCGCGGATGAAGCTCGCAGACGAGAAGGCCTATTACGGTCGTTCGGTCGGCGACGCCCTCGGCGAGGCGCAATCGCGCGACTGGTCGGCGGGCGTCGCGATCTACGACATCGCCCGCCCACAGGCGCCGCGGCAGATCGGCTTCTTTCCGATCGCCGGCGTCGGCGCGCATCGCATTTGGCACGACGGTGGCCGCTACGCCTATGTTTCGGCGCTCCTCGACGGCTTCGCCGACTACATCCTGCTAATCGTCGATATTGCCGATCCGACCCGACCGATCGAGGCCGGCCGCTATTGGCTGCCGGGCCTGAACCGCGCCGCCGGCGAGACGCCGGATTGGCCGAGCGACCACCGCTACGCGCTCCACCATGCGTTGGTCGCCGGCGATACGGCTTACGCCTGCTGGCGCGACGGCGGGCTGACCATCCTCGACGTCGCCGATAAGGCGAAGCCGCGGCTGATCGCCCACCGCAACTGGTCGCCGCCGTTCGGCGGCGGCACACATTCGCCGTTGCCGCTACCCGACCGCAACCTCCTGATCGTCGCCGACGAGGCGGTCGCCGACGCCGAAGGGGACGGACGCAAACACGTCTGGGTGTTCGACATTCGGGAGCCCGCCAATCCGGTGTCGATCGCGACCTTTCCAACCCCGGATGATGCGGACTATGCCGCCAAGGGCGCCCATTTTGGGCCGCACAACCTGCACGAAAATCGGCAAGGGTCGTTCGTTTCGTCGAGCGTGATCTTCGCCACGTGGCAAAACGCGGGCGTGCGCGCCTTCGACATCAGCGATTCATACCGGCCGCGGGAGATCGGCGCTTTTGTCCCCGCCGCCCCAACCCGCATTATCGACCGTCGCCCCGACCGTCCGAAAGTGATCCAGAGCGCCGACGTGTTCGTCGACGCCGCGGGGCTGATTTATGCGACCGACTACAACGCTGGGCTCTCGATCATCGAGTTCGCCGGCTGAGCGTCAACGTGACGGCGCCTCCGAGCACATGGTGACCGACCTCAATGAAATCGACACGCGAGACCAGAATACGAGTCTAGAGGTCGGGAGTTCGAACCTCTCCGGGCGCGCCAACCCGCGCCATCGAGACAGCAGAGGACAACTGCGGACGGGAGAGGACTCCAGATGTCAGGGAAGGGTTCCAGTAAGGCCCCTCGACGGCGTCACACTCGCTAGCAGTGACGATCATCGACCCGAGTGCAACGTTCGAACCGGTTGCCGAACGTGACGGCCATTGGTCGACAAGAGACGTCCGGTTTCGGATGCAAGAACGAAGTTTCAGACATTCGCCTCACAAGGTGTGAATAGGCGCAGAAGGCTGATCCCACCAACGTAGTGCCAGTTAGTGGATTGCGACGCCGATCGGCGTTCGGACTCTGGGGCCGAGTAACACCTACTTATCGAACGACACAGCGGAATCCGATGTGTGTGGTGGAAGTATCGAGGGGCTGACTTTGACGCGCCGAAGGTCGGTAGCGCAGGCAATAATTTGGCGCGCATAGATGCGAACCGCCTTTCACGACCCTGCTTGCAGAATGATCGACGCTCTCCTTTGGCTGGCAACAGGATTGTTTTTCGGCGGCGGGGCGCGGCAGGGCGTAGACGCTCGCGGTCCATTCCCAGACGTTGCCGATCATGTCGTAAAGCCCATAGCCGTTGGCGGGGAACGCACCGACCGGCGAAGTGCCTTCGTAGCCGTCTTCGGCAAGATTCTCCCAGGGAAACCGGCCTTGCCAGGTGTTCGCCATCGCTCGTCCGTCCGGAGCGAATTCTTCCCCCCAGGCGTAGGTCGCGTCCTGGAGTCCGCCGCGCGCGGCGAATTCCCATTCGGCTTCGGTCGGAATCGCCTTGCCGGCCCAGGCGGCGTAAGCCACGACGTCGTCGAAGGCGACATGGACGACCGGGTGGTCCCAGCGGTCGTCGACGTTGCTCTCGGGTCCCTCGGGGTGCAGCCAATTCGCGCCGGGAACGTACGCCCACCAGGCGCGGTAATCGCGCAAGTCGACCGGGCCGTCCGGTTTCATGAACACGAGTGAGCCGGGCGCCAGTAACGAGGGATCGGCGTCCGGATAGACCGCAGGGTCGGGCGCCCGCTCTGATAAAGTCAGGTATCCCGTCGCCAGCACAAATCTGCGAAACTCTGCATTGGTCACCGGGCGCCGGTCGATCCAGAATCCATCGACGGCCGCGGCGCGCGCCGGCCGCTCCTCGCGATAGAACCTGTTCGAACCCATGATGAAATTGCCGCCAGGGATCCAAATCATGGATCCCCGCTCGACGGAGTCCGGCGGGTGCCCTGGCCGAGCCCCGTCGTGGAGAAGACTCGGGTCCTCTCCACGGCTCACGCCGGCCGGAACCTGTAAGCCTGTCGCATCTGTGTTCGGCGCCGACATAGGGACTACGTTTCCGCAAACTTCTTCGGTACGAAGTCGAGCGCTGATCCCGGCGGGATTAGCTCCTCCTTCTTGGCGCTGTTTTCGAAATCCCTAATGATACGTTGCGCGTGCTGCATCACCCACCAGCGAACGTACCTTTGATTGACCGCCTCGCGCTCCTTCGGGTCTTCCTTCAGGTGTGTGATGCGCGCGAATCCGAGCGGCAGTTCCGGGTCGTGGAAATGCTGCTGCCGCTTAAAGTTGATCTTGAAGTCCTTCCATTTGACCGCATGCAATTCGTCTTTCAGCCAGACGATGCACGATTCCCGATTCGACGTTGTCTGTTCGCCAAGGAAGAATGGGCTCTGGTCGACGCCATCAATCAGCCGGTCAGCCGGCGGCTTGCAGCCGGCGAAACTCAACAACGTCGTGAACATGTCGGTGACATGAACCATTTCATTGCTTTCGACGCCGGGCTTGATGTGGTTCGGCCAGCGTATCAAGAGCGGCGTGCGAATTCCGCCTTCTGCCGAGCTGAAATACGACCCATCAAAGAATCCGCCAGTGCCGCGGCCGGCGAGATGATCCTCGGCACCGTTGTCGCCGCACATCACCACCACGGTATTGTCCGCGACGCCGAGCTCGTCGAGCTTGTCGACCAGCACGCCGAAGTCATGGTCCAGCATCAAGAGGCAGTCGCCCCACTCGCCGTTGTCGCTCTTGCCGACGAACTCGTCGCGCGGGCTCATCGGGAAATGCATCAGCGAGTGATTGAAATAGCAATAGAACGGCTTGTCCGCCGCAACGCACTTTTCCATGAACTTGAGGGCGCGCTTCTGGTACTCGAGATCGCAGGTCTTCTTGGTCTGCATGGTGAGTTGTTGGTCCAGAAGCGGCCACGCCCCTTTGCCTTTCACCCCTTCGTGCATATGCGAGAAGCCGTCGCGCTCCGGCACGTAGTGCGGATCTTCCGGCCACATGCATTCGTCATAGGTGCGAAGCGGCCCATACCACTCGTCGAAGCCGTGGTCCGTAGGGAAGCGGCCGTCTTCCGCGCCGATGTGCCATTTGCCATAGATCGACGTCGCGTATCCGGCTTCGGACAGAATTTCCGCGATGGTGCGCTCCCATCGGACGATGCCGCCGCCATTGCCTCCCAGCGCAATAGTGTGGTTGCCGGAGCGAATTGGGAAACGTCCCGTCATCAGCGCCGAACGGGTTGGCGTACACTGCGGCTCGACGACATAATGCGTAAGCTTCGCGCCTTCCTTCGCAAACTTGTCCATGCGCTTGGTGTCGGCGCCGCGCAGGATGCCGCCGCCGTAACAACCCAGTTCTCCCATTCCGAGATTGTCCACGTGGAAAAACAGAATGTTTGGTCTCGTGGTCATTTTGTAGCCCTGAGTTCGTGGCGCGACTTCGCGTCGCTTGATAAATGTTGTCCCGTCGCGATCACGCCTGCACTGTCAAAGCGGTTCTGCTTGCTCAAGCCAATGACTGCGCCAAGCCCAGAGGGCTCAATCGCGGCAGAGAGTCGGGATGAGCTCCGATGCGCAAGAGATTCAGGCAGTGATGCTTCAACCGGACGAAGCCCGCCTCGACGACGAGGTCCGCATGGCGCGGCCGCGCAAACGGCACGCGGATATTCTCGATGATCCGGCCCGGTCTTGGGCTCATGACCAGGATATGGTCGGCGAGGAATAAAGCCTCGTCGATATCATGGGTGATAAAGACAACGGTGGTGCGCACGCGGCTCCAAATGTCCAGCAGCAGTTCCTGCATCATTCGGCGGGTCTGCGCATCCAGCGCGCCAAATGGCTCATCCATCAGAAGAAGGCGCGGGCGGTTGATAAGGACGCGCGCGATCTCCACCCGCTGTTGCATCCCGCCCGACAGCTGGGCGGGATAGTGGTCGGCAAAGCCTTGGAGGCCGACGAGCTCCAGCATCTCCCGCGCCTGGGCGCGCCGCGCGGCTTTGCCAACGCCGCGCATCTTGGGGCCGAAGGCGACATTGTCGACCACCCTCTTCCAGGGAAAGAGTGTGTGATGCTGGAAGACGATGCCGCGATCAGGGCCCGGTCCGGCAACGGGTTTGCCATCGACGGCGAAGCGGCCGCGCGTGGCGGCGATATGGCCGGCAAGAGCGCCGAGCAGCGTGGACTTGCCGCAGCCGGAGGGTCCTAGAAGGCAGACGAACTCGCCTGGCGCCACCGAGAAGCTGATGTCCTGGACAGCCTCGAACGCCTGGTCGCCGCTGCCAAGCGCGACAGACAAATGCTCGATGTCGATCCGGCCCGCAGACGCAGACCGAGCGTCGTAAACTGCGATCATCGCACGACCCCGGCAATGCGACGCCAGGGCATCAAGCCCTCCCCGACACGCCGCAGCAGGAGTGAGCTGCCCATGCCCAACAGCCCGATCAGGAGCATGCCGACCACGATGTCGGCGTAGTTCTGCAACGTATAGGATTCCCAGGTGTAGTAGCCGATGCCGAATTGGCCCGAGATCATCTCCGCTGAGATCAGACAGAACCACGACGTACCCATGCCTATGGCGAGACCGGTGACGATGCTCGGCGCGGCCCCCGGCAGCACGACTTCCCAAAGAATGGCGCGGCTACCGCCGCCAAGACTTCGTCCCGAGGCGACGAGGCGCGGATCGACCGACTCCACCCCGTGAATGGTGTTGAGAAGGATCGGGAACAACGCTCCCGTAAACGTGACGAAGATCATGGACAATTCTGACGACGGGAACATCAAGACGGCCAGGGGAATCCAGGCGACCGCCGGCACCGGCCGGAGCACTTCCAGCGGAGGCAACAGGACGTCCTTCGCCCGCCGCGATCGCCCGATCGCAAGACCAAGCCCGATTCCGATCGCCGCCGCGGCGACAAAGCCCCCGAACACCCGGCTCAGACTGGCGCCAATGTCAGCCATGAGCTTTGAAGAATGCAAGAGATCCATGGCGGCATTGGCGACCTCAAAAGGCGCAGGAACATTGCGGAAGGAGACGACGCCAAGATCGAGCCGCAGCGTCGAAGCGAAGTGCCACGCGATCAGACAGACGCCAAGGGACACTGCGCGCAAAAGCAAGCGACCGGCGGAAACGTCAATCTTCATCGATGAGGCCATTGTTCGAGCCGTTCAGGGGTTGGCGACAATGGCGTTGCGGGCGCCGGCGAAGTCCAGGACCACGCCGCCCTGCGTCTTGGCCCATCCCTCAGCGGCCTCCTTAAGCAGAAAGGCGTCGAGGGCGCCGTCGGCCGAGCGCACATACCAGGCCTTGTCGCCGAGTAGCTTGATGCCGCTCTGATGGTCCTGGGCATAGAAGACTCGCGTGGTCTGGCTGTCCTTCTCCAGCTTGGCGAGCGCCGTGAGGGCGATCTCCGGCGAGCCGTAATGGCGCACCAGCGGTTCGCCCTTCACCCAGATCTCCGCGACGCGCTTGGGATCAGCAATCTGTTCGCCTGTCGCCGCGTCTTTGGCATTCAGAGGCAGTTGAGAATAGTTCTTCAGTTGAGCGTCGTAATCCAGGCCGGCCTGGACGAAAGCGGCGCGGATGAATTTGTCGGTGACGAAGCTATCTACGTCGAGACCGCTGTCGGTCTTTTTCAAAAGCTTGAGCGTCTCGATCGACGTCGCGACGGCCTGGCGATATTCCGGCTTCCAGGTGAAATCACGGGTTTGCAGGCCTAGAGGCCCGTGAAAGAGATAGTCGACCTCCGCGTCGACGCCGGTCACTTTGGCGATCAGTTCGCTGTATTTCTCAGGCTCGGCCGAGATCAGCCGGTCCGCCTCTATGGCGGCGCGAAGATAGGCGACAACGATTTCGGGATACTGCTCGGCGTAGGCGGCGTCGACGAGGGCCCCGTGGAAGGTGGGCGCGTCGGCTTGCGAACCGTCATAGATCTTGCGCGCAAGGCCGCGCCACGGAAACAGCTCGGCGAACGGCACGAAGTCCGCATGCGCGTCGATCTTCCCGGCTTGCAGCGCCGATCCAGCCACCTCCGGGGCCTGTGTGATGATATTGACGTCAGTCTGCGGATCCCAGCCCAATGCCTTGACGGCCCGCAGCAACATGCCGTGTGAGGTCGAGGCGAACGGTACCGATATTGTCTTGCCCTTGAGCTCTGAGAGCGACTGAATCGGCGAGTTCAGGGGTACGACGATGCCGTTGCCGCTCCCCTTGACGCTGCCGGAGAGCACGCTGATGAATAGGCTCCGGCGTCCGGCCTTCTGGAAGGCGACGCCGTTCAGCGAGCCCGGAAAATCGGCCATGGCGCCAAAATCGAGCTTGCCGGCCACCATTTCGTTGGTCAGCGGCGCGCCGCTGGTGAAGTTCTTCCACTGGATGTCGTAAGTCGCGTCTTTGTATTTCCCATCGTGCGGGAGGAATTTTTCCAGCAGCTTCAATTCGCGGATGATTAGACCCCCGGTCGCGCAGTTTATCGTCGTGTCCTGGGTACCGACCGCGATGCGGATCGTTTCAGCTTTTGCAGCGGCGATCATCGCACCCGAGACCAGCAGGGCCCCTAAGATTCTGAAAAGACGCATAACGGGCCTCACCTGGGGTTTTGCGAGTCTGCATCGGGTTTAGATGTGCTTCATTGAAATCCATTCTGTCTATAGCTTTAGTCGTTTTTTGATGTTACCCGAAGCAATTAGTTTGCAAGCGAAGCGCGGACCTCGCGAGAAGAAGCACAAGATCGCCTCGCGCTTCCCAGGCGTCTTAGCGGCGGACGACAAAGTCGGGGCCCCCGGCCGCCCATCCAGAACAGAACTATGCGTCGGAGAAGATCATGCTCGCGCGACAACATGTGGCAGTTATCAAGCAGCCCGCGCGGCGCAAGTCCGAAGAACTGATGCCGCTCCCGTCCCTGCCCGGGCCGACCGCCCTATTCTTGAGCGAGGCGATCGACGGCCTCTATGAGGGCGCTGATTTTCTGAGCCGATTGTCGCCTGGGGAGCTTGCCCGAATGCGCTCTGCCGGGCGTCAGCTACTTTTCAAAGCAAATGAGCAAATCTTTGCGCAGGGCACACCGCACGAGGGCATCTTTCTCATCGACAGCGGGCGTGTGCGCGTCTTCTACAGCGCCCCATCCGGCCGCGAGATTACCTTGGCGCACTGGACGAAGGGCCATTTCATCGGCGGTCCGGAGATTTGCGGCGGCGGCATTCACATGTGGTCCGGCGAAGCCCTAGAAGAATGCCGCGTCACCATCCTGCCGAGCGCGGAGGTACAAACCCTGATCACTCAAGTGCCCAACTTCGCATTGTGTCTGATCGAGGGATTGGTGGCGAAGGGCAAATGCTATTCCGCGATGGCGCAGATGCTAGGGACGCGATCCGTGATCGAGCGCCTCGCACAGTTCCTGGTCAATTTGGGTGAGCTCTATGGCGTCTCAGACGGGAGCGCCGTCATCATCAACCGCAAGATTACGCACGACCAGATCGCCGCCATGGTCGGCTCGACGCGGCAGTGGGTGACGTTGATGCTCAAGCGCTTCAAAGAGCAGGGCATTGTCTCCATCCACGGCCGCTTCATCCGCGTCGATCGGCCAGAACGCCTGCGAGAAATGCTCTTCAAGGACGACGGCTGAAACGTCGGCTCAAACGCCCTTGCGACCAAGCGCCCAGCGGACCGTCTTACGAAGGCCCGCGCTCGAGGAAATCGTGCGCCCAGAGACGCTTCAGTTCTTCGCTAAACGTAAACGGCCGCCGGGGTGGCTTCGCAGCCACTCTTATTTGGAGCAAAGCGCGCAATGGTCTCCGGCGGTTTGACACTCGATCATTTCCCGTGCGCGTCCCGATAACGGATGCCTTCTCTGACCTCGTAGATGGCTTCGTTGATTGGCCGCGTCTCTCCTTGTCACCGGCTACTCGGGCGAGTTTCGATATCGCATCACGAGACGACGGCTTGAGCTTGAGGCCCAAGCGGCGGCGAGTTGATTCAGACCTTCACTCGCTGCTAGGCAGCTCGTTCCTCCGACACGCCTGTAGGCGCACGGAGATCCATAATGACCACTGGCGGCTCATCGACCGAGGGAACGAGAATATCTGCCTCCCCATCGGCTATCGCGGTCCTGTCTTCCAATTCGTGCTCGGCAGCGAACCAAAACTCATCGCTTCGGCCCTCCGGGCTCCCAGCCCGCTGCCAAAGCTCATATGCCCGCTCGCGGACAAGCTCATGAATGCCGCTCATTTCCGTCTCCGTGCCAAATCGGCGCTCAACATGCCGCCTCGTCTCAACGGCGCTGAGCACTGCGGTT
>Ga0181531_10003119_pt1 | contig 10229 bp, 6 predicted proteins | sample PEATcosm2014_Bin_38_FD_119743 | JGI IMG/M metagenome (GOLD analysis project Ga0181531, IMG submission 119743) | Peatland microbial communities from MTU Mesocosm Facility, Houghton, MI, USA - PEATcosm2014_Bin11_10_metaG | ecosystem: Environmental > Terrestrial > Soil > Wetlands > Peat | place... | reverse complement strand
GGATTGGGAATAGTTTTTCAGGAATTCGGGGGCGAGCGTGGGGAGGTCGTGAAGCTGGCCGATTAATTGGCGGCCCCAGACGACGGCGAAGAAGCCGATGGCGGCGGCGAATGCGGCGAGAGTACGGAGGCGATCCCGGCCGCGCAATCGCAAAAGCGCGTAGAGGAAGAGGGCGGCGATCGCGGGAGCGGCGAAATAGTGAGTGAGCTGGGCGGCGGCGAGGGCGATTGCCAGGGCGGTCAGGCGGCAGGCGTTGACGCCGCTTTGTTCGATTCGGATGAGGAGATCGCAACTGATCAGGCCCAGGAGGATGAGCATGGGGTAGCTGCGGGCTTCCTGGGCGAATTCGATTTGGGCGACGGAGAGGGTCATCAGGGCGGCGGCCCACAGGGCGGTGCGCGGGCCGTGGAGGAGGCGGGTTACGTCGAAGAAGACGGCTATGGCGGCGAGGGAGAAGACGGCGGAAAGAGCCCTGGCGGGGCCGGGGGCGTTGGAGAAGGCGTCCATCCACCAGCGGAGGGCGATGTGGTAGAGGGGGGGATGGATGATTCGCTGCATCGTGGTCCAGATTTTCCACCATGGGGGGGCGGCGGTCAGAGTGGTTAGATCGTATTGCTGGGTTTGGATGGAGCCGGAGGGGAGGAGGTCGTGGGCGGAGCCGCGGCCGGTGGAGATTTCGATGGACCAGATTTCGTCCATCCAGAGACTTGGTCCGGCGAGATCGTAGAAGCGGAGGAACGCGGCGACGGCGAGGATGAGAGTGAGGCCGAGCCAGTGCCGGGAGTTGGTGATTGGCGGGGAGACAATCGGGGGCGGAGGAGCGGAGGGGTTGGATTTCACCATGCGGGCAGATGGCGATGCGTCTGCCGATATGATGACACGCCAGCGGATCGGCCGCAACCGGCCCGCAAGGGCGACGGGATTATAAGGACCGGCGTGTGGTTACACCGGCATGGCGGATCTTAGGGTTAGATCGTGCAGATGAACGGTCAGCATGCGGATGATGCGATGGGCGGCTGAGCGCCAATCCTGCTCGCGTGCCCTGAAGGCGGCTTTGCCGTGCAGGGTGGTGACGCCGGCTCTCATTTCGATGGCATGACCGCTGCGATGGAAATCGATGTGAACTGCACAATCCCCCAGGCGGCTTCCCAACCGAGTCGGCCGCTTCAGCCAGGCGTTCAACTGACGCCGGTGTGACGGTTTGAGAAGCACGTTACCCGCATTAAGCCTAATCATTACGCAACCTCAAAAGGATTGCGGCTGGTTTTTACGTCAACGGAGAGTTTAGCAAGGTTCGTGCCGGAATGCTGGACTAAAAATGCGTCCTCGCGGATAATTTATTAGTCCAATAAAGAAAGGAGTCTTCGGATGGCAAAGCCACGGCGTCGTCGCAAGATCGGGAGCAAGAAGCGTAAAGCCCGGCGCGACCGTAGAAAGCGGTAGACTAGGCGGGAATTAGCCGCAGGGATATCACATGGAGGCGAATTACTTCGGCCGGGCTTGGGCTCGGGCGGGGTGATTTGCCTCTATTTTTTGGGGTAGTCGGGGGCGATTGTTAAGTTTGATGCAACTGTCTTCCCCTTTTTTGGCCCCTCTGCGATACTTCGGCTTCAAGGCATGCACGCACCGATTTCCCCGACGACTGCAGTGACGTCCCCGTTCCTCAACCGCGAGTTGAGCTGGCTGGATTTCAATTTGCGGGTTTTGGAGCTGGCGCTCGATAAAACAATGCCGACGCTGGAGCGGGTGCGGTTTTTGGCGATTTTTTCGTCGAATCTGGACGAATTTTTCATGAAGCGGGTTGGGGGGTTGCAGCGGCAGCGAGAGGCGAAAGTGACGGAGCCGTCGATTGACGGGCTTTCGCCGCAGGAGCAGTTGGATGCGATTCACGCCAAGCTTTCGCCGATGTTGCAGACGCATGTGGCTTGCTGGCTGGAGGACCTGAAGCCGGCGCTGGAGAAGGAAGGGGTTTGCATTCGGGATTATGAGGCGCTGGATCCGTTGGATCGGACGGCGGCGGATCAGTATTTCGCGCATCAGGTATTTCCGATACTGACGCCGCTGGCGGTGGATCCGGCGCATCCGTTTCCGTTTATTTCCAATTTGAGTAATTCGATCGGGGTGATGCTGGAACATCCGGTGCGGAAGCAGAGGTCGTTTGTACGGATCAAGGTGCCGGAGAATTTGCCGCGGTGGGTGGCGTTGCCGGGGAGATTTCAGTTTGTGCCGCTGGAACAGGTGGTGGGCGGGAATCTTTCGCTGCTCTTTCCGGGGATGACGGTGCTGGAACACCAGATGTTCCGGGTGACTCGGAACGCGGATATCGAAATGGACGCGGAGGACGCGGACGATTTGCTGCAACTGGTGGAGCAGGAGTTGCGGGCGCGGCGGATGGCGCGTGCGGTGAGAGTGGAATTGGCGCAGGCGATGTCGCCGGCGATGCGGGATTTTGTGATCGGCGGGTTGGAAGTGGACTCGCAGGATATTTATCCGACGCCGGGGCCGCTGGATATGACGGACCTGGCGGCGCTGGCGGAATTGGATTTGCCGCAGTTGAAGTTCAAGCCGTGGTCTCCCACGACGCCGCCGCGGCTTACGGATGAGGACGCGGATATTTTTTCGGTCATTCGGGGCGGGGATGTGCTGGTTCACCATCCGTACGAGAGTTTTGCCGACAGCGTGGAGCGATTCATCAGTTCGGCGGTGCATGATCCGAAGGTTTTGGCGATCAAGATGACGCTGTATCGGACGGCTTCGGATTCGCCGTTTATTTTGAGCCTGATGCAGGCGGCGGAGGCGGGGAAGCAAGTGGCGGTGATCGTTGAACTGAAGGCGCGATTCGATGAGCAGCGGAATGTGAAATTGGCGCAGATGCTGGAGAACGCGGGGGTGCATGTCATATACGGATTGATGGGACTGAAGACGCATTCCAAATTGGCGATGGTGGTGCGGGATGAGCCGGAGGGACTGCGGACTTACTGTCATATCGGGACTGGGAATTACAATTCGAAGACGGCGCAGCTTTATACCGACCTGGGTTTGTTCACGTGCGATCCTGGTTTGACGGACGATGTGATCGAGCTGTTCCACTATTTGACGGGGCGGTCGCTAAAACGGGATTACCGGAAATTGATGGTGGCGCCGGTGAATTTGCGGGATCGGTTTGAGGCGAAGATCAAGCGGGAAGCGGAACACGCCAAGGCGGGACGCGAGGCGCGGATTACGGCGAAGATGAATGCGCTACAGGATCCGAAGATTATCGGGGAGCTTTATGCGGCTTCGAAGGCGGGAGTGAAAATTGAGTTGATTGTTCGCGGGTTTTGCTGTTTGCGGCCGGGGGTGGCGGGGATGAGTGAGAATATCCGGGTGCAGAGCAATTTGGGGCGATTTCTGGAACACTCGCGGATTTATCATTTTCTGAACGGGGGCGACGAGGAATTCTACATCGGGTCGGCGGATTGGATGAACCGGAATCTGGACTGGCGCGTGGAGGCGATCGCGCCGGTGGAGAATGAGAATCTGCGGGCGCGATTGAGGGAGATTTTGGAAATTATGCGGTCGGATCGATCGCACGCATGGGAATTGAAGGCGGATGGATCGTGGCAGCGGCTGCCGCCGCCGGAGAGCGGGCCGGCGGTGGATACGCAGACGGCGCTGATGTCGCGGGCGATTCGGCAGGGGAAGAATCCGAAGCCTGGGCGATGATTGGGATCGCGCGGGTTTGCGCGGACGGGGGGAAAATCGCAGGGGATGACATCCGCCCGCTTTCCGGGGGGAAAGTGGGCGGCTATGATCGATTTAAATGTCCGATTTGTTTTGCGACCGTCTGCTCAGCGCGATTGATCGAACCGGGGCGCCCATTTGCGTCGGTATCGATCCGGTTTTGTCGTCGCTGCCGGATTCGGTGCGGGGGAAATTTGCTTCGTCTGAGAATGATTCGGAGGCGGCGGTTGATGCGATATTCGATTTTACGACGCGATTGCTCAAAATTGTGGCGGGGCATGTGCCGATTGTGAAGTTTCAGTCGGCTTTTTTTGAGCAGTATCTCTGGGAAGGTGTCGAGGCCTATTACAGCCTGATCGAAGAGGCGCGGGATCTGGGATTGCTGACCATTGGGGACGTGAAGCGCGGGGATATCGGGACGACGGCGAGCGCGTATGCGGCTGCGCATCTGGAGGATCGGAGCGGGGAGGATGAGCAGGCGGCGACGCCGGATGCGATTACCGTAAATCCGATGCTGGGGCTGGACACGCTGCAGCCGTTTTTGCAGACGGCGCGGGGGGCGGGGAAAGGGTTGTTCGTGCTGGTTCGGACGAGTAATCCTGGATCGGCGGAGTTGCAGGATGTGAAACTGGCGACGGGGGAGACGTGGTCGGAAATGCTTGCTGGCAAACTCAACGCGCTGGCGCTGGAGCCGGGGCTGATGGGGTCGCGGGGGTATTCGAGCGTTGGGGCCGTGGTTGGGGCTACGCAGCCGCATACGATGCTGAGTCTTCGGAAGCTTTTGCCGAAGTCGATTTTTCTTTTGCCGGGGTATGGGGCGCAAGGGGCGACGGCGGAGATGACGCGTGCGGCTTTTGTGAATGGGAAAGGGGCGATCGTGTCGGCGAGCCGAAGCATTCTTTATGCGCATAAGGAGGCGAAATATTCGGCGCGGTTTGGGAATGATTGGGAGAAATGCGTCGAGGCGGCGGTGGCGGATATGAAAGAGGATGTGTCGCGGGTCGTGGGTGGGTGATCTTTATAATCGATCTTCATGGAATCGCTGTCGGGAAAGCGCGTGACGGTGGCGGGACTCGGCCGGTTCGGCGGGGGAATCGCGGCGGCGCGGTGGCTTTGCGGGCAAGGGGCGAAGGTACTGGTTACGGATAAGGAATCGGGGGAAAAGCTGGCGGAATCGGTGAAGCAGTTGGCGGGGTTGCCGATTGAATTTCAATTGGGGGGGCATCGGGAAGGGGATTTTTCTGAGACGGATTTGGTGGTTGCGTCGCCGGCGCTGTCGCCGGGGAATGCGTATTTGCAGGTGGCGCGGGCGGCGGGGATTCCAATCACGACGGAAATCCGGCTGTTTATCGAGCGATGCCGGGCGAAAATTCTGGGGGTGACCGGCACCAAAGGGAAATCCACGGCGGCGGCGATGCTGAATAAAATTCTTTCGGGGCATTTTAAGACGTGGATCGGGGGGAATATCGGCCGGTCGCTGCTGGCGGAGCTGGCGCAGATCACCGCGAGCGATCTGGTGATTTTGGAACTGTCGAGTTTCATGCTGGAACATTTGCGGGAGGCGCGGTGGTCGCCGCATGTGGCGGTGGTGACGATGATTTCGGCGGATCATCTGGAATGGCATGGATCGGCGGAGGCTTATTTGGATGCGAAGAAGAATATTTTTCGGTTTCAGGGGCCGCGGGATTATGCGGTTTTGAATGAGGAGGACATGGGGTCGGCGGGGTGGGCGCGGGAGGCGCCGGGGAGAATTCTTTTTTACGGGTTAAACAATCGCAAGCGGTTCGAGCTGCATGTGCCGGGGGCGCATAATCAACTGAACGCACAGGCGGCATTCACGGCGGCGGGGATTTTTGGCGTCGATTTCGCGCAGGCGCAGGCGGCGCTGGCGGATTTTCATGGTCTGCCGCACCGGTTGCAATTGGTGCATGAATCGGGGGGTGTTCGGTGGTTTAACGATTCCATCGCGACGATTCCGGAGGCGGCGATCGCGGCGCTGGAATCGTTCCCGCGGAGGAAAGCGGTGCAAATTGTCGGGGGGTATGACAAGGGGCTGGCGGTTACCGCTCTGTGCGCGCAGCTCATCGATCGGGCGAAGGCGGTTCTTTGTATTGGGGCTACAGGGGACAAAATCGCGGGGCTGCTGGAGCAGTCGCCGCGTGAAAACACGGTTCCCTCCTATCGCTGTGGTGATTTGGCGACGGCGGTGACGATGGCACGAAAAGTTGCGGCGGCCGGGGATGTGATTCTGCTGAGTCCGGGGTTTGCGAGCTATGACCAGTATGTGAATTTTGAACAACGCGGGGAGGAGTTTGTGCGGCTGGCGAAGGGATGAACTGGGGATACAACGCGAAGAAAATGCTTTTTTGGCCACAGATGAAAGGCAGATTCACACAGATGTTCATGCATTTCTTCGCGTTCTTCGCGCCTTCGCGGTAAATCTAATTTTTTTACCGCGAAGGCGCGAAGAACGCGAAGAATTGGGTGCATGGGCGAAGCGTTCAAAGTGTGCGGGCGCTTACACGCCGACGTTTTCGGGAATCTCCGCGTTGTGGCTGACGGTTTGGACGTCGTCGTTGTCTTCTAGGACGTCGATCAGCTTTAGTAATTTTTGACCGCGTTCGGCGTCGAGGGCGACGGTGCTGGTTGGCACGTTGGATATTTCCGCCGCCTCGACGGCGATCTTGGCGGCGACGAGGGCGTCCTTGACCTTCATCAAATTGACGGGCGTCGTCGTCACGATGTAAGCCTCTCCTTCGTTCTTCACGTCCTCGGCACCGCTGTCGAGGGCCAGCTCGATCAATCGGTCCTCCTCGACGGCGTCGGATTTAATGGTGATCAAACCCTGCTTGACGAATTGGAAGGCCACGGAGCCGCGTGCGGCGAGGTTGGCGCCGTGTTTCTCGAAGATTGACCGGAGTTCCGGGGCGGTGCGGGCTACGTTGTTGGTTAAGCCTTCGATGATCATCGCGACGCCGCCGGGGGCGTAGGCTTCGTAGGTGACGGCTTCGTAGTTTTCGCCGCCGAGTTCGCCGGTGCCTTTCAGGATGGCTTTTTCGATGGTGTCCTTGGGCATGTTGGCGCCCTTGGCTTCGTCGATGGTGTAGCGTAGGGAGAGGTTATCGCGCGGGTCGCCGCCGTTTTTGGCGGCGATGATGATTTTTCGGGCGATTTTGCTCCAGATTTTGCCGCGTTTGGCGTCGGTGGCGCCTTTGGCCCGCTTGATCTTCGACCAGTGACTATGTCCTGACATGGTTTGGCTCCATTATTTGGACTGAGAAGGCTGTGAGGACGCCGGTGCGGCGGCGAGGGGCGCCGCGTCGACGGGCTTGCCGGCGGTTAATTGCCGCAATTTTTTTTCGATCTGCCAGCGGAGGGCCTGGGCATCTTCGTCGGGCTGGCCATTTTCGCTGAGGCCGACGAGGGCTCGCTTCCACTGCACGGCGGCGTCGGGACCGCGGCCGAGGCGATATAAATCGTCGGCGAAATGGTCCAGGATTTCGGCGTCGGGCGCGGGGGAGTTTCCGATCGCGGTCTCGAAATACTGAATCGCTTCGCCGAAGCGGCTTTGTTTGTACAAGACCCATCCGAGGCTGTCGAGAAAGGCCTCGTTGTCCGGCTCGGCGTCGACGGCGATGCGAATCATTTTTTCGGCGCGGTCGAGATTGACGCCTTGATCGGCCCAGGCGAATCCGAGATCGTTGTTGGCGGCGGCGTTGTCGGGATCGACCTGGAGAACCTGGGCCAGGACGTCCTCGGATGTGCCGGTCTGGCCGATTTCGTGATAAAGCGTGGCGACTTCGTAGAGGAGGTCGGGATCGGTGGCGACGTCCTTGCGGGTTTCATCGAGGAGGGCGAGCGCGACGTCGGGACGTCCAGAATGAGCGAAGATTTCGGCGAGGATCGTGACGACCGTGAGATTGGTGGGCTGCTCCTGCCGAAGGCCGACCAGGGCGGAGACGAATTCGGGGCCGTGATTTAGTTTGAGGAAGGCGGCTTCAATTTTTTGGATCAATTGGATGTCGTCGGCGTGGTCGTGGAGCAATTCGGTGAGTTCGCCGACGGCGAATTGATCCTGCCCGTTGCCGGCGGACCAAAGGGCCTCGAGCACTCGAGCGTCGGCGCTGCCGGGATTGGCCTTGAGCCATTGGGTGAGGACGGCGATGGCTTCGGGGGAACGGTTGGTCTGCTCGTAATAATCGTGCAGCGATTGCCAGGCCGAGTCGTTGCGGGGCCAGCGAGCGACGGCTTCCCAGAGGACTTGTTCACATTGAAGATTTTGCCTGGTGTGGCCGAGGACGGCGGCATAGGTGAGCAGCAGGTCGGAGGAATCGGGGTCGAGGCGTATCGCCTGCACGAGAGCGGAAGCGGCTTGTGTAAATTTATTTTGATACGCGAGGGAGAGTCCGCGGAGTTCGGCGGCGAGCGAGGCGTTGCCGCCGGTCTCGGCTTGATGGGCTAGATTTTCGCTGACTTCAATTTTCTGCTGGGTGTTTAAATCCTGCCGCGACCATTGCTGGGCGATGAACCGGCGGTAGGCAGGCGCGAACGGGGGAGAGAGCTTGACCGCCTCCTGGATGCTCGAACGTTCGAGGGCATCGCGACGCCAGAGATCAGCGGATTCGGCGACGAGGCTCATTTTGGCGGCCTGGGCGGAATCGGGGACGGTTAGCTTTTGGATTTGCATGGGACGCAGCGAATTGCGGCCCGTGGGGCGCAGCAATTCGGAGATCATGGGAGCGAGTTCAGCGAGGGAATCGGGGTCAGCGGCAATTTGCGTGATGATTAATATGGCGGCGGAGGAGGGGTCGCCGCCGGCCATCTCGATATCGAAAAGTTTGTGGACGATCTGCGTGTCGCGGGGATTCTGGGCGAGTGCGTCCTCGAGCAGTTGCCGGGCTTCGGTGGGACGGCCCTGAGTATTGAGAGCCTCGGCAAGGGCGAAAAGAATTCCTTCGTCGGAGGGATTTTGAGTGTGGAGTTTGCGGAGGACATCGAGTTCGCGCTCGGGGCTGACGCCGGTGCAGGCTTCGTGGAGGAGTGCGAGGGATTCGGAACTGGCGCCGAAGAGAGTCACGATGTCGGCGGCGCGGCCGATGGCCTGGTCCTGGTGACCCATTTTCAGCATAACCAGCACGACTTGAGCCTGAATGGCGAAGGTGGCGGGACTTTCATCGGCGAGGGACTGATAGAGATCGAGGGCGTTGCCGTATTGGCCGAGGCGCTCGAATAACTGGGCGCGTTGAAGGGTGAGCAGATGCGGGGCGGCGAGGGCGAAGGACATGTCGGGATCGGTGTAGAGGTCGCTGGTTGGATGGTCGACGCGCTGGCTGACTAAGCCGTATTCGTCGACGGCGGCTTGATCGTAGCCGAGGGTTTCGAGGGCTCGGGCGAGATTTAGCTCGACGGCGGCGGAGCCGGGGGCGTTGTTTTGGTAATCGTCGGTTTGGACGGCGAGTTGAAGATGTTCGAGGGCTTTTTCGGCGTTGCCGACGGATAAGTATTGGCGGCCGAGGAGCAATTGCGTTTTCAGGTCGCCCGGGCGCAGGGAGGCGGCCATTTCGAAGGCACGGAACGAATCTTCGCTGGGAACCTGCTGGGCCTGGAGCTGGGCGAGGCCGAGTTCGTCGTTGAGATCAAAACTGTAGGGGTCGAGTTTGAGCGCTTCACTGAAATCGTCAACGGCGACGGAAGGCTCATTTTTAATCTTGGCTTCGAGGCCCCTGGCGAAAAGTAAAAGGGCGCGGGGCGGAGTGGGATCGTCGGGACGACTGGTGGGCTCGGTGGAAGGGGCGGGCGGGGGCGGAATTTGATCGAGCGTGAGATGGGCTTTTGGGTTTCCGTCGTCGGCGGCGGAGGGGAGGGTGGCCGGCGGCGCGGAGGCGGACGACGGCGCGGGGGTTTGCGTGGCGCATCCGCCGGCCAGGAGGATGGCGGCGGACAAGATAAGCAGCGCCGATTTCATGGCCAAGCGACAACCGATCGTTTAGGGGATGACCTTGTTGAGGGGATAGGTAATGATGCCGGTGGCGCCGGCGCGTTTGAGGCGCGGGATTAATTCCCGCTCCTGGCGATCCTCGAGGATCACTTCCACGGCGACCCAGCCGCCTTCGGCGAGGCGAGAGACGGTGGGGCTTTTTTCCGAGGGGAGGAAGCCAACCACCTCGGCGAGCCGGTTTTCCGGGACGTTCATTTTGAGACCGACTTTGGCGCGGGCTTCGATCGCGCCTTTGAGAAGCATGGCGATGTTTTCCATTTTCTCGCGTTTCCAGGGGATTTCCCAGGATTTTTTGTTGGCGACAAATCGGGTGGTGCTGGTTAAAAGCGTGTCGACGATGCGGAGGTTGTTGGCGCGGAGGGAGGAGCCGGTTTCGGTGCCTTCGACGATCGCGTCGAGGAGGCGGGCCTTGATCTCGGTGGTGCCCCAGGAGAATTCGACCGTTACCTTGATATTTTTTTCCTCGAAATATCGGCGCGTGGTGTTGACCAATTCGGTGGCGATGATT
>Ga0181531_10003116_pt1 | contig 10232 bp, 12 predicted proteins | sample PEATcosm2014_Bin_38_FD_119743 | JGI IMG/M metagenome (GOLD analysis project Ga0181531, IMG submission 119743) | Peatland microbial communities from MTU Mesocosm Facility, Houghton, MI, USA - PEATcosm2014_Bin11_10_metaG | ecosystem: Environmental > Terrestrial > Soil > Wetlands > Peat | place... | reverse complement strand
CGCCGTAGCCAAGGCACCAGGCACGCGCGAGCTATTGGCACGGCTGCGTAAGTTCCGCGGAAGGTTGCCCGCGACGTTCAAGTTCGATCGTCTCGAAGCGAATGAGCGACGCTGATCCATTTTTTGATACCAGCGTATTGCTGTACCTGCTTTCGGGCGACTCCGCCAAGGCAGATAGGGTCGAGACTCTGCTATCGACCCGGGGCGTCGTAAGTGTTCAGGTACTGAACGAGTTTGCGGTTGTCGCGCTGCGAAAGCTAAAGATGCCCTTGAACGAAATACGCGAGATTCTCGATACGATCCGGGCTGTCTGCGCCGTTGAACCGATCACTATCGAAACACATGATCGGGGTTTGGCAGTACTCGAACGCTACAGATTTTCGCTCTATGACTCCATGCTGGTCGCTGCGGCGTTGATTGCGGGCGCTAAGATCATCTACTCGGAGGACCTACAGCACGGGCAGGTCATTGATAATCAGTTGCGAGTTACCAACCCTTTCTGAGCCCGCCTCCCGATCGTCGACTCCCGACCCAATCCGGACTCTGGCGACCGTCGGCTTTGCGGCATCGGAATGCGATTGCCGCCTACATATGCATATTGACGGCTTCGCTTCGCGGCGAGCCGTTGCCCATTCGGCGGACTTAATCAATCAATGAATCTGATTCGACCAAAGGACCACTATGAGAACCAATGCAGTTATCGCACCCAGACAATAGACTACGCAGAGTCGACTTAGCACTCGGTCCGTCACCTTCCAGTGGTCCCACCACAAAAACTTTATGAAGACCCAATAGTGATACCGCAGGTTCGAATCCTCAAGATCTGGTTCCCCCATGGCATGAAACAAGTTTGCGTGATGCATTTGTAGCCGCCTTCGAACGCGTCCTGTCACGTCATACAATAAAATGACGTCGGCAAGGAACAAAACCAAGGGCAGTGTTAGGCGCATTCACGACCCTCTGCAGTCGGTGGGCGGTGCCCGCTTTCAGGCATTGCATCTGCGTCCACTCATCAATTGCTAGACGGAGGACGTGTGCTCGGCAATGACACGATATGTCCCGGCGGAAACACCGATACTGGCCGGCACCAGTAGAAATAACATAGGCCAACCGAGTCCCGTCGGATCTATATCGCTTGGCGCAAATGGATAAATGGCCAACTCGGTCAAAACTGCGATCGGACTCACGTAGAAGATCGCCAAGCAAAGCCAAAGCGCGCCGCGCGGGAAAGCGTTCGCTAGCAAGCTCCCCCAAAATTTGGTGACGAGCCACCCGGCGAGGTAGCCGCACCCGAGTTCAATCAGTACGATTCCCGGTGCCGCAATGCGCATTGGCATCGGGAAGCCAGGCGCAAAGATTACAACGGCAGCAGCGACTGCTACGCTTGTCCAGACTACAGCTCGACGGTACGGCCAATCGGGTTCGTGCGGAAGCGCCATTAATTGACCTAAAGATGAGACCGAGCGACGCGGGTATTCGGTGTCACCCGGCGAAGCTGATGTTTCCAAATCATCGACTCCCTCCCAGCGTCACTGAAGCTGCATCCCGCGATCGCGCCATCCGCTTGTTAGAGCGCGCCGCGGCGCTGCCGAAGACGCGATCATGCCAGTACATATGGGGCGCGCGGAACCACGCCCTATTTTCTGCCGTCTCAAACTGCGCCAACGTATGCATCGGAAGGTTGTACCGAAAATGCAGCGCAATTAGATCACGTAGGGCGGGTTGCGACAGTCGCGGCGAACGTAGGGACACCATCAGGCCATCGCGCGTACCTACCACTTTTCTTACACCGGCAATGGATTCGAGCCATTTAAAAAATGATGCTTCGTCTAGTTGTGAGTAGAACGTTCCTTCATAAACAACGAGTATTGGCATAGTGTGCTCTAGCTATCCATCAGCCCGAAATATTGAGACATAAGACGTGTATCCGGAACGCGCAAATCAGTTGCCCGGTTAATAGTAATGCACGCAGCGAATGTCCGCTTCACGGCAAGCACTTTAGGACCGTCAATGACCGCTCCTGGCCGGGACCCCTTTTGAACGACTCCTGACGGCAAACGAAGCGGTCATTCAGATTCGGATCAGGGGGAGAGATCCGGGGGCTTTTCAGATGCCCCATAGCGGTTTGCTCAATGCGCCGCATGAGGGCTGCGGGTGGCTGCCATTGGCCACCTCGCGCGACGAATCGACTGGCAGCGTCAGCAACGCTCGCGAGGGGATCGGGTGAGTCAAACGCCAACGTGAGCTCCACGCGGGCCAGCACATGGGGATCCCACAGTGGGGATACCATCGATCCATCGCTCTCAAACGTCGTCATACTGAATACTGAGCGGACCGCCGCGATCGGTCGACCGTTCATCAATTCGACGACGACCTCGGCGCTGCGCACGCGCTGGCGGGAAAATCGAGGGAGGCGGTGGATTTTAGGGAACCGGAGCATGCGGTCGAAGGCTGCGCTCGGGAGGCGGTATAGGGTGTCGTCCCGATCGAGCAAGAACATTCGGATGGATACGCTCATCGCGGTTCTCCGCGCCTTCTCGGCTACCTAAAACCCGTTACGCCGCGCAGGGAGACGGAGTCCGGGGTGCGCCGTAGAGCGCGCGCGGTCTGCAGTACGGAATTGAGCGCCCGCGCATGCGCGAAGAAGCGCCAGCGGGTCGCCTCAAGTTCCTGCTCGGTGGCGACGGCGCTGCGGTCGCCATTTTGGATGGTGAGCTCGAGATCCGCCTGCTTGCGCAATAGCAAAACGACTTCACTTACGTTGTCCATGGGTTTTCCTCTTCAATCGGCGGTGGGGCGCCGTTTCGATGGTGCGGGTGCTTTCTGGCGGATTCGTGGGTTCGGTTTTGCTTCAATCTTACGGCGCGGCTTCTTCACCGCCAACACCCGGTTGTTCGCGATCGCGCGCGAAATGCCGGTTGCGAGCTGGCCGCGGTAATCCTCGACTTAAGATTCTAGATCGGAAATTCGTGCATCGCGCGCCCGAAGCGAGGCGCGGTCGGTGGCGAGCTCCTGCAGCAGCAGATTCACGTGCTCTCTCGCATCGGCGAGCGCGCATTCGCGCACGCGCGCGGCGGTATCCCATTCCTTCGCCCGGAGTTCGACGGAGCGGGCGCGGGCATCGCTAAGGGCAGCAAATTCTGGTCTTCGGGAGGCTGAAGGTGTTTTGACGCTCACGGAGTCCCTGTACAAAGCGAGGCGTGCGAATCTCGATGATCTTGAACACGCAAGAATCGATTTACAAAGGATTGCGGCAGAACGTTTCATGCTGATATCGGAAACAGCGCTGGCCGCGCGGGATGTGGAGCGGACTTTGAGGGCCCGGGCCTTTCCGACGGCTTTAATGCAACGAGTGGGTGTCGAGTCTGCTGATGAATATCTCGACGGCACGCCATAACCGATGGGGCACGAGCAAAGCGCAACAGCGGTAGAGCTGCTGCGAAAATGGCACGGCGGGGGACTCAGTTTTCGGCGTCCGGCCATCGCCGGTGCATCGACATTGTTACGCTGCTTTAGACACTGTTCAGCGTTTTCACTGCATATACCGGGGTACGTACTCGGGGTATGCAAGATCGGTGGGGATGAGTAAATGTTGGGCCGACAACAACTTATACAGGCTTTTCGATTCCGACCCTAGCCTCCATAACTCGCGACTTTGAGACACGCCCTTCACACTGGCGGCGGAGTCGGCGCAATTCCGCGCAGGGGCTCCAGATAAAAGAGCCGCCAAGCGATCAGCAGGCCCACTGCCCAGAGCGCGCCGACGAACGCAGCGACACCGAGCCAGCCCTGGGCCGCATAAAACAGTCCGCCCAACGTGCCGGCGACACTCGAGCCCAAATAATAAAAAAACAAATACATCGACGCCGCGTGCGCTTTGCCGCTGAGCGAGCGCCGGCCGACCCAGCTGCTGACGATCGAGTGACCGCCGAAAAAGCCGAACGTGATCACGATCATTCCCGCGATGACGATCCATAGCGAGGCCGCGGTCGTCAGCAAGACGCCCGCGAGCATCAGGACGTACATCGCCCAAAGCACCTTGCGCCGGCCGAGACGCCCGGCCAAATGTCCGACCCAAACCGAACTGACCGTGCCGACGAGGTAGACGCTGAAGATCAGCCCGACCGCGGCCTGACTCAATCCGTACGGCGGAGCCATGAGCCGATAGCCGATGTAGTTATAGATCGTGACGAATGCACCGAGCAGCAGGAAGCCCTCCGCGAACAGCCATGGCAAGCCGCGATCGTCGAACAAGGAAGCGTAGCGCGCCGGCAGGCTGCGCAACGCGAGCCGCTGCGCCGTGAAGTGGCGCGACGGCGGCAAGCTCCGCGTAAAGAGTAGCGCCGCGAGCAAACCGATCAGACTCATTGCGCCGATCCCGATGCGCCATCCGAAGTAGTCGGCGAGCACGCCGACGAGCAGGCGGCCGCCCATGCCTCCGACGGCGCTACCGCTGATGTAGAGGCCCATCGCGAGTCCGATCGAATCGGGATGCATCTCTTCGCTGAGATAGGCCATGGCGACCGCGGGCACTCCGCTCAGGCTCAGGCCCAGCAAGCTGCGCAGCAGCAGTATGCTCGCCCAGTCGGGTGCAATCGCGGTCAGCAGCACCAATATCGCCGAAACCACGAGGGAAATAGACATGATCGCCTTGCGCCCCCAGGCGTCCGACAGCACGCCCGCGAACAACATCGCGAATGCGAGCAAGCCCGCGGTAACGGAAAGGCAGAGGGAACTCGTCGCCGCGCTGACGCCGTAATATCGGCTGAACGCGGGCATCAAGGGTTGAACACAGTAGAGCAAGCCGAACGTCGCCACGCCGGCCGCGAACATCGCGAGATTGGTGCGCCGAAAAATCGGCGCGCCGTGACGAATGAATTCTTCCACTAGCCCCAGTGTCTGCAGTAGCTGCGGACACTATAAACGAATCCCGCCGGCGGCTGAGGCGACGGCGGGATGGGACTAGCGCCGGTGACCACCCGCGAAATGGCCGCCACCCGCGCCGCCGCGGTAGCCATAGCCACCGTGCCAACCGTAACCGCCGTGATAGCCATAGCCACCATGCCAGCCATAACCGCCCCGGAATCCGAAACCGTAGCCCCATCCGAGGTAGGCCGGGAAATAGGGGGCGTAGGCGTAGGGCTGCGGGTAATAGGGTGCCGGGGCCACGCCGACCGCGACGCCCGGAACACCGACAACCACGCCGGCGCTGGCAGGCGCGCTATGCGTCAGTCCGGCTAGCAACAGTGTGGACCCGAGAGCGAGCGATGCGAGCTTGATCATGGCGAGACTCCTAAAATGACGTGACCGATGAATAAGTCAACGCGCTGCGCGGAACTCGGTTGACCGGCACGCCGCAGCGCGAAACGGCAATCAAGCGCGCTGCAGCAGCAGCAAAGCTTGCGCGGGTGCAATCGAAGATGATTGGTGGAATAATGTGGGCATGGACGCTCGACCGCAGCGCGCGGCAATGCTTCTCGGAACGGTGGTGTTGGTCGCCGCGTTTGCTATCCATGGCGCGCGCGCGACGCCGGAGTCGCAAGCGCAGCCGTCGGCGCAGGACGGACCGTCCGCAATCCCGAGCGCGTGGCAGCATCACAAAGCGGAATTCGATTATTTCGGCGTCACGACGCTCTACACCTGCGATGGACTCGAAGGGCAGGTTCGGCGCATTCTTGAACATCTCGGTGCGCGTAAGGATATGCATGTGCAGGCGCGAGGATGTCCTGGTCCCGCCAATGCGCCGAGCCATACCGCTTCCGTCGTCGCGGATTTCTATTCGCTCGCTCCGTCCACCGACGCGAGCGAGGCCAATGCCGTGAAGGCGCAATGGAGTACCGTGGAATTGACGGGCCGGCGGCCGAATTTCATGGGCGATGGCGACTGCGAGCTCATCGATGCCATGAAGACGCTGATCTCTCAAAACTTCCGTCCGCGCGACCTCAATTACCGAACCACCTGTATCCCGCGCGAACTCGAGATCGACGGCTTCGCGGTCAAGGGCGAATTCTTGCACGCAATTCCCGTCAAGCCGGGTTAAGTCCAATTGCCGCGCGATCCTTAGTGGTTGACGCCCCGTGCGCCATGGGGACAGTCCCGTAGTGTGTTTGCCCAGTCTCCACGCACGCGCAACCGGCGCTGCCCATGCGATACTATGCGAATAGTCGGCCTCTGAACGGGGGCCTCCAGGGAGATCAAGAGAGGATGGCGTCGGACGTCGGGAACTTGCTGGGTAGCGGTGTTGTATCGACACCGGTGCGTTCGGGCACAGCGCGCTCGGTGTCGCTCGAATCACATCCCGTGGTGGCCGAAACGATTCGTGCGACGGTGCTGTTCGTCGACTTGCGTGGCTATACCGGACTTGCGGAGAAACTGCCACCGGTCGACGTCGCGTCGCTGCTCGATGAATTCTTCGGCGTGCTCGCAAGCGCAGCCGAGCGCCACGACGGACAAATCTTCTACATGGTCGGCGATGGCATGATGGCCGGTTTCGGCCTGCGCAGCTCGGCGAGCGTGGGTGCGCAGAACGCGCTTGCAGCGGCGCAGGGGATGCTGACGGGCTTCGCGCCGATCGTGGAGCGCTGGCAGCGTGAGTTGTCGATAGAAACCGGGATCGGCGTGGGCGTGCATTTCGGCGATGTTGCGCGCTGCCTGCACGGGCCGCCGGGCCAGCGCATGCACACCTTGGTCGGTGACACGGTCAACGTGGCTGCGCGGCTCTGCAGCCGCGCGCGCGCCGGTGAGGTGCTGTTTTCGGCCGCGGTCGCGGCCGCGCTGCAGGCAGAGCGCGTGGCTGACGAGAAGGCGAACGAGTTGACACCCTGCATTCGATTGCCGCAGTTTGCACTGCGCGGCCGATCACTGCCGCTGGACATCTGGTGCATGCCGGCGCCGCAGCGCCTCGCGCTGTGAGGCGAAGCGCCTAAATCGACGCGAGATAACCGCCGTCGACGTAGAGAATTTGGCCGGTGACATAGGCGGCGGCGTCGGAGCACAAAAATACGGCCGCTCCCTCGAGGTCTTCAAGTCTCCCAAAACGGCCCAAGGGAATCTTCTGCAGCATCGATTGTTGCCACTGCGGGTCGGCATAGAAGGGCTCGGTCATCGCGGTTCGAAAGTATCCGGGGCCGATACCATTGACGCGGATCCGGCGCGTGGCCCACTCGGTGGCGAGCGTGCGCGTGAGGCCGGCAAGGCCCGCCTTGGATGCGCCGTACGCAGCCGCGCCGGAGATCCCGACTTCGGAACTCAACGAGCACAGGTTCAGGATGCTGCCCCCATGCGGCATGCGCCGCGCCGCGGCTTGCGAACAGAAAAACGCGCCCTTGAGATTGGTGTCGATGATCCGGTCCCAGAGTGCCGCATCGACCTCCAGTGATGGGCAGGGCTGCTCGGTTCCGGCGTTGTTGACGAGGATGTCGATGCGCCCGCGCCAGCGCAACGCGGCATCGAATGCCGCCTCGATGCTGGCCGTATCGCTGACGTCCGCCGATAGATGCACCACGATGCCGCCGGCAGCACACAGCTGCGCTTCGGTACTCGCGAGCGCAGCCGGATCTCGCCCGAGCAACACCACGGCCGCCTGCGCGCGCGCCAAGGCGAAACACAAGGCGCGACCGATACCGCGGGCTGCACCGGTGACGACCGCTACCTTACCGGATAAGGAAAAAATCGAGTTCGGCAAATGCGCACCTCGTAACGGCACTCAGCGTCGAGAGCCGATTGTGGTTATATTGTAACGATGTCGCGCGCTTGGTTGGATTCCGCCGAATTTGCGAGGCAGCCCCGCTGATGCCGGCGATCGCGCGCCGCCATTTCCTGCTTGGCGGAATCGGCGCTGCCGGCGCGCTCGTGGTCGGCTGGTCATTGATGCCGGTTCGCGGGCGTCTGATCGGTGCAAGGCCGCTACCGGTCGAACCGGCGCAAGTCGCCATGAATGGCTGGGTCAAGATTTCCGCCGACGATTCGATCACGGTCATGGTCTCGCAGGCCGAGATGGGGCAGGGCGTGCACACGGGACTCGCGATGCTGCTCGCAGAGGAAATGGATGCGGATTGGGAGCACGTGCGTGTCGAGCAATCGACATTCGACGCGATCTACAACAATCAAACCGCGATCGTCGATTCGCTGGCGTTCGGATCGGCGGATCGCGGATATGCGCAGCGCGCGATCGTGCACATCGCGCAAAAGATCGTGCGGGAAATCCCCGGCCTTCTGATCACCGGCGGATCGTCGAGCATCCGCGATCAGTGGTTGCCGCTGCGTGAAGCGGGAGCCGCAGCGCGCGCGATGTTGCTGGCCGCGGCTGCCGAGACTTGGCAGGTGCCGCTCGGCGAATGCCGCACGGAGCGCGGCCGCGTGTGCCACCAATCCGGCAAGCAATCCGCATACGGTTCGCTCGCGGCGCAGGCGGCGCGGCTTGCGGTGCCGGCGCGCTTGGAACTCAAGGCCCCGCGCGCATTCACGATGATTGGCAAACCGATGCGCCGCATCGACACGGGCGCCAAAGTGGACGGCACGGCTCAATTCGGTCTCGATGTGCGGCCGGCGGGGCTCCTGTATGCACGCATGACGATGTGCCCGACGCTCGGCGGTAGGCCGGCTCGATACGACGCGGCCGCGGCGCTCACGATGCCCGGCGTCCGCAAGATCGTCGCGCTCGAGCCGGTATCGGGCGGCCTCGGTTCAGTCGGGTCGACGGCCGGTGCGGTCGCAGTGATCGCCGACCGACCGTTCCAGGCGCTGCAGGCGTTGGAGAAGGTCGTCATCGCTTGGGATCACGGCGCCGCGGCTTCGGTCTCGAGCGCGGCGATCGCGGCCGAACTCAAGCGCTCGTTGTCGAGCGACGGTGGCAAGGTTCATCACGCGCATGGCGATGTCGACGCAGCGCTCGCCACGGCGTTCAAAACGGTCCGAGCCGACTATTCGGTGCCTTTTCTCGCGCACGCGACCATGGAGCCGATGAATTGCACGGCGCAGCTCAAGAATGGCGCGTGCACGATCTGGGCGGCGTCGCAGTCGCCGGGCTTCGCGCGACACGCGGTCGCCGGTCTGCTCCGGATCGATGCGTCGCGGATCGAACTGCGCGTGCCGTATCTCGGCGGCGGATTCGGCCGGCGTAACTGCTCGGATTTCATCGTGCAAGCGGCGGCGCTCGCGCGCGAGACGGACGGTGCGCCGGTGCAACTCGCCTGGTCGCGTGAACAGGACATGACGCATGATTATTTTCGGCCCGCCTATGCTGCGCGTTGCGAAGCCGGGGTCGATGCCGCCGGCCGCATCATCGCCTGGAAGCTGACCTCATCGGGCTCCAGCCTGGGAGCGCCGGCGATCATGGATGGTGTAACGGAAGGCGCATCCGATACGGCGTACGCGTGGCCGGCTGCGCAGGTCGCCCACCACTCGATCGAGTCCGCGGTGACCGTCGGAATCTGGCGCTCGGTCGCGCATTCGCAGAACGCGTTCTTCACCGAGTGCTTCATCGACGAAGTGGCCGCTGCGACCGACCAGGATCCGATCGCGTTGCGCGCCTCGCTGCTCGCGGGTGATGCGCGCCATCTACGGGTGCTGCGCCGCGTGGCCGAGTTGGCACAATGGGACACCGCGCCGACCGCGGCGCCCGATGGCCAAAACAAGGCGCGTGGCATCGCGATTCACCGCAGCTTCGGCTCCATCGTCGCGCAAGTCGCGGAAGTGTCGGTGTCCTCCGACCGCGCAATTCGCGTACACCGTGTGGTTTGCGTGGTCGACTGCGGCATCGCGGTGAATCCGAACCTGGTTCGTCAACAAATGGAGAGCGCAATCGTGTTCGGTCTGTCGGCCGCGCTCAACGGCGAAATCACGATTGAGCGCGGGCAGGTTCAGCAGATGAATTTTGACGGCTATGCGCCGCTGCGCATCGATGCGTGTCCGCTCATCGAGATCGAGATCATGCCGAGCGAGGCGTCCCCCGGCGGCGTCGGTGAGCCGGGCACGCCGCCGATCGCGCCCGCAGTTGCCAATGCGATCTTCGCGCTGACCGGCGAGCGATTGCGCGACCTGCCGCTGCGTTTGAACCGGGCTGCGAGCTAGGAATCGGGCCGCGCCGATTCACCGCTCGCGACGCATCCTAAGGTACACTTGCGTGCAGTGCCCCGGTGGCGAAATTGGTAGACGCAACGGACTTGATTCGATTTGAGCGGCGGGGATGGAAACACTCCGCTGGATCCCGTCAAAGTCGGCGAACCCCCTGG
>Ga0181531_10003111_pt1 | contig 10240 bp, 11 predicted proteins | sample PEATcosm2014_Bin_38_FD_119743 | JGI IMG/M metagenome (GOLD analysis project Ga0181531, IMG submission 119743) | Peatland microbial communities from MTU Mesocosm Facility, Houghton, MI, USA - PEATcosm2014_Bin11_10_metaG | ecosystem: Environmental > Terrestrial > Soil > Wetlands > Peat | place... | reverse complement strand
TGACCACGTCCATTCCCGCGCAGAAATCGCCCTACAAAACCGTGCTCGAAGCCGGCAAGGAATATTGGTGGTGCGCCTGCGGCCGCTCCCAGACCCAGCCCTTTTGCGACGGCTCGCACAAAGGCACCGGGCTTGTCCCCCTGGGCTTCAAGGCCGAGAAAACGGGCGATGCCTGGCTGTGCGGCTGCAAGGTGAGTGCGGGCAAGCCCTATTGCGACGGCAGCCACAAGAAGCTGTGATTCAAGCCGCCGCCTAGCCGCCCGGCGAGCGATCTTCGATTGTTTCGGCCAAATTCTCGCATATCTCGCCCAGTTCGAGCAGCTCGTCCTGGAGCTCGGGATCGGCCACCGAAGATATCTAAAATGCGAAGGGCGCCCGAAGGCGCCCCCGCGTTTCCCTGCCGGCCAGGTTCCTAGAACTTCATCATGCCGTAGCTGGTCAGCGTCACGTTGCCCGCGATCACGGGCGCGTGGAGGAAGTTATAGGCCACGTATTGTTCGATATAAGGGCTCTCGCCCGACACGCCGTCCACCGGCACGATCACCTTGTAGCCGCGGAGCACCGCCTCGCTGCCGGTATACATGATGGCGCCTTGCGCCGAGGTGCCGTTGACGATGACGGTCGTGATGCCGTGATCCTTCAGAATCTTGTCGAGATCGGTGTTGAGGAACTTGTCCACTCCGGACTTGACGACCGGCTCGTTCCCCTTGGGCGCCACATCCGGCAGGGTATCGGCGATGGTCGCCGGTCCGGGGATGATGCTGTAAACGACGAACATTCCGTGCGCCCGGGCCGCGTCGAGGAACTTCTTCGCCTTCGGCAGGGATGCAACGCAACGCGGCCGATGCTCGTTGTTACAGGTCTGCGTGATGAAATCGAGCTCCAGCAGGGCGGTGGTCTTGGGGTCGACAGTGACGGCCGTAAGCTCGGGCGCGGGCGGCGCCTTCACGCTGGCCCATTCGTCGATGATGGTCTGGGCATGTCCGGGCGCGGCGATGCCCAGTACGGCGGCAAGAACGGCAAACGGCAACAGGTGGCGAAGGTGGAACATGGCTTTCTCCCGGTGGTTTCTTGCCCCCAGGGGACCAGCAACCGCTTAGGCCGTCAAGCCGCGTGATATCAATTTATTTTGAGAGCGCTTATTCCCACTCGATGGTGCCGGGCGGCTTCGAGGTCACGTCATAGACCACGCGGTTGATGCCTTTGACCTCGTTGATGATGCGCGTCGCGGCGCGACCCAGGAACTCGTGCGGGAAGGGAAAATAATCCGCGGTCATGCCGTCGGTCGAGGTCACGGCGCGGAGCGCGCAGACATGGTCGTAGCTGCGCTCGTCGCCCATCACGCCTACGGTCTTCACCGGCAAGAGCACGGCAAAGGCCTGCCAGATCGCGTCATAGAGCCCGGCGTTGCGGATCTCCTCGAGATAAATCGCATCGGCCTTGCGCAGTATGTCCAGTTTCTCGCGCGTCACCGCGCCGGGAATGCGGATGGCGAGGCCGGGACCGGGAAAGGGGTGGCGCTTCACCATGCTGTCGGGCAAACCCAGTTCGCGGCCCAGTTCGCGCACCTCGTCCTTGAACAGCTCGCGCAAGGGCTCGACCAGCTTCAATTTCATGCGCTCGGGCAGTCCGCCGACATTGTGGTGCGACTTGATGGTGACGGAAGGCCCGCCGGAGAAACTCACTGATTCGATGACGTCGGGGTAGAGCGTGCCCTGGGCCAGGAATTCGGCGCCGCCGATCTTTCCCGATTCCTCGTCGAACACGTCGATGAAGGTGGCGCCGATGATCTTGCGCTTCTGCTCCGGGTCGGCAACGCCGGCGAGCTTCTTGAGGAACAGCGCACCCGCGTCGCGATGCATCAGCGGGATGTTGTAATGATCGCGGAACAGGGTCACGACTTCCCGGCTTTCGCCGGCGCGCATCAGCCCGGTATCGACATAGATGCAGGTCAGTTGCGGCCCCACCGCCTCGTGCAGCAGCACCGCCGCCACCGAGGAATCGACGCCGCCGGAAAGCCCGCAGATCACCTTGCCCTTGCCCACCTGCCGGCGCGCGCGTTCGATCGCCTGGCTCTTGAAGGCGGCCATGCTCCAATCGCCTTTGAGACCCGCCACGCGATGGGTGAAATTCTTTAAGAGCGCCGCGCCATGCGGCGTGTGCACCACCTCGGGATGGAATTGTACGCCGTAGAAGCGCCTTTTGTCGTCGGCGATGGCGGCGAAGGGCGCGCCATCGGACACGCCAACCACCTTGAACCCCGGCGGAAGCTGGTCAACGCGGTCGCCATGGCTCATCCACACTTGCTCGCGTGCGCCCTTCTTCCACAAGCCATGGAACAGGGCGCAGTCCCCGGTGATTTCGAGGAAGGCGCGGCCGAATTCGCGGTGGTCGGAGGGCGAGACGCGCCCGCCGAGTTGCGCGCACATGGTCTGCTCGCCGTAGCAGATGCCGAGCACCGGCACGCCCAGCTCGAATACCGTTTGTGGTGCGCGCGGCGATTCCGCGACATGCACGGAAGCGGGCCCGCCCGACAGGATCACCGCCTTGGCGCCGAAAGCCTTGAGCTTCGCCTCGTCCATGGCGAAGGGATGGATCTCGCAATAGACGCCGCTTTCGCGCACCCGCCGGGCGATGAGCTGGGTCACCTGGCTGCCGAAATCGAGGATCAGGATCTTGTCGGTGGCGGGGGGTGTCATGGGCACACGCATCTTAGCCGGATTGCTGCGGGAAAACGTCATCGCCTTGCAGCCAGCGGCTCGCCGCCGATTCGTCCGCCAGCAGCAACCCTAGCGCCGCGCGCAATTCGATGAGCCTTGCGGCGAGGCCAAGATCGCGCATAGCCGCGACCAGGCCGGTGAGATAGCCCATGGACAGCAAACGCGGCCAGGACAGGATTGGCACGTTCACCGCCGCGCCGGGCGCAGCACCCGCGGCGAAACCGAGCTCGCACAGCTTAGCGTCGGAGGAGAACAGCGAGCGGCAGGCGAAGGGCCTGATTGCATAGGCCGAGCACGCCCCCTCCACCAGCAACGGACAAGGGGTATTGCGCGCGCCGCGCGTTTGAGATGGAAGCGCGGCCTCAGCCACCGCCGCCCCGAGGTCGGGGATTCGCCCGCGGCGCATGGCAGTGGCGATGCGGATCGCCTCGAAGGGCGTCGCCACCACGTCGACATGGCAGCAGAAGGCGCAACCAAGTCGGCATTGCGCGGTGTCCATTTCGGCGCGGTAATCGGCGCGCGCCGCCAGCAGCCGCTTCATCTCGGCCTCGAAGCCGGCGATGGCGCCGCCGGCGATCCTGTCGATGGCATCGAGCGCGGCATCAAGGCCGCTGGCGGAGGCGGTGATCAAAGCCGCGCGCGCTTCGGCGCGGATGCGTTCGGCCAGGGCGATTGCGGCTTTCGCCTGTTCCGCCGTGGGTAGGCCGGGCCCGGCCGGAATCACCAGCTTGGCGATCGGGCCGAGCGGCACCGCGACGGCAAGCGGTTTGAGCGCGATCACGCCTTGCGCTCCATGACCGCGACAAAGAATCCGTCGGTGCCGTCGCGCGCCGGAGTTAGGCGCATCATATCGTCCGGATGAGGCGGCTCGCCGCCTATGGTCTCACGCCAAACCTCGCCGATGGGCTTCAGAGCGAAATCGCCGTGGCTGCCGAGGAAACTCTCGATCTGCGTTTCGTCTTCCTCTTTCAAGAGCGAGCAGGTCGCATAGATCAGCCGACCACCCGGCTTAACCAGGCGTTGCGCGGAATCGAGTATGGCGGCCTGAAGCGCAGCCAATTCTTCCAAATCCTTGGGCCTCAGGCGCCATTTGGCGTCGGGATTGCGCCGCCAGGTGCCGGTACCGGAACAAGGCGCGTCGACGAAGACACGGTCGAAGCCCGCGGCGTGCTTCTTCACCCATTTGTCGCGTTCGCTGGAAAGCGGCACGCGCTGCACGATGCTGGCCCCGGCGCGGCGCAGGCGCTCGGTGGCGCGCTCCAGGCGCTTGGCCGATGTATCGCACGCCACCAGATGGCCGCGGTTTTTCATCGCCGCCGCCAGCGCCAGGGTCTTGCCGCCGGCGCCGGCACAGAAATCTACCACGCGCATGCCCGGCCGCGCATCCGCCAGCAGGGCCGCGATCTGCGAGGCCTCGTCCTGCACTTCGATGAAGCCTTTCTTGAAGATTTCCAGCGTCGCCAGCGGAATGCGCTCGAATACGCGCAGGCCCAGGGGCGAAAGCGGGGTGTGCGCAACCCCGATGCCCTCGCGCTTCAAGGCCGCCATGGCCTTGTCGCGGTCGGTCTTGAGCGCATTGGCGCGCAAATCGAGCGCCGCCTCGCCGTTGAGCGCCGCCATTTCTTTTGCCAGGCTCTCCCCTAGCGCGGCTGCGAGATGAGACGCCAGCCAGGCGGGATAATTGCCCGCGACCTCGGGCGGCATGTCGTCGTGCTTTGCGGCGTCTTCCGGCATCGCCGCCAGCATCGCCGCTTCCTCGTTCGAGATCGCGCCGGGACGGAAACGATCGCCGTCGAAGGCGCGGTGCATTTCATCCTGGGACCAACGTTCGATCAGCTTCAGCGCCGCCAGCATGCGTTTACGCGCGTCGGGGCCCAGCCCGTTGCCCGCCCGCGCGATCCACCAATCGAGCAACGCGCGGTGGCGCAGCACGGCATAGATGTGGCCCGAGATCGCGGCCCGGTCCTTGACGCCGGCGAAGCGGTGGCGGCGGAAATATGTCGCGACGGTGTCGTCGGCGGGCGCGCGGCCCTTGTCGATTTCGCCCAGCAGGCCGATGGCAGCTTCGACCCGGGCCCCCGGCGTCACAGTTCCTGCCGGTAATTCGGCGCCTCGCGGGTGATGGCGATGTCGTGGACATGGCTTTCGCGCAAGCCGGCCCCGGTGATGCGTACGAAGCGGGAATTCTTCTGCATCTCGGCGATGTTCTTGTTGCCGGTATAGCCCATGGCGGCTTTCAGCCCGCCGACCAGCTGATGGACGACGTTGCCGACGGGGCCTTTGTGCGGCACGCGGCCCTCGACGCCCTCGGGTACCAGCTTCAACTCGTTCTGGACCTCCTGCTGGAAATAGCGGTCGGCCGAGCCGCGCGCCATGGCGCCCACCGAGCCCATCCCCCGGTACGACTTGTAGGAACGGCCCTGATAGAGGAACACTTCGCCCGGGCTCTCATCGGTGCCGGCGAACAGCGAGCCCAACATCACGCAATCGGCGCCGGCGGCGATGGCCTTGGCGAGATCGCCCGAAAACTTGACCCCGCCATCGGCGATCACCGGGACGTCGTGTTTGTGGCAGACCTCGACCACGTCGAGGATGGCGGTCAGTTGTGGCACGCCTACTCCGGCGACGATTCGGGTGGTGCAGATCGAGCCCGGGCCGATGCCGACCTTGACCGCGTCGGCGCCGGCGTCGATCAGCGCCTGCGCGCCGCCGGCGGTCGCGATGTTGCCGGCGACGATCTGGGTGTAGTTGGAGAGCCGCCGGATCTTCTTCACCGCGTCGAGCACGCGCGCCGAATGGCCGTGCGCGGTGTCGACCACCAGCACGTCCACGCCCGCCTCGAACAGCTTTTCCGCGCGCTTCACGCCGTCCTCGCCGGTGCCGGTGGCGGCGCCGACGCGCAGCCTGCCGTGGTCGTCCTTGGTGGCGTTGGGGAATTTCTGCGACTTTTCGATGTCCTTGACGGTGATGAGGCCGACGCAGCGGTAATCCCCGTCCACCACCAGCAGCTTCTCGATCCGGTGCTGGTGCAGCAGTTTCTTTGCCTCTTCGCGCTTCACGTTCTCGGGCACGGTGATGACCTTGGTGGTCATCAACTCCGATACCGGCTGGTTCGGGTTGGAAGCAAAGCGCACGTCGCGGTTGGTGACGATACCGACCAGCTTGCCCGATTTACGCTCGACCACGGGGACGCCGGAAATGCGGTTGTCGGCCATCAGCTTGAGGGCGTCGGCGAGCGTCGCCTCGGGGGGGATGGTGACCGGGTTCACCACCATGCCGGCCTCGAATTTCTTCACCTTGCGCACTTCTTGCGCCTGTTCGTCGATCCCGAGATTGCGGTGGATGATGCCGAGACCGCCGGCCTGGGCCATGGCGATGGCGAGCGCGCTCTCGGTCACCGTATCCATGGCGGCCGAAATCAGCGGAATGCCGAGACTTACCGTACGGGTCAGGCGGGTCTTGGTGTCGGTTTCCGTGGGGAGGACGGAGGAGGCGGCAGGGACCAGCAGGACATCGTCGAAAGTAAGCGCCTGACGGATTTCCATACTGCCTCCCGCAAATCCCATCCGGGATCAAGGTTGGCGCCGCATAATACACGTCCGGACCCTTAAGGGAAGGGGCCCGGCGCATGGCTCACTTGCGTTTGCTGAGATAGCCCTTTGCCACCAGATAGACCTCGGCCGATTCGGCCCGGCTGGCCGGGGGCTTGGCGTGGCGGATTTCGACGAAATCGCGCTTCAGGCGCTGCAACAGCTCGCCCTCGGCCCCGCCCTGATAGACCTTGCAGACGAAACTGCCGCCCCGAGCCAATACGTCGGCGGCGAAGTCATAGGCCGCCTCGGCCAGCGTCACGATCCGCGCATGGTCGGTCTGCTGGTGGCCGGAGGCGTTGGCCGCCATGTCGGACAGCACGATGTCGGCATGGCCGCCGAGCGCGGCCTTTACCACTTCGGGCGCGCCGGGGGCGAGGAAGTCGAGCGCCAGGATATTGGCGCCGTCGATGGGCGCGGTCTCCAGCACATCGACGCCGAGAACGCGGCCGTTGCCCTTTTTAGCTCCTACGCGTTCCACCGCCACCTGGGTCCAGCCGCCGGGTGCGCAGCCCAGATCGACCACACGCTGCCCCGGTTTCAACACGCGATAGCGGTCGTTGAGCTCGATCAACTTGAAGGCGGCGCGCGAGCGGTAGCCTAACCGCTTGGCTTCGGCGACATAGGGGTCGTTGAGCTGGCGTTGCAACCACCGTGTCGAGGACGCCTTGCGCTTGGCCGCGGTCTTGACCCGCACCGCCTCGCGCCTTCCGCCACCGTCCCGGGCGCCGGCGCCCATGCGGCCGCCCGAGGGCCATGAGCCTTTATGCGCCATGATCAGTGGTCGCGCGATTCAACGAGACTCATCAGGATGCCCTCGCGGATGCCGCGATCGGCGACGGCAAGCCGCCCCACCGGCCAGAGCTGGCAGATGGCTTCGAGCACGGCACAGCCCGCCAGCACCAGATCGGCGCGCTCGCGGCCGATGCAGGGATGCGAGGCACGTTCGGCGTAGGGCATGGCGGCCAGGCGGTATGTCGCGCGCGCGATGGCCGGGAAGTCGAGATTGTAGCCATCGACCCGCGCACGGATGTAGCGCGGCAATTCCAGATGGATCGCTGTCAGCATGGTGACCGTGCCGGAACTGCCGAGCATCTGCACCAAGCCTTCGCCGATCCGCGCGCCGATACCGAAGCGCGCATCGAAGGGCGCGAGCGCGCCGCGCATCTCGGCCACCATGGCGGCATAGGTTTCCGCGCTCACCGCGCGCCCGTCATAGCGGTCGGCCAGCGTCACGACGCCTTGCGGTACAGACAGATAGCCCTCGACCACGGGCGGCAGGTCGGAATCGGCCGGCAGGGTGAGCCATACCAACTCGGTCGAGCCGCCACCGATGTCGAACACCAGGGCGTGGGGAACGTCGCGGGTCAGCAGCGGCAGACAGCCCGCAACCATGAGATGCGCCTCCTCGCCGCTGGAAATGGTTTCGAGCGCGATGCCGGTATCGCACCGCACGCGTTCAAGAAACTCGACGCAGTTCGACGCCCGGCGGCAGGCTTCGGTGGCGACATAACGCGCCGAACGAACGCGGCGCTCGGTTACTTTGTGAGCGCAGATCTTGAGCGCCTCGATGGTGCGCGTCATCGCCGCCTCGGACAGCCGGCCCGTCGCCGCCAGGCCTTCGCCCAGCCGCACGATGCGCGAAAACGCCTCGACCACGCGGAAACCCTCGCGGCCTTCCCGCCGCTGCGCGCGCGCCATCAGCAGCCGGCAATTGTTGGTGCCGAGATCGAGCGCGGCATAAATCGCGCCGCCTTCAGCGGCGGCGGGCTCGACGGAAGGCGGGGAATGGGACAAGGCTACATCCGGACTTGTGGCGGGACTTTCGGCGATGCTAGCGCAGGCGTCCGGTGAAGCGAAGCGCGACGGTCTCGTGGACCCTACCCAAGCCGGGCCGGGTTATGCTATCGACTACGCCTCATTCCAACGCCCCGCTGGGGGATCGTCTAACGGTAGGACAGCGGACTCTGACTCCGCCGGTCTAGGTTCGAATCCTAGTCCCCCAGCCAATCAATTTGCCCTAAACCTAGGAGTCTCTGCCGCCGGCGCGTGATACGAACAACGGAAGCATATCCGCCGCTTAGCACTATTCTCTTCGCTGTTCTCAGCCGATCAACCGAGTGGCAACGGCTCGCCGTGGCCGGGAATATGACTTAATCTGGCGTGAGTAGCTGCTTCCCGAACTCGGGCAATGAAATCCGCGTATTCGTCATCGAGCGGTTCAAGAGCGTCGCGCTTTTCCTTGATTGCTCCATGCAAGCCCTGGATCGGCGTAAAGACGTCATAGGCTTTTCCCATGTAGGGACAGATGAAGATCACGTAGCTCTGGGGTTCTTTTTCCGCTGCTTGCCGGGTTGCCCGGCGAATGCGGAAATTTCCGGTATCGTCCGGCGGCGATTCGATCATCAGACCGTGCAGAATTTGCTGGTTCCCGCGCGAGTTATTTCCCGCCTCGACTTCCCAGACATGACGCGGGTAGATGCCTTCAATAGAACGGCGGTCAAAAATGTTAGCTACTGGCATGCGATTGGCCGGTGAATGGACGACAGCTTACGGCCTTACCGGCTCTCCGATGACGACGCTGCGATCAGACCGGCATGACACGGCTGATAATGAAACCGACTCCCACGGCGATGAGCAGGGTCGTCAGCGGATTTTTCTCGACCTGGTGGGTTAGCGTCTTTCGGAATGCTTTGCCGCTTTGGACGTGCTTTAACAGCGCGCCGAAATCGGATTTAAGGGCATCGAGATCGTCGCCGATAGTGTCGACATCGTGTTTGCTCTTGGCGCTCTCGGTCATGGTCATAAGCTCCTTAAAGAATGGGTTCCAAGAGTCGCGCGATTGCGTTACTGCACGACCAAATCGTTCTGCACGCCAACGACGCCAGCAACCTGACTGACAACGTCGTTCGCGTGATTGATCATCTGATGCGAGCGAACAAATCCGGTCAGCTGAACCACGTCATGGTTGGAGACGACGTGGATATCGAACACCTTCAACGATGAGTCGGCGAGAATCGCCGCCTTGACCTTCGTGGTGATCGTGGCGTCATCGACATAGTTGCCGGTACTTTCATGGGCGGGCGCTTGTGTTTGCGCGCAGGCGGCGAGAGCGCAGCCCATTGCCACGCCAAGGATGACGATGCTTGTCTTGAAGAGACTACGCATGTGTTTTCTCCAATGTCAGGAGGTGAAGATGACTTCGATGGACGTATCTGCCTGCGGGTAACCCTGGTTCTTACCCGTGTCGCATGCCGCCGAGGCCGCCGAAGACAAAGAGCACGACGAGAACGATCACCACCACGCCGAGAACGCCGCCGAGTCCGGCGCCGCCGTAGCGGCCGTGCGCGTAATAGCCGCCGCCGCCGCCGAATAGCAGGACCAACACGACTATGATCAGAATTGTTCCCATGACCAACCCTCCTTACGGATCTCAATTGCGCAATTCGAAGCTTCGCGCGATCGCGTTTAGCATTAAGAACCTAGCAGGCGGAGGCTTTGTCGCAGCAGGATCGGAAAGTACCTACGCCGGCCAGATTCGCGCATCTAGGGGTGGAGGACACGGTGGCAAAGTTCGGATAAATCCCATTCATCGGCCAAAACCGATTTCATGCGCGAGGAACTGAGTATTTTCTGTCTCTATACCTCTCGCTTGCTCCACGGCCATCGTTCGCGCCGATCCCCCGTCATCGGGGGAATCTCGATTGAGGAGTTTTCCCATGTATAACTTGAAGAACCTGCTTGGAACGGCCGCGCTCGCCGCCGTTTTGGCGGCAGGAGTGGCGGTTGCGACGACCACGGTCGCGTCAGCCGACGTCGCCTGCAATAGCAATAATGAATGCTGGCACACGATCCAGCACTACACCAACTATCCGCCGACCTTGGGCATTTCGTTCTTCGGCGATGATTGGGGGGTCAGTCACCAAACCG
>Ga0181531_10003110_pt1 | contig 10240 bp, 10 predicted proteins | sample PEATcosm2014_Bin_38_FD_119743 | JGI IMG/M metagenome (GOLD analysis project Ga0181531, IMG submission 119743) | Peatland microbial communities from MTU Mesocosm Facility, Houghton, MI, USA - PEATcosm2014_Bin11_10_metaG | ecosystem: Environmental > Terrestrial > Soil > Wetlands > Peat | place... | reverse complement strand
GGGGGCTTTTTCGGCCCGCCGGCGGCAGCTTTGCTCGAGAAGCTGACCTGGAAGGTCAATCGGTTTATAAGGTGCCCTTATAGATGGCCCAGAGGAACAAGGCAACGCGCCAAAGGGCCGTGAAGCTGCCAGCGATGAACCGGGAGACGACGGACGTGGAGCTCGACCGCTGGGGCAAGGCCCACGTGCCCGGCTTCAGCGGCGTGGTCGCCCGGAACGAACTATCGCAGCTCTGGCCGGCGACCAGGCCCCTCACGCCGGGGGCTTCGGCGATCTTGAACCTGGATTTTGGCTACCGCCGCGGGGGGAGCCACTGGACCGCCGTGAGGGTGTCGAAGGAGGCCCCCCTGCTGCTATACGTGGACAGCTTCGGCCTGCCCCCGCCGCAAGAGGTCGTGGTGCGGGCCCGAAAAGAAGGCCGCAACGTGCTGTGGTCCGACATCGCCCGGCAGGATCTAGCCGAGGTGAACTGCGGCCCCCGAGCGCTGGCCGCCCTCGACTACCTCGCGAAAAATGCGGCCGCTAGCCGCGAGATGGAGGCGTTCGGCAAGATTGCGCAGGTGCTATGATCCTGCTGTGTCATCTTGTGGGACACCCACCGAGCTTCCAGCTCGACCGGATCCAACAGGATGTTGGGATTGACCTGGAAAAGGCTCAGGGGCGGCGACTCGAGCGCACCACCACTCGAACGCTTCCTCCGCCTTCTGAGCCTTTTCCAGGGCTTTTTTCGCTTCCCGGGTGTTAATAACTAGAGCCGCAGCGTACAATGTTATCTCCTCAGGGGGTATCTCTTTTATTCTCTTTAGCAGATGAGAATGATACTCCAGCACGGCTTCGCTCTCTCTCGTAGTGAACCAGAGTAGTCCCCCCTGCTCCAGGGTCTTGATCGCAGCTGAGTAAGCCATGGTATCCACGCGCGCGAGAATCTCTAACGCGAAAAATGCGGCCGTCGACGCCTGGCTGCCGATTGACCTTCCAGCTCGACCGGATCCAACAGGATGTTGGGTCAGAACGAAGTGAACGCGTTCCGCACCCAGGTGTTCGGCGCGACGCAGAGGAAGACGTAGTAGGTCGTGAACCCGAGGGTGGTGACGGGGCCCCAGCACATCTCGCCGGTATTGCCGGGGTCGCCCGAGGTCGCCGGCGCGCGGGACGTGGCGATCATGAGCGTGTCGCCGGCAGTAACGAGGTTGTGGGGGTTCGACGAAGTAGAAGCCGTGGCGTCGCCGGGGTAGCCCTTAATGTAACACGTCGCATCGAAGATTTTCTGACTCATGCTAGAACCGAAGCCGTTGACGCGCAGCCGCAAAAGGAAGGTCAGTATATTAGTCGGTCGTAAAAGTCACGAGCCCGCCGTATTGGGTGTTGAAGGCGGCGCTGGCGCTTGTGATCGTGATGTTGGCGTTGCTGCCAGACGCGACGCAGGTGATCGAGATGTTGCCGGTGAACCCGCCCGCGACGTTCGTCTCACTCTTCTGGACGTTGTTTCCGGTCGACACAGTGACCGTGCCGGCGTTGTTGTAGGCCTTGAAGTCGTAGATGTAGGTGCCGTAGCCCTGGGCTGGCACGCCGTTGCCCTTGGCGCTGCCGGTGAAGCCGATGTAGATCGATTTTTCCAGCGCCACAGGCCCGGAGTACAAGACGGCGGACGTGGCTCCGACGAGAGTTCCGTTGACCGGTATCTCCCCGGCGACGTTGGTGCCGCTATTGTTGTAGAACATGCCGCCGGCCCCCGAGTCGCCGTTCATCATCACGGTGCCCGCGTTGATGCTGGTGCCGGCGAACATCGCCAGGGTTGCGGTCACGTTGTTGGACGAAGAGATGGCGACCGGGGAGGACACGCCCGTATTGGTGATGGTCAGCTGGGAGGCTGCGCTGCCGACGCCGATCAGCACGGAGTTCCCTGTTGGCAAGTTCCGGAGGCAGCAGTCGCCCGCGACCGCGTTAGAGAAGTAGTTGCCAGCCCCCGAGGGGTAAGCGAGGGAGATGTGGCTCGCATCGCCGGGGCCGAGTTCGAACCGGGGGGAGGCCACCGTGATGGGGGCGTAGTTTACGCCCGTGGGTGTGCTGGTGAGGGACAGAACGCCACTGGCGAGCAGCGAGACGTTCCCGGTGGCGCATGCGGCATACGCGGCGTTGGCCAGTGCGGAGTACCCAAACTCGGCAGCGTACGTGCCGTTGTTTGTGCACCGGTAGCCATTGGCAGAGCTCGCGGCCCCGGTCTTATTTATGATCGCCCCGGCGTTGGCGGTGTGGTTGATCGTCAGGGGGCCGTCGGTGGACCCACCGGTTATGAGGACGAGGCCGGTGCCGTTAGGGTTGAGATCAATGTTGCCGTTCGAGCTCGAGGACAGATTGAGGGGCCCAGCAGTGGTCGGGCTGATGGAATCGACCGTGAGCGTTTTTCCGGCCGCCACAGCGACCGTTCCAGTGCCATTGGGCGACAGTGAGATGTTTCCGTTGCTCGCCGTCGACAGGGCCAGCGCGCTCGCCGACGCCAGGGAAGGGGACGTTACGGCCGCGAAGGTCGGGCTGCTCGTCGTCAGCAGGGCCTGGTTGAGCAGCGTGTTGATGTTCGCGGCGCTCAGAGGAGAGTTAGTGATGGTGAGCGTGTTGCTGGCAGAGTCGATGGTCTTGTTCGTGAAGGTCTGCACCGACGAGGTGTCGGCCGTGTTGAGCTTGTACACAACCTGGTTGGACCCGTTGAGCGCGAGGACGGCAGTCTGGGTGTTGTCGTTCAGGACGTTGGTCAGCACGTTGGTGGCGGTGGAAGTGAACGTGGTGTTCGAGATCACGACCTGCGCGAACGCGTTGCCCACACCAATCCGGACGGTATTCGCTGTGTTGGCGTTGCGGATCACGAAGTCCCCCGCGGTAGCCCCTATGAAGTACGCGTTGAGGTTCTTGGCGTAGGCTGCTATGAGCACCGAGGCGTCGCCCGGCCCGATCTCGAAGCGGGGGAGCGAGGCGGACGTCGGGATCCACTCCGTACCTCCAGGCGTGAAGTTGAAGGGCTCCCCGGCCGCGGACAGCACGACGTTGCCGCCGGAGGTCGACGACAGCGTCAGCGCGCCGGCGGTCGTGGGGGCCAGCGTGTCGGCAGTCAGGGCGTTGCCGGCGTGGACCACAACGGCCCCGGACCCGTTGGGCGAGAGCAGGACATTGGCGTTGCCCCCAGTGGTCGAAAGCGTCACGGTGTGGTTGGCCGTCGCGTTCGAGTACACGTCCGCCAGGATGCTCGCCGCGCTAAAGGCCGCCGCGCTGATCGTGCCGCTGGCCATAATATTCACGAACTGCGCGGTGCCCCCGGCGACCAGGTTGGCGATGTTCGCGAGGCTGGTGACGATGAGCGTTCCAACGGTCAGGGAGTTGAAGTTGCCGGTTTCGCCAACCGTCGTCCCGCCGCCACCGGTAGGTGTCCTAGGCAGTAATCCGGACATAATATATTAGGGGGCCTAAAAACGTCCGAGGTTACAACCTGACCTTCCAGGTCAATCGGGTGTGGGTGTCCCACAAGTTGACGCGCAGCCGCAGATGGAAGGTCAGGGACAAAATGTCCGCCGGGATACCGAGCATGGCCGCGTCATTCGTAAATAACAGCTATTCGCGGAGCAGCCCGGACGGAGGCAGCCAGGCTGCACAGCCGATCCCGTTCTCGTTCGCGATCCCGTCCGAGTTCACCCCCGGCATGGTCTCGGGCAACGTCACGTGTGCGGACGCCTACACCGCGCGCATCGCGCTCTCGCCGTCGCTCCAGCTGTCGGACAAAATGGAGGGTCATCTGACCCAGGGGTCGATAGCCTACACGCAGCCGAACATCGGGAGCCCCGGTCAAGTGCCAGGGTTCCCGTCCGGGGACGACCGCATCAGCATCGCGTGGAACGGCGGCGCGCGCACGGACTACCTGCTGCCCGAGGGGCTGTACGGGTTCGCCGACGTGGCGACCCAGCTCAACCTAATTGCCGCGGCCAACGGCTGGATAACCAACCCGACGGCCAACCTATTTACATTGTTGGGTGTGACAGCGACGCAGAGCGTGATCCTGCAAGTGAACCCGATGGTCCTAGCCGGTGGCGTTTTCCCGGCCGGAGGCGTCGTCATCGACTTCCTCAACCCCGGAGCCCTCGGGCAAAACGACTCGATTGGCCCCATCCTCGGCTGGCCAACCAGCGGCGCGGGGGCCACTCTGACCATCGCGGGCGGCGGCTCGGCCATAGTGTCGTTCAGCGCCCCCAACACGGCCAACTTTGCGATCACCAGCGCCTACGCCGTGTACATCTCCTTCCTCAAGGACAGCTACAGCAACGGCCTCACGGGCAAGCTCCTCTACGTGTTCCCGCTGGGGAGCGGCGTCCCCAACTCTGTGTTATCGTTCCAGCCATCCCTTGCCTACGCGGTCCCCGTCTCCTCCGGCACGTACAGCACCGCCGACGTCTGGTTCACGGACCAGTCGGGCAACCGCCTCCCCCTGGTGAACTTCCAGGCGCCGACCGTGATCAGCATGATGATCGCCACCCTGCGGACCGACAGGTCTGTCTAGTAGACGCTGAGCATCCGCGGCGGGAAGTTGCCACGTGTGAGCCCGCGGTCCATGGTCGAGTACGGCAGGTAGCCACCCGCGGGGGCTAGCAAGCCCTTGCCCGTTCGGTAGCCACGGACCATTATTGGCTGGCCGTAGCGGTTGTGGCTCATGTGCGCCCGGACGCGATGGGGGCGGACCATGTGCATCATGCCGGCTCCGGTGTGGTAGCCCCGCACGTGCACGGGCTGGCCGTATTTTGTATGGCTCATGTGCGGCCGGACATAGACTCCTCGCCCTGCCGGGGCCAGCAGACCCATACCAGTGGGTGGCTTGTGGTATCCGCGCACGTGGACGGGCTGGCCGTATTTGGTGTGGCTCAGGTGCGGGCGAACATAAGTCCCGCCGCGACGATGTGGCATTCGGCCCGCTCCGAAAGCTCTCGCGATTGGGCCGGCGAGCATGCCCAGCAGCGGTATCTTCGAGAGGACGTCGGCTATCGGGCCCTTACCTCGGCGCCGAGGCGCTCTACGCGCGTACCTACCTCCATGCGTCATGTACGGGACGAGGTTCCTAATCATTTTTCCGCCCTGGGCGTACAGCATTGGGCGCTGTAGCAGCGGGAACGATCCCATGTGGGACGCTGCTCCGCCATGTCGTCTGCGATGCATTGCTATCAGTGCGGCGATTTTGGGCCCGATCGGGGGGGGCATCATGAACCCCTTCCCTTGCCCCCTGAGGACCATATCTTGGATGGCTCCGGCCGACTGCAGAAGCGCCGGAATGCCGGCCAGTAACAACGGGATGAAGGCCATATTGCGGGGCGAAGCTGTATGCTAGAAGTCGATCTTTTCGGTCGCCCGGATCGGGGTAAGCCAGTTCAGCCGGAACCGGTACGGGTCTTCCGGCGAGCGGTGCGTGTCGACCCATATGCTGTCGTGCTTGTCGTAGCACAGGCCGAATAGCTCGCGGAGCAGATCCGGGGGGACACCAACCCGGTTGGCCGCAAGTGTCACACCACCGTCGTCCGGCTGCTTCCAGAGCGCGAAATGGTCGAAGGCCCGGCGCGACTTGGGAGGGATATTGGTGATGTCTTGGATGCTGGTGATGACGCTCGTGTTTTTGTGCGTGCTGCCGTAGTTGAGAAGCCGCTCTAGCCGCGAGGCCTGGGCGGCGGGGAGGATGTCTTTCGTGATCTCGTCGAAGATGACGAGGGGGGACTCGCCCAGCGCGCTCGAGAGCGTGGCCTTCGCCTCAGCTTCCTCCTCTGCCTCAGCAAGTTCCTCTGGCGTGGCGCTGACGCTCGGGTCCGCCTGTGAGGTCTCAGCCTGCATGTCCGAGTCGCCGACCGGGGGTGGGTCCGGGGCTGCGATGTTTTCGATGGTTGGTAGATCCTCTGGGCCATAAAAGTAAATGGGGGCTCCCAGGGTTTCGAGCTCGTCGTACTCCCGGGTGTGGGGGTCGTAGTGGGCTATGTGGATGGCGCTAGGTGGCGGCTCTAGCCTAAAGGCGAGGTTCAGCGCGAGGTTCCGCTTGCCGACTCCAGGAGGCCCGGCGAGCAGCAGCCTGAAGGGCCAATCGGGCATGAACTCGCCCAGGCCCGAAGTTCGGTGCCGCAGCTTGTCAGGATTGCTAAACACCAATAGGGTCTTTGCTAGGGATTCTTCTAGGCTGTCGCCTTCGGACTCTGGCTCTTGGGACATCTGGTAAGGACCCTTTTTCCCGGTTAATATCTCCACGAGAGATAGTCCCTCCGGTTCTAGGTCAGCAAGTCATGAGCGAAGCGAGGGCAAATCCCAAGAAGACCATATTGGGCTCATCCGAGGTCGCAGCCATCGTCAACCGCCGCAAGGAGAAGGGGGCCCTGAATGTGCTCGCGAAGGAGTATGGGATTAGCGCCCGCCGGGTGCAGGACATCTGGCGCGAATACTACGGCGGGACTACCCTAGCCGACGCTGCAGGGGGCGTCAAGAAGCCTCTGCCTGCAGCGGGTCTGCCTGCCGAGCCGTCGATCGGCCAGAGAAGAGCGGGCAAATTCGTCGCCGACGCGCCCCCGCAGATGGTCCCGGCTGTCGGGCCGCTGAAAGCCAGGCCTGTCCGGGTCGTACAGCCTAAGGTCGGGCCGGCTAACACCCGGACGCTGCCCGTCGTCTACGAGCAAGAACCCGAGCTTTTGGAAGGTGGCGAGCCCCTGTCTCCGCAAGACTTGGCCATACTCGGCAGAGCGTCCCTCGAGGCGGGGAATAATAGCAGAGATCTCTTGGAAGCAGTGAAGCGGCTCGAAAACGTCGTGGTCTCGACGGGGAAGATGCGCCCTCAGTCCCAACACACGCGGGGCAGGTCCTGGGAAGACTCCAGTTCATACGAGCCCAGTGCCATCGACGACGGGTCCATATCTGGCTCAGAAGTGCAGCAGTCTATAGATAGTGAGGCCGAAGACAGCTATGCTCGCTACGCATCGGACGAAGAGCAGTATGGTGAAACACATGAGAGCTACCCAGCGCAGGGGCGGGGCGTGGTGGTCCCCATTCACAACGTCGGCGGCCGTAGGGGCGTTTGCAGCGCTAACGGCCCCCGTTCTCGAAAAATGGCTCTCCGCGAGATCCCAGGCCGCAACCGCGGAGGCTCAGAAGGACTTTGTCGCGAAAATCAGTGCGGAGGAGAAGAGGCTTATTACGAGCAGGTTGGAGGCGGCGGCGCTCCACGAGAGAAAGAGGGAGCGAGGGGAATTAGTCGCCGCACGAGCTGCGGCGAAGAACGCGGTGGCCTTCCTAACGCCGTCCGGTCTTCCTACTGGCCTGTCGCCGGGGGCCGAGCAGGCGGACCAAGAGGCCCATCAATCCCTTCAGACTTTGAAGAACCGCTATCCGGCGGTGTTTTCGGCGCACCCACAGTATTACGATCATCTGCACGACCAGATTATGGCGGCGATAATGAGCCCAATCGATCCTACAGACCCCCTGTACGTGCAAAAGGCGTTGGGGGCGATAGAATACCAGCTGGCCCTAGAACAGTCCAGGCTGCAACCAACGCCTACCCCCCAAGTGACGTCCGTGGCGCGCCCAGATATCCTGATGCCGGCGCAGAGCCTCGCAGCGTGGCAGAAAAGCAAGATCGAGCCGTCGCTGCGAATCCCAAACCAAGACCAGGCGTACCAGTCTGGCTACAATCGAGGCCGGCGTAAATAAGGTGCCCTTATAGATGGCGTCAACGGTAGCGCTCCTTGCTTCGAGAGCCGCCCCCCACATCGCTCGAGCGTGGGCGTGGGCGAGCCCAACACTAAAAACCTTCATATCGTCAGAAGAGGGTAAAAACACTGCACTGGGGGTAGCGGCGCTTATAGCGGGAATCTCGGCATCTAGGATAGCCAATGACTACATTACTGATTACAGGACGAAGGCGCAGATATCGAAGCAGGAGGCAGAACTTGCAGAACGGACATATAGGGAAGAGCTACCAATTTTTGAAGAGGCAGAGCGCGACCGACTGATCAGTGTCGACGCCGACGCGCGCCAGGAACAGGCAGAAACCGACTATCAAGATTTTATGTATGCTCAGAACGTAGCGGACACCCGGAAGGTTAATGCTTCAGGGCTCGCGCTTTGGTTTGCCCAAATTATGAGATTAAGGTACCCTAAGGCGTTCGCCATGAATCCGGGGCTTACGCGGTCGATAGAAACGAGGCTCACCGGTGCGATCCAAAAAAACGAGCTGGCCGCGATCCGCGCACTTGAGCGGGTTGTAGAGCACGACGTGTCGATCATGAACCAGCGGGCGATCCTGGGGGAGAAAAGTTCGCCCCCTATCACATATTGACCCTCAGTCTCGGTGGCATGTTTTCGCACCAACGCATTACGAGGCGCGTTCGAGTGCGCCGCGGGGCCGGCCCGATAGATGACGCCGGCGTGTGGCTTCGGACCCAGTACGGCAGGCTACCGGAGCCTCTCCAGAAAACCCTGCCAGCGATCGGCGCGGCCTCTGCTGCGGCCCTGGCGGCGTACCTCGGCTCGAAGGGCTATTCGCACTACCGGTCGCGGCACGCTGAGCCTCTCGACATGGGGTGGGTCGACGTCGCGCCCTCGCCGGCGTTCATACAGGCCGCCCGCGCTCACCCAAGATTCCGTATTGTCCGCAAGGGCGCCTTCCTCCCACAATCGCCCGGCTTAAAAAAGCTGATGTAGACTGACGTGCCGTCAACGCCTGGTTGGAGGTCTACCCCTGACCTTCCATTTGCGGCTGCGCGTCAACGGCACGTTGAGTTTTAGGTGTCCTAACATAGCCATGCCCTTCTCTTACCTGCTGGCATTACACCCCAAGCGGCTCGCGGCCTTGCACAAAAGAGACGGCCCCGGTGCCAGGTGCGGTGGCTTCATTTCTGCAAAAACGATCTCCTCGATCGGCAAGATCGTTTCGAAGTGGGGGCCGGTCCTCGCGGCCGCTGTCGTGCCGCCCTTGGCGACGTTCGCCATCGAGAAGGGGCTGAGCTACGTTAGCCAGCCTCCTTCTCTGCCACCAGCTTCCATCCACGGCGAGACCCACCGCCCCTTCGTGGATTACGGCTACGAGGACCTAGAGTCGCCTGAAGTGCACGCGTTGATGGGCGATGAGCACCGCAGGATGATCACCGACAGAGAAGCAGCCATGTATGGCGACGTGGAACCGATACCCCCTCCGCCTTTCGGGCGCCGCGGCGACGAATCCGTGCCACATGTGGGCCGGGGCGTTCTGTCGCCGATTTATTAACGCCTCGCCGGGGGCTTTTAAGGCCCGATACTATAACGAGCGCCAACCGCCATGTCAGCCTTTCAGATTGCCCAGGGCCCGAGGAGCATCAACGGGGGAAGCATATCTTACAGAACGGACATGATGTACCCCATCACCTCCGCGATCGTTAATGCCAGGCCTGGCGTTTCCGGCGCGGCGGTCGGGCAGACGTCCTTCCAGTTCCAGAACGATTCGCGCTGGTGGGTACCCAGCCTCAGCTACTTCCAGATGTACGGCCACTTCCTCTCTGGCTACAACAACTCAACCACCACACCACAGGTACTCCCCTTCACAGTAGGCCTGATATACGCAGATGGGATCGCCTACGCCGACAACTGGCCGCCGACCCTATTCTCCCAGATAACATACCAGTGCAACAGCCAGACCGTCGAGTTGCTCCAAAACCCCGCCATAACGGATACGGCGCAGCTCTACAGCACCGTCGACAAAACCTGGTTGAAGAGCTTTGGGTCATCTTCCTGCGTCGGGGAGAGTTTCACGACCCGACTACGGAACTCTAGCACTCAAGGGGATGTCCGGTTGGTCGGTGGCAACCCAACTGCCGCAAGTGGGAACTGGAACCAGGTCACGGCTTCCTGGCGCCCGGCGCTGAGCATTTTCGATTGCCCTCACGGGGTGCCTCCCGGGCAGCAGCACCGGTTCGAGTTCTCGTGGAACCCCACGGGGGAACAAAACATGATCGAATCAGTCGCCGCGGCGACTGCAGGCTTCACCCCCGCCGTGGATACTAATGGCCAGGGCTACGAGTTTGTCTTAGATAGCTTCACCTTCTTCTGCGCGACTATTACTCCCGACGTTTCCATTGAAAAGCCCCTGCGCGGTCTCATAGAGCTCAACCCTCTTACGACGACAACATACACTGTCTCGGGAGGGTCCCTCTTACAGGCGCAAGTCGCTCTCGCGGCGACTACCAATCGCATCCTAGTTGTAATCCAG
>Ga0181531_10003109_pt1 | contig 10240 bp, 10 predicted proteins | sample PEATcosm2014_Bin_38_FD_119743 | JGI IMG/M metagenome (GOLD analysis project Ga0181531, IMG submission 119743) | Peatland microbial communities from MTU Mesocosm Facility, Houghton, MI, USA - PEATcosm2014_Bin11_10_metaG | ecosystem: Environmental > Terrestrial > Soil > Wetlands > Peat | place... | reverse complement strand
TGCCATGATGTCCTCCTCTGAAGGTGGGTAAGGAAAAAAGACATCCAAGCTGTGTTTCGCGAGCTACCAAACAATCCAAATGACCAAATCGTGAGCGCTCACGTTACGATTCCAGCTTTATGGGCGACGCGCAGAAGGATACCACGGCACGATAGAAGTGCAAGAGTTAGCCCTGGAAAAAGAAAGCGCCCCATCCGCCGATGGGGCGCAACAAAGTAGCAGTCGCGGCGCTTTAGTTTGCTTCGTTGATCTGGAGGTTCGGGTTAGACGCGGCGGCTGAATTTGCCGCGGCGCTGGGCGCAGTGTCGTTTGAGCTGGACGTGGCATTAGACGCATGTTTTGCCGCAGTCTTCTGCGGTTGCGGCTGGTAGTAGTCGTTGCACTGGTACTCCGGATAGGAGCTGCAACGTTGTGCGTAGTTCACTGCCTGGTCATAGGCTTGAATCTGACAGGCCCTCAGGGCAGCGAGATTCGACCAGCACGCATCGTCATGCGGGTTCGGCAGATTGGTCTGGGCTGACAAAGTTGCAACGGATACTAACAACAGAGCACCAATCGAAATCAGTTTCAGGGTTTTCATAATCGTCGTCCTCCTTGCAGTACATAGGATTCGCTGACCGGCGATTAGCACGGACAACTTGTCCTCGTTTTATGCCAACTTTCGAGGAGCGTTTTTATTCCCGCTGGGTCGTTCCCACTGACGCGTATTTTCATGTAGCTTTGCGCGCACTCCCGGCATCTCCTTTCCTATGGGTGTAACACTTTCTAACGGTCTGTCCCTGCGTCCCCAATTGAAGGAATGGCCAACCCGCCGCGTGGCATTATTAGCGTTCTCCGGTGGGCACCTGATGAGCCTGGCTGGCCCGTTTGACGTGTTTAACCGTGCCTCGGTGGTTTTGAGCCGGTCTGGAAAACGGCGCGCACCTGCCTACGAAGTGCAGTTGCTGACGCGGGATGACTCCCCGCTTTCAACCGGGCCTGGTCTCTCGCTGGCGGGCGGCGTTCGCTGGTCCGAAGCTGGTCTTCCGATCGATACGTTATTGGTGTTGGCCAGCGCCGACAGCGCTCAATCGCGTATCGATCCGGCGTTGCTGGACTGGCTGCGCGCCCGCGTGAACGATGTTCGCCGCATTGGCTCGGTATGTGCCGGCGCCTTTGTTCTGGCTGCGGCCGGGATCCTCGATGGACGCCAGGCAACCACCCATTGGGAATTGGCTGGTCAGCTGGCTCAGCGTTACCCGCGGATTTCCGTGGATGGCGATCGCATCTTTACTCACGATGGAAACATCTGGACCAGCGCGGGAGTTTCTACCGGGATTGATCTTGCACTGGCGATGGTTGAGGAAGACCACGGCCACGCGCTGGCATCGGAAATTGCGCGGCGCATGGTCCTGTTTATGCGTCGCGGCGCGGGCCAGAACCAGTTCAGCTCACAGCTTGCGGCGCAGGCTGCGGACCATCAACCCATCCGCGAACTCATCGCGTGGATTTCAGAACATCTGGACGCCGATCTCTCGGTGCCCGCTCTGGCGCGCCGGGTCGGGATGAGTGGCCGCAATTTCAGTCGAGTTTTCACGCAACAGGTGAGCAGCACTCCCGCGCGCTTCGTCGCCCAGCTGCGGACCGAAGCCGCAAAGGTGAAGCTGGCTGCAACCCCAGCGAAATTGGAGGCAATCGCGCAGAGCGCGGGATTCGGCGACGGCGAAACATTGCGTCGCCACCTGCGAACTGACGGGGAGAGATTACGTTCACCTTATCCGGCACGCGCGAGCGTTGGGACTTAGAGGTCGCCGGGAACGATTCCATCCTGGGTGTAGTCCTGTCTTGGCACGCCTTCACAGGCCTCTGAAAAGTCGATTTGTTACTCATGTGCCGCCGGCTAAAGCCGGCTCAGGATGAGAAAGAAAGGCGCTTAGACGCTGGCCTGAAGGCCAGCTCTACCTGAATTCTCCTTCGCCAAGAGTTTCTCAGCGGCCTGTTCAGGCGTGTCGTGAAGCGCCTACGTGACTACAGGCTTTTAGCCACTGAGGGACAACTCTCAGGGCCTAAAGGTCAACCCTCCGCAGGGCTCTGACGGCACGGCTGAAGCCGTCCCCCTTCAAGGCCAGGTTCGCCCACGCCATCTAAGGCGTGACAGTCTGAAGTAGCGGCGGGCACCTCCCAGCAGTGTCAGGCGCGACGGGCGGGGGCCAATGCTTCCACCGCGGACGCTAGTTCCTGAGTGACTGGAACAGCAATTCCGTAGCGTTTCCCGCCGCGAAGAACAGGGCCGGCAATGCCATCGAGTTCCAGCGGCAGCCCGGCGGCCAGATGTTTCGCCATCGAGCTGCGCATGGTTGGCGGCAATGGGGCAAAGGCGGCTTGTTGCTTTACCCTGTCCACGTCTGCCCCTGATGCCTTCGCAACGGCGCAGGCTTCGGCAACGGCAGACTCAAGCTTGGCTTTCCATACCGGGTCGGCTTCGATCTCACCCAAGTTCTTACCGGAAGCGGAAGTCACCAAAGCGAACGGCTCCAGAAAACACAGCTTGCCCCAAAGCAGTCTTAGCTCGTCCGCAAAAAAATTGCAGGTGAATCCTATCTCGCCCAGGCGGTGAACTACGCCTCCCAACACGGGCTCGCCGCTGGCTGCGATGTTCAAGAGAACCGGTGATCGCTGCACAAAGCGCCCAGGCCCGAGTAGCTCGGCCTCTACCGCAATGGTTGCGGGAACGACGCGATCGCTGCCGAAGCGCGCCCGCAGAACCGCGATGTGGTCCACTCCATTGAGCAGGGGCACGATCATCTTAGGGGCCGCTGCAACCGTAGCCAGCGCCGCGTCCAACTGAAAAGTCTTAGTCGCCATCCAGAGCACATCAACGGGCTTGGTCAGCTTGTCCACAACTTTAGCTTTGGCCTTGAGCGTACCTGAAGGCCGTTCCAGCGTCAGGGTTTCGGGGTACGACGACAGCTTCTCCGGGCGAACGATCAACGTGACGTCTTCGCCGAGCGAAGCCAAAGCGGTGCCGATGAGTCCGCCAATTGCTCCTGCTCCCAGGATTGCATGATCCATTCCGGGTCCCTCATTCGGTTTGTTCGATGCGATATGCCGCGGCAATTCAAAGCGTGGCAATCGCGCTAGTTGACGCTGCTGGCGGTTGGTTTTAGTGCGGGTTCCGACTTGTGAACCGGAAGAGTTGCTTGCGCCACCGCACGCTCCTTACGGGATGATAACTGTTCTCAATCTCATCGGTTTTACTCGGACGTAAGCACGACGACGCACGCCCACCCGAACCCCTTCTATTCCCGGCTTCCGATTCGCCCGGGGCTACGGTAATCAACCTCATCGGCATCATTCCAAAGTTCGCAGAATCCTTCTTGAACCTCAGTCGTTGGCCGTCCCCGCAATGTGATGAAGAGAGAATCTCCCTTTGGGCCGAAGAGCTGATAATGAGGGAAGAAGACCACCACGCTTTCGCCAACAGGTCGCCGGCTGTCAGTTAGCACAAAAGGGTTGTAGATCGCTATGCCAAATTGCACGAGCTTCTGTTCCCTCTGCCTAATGCGAAAAGAGATCGACCGAAGCCCAGCGGCGGTTGCGTACTTGTGTTGCAGATGCTCGATCCTAATCAGAGCATTCTTTGTATTGGGCACAATGTACCGATATTTCACGCCTCGAAGTAAGTTTGCGTTAACCAGGTCGGGAAGCGGGCTATCTTCCCCCTCCCACTCGAGGTCGTACGCATATATCCAAACTTCGTCGGCCGCAGCTTCAATGGCCACAACTTCGTCCAGGGTTAGTATGGTGCTTGCTGACTGGCTTCTCTCTCGGACGAGCATATTAGTTATGAAAGCATAAGCATTTTGCTTCTCCTCGTTGCGGATGGACTTGCTTATAAGTAGTTCGGCCGAGAATACGCCGAGACCTATAATCGCAAACAGGAATCCAGCAAGTACGACATTTGTTAGCTTAAGGAGACCAAGCAGGACAGAAGCAACGATCAGGAGAATCGTCAATAGCAACGGGAGGACGTAGCTGCGAAACATTGTGTCCTCACGCGCCATACATGTCCCACATTCTCCAGTTCCTGAGCGCAGAATGCGCAATAGGCTCGACCTGAGAACCGCGAAAGCCGCTGATCACAAACCAGACAGCTGCAAGCTAACGGAAGTGGTCATCCGGAAAAAGCGGACAAGTCGAAGATGCGGCAAGAAGGATAGCACGGGGTTCCAGGAAGCGTGCCACAATTTTTCCGGGCTCATGGCTGGCCTCGTCGTTAATGGTCCTCCCGAAACATCGCCGCCACGGCCGGCTTCATCGTCTTTCCCATCGCATTGCGGGGCAGCGCCTCCATGACAAGTAGCCGTGATGGCAGTTTGTGTGGCGCAAGCGATTCCTTTGCCCATACGCGAAGCGATTGCAGATCGAGAGCGCTGCCAGCCTTCAAGACGACCGCCGCGGCGACGCGCTCGCCCCACTCCGGATCGGGTACGCCGACCACGGCACACTCCGCAACCGCAGGATGTGCGCGCAAAGTCTCTTCAATCTCCAGCGCGGAGACCTTGTGGCCGCCGGTCTTCAGGATGTCGATGTTTGTCCGGCCGAGAATGCGATAAACACCATTCTCGACGACCGCAGTATCGCCGGTACGAAACCAGCCGTCGCGGAAAGCATCGCGGGTCGCGTCAGGCTTGCCCCAGTATTGGGCGAAGACGCTGGAACCACGGACCTCGATCTCGCCCGGCATTGCAGGCGCGACCGGTTCGCCGCTCTCGCCGACAAGTCGGACCTCAACGCCGGGCAGCGGCTTTCCGACGCTGCCCGGCACACGCTCGCCGCGCAGTGGGTTCGACAAAGCCATGCCGATCTCGGTCATGCCATAACGCTCCAGCAGGGTGTGGCCGCTGATCTCCCTCCAGCGATCCAGCGTGCTCACCGGTAGCGCTGCCGAGCCAGACACCATTAAGCGCAGCTTGGCGCAGGACTGGCTGAGAGCGACGCGGCGCTCCGGCGAAGCATTCTCCCAGGCCGCGATCAGCCTGACGTAGATGGTTGGCACTGCCATCAATAGCGTCAGATCGCCGGACGCGATACGGTTCCACACCGCATCTGCGTCAAAGCGCGGCATCATCTCGCAGGTTGCGCCCGACCACAACGCACAGGAAACCACATTGATGATTCCGTGGACGTGATGCAGCGGCAAAAACAGCACGATGCGATCGTCCGCTGACCACTCCCACGCCTCAACCAGGCACGTGATTTGCGCGGTTATGTTGGCGTGCGTTGTAACTACGCCCTTAGGACGGTTCGTCGTGCCGCTGGTGTAGAGAATCATTGCGGGCCGCGCGCTGGCGATTTCCGGCAATTCCGTTGGTTCGCAGGCCAGAACCTGATCGCACGACTGCGCGCGAATGCCTCGTACGGCGGCGATCGGCGGCAGCACGCCTTCTGCCTGAGCGTCGAACAGCAATGTCGATGCCTGGGTGTCGACGATGAAGTATTCCAGCTCAGACCGTGGAGAGTTGAGTGGCAACGGTACGGCAATGCCGCCGGCGCGCCAGATGCCCCACTGCACCGCAACCCACGGGAATCCCGGCGTCACCAGGAAAGCCACGCGCTCTTCACGCAGGTCGTCGCGGCCGGCGAGCAATGCCGTCGCCACGCGCGAGGATGCATCGAGCAAATCGTTATAGGTAAAGGAGCCGCGGGAATCGACGACAGCAGTGCGTTCGCCATGCCGCTCGGCACGGGCAATTAGCGGAAGATGGCTGGCGCGGCTGATCACACGCAGACTCTACGTCGTCGCGGCGGTGTTGTCCACTGGTGGCAGCCAATCCTATTTCATGGGCGGAATATATGGAATGTAGTGGGCAAACAGCCAGCACAGAAAGAACACCACCGGGACATGCACAATCAATTGCAGCATGCCATATCCCACAATGTCTCTGGCCTTCAATCGCAATATGCCCAGCAGGGGCAGCATCCAGAAAGGGTTCACCAGATTGGGCAGTGCTTCCGAGGCATTGTAGATCTGCACCACCCAGCCCAGGTGCACCTGATGCAGATTCGCAGCTTGCAAGACATATGGCGCTTCGATGACCCACTTGCTGCCGCCGGAGGGGATGAAGACGCCGAGCACCGCGGAATAGATCGCCACCAGCAAGGGATAGGTGTTGTGGGTGCTGACTGAGGCAAAAAGTTTCGCCAGCGAGTCTGCGATGCCTGTTCCCACAATCATTCCGAAGATCACCGCGTAGAACGGGAACTGGATCAGCACCCCGCCGGTGGCGGGAATACACTCCGCAACTGAACGCATAAAACGCTTCGGGCGCCAGTGCAATAGGAGCCCAACGGTGATGAACATCAGGTTGTAAGTATTCAGGTCCAGCGCCGCCAGTGCGCCTTGCGGCGAAGTGCGGAACACATCGACGAGATACCACAACAGTAGCGCCGCCACCAGGATCGTCAGCAGCGGGCTGTATTCCAGCCACTCGCCGGGCTTGCTCTTGGGCTCCAGAGCAGAGGTAATGGGCCGATATTCGATGCCGTAGGATTCGGCGGTCCGGGCGTTCTCCGCTGAGGGAGTGGATACGTAGCAAATCAGCACCGACAGCGTAATCAGGATTGCCGTGGTCGCGATGCTCTGCCACAGGAACAGAGTTTGGGTAAGCGGGATGAGGCCGCTGATGCTGAACAACGAAGCAGGAATGGAAGACTTGGTCGCCATCAGCATAGCGGCCGAAGACGACAATCCCATCGCCCACACCGCTCCCAGTCCGAGATAGGCGGCAGCGCCGGCGGCACGGTAATCCATTCCTTTGACGCGATGGGCCAGCTCGCGAACAAACAGTCCGCTGAAGATCAGGCTCAGGCCCCAGGAGATCAGCGAGGTCAGCATCGAGAACAATGCCACCATCGCAACCGCTCCCTTGGGCGTCTTGGGAATTCCGGCCAGGGCGCGGATCAGGCGATAGACAGCGGGCGTCGAGGCCACAACATATCCGCCGATGATGATCATCACCATCTGCATGGTGAAGGGAACGAGGGCCCAGAAATTCTTTCCGCCCTGGATGGCGAGCTTGCCGGGGCTTTGATGCAGCAATAAGCCGACAACAAAGACCACCACGATGCCCAGCAAGGCGAAGATCAACGGATCCGGAAACCACTTCTCGCTCCAGTTCGCCAGGCTCAGACCGACGCGGACGACAGAACCTTCCTGAACAGCCGCTTGCTTTTCTCGAGGCGCCTGCATACTCGATCCTTTCGTCGAGGCGGGGACACTGTGACGCTACTCGACATCACCGCCGCGGAAAAAGCTGAACTTCAAGTTGTGTCCGACATTGTAGGCGCGAGCATGGCCCAGGGGAAGTAATTGTTTCGGCTACAACTGCATGGCGAGGCGGTGTAGCGGTGCAGGAATTTCGTGAAGAAGCGGAGCGTGAGAACAGCCGGTGCTCTGCTACACTCTGATGTTTGCATAGCTCCGTCCATCCTCCGATTGAATCCCCGACAACGACGCCGCCACACCGGGACTTTCTCGCGTACCCGATAGCGATTGCGTTTGGCGTGTTTTCGGGATGGGTCAATCAAAAGGTAGACGACGCGTTGCTTACCACGCTCTGCGTGCTGGGTTTCAGTATGCTGCTGGGCGTGTGGAAGAAGCAGAAGCCATGGAGATGGCTCGTACTGGTGTGGATCGGCGTCCCGGTGGTGCTGGCCTATTATCAATTCGTGATCGGCTGGCCGCATACCCGGGGACAGGTGTACGCCGTCTTTCTTCAGATACTGGCGGCGAGCGCGGGCGCGCACGGCGGGCATTTTATGCGCGAGATGATTGATAACGTGTTTCTGAAGCAGGAGTGACGAAGCAGCGGCTCGGGAGTCAGGTTAGCTGTTGGCCATTAGCTTTTAGGGAGGCTCTGATCAAGTCAAGCGAAGTCCCTCAGCGGCTAAAGCCGCATCGATATTTGCGGCATTTACGGACGGCCTAAAGGCCGTCCCCTTCAAAACCTGACTTAATGAGAGGTCCCTTAGCTGTTAGCAATGTGATTCGGAGGCTCTGCGGGATAGGCTTGCTAAAAGCTAAGAGCTAAGAGCCGAGGCAGTGCTTGATCTCCATTCGCGACACTCTCGACGGTGCGACGTTTCAGGTGAAGGTGCAGGCGCGTGCCAGGAAGAGCGCGATCACTGGGGAAGTGGGCGATGTACTGAAGTTGGCACTCACCGCGCCGCCAGTCGAGGGTCGGGCGAACCAGGCTTGCATCGCGTATCTTGCCGAGCTTTTGAATGTACCGCGCTCGTCGGTTACGATAGCCGCCGGGCAAAGCAGCCGCAACAAAGTGATTCGCGTGGCCGGCCTGTCGGCTGCGCAGGTCGAAGAGAGGCTGTCGAAGTGATCCGTTGTCTGGCAACTGACAACTGACAACTGGCTACTGACTATGACTCTTGCGCAGCGATGGCGCGACATCCGCACCGGCTTTGAGCGGCCCTTCTGGGTCGCCAACATCACCGAGCTGTTCGAGCGGCTCTCCTACTACGCGGCACTCGCCTCGCTGGCGCGATACCTGCACGAGACACTGCATTTTCCCACCGAACAGACGGGCGCGCTGGCGGGATTCTTCGGCGGGCTGGTGTGGTTCCTCCCGGTGTTCGGCGGGACGCTGGCCGACCGCATGGGTTTCCGTCGCGCTCTGGCGCTGGCGTACGCGATCCTGAGCTGCGCTTACTTCCTGCTGGGATCGCTGGGATCCGCGTGGCTTGCGCCGGTGCGCGACAACGTGCCGCTGGTGGTGCTGGTGACCGTGGTGCTCGCGCTGCCGGCGCTGGGAGTGGCACTGGTGAAGCCGAGCGTGGTGGGCACTACGGCACGCGCCTCGAAGGAAAACGTCCGCTCCATTGGCTATTCGATTTACTACACGCTGGTGAACATCGGCGGCTTCTTCGGACCAGTGGTTGCGTCCTACGTACATCAGCGCATGAGCGTGGAGAACGTCTTTCGCGTGGCCGCGCTCAGCGTCTTCCTGATGTTTCTGGCGGTGCTGCTGTTCTTCCGCGAGCCGCGCCGTCACGACGAAGTGGAAACTGCCAGCCTGGCCCAAGCTGGACGAAACTTCTGGACCGTGCTCACCAACCCACGCTTCATGCTTTTCCTGGTGATTTTCACCGGCTACTGGATCGTCTACTGGCAACTTTTCCTTACCTTGCCGTTGTATATTCACGCCTACGTCAATCCTCACGCCGACACTGAACTACTGCTGGCCACGGGCCCGCTGGTGGTAATCACGCTGACGGTCGCCATCAATCTGCTGACGCAAAGGCTGCACGCCTTCAACGCAATCATCATTGGGACGCTGATTACGTCGCTGGCATGGATCGTCCTGATCCTGAGGCCGACGGTGACGGGCGTGGTTATAACACTGGTTGCGGTCGCGCTCGGCGAGATCACGCAATCGCCGCGCTACTACGAATACATCTCGCGGCTGGCGCCCTCGGGACAGCAGGGAACGTATATGGGGTTCGCGTTTCTGCCGCTAGGGATTGGGTCGCTGATCGGCGGCCCATTTGGCGGTTGGCTCATGCACTACTTTGGCGAGGAGAAGCATGAGCCTCAGATGATGTGGGTGGTGATTGTCGCGGTCGGGGTAATCACGGCGGTGCTGCTGTGGGTTTATGACAAGACGGTGAGGAAGGAAGCGGTTAGCAACTAGCAACTAGCAATTAGCCCCGAGCCCCGCGCCCCGAGCTAAGGCTGGCTAATGACATCGTTTGCAGACGCCAAATTTCTGTTGCTAACTCCAGACTGCTCATGTCTCGCGGCTCGTAGCTCGCGGCCTGTAGCTTACTGTGCATCCTCGTGCTGCACGTCACTCGATCCGCCCGGCGAGATCAGCTGCCCGCCGGTAATGACTTGTCCCGGTGGCGTCTGCCGGCGAATGGGAACGGATGCCGGCGGGCGCGATTTGGCATAGGCGCGGTAGGCGAAGATGACGGCCAGCAGGGGAGCGGCCAGCACCCATCCCCAAAATCCGAAGACCAAACTCAGCAGGATGGGCACGATCAGCGATGCCCAGATGGGCACGCGCGCGGTGCGGCGCATGATGATCGGCTGTAGCACCAGGCCGTCGACGACGATTACTGCGCCGTACAGGATGAGCACATACAGAAATCCCTCGAAGCCGTCCGTAAACAAAGCTGTCAGGGCGGGCCCGAAGAACGCCATCACCGGGCCGAAGTGCGGAATGAATTGCAGACCGGCCGCAAC
>Ga0181531_10003108_pt1 | contig 10243 bp, 9 predicted proteins | sample PEATcosm2014_Bin_38_FD_119743 | JGI IMG/M metagenome (GOLD analysis project Ga0181531, IMG submission 119743) | Peatland microbial communities from MTU Mesocosm Facility, Houghton, MI, USA - PEATcosm2014_Bin11_10_metaG | ecosystem: Environmental > Terrestrial > Soil > Wetlands > Peat | place... | reverse complement strand
TCCGGCGGCGCCGGATCGATCGCCACGTTGCCCGGCCGCTCCAGCACGCGGCGGTCGATCTGCACGTTGCCGGTCAGCAGCAGGCCGGCACCGCCCTCGCTCCACATGCGGTAAAGCCGCTCATGCAGGGCAGTGGCACGGTTGGCGTGTTCGGCGAGCCGCTCGGTCATCGCGGCCTTTGCGAGGCGGTTGGGCAGCACCGCGCCGCATGGCAAAGCTAGAGGCTCATTCAGCGTCTTGATTACATCGAGGGGCATCGGTTAGGCCTTCCGCGAGCGGGATTACACGAAGTGAATGACCTCGGCGGCGGGCGCTCGGGGCGAATGCAACTGGTTCACCGCTGCCGCGGGATCGGCATGGCCGATCGCCATGCCGCAGAACAGCATCAATTCCGCCGGCGCGCGGACAAAATCGCCGACAGTTTTCGGCCAGCGGCTCCAGGCTTCCTGCGGGCATGTATCGATACCCTGCTCCTGGAACAGCAGCATGGCGGTGGCGAGCAACATGCCAAGGTCGGACCATTGCGGCGGGCCCATGATGCGGTCAGTGAAACAGAACAGCGCCGCGGGCGCACCGAAGAAGCGGTCGTTGTTCTGCAGCCATTGCAGTCGGGCCAGTTTTGCGCCGCGCGGAATGCCGAGATGGGCGTACACCGCCTCGCCGATCTCGAAGCGGCGGGTGCGGTAGGGCTCCTTCAAATCGGGCGGGTAGACCGCGTATTCCGGCGCCTCGCCCAACGGGTTGTCGGCCAACCGCGCTTCCATCAGGGCGCGGAAGCGGGCCATGCTTTCGCCGCTCAGCACATAGAGCACCCAGGGCTGCAGATTGCCGCCGGAGGCGGCGCGCGTCGCGCGTGTCAGCACATCCGCGATGACGGCCTTGTCGACCGGCGCCGGCAGGAACGCGCGCACCGATTTGCGGCGCTGAACGGCTTCGCTGACCGAGACCGGGGCCATGGGCGCTCCTGCTTCAAGACAATTTATCGTCGTTCAAACTTTAACGTTGACAAATTTTTGTCAAGGGTTAAATTTGAACAAAATGACCGCTCTGCCCGACACCCGCGTGCGCAATATGGATGCGCGCCGCCAGCGCATCCTGGACGAGGCCTGCCGCCTGCTGGCCGGCGGCGGCACCGAAGCGCTGACCTTGCGCGGCCTGGCCGAGAACTCCGGCGTCACCGTTCCGACGATCTACAACCTGGTGGGCTGCAAGGACCAGGTGGTGACCTGCCTGATTGCGGGCGCGCTCGATCGGCTGGACGAGGCATTGCGTGGCCTGCCGAATTTGCGTGGAATAGCCAGGGCAGAGGCCGCCGTCGGCGCCAGCATCGCGCTCTTCCTCGGCGAGCCGGGGCGCTACGCGGCGGTGTTCCGTGCGCTGCAGGAATTGCAAGGCAAGCCCGACGATGCCGTGCTCGGGCCGCTGTTTCGGCGCGCCGGCGAGGTCTATTGCCTGGCGGTGCGCGAAGCCCAGCAGGACGGCGACCTGCATGGAAGGCTGCGCCCCGTGCCCCTCGGGCATCATATCCTGCACGCGCAGATAGAGGGTTTTCGATTGTGGGGTGTGGGCAGCTTGGCGCCGCCGTTGGTGCGCGCGCGCGCATTCTATGCGCTTTATGTGAGCCTGTTGGCGGACGCGACCAAGCCGGTGCGCAAGCGGCTATTGGAGCGGATGCACGATAGCGAGACGGTTCTTGATACGTAGAACTAAGGGAGGCCAGGGCTCTGCCCTGGACCCGTCACGCCGGAGGCGTGCTGCGCACGACGGGGAGGTAGGCCCCAGACCTCATTTCATAGGTTTCGGAGCCGGCAACGACCGCGCCGGCACACCACCGCTAGCCTAGCAGGCACAGCCAAAATAGGCCGGCGAATATCAGATCGCCAAATGAAAGGCTGGCCAGCGTCCAGGTAATATCGCCGACAGCCAGGTGAAACATGACGACAAGGAATGCCAACAGCTTGCCTGCGATACCGAACGGAATAACCGGCCGCAGCCAGCCCGGGTCGAATGAAATCGCAAAATAGAGCGCACCGAACACGCCAATCAACACGGCGGCAAGGTCGGCGAACAGTGCGTTGCTGCCGGTCGTGGGCATTAGCCCCAGATACAGCCCCACCTTGGCGCGCCCGAATAACAGCAGCAACGCCACAATGATATTGAACACGGCGGCCACTCTAAAAATACTCCGGGCAGGCATCGATCCGTTCCTTCCACGTCGCAGGCCAGGCCAAGCAACCAATGAACAAAAGTTTTTGCTTCTTTTTTAAAAAGAAGTTTCTTCTTCTGTCTTTTCTGTCGGGCGAGCCCCTAGTTCACCTGCCGCGCACGCCCCTCCCAGTAAGGCGCCCTCAGCTCACGCTTTAGCAGTTTTCCCGATGCGTTGCGCGGCAGTACGTCGACAAAATCCACGCTCTTCGGCGCCTTGAAACCCGCGATCCGGCCGCGGCTCCACTCGATCAAGGCCTCCTGCGTGAGCGAAGCGCCGGGGCGCAGCACCACCACCGCCTTCACTGCCTCGCCCCATTTCTCGTCCGGCACGCCGATCACCGCGACCTCCGCGATCGCAGCGTGGTCGGAGAGCGCACTTTCCACCTCGGCCGGATACACGTTCTCGCCGCCCGAAATGATCATGTCCTTCACACGATCATGGATGTAGACGTAGCCGTCGGCATCCATGTAGCCGGCGTCGCCGGTATGCAGCCAGCCGTCGCGAATGGTTCTGGCGGTTTCTTCCGGGCGGTTCCAGTAGCCGACCATGTTGGCCCCGGAACGGGTCACGATTTCGCCGACCTGGCCGTGCGGAACCTCATGCCCTTCGGCGTCCACCACGCGAATTTCCACCCAGGGCAGCGGCTTGCCGGCGGCCCGCATGCGTGGCGAGCCGTCCGGCGTGTGGTCCTCCGGCGGCAACGCGACGATCGTGCCGGTCGTTTCGGTCATCCCGTAGAACTGCACGAAGCCGCAGCCGAGTATGTCCATCGATTCGCGCAGCAGGGCGAGCGGGATCGGGCTGGCGCCGTAGCCCATTTCGCGGATCCGGCTGAAATCCGTCTGTTTCGCCCGTGGATGCCGCACGAGCAACTGCAACGCGGCCGGTACCAGGAAAATCTTGCTGATGCCGTCACGCTGGATCACGTCGAACGTCTGATCGAGATCGAACTGGCGCTGGATATGGCAGGTGGCGCCGTAATGTACTGTGAGAATCCCCCAACCGGTGCCGCTGATATGCGACACCGGCATGGCTTGAACCGCGGAGTCGCCATCTTCCCAGCGGTTCCACGGCAGCTCGGAGTCCTGGTTGGCGCTGACCCCGTGGGTGAAATTGCGGTGCGCCAGCATGACACCTTTTGGCCGGCCGGTGGTGCCCGAGGTATAAAGCTGCACGGCGCCATCATCGGCGGTGGCCACGTGGCCCGGTGCGCTGGGCGGCGCCCGATCCCGCCATGCCACGAAATCGGGCCAGAGCGGGTGGCCCCCCTCGGAGGCCAGAACGATCCGCACGCGCGGCATATTCGCCAACTCGTTTGCCATCAGATCGAAAAACTCCGGGCCGACCAGGATCAGCCGGGCCTGCGAGTCCTCGACGATCGCAGCGATCTCGGGTCCGGCCAGGCGCCAATTCACCGGCACCATGACCACGCCCGCCTTCATCGCACCGAACAACGCCTCGAAATACACGTCGCTGTTCTTGCCTATGTAGGCGATGCGCTCACCGGGGGCGATACCGGCCTCGCTCAACGCGGCCGCCACCTGATCAGTGTGGCGGGCGAAGCTGGCGAAATCCGTGCTGCGTCCCTCGAACGTGAACGCCGGCTTGTGCGGCACGCGCGCCGCGGTCACGCTCAACGAGTCGAGTAGCGTCATCCCATCCGCCTTGGCCATGTTCGCTCCAAATCCCCTGTTCCGGGTGATGTTCTCTTTCGACCGGTGGCGCCCGTTTCCGCCAGGAGGTACCTGCCTGAAGCGCCAAAGAAAGTCCTTCTTTTTTGAAAAAAAGAAGCAAAAAACTTTTGTTCATTTTATTTTGTCTTCGCAAGAAAGACTGATACTGAATGGATAAAAGTTTTTTGGTTCTTTTTTAAAAAAGAACATTCTTCTTCTTCGTGTCGCCTCAGCACTGACATTCGACATCGGAATTCAACCAAGAGTCACCGGACTCTTTTGTAGGTTTTTATCCACTAGTTGGGTGCAGGCCTGTTCTTGTTGCGCTCCTCACGCTCCCGGCGCAGCTCGGCGCGCTTCGCCTTGACCTCGGCCCGCGCGGCCTTGGTCATTTGGGGCTTCGCCGTTGTCTTGGCGGCGCCCGTTATTGTTGCCTTGCGCGCCACCGCACTTTCGCGGCTCAGGCCACGTTCCATACCCTCGAGAAAAGCCGCGCTCGCGGCGACGAAACGATCGTGGTCGCTGATCTGCATCGGTTCGACTGGAAAGTTTGCCGATTTATCCATGAACAGCGTCGGGCGATCCGGAAAGAAGCGGCGCCGCACGTTCTCGTTGGCTTCTTCGTACATCGCCATGAATTCGGCGGCTTCGGCGCGTGTGGGCAGCCACCCCTTGCCGGGAAGTGCCCTGGTAACCGCCTGCGTCATGCGCCGCCACAGCGGGCCGCCGACATTGCTTTTGCCGGTGCGCTCCTGCAATACGCGGCCGACCTCGCGCAGCACTTCCTGGCCGGCCATGTTCATCGATGGATTGGCAAGCCGCGCCTGATCGTTCAGCGGCACCTTCAGATCGAGCCGGCAGGCGGCAATGAAAACATCGACCGAATCAAACTTCTTGTCGGGCCCACGCTCGTAAATGCGGGGTTTGACCGCCGCCTCGCCAAATACCTGTGTCCAGATGTTCAGCAAGCGCTGAAAAACGTACTCCTGCAGCCGTGCCGTATTGGTACGCCGATGATCCGGCTCGCCGACCGCGCCGGAACGCAGCAATTGCGAATAACGGCTGGCAAGATAGGAATCCTGCCGGCGCAAATACGCGATGATGGTGAACTTCTTGAAGTAGGGGCTCAAATACTCCTTCAGCGGTCCGAGATCGGCGGGGGTCCTCGCCAGAAAACTCAGCCGCCCATCGGAGAAAATCACGCGATCGACGTGCGCCGGGATATTCTCCATCTCCTCCTTGAATTCAACCTCGAATTGCGCCAGCCGAGCCTCGGGTTCCACGCCGCCCCAGACCGCCGGCTCCAGATTGCGGTCCCTGCGGCGCAAGCCCACCGTGGCGTAGGTTAGCAGCTGGTGCGCACCCCACCCCGGGCTGCTCGGAAACAGCGCGCCCCGCGCCAGGATGTCGCCACGGTATTTATTAAAGACATTCTGAATGGATGTGGAACCGGTCTTCATCGTACCGATATGAATGATCGCTTCCCGTTTCATGACCTGCATCCTAAAGGGCCGCGCCCAATGCCTGCCCGCGATCCCGCGCGGGGTCTATGCTTTCGGCCACGCCACATTTCCGTGCCGCGTGCCACGCGCAAATGGCGCTATCCGCCCTGCTTGCTCGCGACCGCTTTCGCCAAATCGCCGACGCACTTCATGCCGTCGATCTCGCGCGTACTCAGCTTGATGCCGAACCGCTCCTCCACCGATACCATGATCTCGATCTGCTTGAAACTGTCCCAGCCGGGCACATCCTTGGCGGTCAGTTCCGGCGCGATGGTCATGTCGTCATCCATGAACACCTCGCGGAAGATTTCGGTGAGCTCGGCGTAGATCTTGTCCTGGCCTTCATGTGTGGTCATATCGATTAGCCCTCGGTCACGCGAATGAATGTTGGGGTCGGCTCGAAGCCTGGCAGCGCAAGCTCGGCCGTGCTGTGCCCGTCCGGATCGCATGCGGTCACTGAAAATCCAAGCTTGGCGTAGTGGTCGCGCACCATGGCGTTCTTCTTGGTGGGAATATATTCGCCGCGCAGGCGGCTGGCCCCCATCTCGCGGGACAATTGCGCGACCAATGCCAGGGTGGCCGGCTCTACCTGGCGGCCGAGCACGCGGCAACTCATCAGCCAGGTGTCAAGCAGCACAACATCGTCGGTCTTGCGGCCGATGACGATGCCGATAATGCCGTTATCGCCGAAGCGGTCGAGCAGCCGCAGCTGTACGCCGAACGCGTTCGGGTCCGCCATGATCGCGGTTACGTCATCGTCGGTGTAACGGCGCGTCGTGAGATTGAACTGGTTGGTCTTGTTGATCAGCTGCACGATGCGCTGCTGGCCAACGCTATCGAAACGCTTCCAGATCAGCTTCATGTCCAGGCCGCGCAGATAGCCCTCGATGTCGGAAGAGGTGGCCCGCAACTGCTCGCGCGCGCGGTTTTCCTGGTACTGCGCCGTGCGCAGCCGGTCCTCCTCGGTCAGCCCAAGGCTTTCGAAATAACCCGCATCGGCGAGGATCGCCGGATAGAGCGCCGGCTCGTCGCCGACTTCCGGCACCGCCACCATCGGCAAATGTTCGCGTATCAGGTTGCGCTCGAACGGATTGTCGTCGAGGAATACAAGCGAATCGAGGCCGATATTGAGTTCGGCGGCGATGGCGCGGAGGTTGGCGGCCTTGTCGTCCCAATTCGCCCGAAAGCAGGCAATATCGGCCGGCCGCAGCACCATGTCGGGATGTTTCTCGAACGGCTCGCGCGCGTTCGCCTCGTCGTTCTTGCTGCATACGGCGAGAATGACGCCGCGCCGCGCGAGTTCGCGCGCGTATTCCTGCACGGCGACGAAGCCCTCGCCCAGCGGGCTGCCCTGGCCGATGACGATACCCTCCAGCCCGTCGTCGCCGACCACGCCACCCCATAAAGTGTTGTCCAGGTCGAGCACCAGGCATTTGTAGGAGCGGCCGAGGCGGGCCGCGATCACGCGTGCCACCAGATCCCCATACGCGGGGCCGGCGGAGGGCGAGACTTCCTGCTTGGAGCGGTGCCACAGCGCCGGATCGTGCCACGCGGCAAGTCCGTCCTGCGAGACCGCCTGGTCCACCGCCACAAGATCGACGCCGTGCGTATCCGCCAGCCTTCGCAAGGAAAAATTCAATTCGCGGACAAACCAGCTTCGCGAACCCGGCAGGCGATGCTCGTTATTACCCAGCACCGAGGGAAAAATGTCCAGCAATGTTTGCTGCATCAGCGGACATCCGAACCGGTTCCGCGCCGCCTGCCAGCATTGCAGAATGAGCGCCTCGGCATCCTTCAATGCCGCCTCCGCACCGTTCGCATCCATCGCCGCATGCACCGCCTGCGTCAGCGACCTCGCATCGAATGCGAACAGAATGGCATTCGGCTTGAATGCGTGCAGGGCAGAATCGGTATCCAGCAGTTCCTGCAAATACTGCCCGTAGTTGTTTTCGTAGGTGGTGATCCAGATGCCGCGGCGCAGCCCGGCCACACGGATCGGCGCTTGCAAATGGCTCAGTGTGGAGGAGCCAAGCACCGCCAGGCGCACCGGCGGCGCCGCCAGATCGGCCGGCGGCGCGGCGCCATTGTTTCGCTGAACGATCGCATCCAGCCGATTGCTCGCGACGAAATCCAGCCGCGTGCCGGCAAACGCCCGCGCCTGCGCCCATACGTCGCTCCCCGCGCGGTCAAGGGTGGATAGACGAGCGCGTGCGTCGGCAGCTGCGGGCAGCCATCGCAAGTGCTGCATCAAGACATCTCCGGCCTGGGCCGGAGCGGTTTTGCAGGGGTGGGGTGCCCGCGTCAAGCACCAAGGTCCACGGGCCGCCCGCGATGCGCCGGCCAACAGCCCGCCCCAGGCTGCCCGGCGCACCCCAGCGCGCGGCGCCGCCGGCTGCTTGACCTTCCGCCCGGACAGAGACTAGACGGTTGGCGATATTGACAAATATTTCGGGAGTTCGCACCGATGGGCGCCCGGCGAATTCTATTGCATATTGGTACCGAAAAGACCGGTACGAGTACACTTCAAATGCTGATGGCGGCGAACCGCGACCTGCTGCGCGCCCATGGCATCTGCTACCCGCTGCTAACCGGCACGGTCAGCCATGTCGGAATTTCGGTATATGCGCTTGAACCCAAGCGCGGCAAGAATCTGCATGCCAAGATGAAACTCTGGACGCGCGCCGCGGTGGACGAATACCGCGAGCACTTCCTGGAGCGGCTCGGCCGTGAAATCGACGAGTCCGAATGCGATACGATTATATTTTCTAACGAACATCTTTCCTCACGTAACCAACCGCCCGGAGAACGCCCGGCGGGTGATCGAGGGGCTCCGCACCATCGCGCCGGACATAAAAGTATTCATCTACTTGCGCCCACAATACGAGCTGGTGCTGAGCGCCTACTCGACCGCGGTGAAGTCAGGGCGAACAATGCCGATCGACCTCGGCAAGACCGAGAGAAACCACAGCTACAATTATGACCGCATCCTCTCGTTCTGGGAGAGCGCCGTTGGCATCGAGAACATCACCGTGCGGCGTTTCCTTAAGCAATATTTTGTGGGCGGCTCCCTGATCAATGAGTTCTTCGCGATGCTGGGCATTGAGATGCCCGGCGATATGGTGATCCCGCCGAACCGGAACACCAGCCTGGATGCGGAGACGGTGGAGTTCCTGCGCCTTGCCAACCGGAGCCTGCCGCGACGCGACACCGACGGGCGCAATCCGGATCGTAACGGACTGATTTTGGCACTGGAGAAAATCTCCAAGGGCCCGCGGATTACCGCGCCGGCGTTCGAACTCGCGGCGATCGACGAGGCATTCGCCAATGTCAACCAACGAGTCAATGAACGCTACTTTCCGGGCGCGACAGAGACGCTGTTCCCGCCTTTCACCGGTGCTGGCGCCGGCGACTTCCAGGCGCTTGGCACGGAACGGGCCGTGGAGATCGGTGTTGCCCTTTGGCGCGCAAGCCGCGAGGCGATCGCCGCCAAGTTCGCGGCCGGATCGGCGCGCGGCGAACGGCGTGGGCGTGGGCGCGGCCGCAGGCGCAGGGGAGAGACGCCGGCGGCCGAAGCCGAGACTGGCGGCGCACTCGAGGCGTTTGCCGAGGAGGAAACGTTTATCGAGGACGACGAGGACGAAGCGAGCGAAGACGCTATGGATAGGGATTGAGCGTTAAAGAAGTTCGGGAGCGCGGCCGCATCAGCGCTAGGTGTAAGGATTATAGAACGAGATCAATGAGTTGAATTCCAGATGGCCTAGGGCGAACGGGGACTTGTCCCCGTCGTGCGCAGTGCGCCTCCGGCGTAACGCGTCCAGGGCAGCGCCCCATAAGCGCTAGGTTAAGGTCAGAAAGGCCAGGGCTCTGCCCTGGACCCGTCACGCCGGAGGCGTGCTGCGCACGACGGGCCGGAGGCCCCAGACCCCATTCATTAAGAATCGTATGGGGAAACGGCGAAGCCAAATAATCCATTTCATTTAATGGCTTCGCCTAGAAGTCAGGAAAAGCCGCGCAGCGCTAAATGGGGTCTGGGGCCGTCGTGCGCAGCACGCCAAGGCGTGACGGCCCCAGCTCGTCCAGGGCAGAGCCCTGGCCTTTCTGACCCAATTATAGCGCCTATGCGGTCTGAACAGGAGCACTCTTCGCAGTCAACCTGGACGCCATGTCATGGTAAATCCACATGTAAAATCAATCAGATGGTCGATGCGCGGTGCGGTCATTGATAGCTTTTATTGCGTCTGAAGGTAGCACCAACATCAGACAAGCGCCATTAAGGTTAGCCAAGCCCGGGGCTGGCGCGCCTCCATGCCGGGCAAACCGGTGCTTCCCGTCACAAGCCTACCGCGCGCCTGCCGTTGGACCGTGCTCCGCGGCAACATTCCATCTGCATCGCCCAGCCGGTCAGGCCAGATATGTGGCGCACGGTATTTGAACGCCGGCGCCGGAAACGGGGCAATCGTCGGAGTGTGGTACGCCGTCCGCCGAGGTTTTGCGGCTGCCCGCCGGGTCCTCGGTGCGCGTTCGCCTAGCTGGTCGCGGGGGGCCTCGCCGGCGGCCCCTTGCATTGCGATCGGCACGCTCGTCGGTCTGCTGCGTGGGTCAAAACTGCCCCGAGCGCCCGCGGCACCATTTGAGCAGCTGCCCGGCCTCTTGCTGAACGGCATTGCGCTACCGGTCACCGTATCGACCATAGCAGTTGCATTATACCAGTCGGCGCTGAGACGGACCCAACCGGTAAGGCCAGGGCTCTGCCCTGGACCCGCTGGGGCCGGCGGCCCCAGACCCCCATTAGCGCTGCGCGGCTTTTCTTTGCTTCCTGGGCGAAGCCTTTACCTGAAATAGGTTTTTGGCTTCGCCGT
>Ga0181531_10003106_pt1 | contig 10245 bp, 7 predicted proteins | sample PEATcosm2014_Bin_38_FD_119743 | JGI IMG/M metagenome (GOLD analysis project Ga0181531, IMG submission 119743) | Peatland microbial communities from MTU Mesocosm Facility, Houghton, MI, USA - PEATcosm2014_Bin11_10_metaG | ecosystem: Environmental > Terrestrial > Soil > Wetlands > Peat | place... | reverse complement strand
TTGAGCGAGGAAGGGCGCGCCGCCGCCTCAGCGGCCAGTGCCGCAGGCCACGGCACGGCTGACGCGGCCAAAGCCGCGCCGGTCTGCAGGAATCGGCGTCGCAACATGCGGACAATCCGGCCTTTCATGCCGCCATGTGACGGCGCCAGCATTGTACAGGCGCCGCACGAGATGCACCCCTCCTCTGCGCTGACGCCGCGTCGGAAATCTAGAACTTCACCATCACACCCGCCGACAGGATGGCCTGCCGCGTGCGCAGATCCGGGTACCAGACGCCGCCAGCGCCGCCGCAGGCCGTAGAGGCTTGCCCCAGATTGCTGAATCCCGATGAGGCGCCAGAGTTGCAGACGTAATTGGTGGGCGAACCATTGTTGCCGCCTGGAGGTGTCACACCGCCGGTACCGGAGAAGTAAGGGACACTCGAATGGCGAAAGCCGAACTCCGACCACCACGTGATCCACTCTTTGGGCATGTACTGGAAGTTGATCGTCGAGTCCCACTGATAGAGTTTCTGGCCCGGATTCTCCGTAAAGTAAGGAGTACCTGTCTGGGCGGTGGCGCCATTGATGGGCGGCAGCAGTGCCAGATACCGTCCAGGATTGTTCATGAATCCGCCCCCCAGGGTGACGGCGAACAGATCGCTGTGAAACCACAGGCGGTTATAGGCCATGGCGCCGACGAAATTGGCCTTGTTGGGGCCGCCCGTGCAGGTGACGCCGCCGCCATACTCGCAGCCGATGTCGAAGGTGAATGAAAACGCCGCCTTGGAGATCCCCATCGCAGTGCCCGGGCCGCTGTAATACTTGACCAGGATGCTGTCATCGGTGTGGACGCGCGTGGTCCTGGAAAGCGGGTTGGTCGGTTGCCCCGGATAGGTGTAAGCCAGGTTGTCCTCGCCCACGCCGTAGTTATTGAATACCAGCTTCACATTCTCGTTCGGGGTATAGAGAATCTGCCCACCAAATCCAAGATGCTGGTTAAATCGGGCGTATGACTGCCAGCCATTGATGATCCAGGGCTCGATCTTGAGCTTATTGGTCGGAAACCACTGGATCCGCATTCCATTGAAGAACCACGGGGTGTTGGATGACACAAACGATGGCTGGTACGTCCAGTTGTCGTAGTTGTAGTAACTGAACAGGCCGATGTAAGAGACGAAGATCCCCGCATCGATATTCAGACCGTGGTTGACATCGAAGTGGTAGCCGGCGTTTGCCTCCGACAGATAGCGATAGGCATCGGCCAGGTCCCACTGCCCCACTCCCGCACTCGCATCATTGCGCGGGGTCGTGATGGAAAACAGGCCCATCATCGACAGGAAGCGCGCGCGAACATTGTCATAATGAAAGTCGCCGCCGAAGCTCACCTGCTCCAGCTGGAACTCACCCGAACGGAACTCTTCCGTCGAGCCGACGATGGTGTGATCCTGCGGATGATTGAAGTCGTCCATGTAGTGAACGTCGAGGCGGATATCGGGCGTAAAGAACTTGGTGTCGAATACCGGCTGATGATTGCGCGGGGCACCGTTGACCCAGGTGAAGTCTCCAAAGGCGAATGGCGTGTCGTTGTCGACGCCAACGCTTACCGGGGGCGCCGTGAGTGCATCGGCAATCCTGGTCACGACGCTATTGGCGGCGGTGGCGGACGGATTCTGCGCCGCTACGGCCGGAGCCGCGGCTGCTGCGGCCGCCAAGTTCGGTGCGTTCGGTGCGTTCGGCGCGTTCGGCGCGTTCGGCGCGTTCGGCGCCGACCCGCCGTTGACGATGCCGATGGCGACGTCATGTCGTGTCGCCCTGCTGGCGAGCACATTCAGGGAGATTGGCGTCGTCTCCGCATAGCCATCTGCCTCATAGCTGACCGACCACTGCCCCGCCGTCATATCGGGAAACGTATAAAGTCCATTGCTGTCCGACACGGTTGCGCGAATGCCGCCGCCATCACCGCGAATGGCGGTCACGGTTGCACCGGCGATGGGTCTTTTGGCCGCGTCGGTTATCACCCCGACGATGGCGCCGATGCTTGGCTTGGGAGTCGGTGACGGCGGCGATCCGGCCTCATCGCTCAGCACTAAAGACGGGCACACTCCCGACAGAATTGCCGTTAGCAGACATGTCCGAAAGCGGATAGATACGACCATCTTCTGGCTCCCGATGTACGCATCGAATCGGCCATGCTAGCCGTCCGGCCATTAAGAAGTCGCAAAGAAAACACATCGCGCGTAACTCTCACGCCGATGAGGGAAACCATATGTCGTCTTAATACCGCCGCTGCTAGGTTTGTATTTCCCTGCGCAAAGCGAACCTATGAAAACCCATATTTACAAGACTGTCGTCTGCAGCATGTGTCTTGTCGCTCTAAGATTACCGGCTGCCTTCGCGGCGGAACTCGCGGACACGGACAATTCCGGCACGCTGGCCGAAGTCACGATCACCGCCGAGAAGCGCGTCTCCACAGTGCAGGACACACCGATCAGCATCACGGCCGTCAGCGGCGATGAATTGCGCGAGCGCGGCATCGCCGATTTCGACGCCTTGGCCCAGTCGACCCCGGGCGTATCGCTCAAGAGCGAAGGGCCCGGCCAGACTGAAGTGGAGCTGCGCGGAATGACCTCGAGCGGCGGCAACTCCCCGACCGTGGGCTTTTATCTCGATGATATTCCGTTGACGGCGCCGGCCGGCGCGCAGAACGGCAAGGTGGTGATCGACCCGGCGCTTTATGATCTCAATCGCGTCGAAGTCCTGCGCGGCCCGCAAGGCACTTTGTATGGCTCAGGATCAATGGGCGGCACGGTGAGACTGATCACCAATCAGCCTGACGCCACCGCATTTCACGCGACGGCGGAAAGCATCCTCTCGGGCACCGACGGCGGCGGCTTCAATCACAACAACAGTCTGATGGTCAACGTTCCGCTGCTGCAGGACGTCCTGGCACTTCGCGTAGTGGCTACCGAAGACTATGTCAGCGGCTGGATCAAGCGGATTGTGGCCGCACCGTTTCCGCTGGTGAGCACGAATGGCGCCAGTCGCGGCGATGTGCAGGCCGCGCCAATCGAAAAGGAATACCCCGGCTCGAATGCTCAGCAGCTCTACGGCCTGCGGACCACGTTATTGTGGAAGCCGAGCGAGCAGCTGACGATCACTCCGTCGATCTTCTACCAGATCAGCCACCAGGATGGCATCAGCGCCTTTGACAGCAATCCGGGCACCGAGACCCGCTATCAGCCTTTTGATATCGCCGAGCCCCAATCCGATCGAATCACGATCTTCAGCCTCAATTCGGTCTACAACTTCGGGGCCTTTGAGCTGAGCTCGAGCACGGCGCAGTGGAGCCGGCGTTCGACGCAGGTCCAGGATGGCAGCGAAAATTTCAACAACCCGGACACGGGTACGACCTACGCCTCGAACAACGGCCTGCCCAATCCCGGCTATTACGGCGCGACGGGAAGCGGTGAAGTCTATGGGCGCGAGGATGATCCCTCCCAGCAATTCAGCGAGGAGTTGAGATTCGCCTCGCAAAACGATGCGCCGCTGACCTGGGTCGGCGGAGCCTTCTTCAGTCATTTTCTGTCTACGTGGAACTATGATGGCATCAGTGCGAACCCATCCGCTTATATGGACCTGGGTACCTTCGCGCCCGCCACGACAACACAGTGGTTCAAGGCCGATTCACCCACCAACGTTTCCCAATATGCGCTGTTCGGCGAGGCCACATACGCCCTCACTAACGGGCTCGCTGGCACAGTCGGACTTCGCTACTACAGCTACGACTACAAGTTCTCCTCCATCATCAGCGGTTGGGGATCGGCCCTCGGGGAAGCCACGCCATCGAGTTCGGGGCTCATCAAACAATCCGAGGATGGCCTGAATCCGAAGTTCAACCTTGCCTACAAGTTCAGCCCGGATCTGCTGGCATATGCGACTATCGCCAAGGGTTTCCGCCCAGGTGGCGGCAATGCCCAGTACCCGACAACGGGGCCGTATTGGAGCGCTGTGTTTGCGCCCTATGGTTACACAGGCGGCAAATGGCCCTCCACATACCAGCCCGATTCGGTCTGGAGCTACGAGATCGGCGAGAAGGCGCGCTCTGTCGATCGTGGCCTGACGGTGAACACCAGCCTTTATTTTGAGAACTGGGAGAATATTCAGCTCGAATCGGTTCCCGGCGACTGGCCCGTGAACATCAATGGCGACAAGGCTCATATCTACGGCGCCGAAATCGAAACTCGCTGGGTGGTAGGCGCAGGCTTCACGCTCGGGGTTTCCGGCAGTTACACCCATGCGACCGTCAATCCGGGGCCGCACTGGCAGATTCAGCCCAGCGACAAACTCTCGGATGTGGCCCCGGAGACGGGGAATATCAATCTGACGTATACGAGAAGTCTTGCGGCCGGATACACCTTCACCGCGCGCATCGACAATGCCTTTGTCGGCCCGCGCTACTCCATCGCCTTCCCGTATGGCTATTCATTGAACGGCAAGTACATCGAATTACCGTCCTATGGCCTGACCAGTCTGCGCGCCGGCATCGAGTCGAGTTCCGGCTGGGGCGCCTCGCTCTTCGCCAGCAACCTGTTCAACAAACAGGCTCAGCTGGAAAGCCTCTGGCAGGAGACGCTGCCCAGTGCCTCGTTCAATCGCATCATCACCAACCAGCCGCTCACGATCGGTATCGACCTGACCTATCGCCTCTAACCGGCGCCGGGATCGCCGAGCGCTGCTAAAGCCTGTTCGAGATCGGCCAGCAGATCGTCACAGTCTTCCAGTCCTATCGACAGGCGCACAGTGCCGGCAGCCACGCCTGAAATGCGCTGCTGCTCGGGCGTCAGGTCGCGGCCGCCGAGCAATTGCGACGGCATGACCAGTGAGTCCGTCGAACCGACGCTGGCGGCCATGGAGAACAATTGCAGCGCGTCGGTGAAGCGACGCCCGGCGTCGGCCCCGCCCTTGAGATCAAAACTCACCACCACACCGAAGCCGCTCATCTGGGCATTTGCCAGCACATGTCCCGGATGAGAGGCCAGCCCGGGATAGTGCGTTCGCGCCACGACTGGATGCCGCGCCAGCATCTCGGCAACGCGTTGCGCGCTCTCGCACTGGGCGCGAAAGCGCACAAAGTAGGTCTTGAGTCCCCGCTGCAGCAGATAAGCCGCGTGCGGATCCAGGGTACCGCCGAGGACGGTAAAGTCCGGGCGCATGCCCTTGATCAGATCCGCCCGGCCGATGGCAGCGCCACCCATGACATCGCCGTGGCCCGAGACGAGCTTGGTCAGGCTGTGCAGGAACAGGTCGATATCGTACTGGCCGTGTTGGTGGACGCCGGCAAAGGTGTTGTCGAGCACCGTCAGCGCTCCGTGCGCGCGCGCCAGCCGCGTCAATGCGGCTATGTCGGCGATCTTGTTGACGGGATTGGTGGGGCTTTCAAAAATGATCAACCGTGTGGGCTGCTGGGAAAGCACGCGCTCGACCCCGGCCAGATTCTCGATCGGCAGCAGTGTGTGAGTGACGCCGAATTTCGCCAGCGTCCGCAGCAGCAGGTGGCGGGTGGGGCCATAGCTCTCGATGAAGCCCAGCACATGGTCGCCGGCACGCGTCAGCGACAGCAGTGTCTGCGCGATGACGCCGATACCCGAGGCACACACCACGCAGTCATCGCGGCCCTGCATCTCCGCGAGCGTCAGTTCGAGCTGTCGTGTGGTCGGGTTGGAGGTGCGCAGGTAGGCGAAACCCGCACGCTCGCCACGTCCGGCGCGTAGCGCCTCATCGACACTGTCGAACTCGAATTTGACGGTCTGGTAGATCGGGGCGACGACTGGCCGGTTGTCGGCCGGCACATCCACGATCGGGGGATGATTCACCAGGGTCGGCTTCTTCACGCCGCGGCCCCCCGATGCAGGTAGGCGGTCAACCGCGCGGCGCCATCGATCAGGGTTTCATCACGCTTGGCGATGCACAGCCGCAGCAGCGTCATCGGCGGCGGTCGCTCGTAAAACACCGATAGCGGAATGGTCGCCACCCGCGCCTGCGTCAGCAATTGCTCGGCGAACTCCAGGTCGCCTGCGGAAGCGTGGGCGCCATAGTCGATCAGCTGAAAAAAGGTGCCTTCGGCGCGCGGCAGCGTCAGGCCGCTATCCCGCAGGCGCTGCGCCAGCAGGTCGCGCTTGGCGGTAAAAAATGGCCCCAGCAGCTCGCCGCACAGCGGCTTCTCGGCCAGGTATCCGGCAATCGACTGCTGCAGGGCGGTCGCGATCGTGAAGGTGTTGAACTGATGCACCTTGCGCAGCTCGGTGGTAATCGCCGGCGGCGCCACAGCGTAGCCTACTCGAAGTCCCGTGGCGTGCAGGGTTTTGCCGAACGAGTACACGGCCACGCTGCGCTCGCGCAGCTCGGGATACTTCAACACGCTGTGATGCTCCAGCCCATCGAACACGATGTGCTCGTAGACTTCGTCCGAGATCACGCGAATGTCGCGTCCCCGCAGCAGTTCCGCCAGCGTCAGCATGTCCGCGGCCGTCACGCAGGTGCAGCCGGGGTTGAGCGGCGAGTTGATGATGATCAGCCGCGTGCGCGGCGTGATGGCGGCCCGCACCCGCTCCCAGTCGTAGCGGAAGTGCGGCGGGTCAAGCGGTACGTGCACGCAACGCGCCCCCGCCAGCTGTATGGCGATCTCGTAGGAGTCGTAGGCGGGATCGAAAATGATGGCCTCTTCCCCGCTGCCGACCAGTGCCTGCACGCTGGAATAGATGGCCTCGGTGGCACCCAGCGTCACCGTAATCTCGGTCTCGCTATCGACCTGCGATCCGTAACGGCGCGCCAGCTTGGCCGCGATGGCCTCACGCAGCCGCGGCAGACCCGGCATGGGCGCGTATTGGTTGAAGCCATCACGCATGGCCTGGGCGGTGAGCTCCGCGAGGCGCGGATCGATGTCGTAGTCGGGGAAGCCCTGTCCGAGATTGACCGCGCCGAGCTCAGCCGCGCGCCGCGACATGACGGTGAAGATGGTGGTGCCGACCTGCGGCAATTTGCTGCGCAAAGGCACCGCGCTCAGCCCTCCGCGGCAGCGAGCCGCTGCGCACGCGCGCGTTCGCGCTCCTGGCGCTGCAGGAACAGCGAGGAGGCCACCACGCCCAACGACACGATCAGCACCATCAGTGTTGCCAGCGCGTTCACATCGGGGCTTACCCCTAAGCGCACCTTGGAGAAGATCACCATCGGCAGCGTGCTCGAGCCGGGCCCGGCCACGAACTGCGAGATCACCACATCGTCCCACGATAGCGTGAATGACAGCAGCCAGCCCGAGACCAGCGCCGGTGCGATCAGGGGCAGCGTGATGCGGGCAAACACGGTGGCGGGCCGCGCGCCCAGGTCCAGCGCCGCCTCCTCCAGCGATTCGTCGAAGCCGGCCAGGCGCGACTGCACGATCACGGCCACGTAGGAGAGCGAGAAACTGATATGCGCGATCGTGATCGTGGTGGCGCCGCGATGCGCCGGCCAGCCGATGAGCTGTTCCATCGCCACAAATAGCAGCAGCAGCGACAGGCCCGTGATGATCTCCGGCAACACCAGCGGCGCGGTGCTAAGAGCCGCGAGCAGGCTGCGGCCGCGGAAGCGCCCGAATCGCGCCAGCGAAAAACCGACCATGGTGCCCAGGATGACCGCACCGGTGGCATTCATGGCGGCAATCTTGAGAGACAGCAATGCGGCGTCCATCACCTGGCTGTTGTTGAAGAGCGCGCTATACCACTTGAGCGTCGGTGAATGCGCAGCATCCCAGACCGTGACCAGGCGCGAAGCATTGAACGAATAGACGATCATCGACAGGATCGGCACATACAGAAAGACGAAACCGAAGGCCAGCATCGAGGGCACCAGTATCGAGCGCCGGCCCCTCACGACCCGGCCTCCAGTTCGCGGCTCTGGGAGCGCTGGAACAGGATGATGGGGCCGAGCAGCACGATCAGGATGATGATGGCCACGGCGCTCGCCACGGGCCAGTCGCGGTTCTCGAAGAACTCATCCGACAGCACCCGCCCGATCATGAGCTGGTTGGAAGGACCCAGCAGCGAGGGAATGACGTACTCGCCCACGGCGGGGATGAACACCAGCAGCGCGCCGGCGAGCACGCCCGGCAACGACAGCGGCCAGGTGACCCGCAGAAATGCCCGCCACGGCGGCGCGCCGAGATCCGCCGCGGCTTCCAGCAGCGATCGGTCGTGCTTTTCGAGGTTGGAATACAGCGGCAGGATCATGAACGGCAGGTACGAATAGACGATGCCGACGTACACCGCGATGGGGCTGGCCACCATTGGGATGGGCTGCGAGATCAGGTGCAGCGCCATCAACACATTGTTGATGAGCCCATCGTCCTTGAGCAGCCCCATCCAGGCGTAAACTCGCAGCAGGAAAGAAGTCCAGAACGGCAGGATCACCAGCATCAGCAGCAGGTTGCGCCGGGCCTGTGGCGCGCGCGTGATGCCCAGCGCCATTGGATATCCTACGCCTAAACACAGCAGCGTCGAGATTGCCGCCACCTTGACCGAATACAGAAACGAATTCAGGTACAGCGCGTCGGTGACCAGGAAGTGATAGTTGGCCAGGTGCAGCTGGATCGACAGCACGCGCTCCTGCGTCCAGGCCAGCAGCGGCGCATACGGCGGCATCGCCATCACCGCCTCGGAGAAGGAAATCTTCAGCACGATCAGGAACGGGATCAGGAAGAACAGCAGCAGCCAGCCGAGCGGCACGGCCGTGACGGCGGTTCGCGCCGCGGCGCGCGAGCGCAAGGTCCGCCGCAAGTTGCTCCACTTCCCGGTCAGCACGTGCTTGAGGCCTCAGGCGCTGCCGATCACGGGACTGGAGGCGTCCCAGGACAGGTACACCGGCATTTCGCGCGTGAACTGCTCTTCGGGTTTGCGCGTGCTGTTGGCCAGCGTGGCGCGCACCTCGCGGCCCGATTCCAGCCGTACCAGGTACATCGACAGATCCCCGAGATAGGCGATCTCGCGGATCACGCCCTGCGCCCAGTTATCGCGCATCTCGGGCGCCTCGCGCGATAGCATGATCTTCTCGGGCCGGACCGCCACCCACAGCGGTGCATCCGGTGGAGCGCTGATGCCGTGGTCGACCAGCACGGTGGCGGGCAGGTCGGCGCATTGCACACGCACGTAATCCGGCTCGTCCTCGGTGAGCTTGCCGTCGAAGAGGTTCACCGAGCCGATGAAATCCGCCACGAAGCGCGTCGACGGGAATTCATAGATCTGGCGCGGGGCCCCGATCTGCACGATCTTGCCGTGGTTCATGACGCCGATACGCGTCCCCAGCGTCATGGCCTCTTCCTGATCGTGCGTAACGACCACGAAAGTGACGCCGAGCTGCTGCTGAATATTGATGAGCTCGAATTGCGTATGCTCGCGCAGCTTGCGATCGAGCGCACCCAGCGGCTCATCGAGCAGCAGCAGCTTCGGCCGCTTGACCAGTGCGCGCGCCAGTGCCACGCGCTGCCGCTGGCCGCCTGAGAGCTGATGCGGCTTGCGCGCGAGATAAGTACCCATCCGGACGATTTCGAGGATCTCGCCGACGCGGCGCCGGACCTCCTGTTTGGACACGCCCTCCTGTTCGAGTCCAAAGGCGACATTGCGCTCCACCGACATGTGCGGGAACAGCGCATAGGACTGGAACATCATGTTGACCGGCCGCTCGTAGGGCGGAACGGCCGCAAGATCCTGGCCGTCGATCAGCAGGCGGCCGGCACTGGGCGACTCGAAACCGGCCAGCATCCGCAGCAACGTGGTCTTGCCCGAGCCCGAAGGGCCGAGCAGGCAGAAGATCTCGCCGCGCTCCACCGAAAGCGATACTTCGTCCACCGCGACGAAATCGCCGAAGCGCTTGCTGACCTGATCGATCTCGACATACGCGGCCATTATTGTCCGGTCTTGAAGCGGGTCCAGGCGCGATTGAGTTCGCGCGTGTAGGCGAGGCTGTGCGCAGCATTCGGATACATGTGCCCCTTCTGCGCCTCGCTCGGATAAATGCCGCGGTCGTTGTACACCGCCGGATCGATGAGGCTGTAGGCCGCGGCGTTGCTGGTGGCGTAGTGCATCAGGGTCGAATTCTTGGCCGCCACGTCGGGCCGCAGCAGGTAGTCGATGAACAGGTGCGCATTCTTCGGATGCGGCGCGTCGGCCGGAATCGCCAGCATGTCGAAGAACATGACGGCGCCCTCGCGCGGGATGTTGTACTTGATCTGCAC
>Ga0181531_10003102_pt1 | contig 10251 bp, 8 predicted proteins | sample PEATcosm2014_Bin_38_FD_119743 | JGI IMG/M metagenome (GOLD analysis project Ga0181531, IMG submission 119743) | Peatland microbial communities from MTU Mesocosm Facility, Houghton, MI, USA - PEATcosm2014_Bin11_10_metaG | ecosystem: Environmental > Terrestrial > Soil > Wetlands > Peat | place... | reverse complement strand
TTGGTGGAGGTGAAGGGACTCGAACCCTCGGCCTACGGCTTGCAAAGCCGCCGCTCTTCCAGCTGAGCTACACCCCCGAACCCGCACAGCTATCGGAATCGGAAACCGCGGGCAAGGGCCGTACGGCGGATTCCCATGTTAGGGCGTCGGAGGAGCGACCCATGACCTATTCCACGACGCCCGTGCCGGCGGCAACAATGACCCCGTGACGCGCACCAAGGGAAGGGGGCGCCCGCTCCGACCCTTGCTCGTGGCCGTGGTAGCGGGGATCATCGCCGCCGGCTGTGCCGCGACACCCAGTCGGCACGTCGGAGCCCACAGCCCGGCACCGGTGCGCTCAACGAGCCGGACCACCGTTGGCGGCGCCACCACAACCACGGCCGCCTCGGGACCGACCACCACCGAGACGAGCCTGTCTGCTCCTGCGCCCGGGTTCGTGGCCGGGCACGTCACCGCGGTCGGCGATTCCGTCATGCTCGACTACCAGACTCCCCTCGAGGCGGACATCCCGGGAATCGACGTGGAGGCGGCCGTGAACCGGCAGTGGGGGGCCGGAGTGAAGGTTCTTGCGCAACTCAAAGCCGAGGGCCGGCTCGGAGCCGAGGTGATCGTCGCTCTCGGCACGAACGGACCCATCACAGGGACCGACTTCGGCGGCATGATGACCGTGTTGCAGGGCGCCTCACGCATCGTGTTCGTCAACATCCATGTGGATCGTCCGTGGCAAGACCCCAACAACGCCGTCCTGGCCCAGGGCGCAGCCAGCTACCCACGGGTGCTGATCGCCGACTGGGCCACCCTGGCCGCCAACAACCCCCAGTGGTTCGGTCCCGATGGAACACACCTGGCCATCGCCGGTCCCGGGTCCCAGGCCCTGGCATCCCTCATCACCACCACGTTGTCGAGCGGCTGAACCACCCCGCTATGGTGCGGCCCGATGGATGCCCGCACCTTTCTCGGCATGGAGCCGGTCGGCGACGACCTGCACTGGACGATGCCGGTTGAGCCCGGACTCACCACACCCGGGAACTTCCTTTTCGGCGGCTGCGCTCTCGGCGGCGCACTCGTTGCCCTCGAGGAGGCGTCCGGCCGCCCCACGGTCTGGGCGACCGGCCAGTACCTGTCCTATGCGCCCACCCACTCGCTGGTCGAGTGGGAGGTCACCCTGGCCGTCGTCGGTGGCCGGGTGACCCAGGGCAGGGCCGTCGGGAGGGTCGGGGATCGGGAGATCCTTACCGTCAACGCGGCGCTCGGCAGCGATCAGGGTGCCCTCAACGGGATCTGGGTGGAGGCCCCCGACGTGCCACCTCCCGAAGAGTGCCCGAACCGCTTCTTGCCGTCGATGTTTCGCAACACCATCTTCGACAAGGTCGACGTCCGAGTGGCGAAGGGCCTGCCTTTCGACAAAATGAACGGCGAACCCGGAGATCCGGACTCCGCTCTGTGGGCGCGCGTCCCAGGCCATCTCACCCCCTCGGCGGCCACCTTGGCCATTTTTGGCGACTACGTCACCGGTAGCGCGTCGCAGGCACTCGGTCGACGGTCCATGGGGCGCAGCCTCGACAACACGCTCCGGGTGGCGCAGCTCAAGCCCACCGAATGGGTGCTCTGCGACATCCGCATCCACGCCGTACTCAACGGCTACGCCCAGGGGGTGGCCTTCTTGTGGACGCAAGAGGGGGAATTCCTCGGCACCGCCAGCCAGTCGTTCGTCGTCCGGCTGTGGCCCGGCGACGGCGGGCCACCGGAATGACCCCGGCGCTGAGATCACCGAGGCTCTCCCGAGAGCAGCGCATAGTGGTCGGCGCCCCGGCGGGGTAGATTGTCCAACCCTGCGAGGGGCTATAGCTCAGTCGGTTAGAGCGCAGCACTGATAATGCTGAGGTCGCAAGTTCGATTCTTGCTAGCCCCACTCATAAGTCCAGTTCAGGAGGACTGATCCGGAAGCGACAGACGCTCGGCGAGGTAGGCGAGTGATAGAGGGTAACGCCAGTCGAGACCGGCGTGACCGGCGTCGAACAACTCGAACCGCACGTCGACCACACCGATGTCGGCCAACGCGTCCCTAAAGGCAAGCGCGCCCAGGTCGAGATACCACTCATCGCGCGTGCCCGCATCGATCCAGATGGCCCGGAGGCCCCGCAGTGCTTCAACGTGGTCCTTGACCATGCGCACCGGATCCCATTCCAGCCACCGCTGCCAGACTTCACCCCGAAGGACACCGCTGTGCGGATCAAAGGGAAGTACGGGGGTGCCGTCGGGCTCGGCTGAGAAGCAGGCTGAGATGCCCAGCATCATCAGCAAGAGGTCGTCGTCCCTCTTGGTGAACGCCACCCGGCCCCGGAAGTCTTCCCACCACGACTCAATGGACCCGTCCCACTCGCGGAGGGCTCTTGTCGCCTTGGCAAACTCCCCGATGTAACAGAACTCATAGAGTGCGTCGCCCGCATGGGTGGCCAATCCTCCGAAGAGGTCGGGCCGCAGCATCGGGGTGATCATCGCCCCGAAGCCACCACTCGACTTGCCCTGTATTCCCCGGTGCTCCGGCACGGCCAGCGTCCTGTAGTGGGCGTCGACGAAGGGAACCACCTCGTCGCACAAATAGGTGTGGTACCGGCCGGTTCCAGGAGAGTCTACGAACTGTGATCCGCCGTAGGCCGTCCACGCATCGACCCAGACAACAATGCAGGGTGGAGCGGCACCACTGGCGAAGAGACGGTCCGCCGTCTCGGGAAATGGCTGCCGGAAGGCCGACCGGTTGTTCCACATGGCCAGCTGACCGGTATAGCCCTGAATGATATAGATCGAAGGCAGACCTTGTTCCCCGCCCGCATCGTAACCAGGGGGGACATAGACCCATAATGGGCGTTCCGTGGGATCTCCCAGGGGATTGCCCTCAAGAGCCTTCGACGCCACTACATGCTCGTGCATCTGACCGGCCAGCGGCCCCCTCCAGGGCAGTGTCACCGTGCGCCTCCTTGCGTGCACCTTCTCGTCATCGCCGGGCCACGGCGGTGGACGGACCGTTGGGACCCGATCGTATGTCGTGGAGGCCGGCCGGAACGGTGGTGGGCCGGGACGGCACTTCGCGGTCAGCCGCAGCCAGGGATTTTTCCCGTCGGGAGCCGGGAAGTCACATTTTGGTGGTGTCCTGCGTCAACATGGTGTGACCGAGATGCAAGAGACCGCCTTCGATGCCGAGCGACCCCGGTTGACCGCGATCGCCATCCGGATACTGGGATCCGAGGTCGATGCGGACGACGTCCTCCAAGAGGCCTGGCTTCGGCTCACCCGGACCCACGACATCGATGACCTGTCCGCCTGGCTCACGACCGTCGTGACGCGGCTGTGCCTTGACCACCTGCGCAAGCAACGTACCAGGGCCGCGGTCGAGGCCAAGGTGCCCGCCGACCCCGCTGGGATTGACCCCGAGGCCGACGCATTGCTCGCCGAGAAAACGGGCGACGCTATGCGGGTCGTCCTCGATACCCTGGCGCCAGCCGAGAGGGCCGCCTTCGTCCTCCACGATGTATTCGGGTATCCCTTCGACGAGATCAGCGCTGCCATGGGGCGTTCTGGGACAGCCGTACGTCAGTTGGCAAGTCGGGCGCGGCGCAAGGTGCAGGGCGTGCCCGAGCCGGCCGCTTCGCAGGCGGAGCGCGCTGAGAGCCAGCGGGTCGTCGACGCGTTCCTTGTGGCCGCCCGCGGAGGGGATCTCCGCACCTTGTTGTCGCTGCTGGCGCCCGACGCCTTCATGAGGGCCGACCTGGTCGGCCAGAAGATGGGCACCGAACCCGTGTATGACGGGGCAGCCGCTGTGGCCGATCGCTTCAACGGCGCCCGAGGGGCGGTACCGGCCACCATCGATGGTGATCTGGGTGCCGCCTGGATCCACGCCGGGTCGGCCAATGTCGCCTTCGTCTTCCATGTCGAAGCGGGCCTGGTGCGCGAGGTCGAACTGATCGCCGACCCCGACGTACTGGCGACCATGGACATAGTCCGTGTGCGGGCGAAGCGCAGAGGTTGATGCGAACGGACCAAGTTGTTGTTCCAGATGACGTCGGACACAGTGAAAGGAAGCGATGATCATGAAGACCATGACGTGTCAACAACTCGGTGGCCCCTGCGACTCTCCCCACCGCGGCACGACCGCGGACGAGGTCATCAAGGCGCAAGATCGTCATCTCAAGGAGATGGTCGAAGGCGGTGACACGGCGCACGATGGCGCATTGAAGGACATGAAGGGTCGGTGGAAGAACCCCGTCAAAGGCATGGGTTGGTATCGACAGGCCAAGCGCGATTTTGCTGCTCTGCCCGACACTTGATCGGAGCTATGTTCAGAGACCTGGGCGCCGCACGAAATGGAGCGGGCACGGCGCCGCCGATCGCGCCACACCCCCGATCTGCGCCCGCACGGGAACCGGTCGATCGACCCAGCGGGGGTACAACTCGTACTCGACGAGAAGCCGCCTGATCGCGGTCGTCATGGCGGAGAGCGAAAAGGGCTGCGCCGGGCATGTGTGCCGGCCATGGCCGAATGCGGTCACCAGCTCCACCGCCCCCAGCAGCGACGTATCGGCCAGCCGGCGTCGGTTCCAGATGCTCGGATCCCATACCTCCAGGCCGGGCGCCGCACTCGCATTGGTGAGCGGCAGAAGAGTGGCGACGGTGACGCCCGGGGCCACGTCGTGCCGGGTCATTCCGACATTCAGCGTGACCGGCGCAATCACAAAGCGGGCCATTATGGAGCGTTGAGCCAGCCGGATCGATTCGAGGGCACATGCTTCGGCCAGGCCCTGGTCTCCGGCTCGGACCCGTTGTGCTTCGTCGGGATGAGCAAGGAGATCGACGAGGCTCCAACCCAGCGCGGCAAACAGGTTCGACATGGATGCGATGTGAATGAGCGCGACATCCCGGGCGACACCGACCCTGGCATCCTCGAGTGGTTCATCGGCCCAGGCCGCGGCCACCCGGGCAAAGAGAGGGTGGTCCGACTCACTGCCCGGAAGGTCACGCAGAGCGTCACCCAGCTCACCGGTAATGATGGCCAGCGCTTCGTACTCCGCGGCCTTGGCCGTCGCCGTCACGTGCGCCATGGCGTCGGGATGCACAAAGGATTCCGAGCCGTCGAGTGCGTCGAACGCTGCCGCGAGTCGATCGAAGCGCGGCCCCATGGCCGATCCCGGACCACCCCACGAAGCCAGCCCGACCCGGTGCCCCAACCGTCGAGTGAGCTCGAACACCTCAACGTCGCCCACGTGACCCAGCTCGAGGACCGTGTCGTCGAGCGCCGTCTGGACGTTATGAAGGTAGGTGGCGACGTCCTCCCGGCCGAAGAGCTGATGCGGGAGGATTCGACGTCCGGCGAACATCTCGTCGGGCAATTTGCGCCGCAGCATCCGCCAATCGGCGACACCTTTGCTCGCCCGTTCCTCGGGAAGGGCATAGAACGACTTCACCCCGACCGCTGAGAACGCAAAAAGATAACAGTCCCCTCCGCTCTCGACGACAAAGGTGTCGCCGAGCGAGCGCCTCGCTTCCGCCAGCGCCGCCACGGGGTCCGGGGCCGGAGTGTCCCATGGCATGTCCACACCAGTCGCAACCGGAGGCATCGGCGAGATCTTCGGAGTGCTCAAGAACCACCTTTCTACTTGTTGGAGCACAGCCGACGCAGCGGCCCCGGGAGGAATGCCCGGGCTCCAAGTTCGCCTCCTGCGAGCCCCGCCCACAGACAACCAGGTCGGACGGCCATCTTCAACCCTCATTGCCACCAGGATTTGGGATTGTGTTGTTCCTACAGCGTCATCAGAGTGTGAACGCTGACGCACCATAGGGGCATGCGCAGTGCGTGGCGTCCTGAATCAACAGCGTCCTCTGCAACACTGAGAGGACCGGCGTCATGCAGCTTGTTTCCGTACCTCGACTAACCAGGATTTCTCCCAAGGGCCGGGGACGGCGATCGTGACGAAGCATGTCACCAACAAGGTGGGGGTGACCCAACTCGCCGACAGTACGATGATCGCGCTGCTCAATGGTGCACCGGACGCGATGCTCGTGATCGATGAGGCTGGCCTTATCGTGCTGGTGAACACTCGGGCCAGGCAACTGTTCGGCTACGGCCGTGAAGAACTCATTGGAACACCCGTCGAACTGCTCGTTCCTATTGCGGATCCGCAATTCCGACCGCATGCCACAGGCCTGCAGATGGTGGGTCGAAGGCGCGACGGCAGCGAATTCCTGACGGAAATTTCAGTGTCGACGATAACGACTGATACCGGTCTTCTGATCTCCGCCGCAGTTCGAGACGCCACTGATCGGATGGAGGTGGCGGCGGAACTCGTTCGGGTCAGCAAGAAGGCCGAAGGTGTGCGTCTCGAGGTTGAGGCCGACCGCATCATGGCCGAGGGTGAGAAAACAATAGCCGAGCGGGTGCGTCTCGAGGTTGAGGCCGACCGCATCACCGCCGAAGGTGAGAAGCGAGTTGCGGAGCGTGTGCGCCTCGAGGCCGAGGCCGACCGCATCACCGCCGAGGATGAGAAAACTGTGGCCGAACTTGTGCGCCTGAAGGCCGCCGCACATAGCGATCGACTCGAGGCGCAACTCAATCGATCCCAACGTATGGAGAGTCTGGGCCAGCTCGCCGGAGGCGTTGCGCACGATTTTAACAACTTATTGGGCGTCATTCTGAACTACGCGGCGTTCGTGGCCGAGGAGTTGAGCAGAGCCACAGCGACTCCGACCGGAATGCAATGGGAGGAACCGCTCAAGGACATGAAGCAGATCCAGTTGGCGGCTGAGCGCGGCGCCCTCCTCACTCGCCAGCTGCTCTCGTTCGCCCGCCGAGAGGTGGTGCAAACTCGCGCCCTAGGTCTCAACAGTGCAATCAGCCGCATGGAGCAGATCCTGCGCCGCACCATCGGCGAGCAGATCGAGCTCGTCATCAGCCTGGCCACAAGCTTGCCGATGGTGATGGCCGACCCAGGCCAAATTGAGCAGATCGTTCTCAACTTGGCCATCAATGCTCGCGACGCCATGCCAACGGGGGGAACACTCTCGATCGACACTGCGGTGAGGGAGATCATGGAGAACGAGGCCTCCGTACGCGTCATTCCGTTTGGGTCCTACGTCAGTTTCCGTGTCAGCGACACCGGCGTAGGCATGTCCGCCGAGGTTCGTGATCGCGTGTTCGAACCCTTCTTTACGACCAAGCCCGCGGGCGAGGGCTCAGGCCTCGGACTTGCCACCGTGTACGGGATCGTTTCGCAATCTGGAGGGTATACGAGAATCTATTCTGACGAAGGTGTCGGTACGTCGATCACCATCCTTCTCCCCGCCGCCGATCAAGCCGCACTGCGCGATGAAATCAACGGGCGCGTGGATCAACCCAAACCACTAAAGGGAACAGAGACCATCCTCATCGTCGACGACGAGCAAGGGCAACGCGACGTGGCGCAAAGGATACTCACCCGCAACGGTTACACCGTCCTCACCGCCTCGAGCGGTGCCAAGGCGATAGAGATGGCGGCGTCGCACATCGGACCGATCGACCTCGTCCTGACCGACGTGATCATGCCCGCGATGCAGGGACCGACCGTCGCGCAAGAGGTGAGAAAGCTGCGACGCGACATCCGGGTGCTCTTTATGTCCGGTCACGCGCAACCCGTCCTCGAAGCAGAAGCGCTTCTCGGAGCGGAGTTTCCATTGATGGAGAAGCCCTTTGACGAGGCGAAACTGCTGCAGCACGTACGCGGGGTGCTCGAGAGCAATGAGTGAGGGGCTCGTCGTGCCTGACGTCCCCCATCCGAACGTCGGAAACGAGTCGATCATTCGAGCGGTAATCGTCGACGATCATCCCGTCATAGCCGAGGGGCTCTTCCGGATCCTCTCGGCCGAAGCGGACATTGAACTCGCCGGAACTGCCTCGAACGTCGTCGATGCCCTGGTCATGGTCGAACGCCATCGGCCCCATGTCGTGCTGATGGACTATCTGTTGCCCGACGGCGACGGAGTCGAGACAACCAAGAAGATCCTGAAGCGCTGGCCTGAGACCAAGGTCCTCATGATGTCGGGAAGCGAAGTGCCCGATGTGCACATTCTGGCCTTTGCGGCAGGATGCGTTGGATTTCTCGCCAAGAATCGCCCCTGGGGCGAAGTCGTCGGTGCCGTACGCGCTGCGGCGAGGGGTCAGTCGGTCATGCGAGCAGATGAGCTCGCCGATCTACTCATGCAACTCAACCACACGAGCAGCGACCGAGGTAAGTCGCTCACCACGCGAGAGTTCGACGTACTGCGATTGCTTGCGGTTGGACGGACGACAACCGCCATCGCTGCTGAACTCTTCGTCTCTGCTCACACCGTACGCAATCACGTCAGCAGCATCCTCTCCAAGCTCGACGCGCACTCGAAGCTCGAGGCGGTGGCGGTAGCGGTCCGTGACGGTCTCATCTCGGTGGAACGAGCGCGGCATTGAGTTCCGTAGCGCCGATAACGCGGCGTGAGCAAAGATCAGCTTCGGCCACCAAAGCCTCAGCCCGCACGCGGCAACGCGCCCTCGGCTGAGCCATTTCGCTCAGATTCCGAGGGCGCGCCTCACGGCACTCCAAGAATCAGAAGGAGGCGGCGCCCCCGTAGTTGTAGACGGTGCCACTCGAACCGGCCAGCCAGTAGCCGCCAGTCGCCCCGTCGGAGGCGATGCTGCTCACGGGAGCCGCCAAGGTCGACCCGCCGGCTGATCCGTCGAAGGCAGCCTGGCCGAAGCAGAACACTCCGCCATCGGAGGCCACGAAGCGGTAACCCGTTCCGTTGCCCAACGCCTCCATGCCGACAATCGGCTTGTTGAGTCGCAGTGCCCCGGTGCTACCAAAGAAGGCGGCGTTGAAACTGAAGATGCCGCCATCGGAGGCCACCAACCAGTAGCCGCCCGTCGCCGGGTCAACCGACATTCCGACGATGGGTTGGTTCAGCGGCTTTCCCCCCATGCTGCCGGAGTACTTCGCATCGCCGAAACTGAATATGCCGCCGTCTGCTGCCACCAACCAATACCCTCCGCCGTCGGGAGTGGCCGTCATGCCGACTATTGGCTTGTTCAGCACGAGGTTGCCCGTACTCCCGTAGAATTTCGCATCGCCGAAACTGAAGATACCGCCGTCAGAAGCCACCAACCAGTAGCCGCCGCCGTCGGGTGTCACGGCAATACCGACAATGGGCGTGTTGAGAGACTGTCCGGCCATCGAACCAAGGTCGGCGGCGGTGCCGAATGCGCTGACCGCACCATCGGACGACGCGGCCCAGTATCCCAGCCCGCTGGGGAGCGCCGCGATCCCGATGACCTTTTGCTGGACGATTCCTTGCGTGGAAAGCTGACTCCAACTGAGGGTCACATCGGAGGGCGGCGCCCCGCAGGTGCTGGCCATGATGGCGGCCATAGAACCGCCCCCTGTCGCGGCGTAGGCGGCCCCCATCGACAGCGTGGGCGCGGCGCCACCGGCACACGCGGTGAACGTGTGCAAGATGACATCCCGGTGTCCCCAGCAGCCCGAGCTCGTCGCCGACGTGCAGGGGGCGTTCGAGGTCGATGCCGCCGAGCCTCCCCAGCCGTCCGAATACATCCAGTAGTAGTCAGCCTCGAACACCGACGAGAGGCCACCGGCCCAGATTGCCCCACCCCCGGTGAGTCGGGATCCCCCCGTTAAGGTCGTGGGAAACGACGGGTCGTTCTCCGCGTTGGCACCCTGCTGGGCGTAGGAGTTGAGCTGAGCTGTCATGTACTCCACGGGTGCCAACCCGCGGTCGATCCGCTCTTCGTTGATGACGATGAAGAGCTGTTCGGGGACGGGTAGCGCCCCAACCGCTGCTTCACTGACCGGCATTGCCCCGACTCCTTCCGCTGCACTGGCGGCGTTGATGGACGTCAACCAGTCGCTACTGCTCGCCACGAGATTGGCCGACGGGTTACCGGGGGGAAGTATTCCCGCCGCACCGGCTGCGGCGACAGACAGGGTGCCGGCCGACAGCGCGGTGACCGCGACGACGCACACCGCGGCGCGAAGGCGCCGGGGGGACGTCAGTCGGGCGCGCACCGAGCGTGTAAGGAAGCGGGCGACTCGCAGAGGAGTGGGGGCTGAAGGAAGACCATTGCTGGCCTGTGCGTGTGTGGTGGTCATGCAGCAAGCGTGAGCGCTCTGACCAGGCAATTCATGATGCGTACGGGCTGTTGTGTCTGATGCAAATGGACGTTTGCGACCTAGTGCA
>Ga0181531_10003101_pt1 | contig 10251 bp, 6 predicted proteins | sample PEATcosm2014_Bin_38_FD_119743 | JGI IMG/M metagenome (GOLD analysis project Ga0181531, IMG submission 119743) | Peatland microbial communities from MTU Mesocosm Facility, Houghton, MI, USA - PEATcosm2014_Bin11_10_metaG | ecosystem: Environmental > Terrestrial > Soil > Wetlands > Peat | place... | reverse complement strand
TTTTTTCTAAGATCAAGAAGATTTTCTCTAAACTCCTAGATTGGTGGAACAGTCTCGATAACGTCCAAACCGAAGTTGAAGTCTTCAGCAACAGCCGCGCCGTCAACCTTCAGGCAGGCCGATTCGGTTATTGGGATAGGAAAACGCGCCGGGTTGTTCGAGGAGAAGCATGTCAACGGGTCCGTTAAACACTACCGACGCCCATTAAAAAGGACTTATGACACTGAGATTACAGTCAAGAACTTCTTGTGACTGCAATCACGCTTTCGTCCTTCCTAGTAAAATCATCACAGCTAAATTTAGTAATTTAAACTGCGTTCTTTTTCTATTGGAATTAAGTGGCCAAGCCTAATCAGTATGCTATCGGAGCAAAGTGGCAGAATAACGGCACTGCGGATTATCTTCAGTTAGTTAGTCCTGGCGGAACGGTTATCGGCTGGATCGACGAGAATGGTGTTCTACAAGGCACATTAACAAACGCTAGTACTTCCGTTACGACTAATTCTAGTTTAACAGGCAACGGAACATCCAGTTCTCCTTTATCCGTCGTTAGTAATAACGTGGTCCAAGCCACGCAATACGGGGTTTTGGCGAACGTTAAAGTTAGTTATCAAGCCGCTTGGACGAGCAGTAGCACGACGGTTACGGCGTCTGACGGGAATTTTACCTCCGCCGATGTTGGTAAAATCATATTCGGTACAAACTCCGCGCCCACAGGTGCTACGAGTTTTTTGACGAGCGTTGTTAAGCTTCCGCAAGGAACGATTGTATCAGTTACCAATTCCACAACCGTCGTCGTTTCTGTCGCGGCTACAGCTACTGTTACTTCTGGTAATGGGATTCTATTGTGGGGCAACGACGACACGACAGCTTTAACGTCGGCGTGGACTGCGGTTACAGCTGCCGCAGGCGGAGTTCTGCAACTTCCTGCCGGTAAGATGTTTATTCAATCTGCCATATTTATTAATGTTTCGACGGCGAATCTAACAGGGAGCGGCACAGGCGGAAATTATTTAACTATCAGCGGACAGGGATTGGCCACTCAAATAATCCCAACTCCCAATTTTAGCTTTTCAAGTTGTACGGGTCCGGATGGAACAGGTACGGCGGCTTTTGGATGGGGCAGCCTATCAACGCAAACGTATGGCGGGTTGATATTTAAAGATTGGAGTATTCAAGGATACGGGCAGTCTTTAACGGGTGCTACCCATTCCAATATAATGGTATACGCGCCTTCAGACTCTTATTTTATAAATTTTGCGTGCCAGGGGTTCGGAGCAGGTTGTACAAGTTTAATCGGTATGCAGATTGGCGGATACAACGCCGTTCTGGTGAATGTTGAGTTGGATCATTTTGGAAGTACTGTTCTATACGTTAACATGAACAATACTGTGACAAGTACACTCATGACGGGTTGTTATGTAGGCGGCGGACAAACCGTTTCCCTTAATTTGGCTTCCGGAATTCTTCAGTCGTCCAGTAATTTAATTGGAAACAACCAAGGGAGTTCGGCTGAGGCAGTTCTGGTATCAGGGGGCACTTGGTTATCGAGCAGCGATGCGATTCGTCCAGCAACAACTTACGGGATTAAATCAACGGGTGGAGTCATCAGACTTAATAACTTCAGTATACTGACAGGGTACAACGCTGTTGGAACAGCGGCGTTGTTAGTCGCCGGTGGAAACGTCACAGTAAGTGACAGTTTGATTTCAAACGCAGGCGGAGCCGGATATTCGGTTCAGGTTACGAGCGGCACCTTTGTTAATCTAGGCGGTAATACTTTCACAGGGGGGTATAATACGTCTGGCGGAACTGCTTATGCTCAAAGCGGCGGCGAAGGCGGCAGAGCAACGGCTAGCAGTAATTCTATCACGGTTGTATTTAATAATACTTATGCGGTTACTCCCATCATCGTAGTCTCAGATGAAACAACCGCCGGTGGCGCAACCGTAACGTCTAAATCCGCCACGGGATGTACGATAACAACCACGGGAGCTTCGGACGTAGTAGACTGGACTGTTGTTCCTAATCCGATTTGAGGGATAAATGGGTTTAGCTTTTATACAAAGTAATGGCGCAACCAGTACTGCGGGAGCAGCGTCAATTGGCGTAACATACGGCAGCAGCCCGACATCTGGTCATTTACTCGCAGCTTTGTGTTACCAATCCGTTCCAGGTGGCAGCGGTGGAACGCCTACAATGGCGATTGCCGACACGCCTAACGGTGGCGCGTCTAATACTTGGACGCCTGTTTGGGGGTCAGTTCAGGCACTAGGTCTTTCTAACGGCGGGTGGTTACAAGCTTGGGTTTGTTTAAACAGTGCGACGGGCGCAGATACAGTCACGGTCACTCCGAGTATTACAACTTCACGTTTCACTTCGTTATCCATACTTGAAGTTTCCGGTTTTCCTGGATCTTTTACAGTAGATCAGATGGGTACCGCTACGATTACAGCGACTGGCGGAACGAATATCCCAGAAGTTGATTTAATAACCAGTGGACAAAATGCTGTAGAAGCATTTTTCGCCATGACCCAATTAGGCGTCACTCAGATTGGAGCGCCGGTGATGACGGGTGCTTATACTTTAGGCACCCAATTCGGTGGTTCAAATAATGATTTTTGTGCTTATGCGTTAGAAACTTCTACCGGCACGTATAAGTATACAGGTACGTGTACCGCATTGACTGCTGGAACTAGCGCATCTTTTGCCTTTTCTGTGGCTCAACCTGTCGTGGCGACCACGACATTTTCTCCGGCAGCGGGAAGTTATAGCTCCCCGCAAACTGTTACGTTTAATAATACGAATTCCGGCGCATCGGGATTTGCGATGTATTATACTACCGATGGTTCAACGCCGACGACGGGTTCGACTTTATACTCAGGCCCGATAACTGTCAGTACAACTGAGACGGTTAAAGTATTAGCGATAGCGACAAATTATAACAACAGTGCGATTGCTTCGGCGTCGTATACGATTACCTACTCTATTTCCGGTACAACTCAACCAGGTTGCTTAGTCATTCTGACCACTATATCTTCTAGCAGTCCATCTGACGGTTATCAGAATGCTGGCAATACGGGCACGTATAGTTTCGGAAGTTTATCAGCCGGAGTTTATCAAGTTTCTTGCCAAGCTGCCGGTTGGAGTTTTAGTCCGTGGTCTCAGTCGGTTACAATTGTTTCTACCAACATCGGGAACGTTAATTTTACCGGAACGCAATTATCCGGAAGTCCGCAAGTCTGGCAAAAACGAGGAGTAGTTCTTGCGCCGACAACGCGGCAATTAAATGGCGGCGCTGGTTTTTCCGGAGTCGCGGAAGTAAGTGTTCTTTATGAAGGTAATCCGCAGATTTTAACAGCCAGCAAGGTCTTTAAGATGTGGTTTACCGGCGGAGATTCAACCACCAATCATAATGGAATTTATTATGCCGAATCTCTCGATGGTGTAAACTGGACTCAGTATCAAGCTGCCCCAATTATCACATCCCACTGCGCGGGCCGAGTCTTTAAAAATGGAATTACATATTACGGTTATTGGGTCAACAGTACGAATGATTCTGGAACCGCAATTGATAGATACACTAGTACTGATGGTGTTAACTGGACTCTTAAGAATTCGGCTGTTTTATCTGTAGGGTCCGCCGGAACCTGGGAAGCGAACAATATCTGGGGGATGCAAGTAATTTATATAGACGGCGGTGGTACTTGGTGGGCAGCCTACGGCGGCATGGGTCCTGCCGGCGCTTTCCAGATGGGTATCGCGTCTTCTCCGGACGGCATAACATGGACAAAATCAGCCAGTAACCCTGTCCTGAATAATATGACTTCGCAGTTTATTGTTCAAGTAGGAACTACGTTTTACAATTGGGCAGATGCTACGATTTACGCTCAGGGTGGATCTGCGTTTCAGTATCCCACCATTTTTATGCGGTCCAGTTCTACTAACCTAACGACTTGGACTACGCCGGTTCCCTCTCTTGCGAATACCCTCTCGTTTGAGGGCAACGGAGCTAATTTTCAATTAAATCAACCCGCTCTAATCGAAGTTAACGGTTGGACGTATATGTACTACAGTGGAACCGCTGCCGGCGCTTCTGCAAGAACTGGTTTTCAAATCGGTTTGGCAATAGCCCCTTATACGATCGCTCAGTTAACGGCAAAGGCTTCAGAAGCCGCTGTTGCCCCAGCGTTTGTTCAAGCGACCCCGAATTATTTACTTACAGCTAGCGGCACGTCGTATTCCGCCACATTTAATTCTAATGTTACTGGCGGGAATTTGTTAATGTGTCAGTTATACGGAGGAGCCAACGGTGACGCGGCGTCTGCTATTTCCGACACGATGGGTAATACTTGGACCCAGTTGTATTTTGACAATTCCTCTTTGGGTAACTCTACCACTCAAGTCTGGTATACGATAGCTAAGAATTCCGGTTCGGATACTGTAACTGTCGTGACGAATACGTCTGCCGCCGGCGGTGTTATCGCGGCGGAATACACCGGTGTTAATACTTTAGATCAAAATTCTAAAACTAACGGTAGTGCGTCTACGTTTGCGACTCCGAGTGTTACTACTACCCAACCTTTTGAATTGTTGATGGGAACGTATGCCGATCGAAGCGGCAGCAACACGGGAGCGATCGAGCCGTCTGGTGCTACCGACGCTGCCGCAAGAAACGCTATATATTATATATCGGGAATAAATAGATATAGCTCGGCTTTTTGTGACCTATATGAATACGCTGCCGGCCCATATTCGATCGGTGATATAACTCAAAGTCCAAGCGCTCAGTATATAGCCAATATTTCGACGTTCTATAACAATGTTGTTGCAACGCCGCAGTTTAATTTATCGCCGGGCACGTATAATGCAGCGTTTACGACATCTGTATCGGATGCCAGTTCTTCGCTAACTGGTTTTGCAATGTATTACACGACCGATGGGTCAACCCCCACTACCAGTTCAATGTCTATCGCAAATAACGGGACTATTGTAATAAGCGCTACGACAACTATTAAAGTTTTAGCAATTGCGACAGGCTACACAAATAGTGCAATCGCTACCGCAACATATACAATCGGATCGTCACCATCCGCTGGGTGGAGTCCTGTAGATTCTCGACAAGCCGTACAGGGATTTGGCCCTGGTCCTAACGCCTTCCGGATTGTTCAAGGCAGCGATATCTACGACGTTCAGGTCAGCGATAATCCAGCCGTTCCCGGTAAGGATTGCCGCACTCAAGGTGCTCCGGTAGATTGCCGTATTACGCCTAATATTCCTGAGAACAGCCGCGTCGCTCCCCCATTCGGTGAAGCAGGCGAACCATAATGGCACTGCCAGTCCAACTAATCTCTTACGGATTTACTACGGTAGAAAATCCGTTATCCGATGGTGGGAATTTTAGTTCGTTAAATACTACCTTTTATACTGATGTTCTTTTTGTTCCTACGTCAGGCCGTTGCGGACCTGATAGTTCGTTTAATAACACAGGCTCTTTTTATTCCGGCACTGGTTGGTTGAATAATCAGTATTCACAGGTCACGATACACTCGGGTTTTACTTCCAATAACGCCGACGCTCTCTATTTATTTTTAAGACAGGGGTCGGATCCCACGACGGCTAATAACTACGTAGCTGAAATCGCTCAACAATCGCCTAATTCCGCTATTTCAATAAGTGCCACAGTAAACAATAATGAAACGGCGTTATTTAATACCGCGACGGGACCGCTAATTCACGGCGGCGATGTCTGGGTATTTTCGATTATCGGGAACGTCCTGACGCTGTCTCGAAACGGCACGGTAGTAGCATCAACGACTGACCCAAATTTTCTTGTCACATCAGGAGCGCCAGGATTCGGGTTCGTAAATTTCAACGTCACTTCTGTTACGCAAGCCAGCAATTGGACAGGCGGCCAGTACCAGGTTGCGACACCGACATTTAGTCCGCCGGCTGGAACCTATTTCGGGCCTCAATCAGTAACGATTTCATCCGACGCTGGAAGCACGATTTATTACACGACGGATGGCAGTACCCCGACGACCAGTTCGACACTTTATACAGGCCCAGTAACAATCTCCACGATGATGACGTTAAAGGCGATTGCCATCGCGTCACAGGAATTGAATTCCAGCGTAGGCTCGGCTAGTTATACTATTACGTTTCCGCCTACGTTGCAGACGATTATCCAAGGCCGATTCAAAGGAACGAGCGTGACGAACGCCTTTCCGCAGAATAACAAGATGAAGCTCGATCTGATGCAGATTGTAAATCCTAACGGCGGGCAGTTAGTCTGGAAGTTGGATTATCAAGGCAATGTCGTCGTCAATCCCGCGTCAGGAACAGACGGCACATTGCTAGGTCAATTTCTAGGTTCCAGTTGGACGGAAGCGTTTATCGAGAACAACACGAATCCTTATCAGTTTGACATCATTCAGGTAGCGAATGAATATCAGGTAGTTTGGTGGCTTGATTATAGTGGTACGGTGCATACATAAATTATGGCTAACTACGTTAATACGTCGTCAACGATTCCGTTACAAAAAGTTGTTAATATTGCTGCGGCGATGGGCGACATCATGCCCATTTTTAACTTGGCTGGAAGCTCCACAGAGTTACCACTTACGATTGCCAATGATGTAATGAACGCTATTCTGTCTGATCCATTTCCGTATAAATTTAACGACGTATTCATGCCACAGTTTTTGACTTCTAGTTTCCAGCAAGATTATTGCGGAATTTATCCTAACGGAACATCAGTCACAAATCTTAGTTGGCTTGAGCGTGGAATTGTAATCGATATTAACAACACAGCTCAACCTAAGCCGTATCGGTTGGTGGAATGCGGTCGCCAGCTGCCTCAGGCAACAGGAACATTTTGGAATTCGGCGACTAATGATCCTCTATTTTTAGTCAACTGGTTTCCGAATTATAGTTTGTATTATGGAACGTGGGGAGATTTAAACACTGGCAACCTTACTCTGGGTAATAATCCTATCGCGGGTTCTGTTTATACAAATCCAATCGGCACTCTTAACGGTCAGGCAATCAGCCAGCCTGCGAATCCGATTACTCAAATTGAAGATGCGAATGGAAATTTCTTAGTTCTTACGACGTACGGAATCGAAGGTACGACAGCACCGCTCGCTCCGGTGAGCGCGACACCGGGCACAACTGTTTCAGGAACTAACGCAACCACGATTTGGACCGTGGTAGACCCATACGGTCAAGGTTTTAGAATACTCCCGGTCCCATCGCAGACGGGTGTCGTCTGGCAATTCAATCTTTGGGGCCAAGCACTTCCGATTAAATTTACGAGTTTACAGCAAACTTTATTCCCATTGCCCGATCAGTATGAGCCGAATTTCAGGCAACTTTTCATCGCGCAGTGCTACCGCTATTCTCCGGAAAAAACAGTCAGCGCAAAGTTCCAACGTGAGTGGCAATTAGGTATGGAAGCACTGGCGAATTGTCGAAAGAAGTCTGACCGTGAGTTAGAAGAGAACGTGTTTACTCCTGACCGAAGTATAATGGGCGGCGGTCAGCAACGCAATAATCGATGGGCAGGCGGAGCTTATCCGTTCAATTACCCCGGTAACCCGGTAGGATACTAATGAACTACTTAATTTTAACATCTGCGATTCTCGGTATCGGCGCAGCTATGGACGGTAAGAGCACTATTGATTTTATTACCCAATCCAAGGGCGGCATGGTCGAAGGCGACCCGGTGATGGTTTATCTATACGGAACAGACAAGCCATCGAGTTTTAAGGTCATCGTAGTTGGCGCGGCTGTAATTGCCGCTGAAATCACGCTGGCGTTTTTGGCGTGTCATTTCTTCCCGCACTTAAAACCCTTCTTCGCCGCACAGCAGTTGATTCAGGCCGGCGTACATATTTACGAATATTTTCGAAACGAAAAAGATTTAGCAGAGTATCTTAAGGGCAATTAATGTATACACTTCAGCAAACCGCCGATTGGGCGCAGACCTTTATCGAGTATAGCCCGATTTCTGCGGGCAACAATTTTGAGCCGATGATTTCAATCGGCACTGTTATTCGGAACACTATACTAAATGCGCCGTTCACTTGGCCCTGGAACCGCAACGAATATCTTATCAACTCGCCAAACACGCCGTCATCGTTAACGCAAGGCGTTCAGGATTACACATTTTCAATTACAGATTTCGCTTATCTCGAAAAAGTTTCTCTTCTAGGCAAAAACGCATCAACAGGTGCCCTTTACGGATACGAGCTTAAGGATATTTACAACACTTACATCCTAGGTGTACCGAGCGTATCATCTACCATCGCACAGGCCCAACCTAACGCCGTCGCCGTGAAGTATTATAATCCCGGTACGAATGTCACCATGCGGTTTTTGTCCGTTCCAGACCAAGCGTATACAGGCGTTATCACCTATCAGAAATTGCCAGTTCCGTTTACGGTTTATGATTTTGAAGCTGTGGATGTTATCAGCGGCGTCGCTTATTATGAGTTCTCTTCTATTCAAAATTTTCCTACCGGCTTTTTAGTCGGACAGGATATGCAGGTCCAGGGATTTGATGTCGCATCGAATAACGGAACGTTTACCGTAGTAGCGTCAACGAACAACTATTTTATTTTAGCAAATCCAAATGCGGTTACGGATACGGCTTCGGCTACTGGAATCAATATCGACTGGTATCCAATCCCGGACAGCTTTATGGATGTTTTCAATAATCTTTTCCTGGCAGAAGCCTTCGCTATGGTCGAAGACGGTCGCGAACAACTGTACCGTCAACGCGGCGTAGCGGCACTTCTGGCTAAGGCACAAGGTTTGTCAGATCAGGACAGGAACGCTTTCCTGATGCAATATCTATCGCGAGGTACTGCGCAGCAAATCGGGGCGCAGATGCGAGTACAGCAGGGCAACCAAAGTCGGCAGGTTTAATGTCTCAGAGTCTACTAGCACAGTCAGGCGCACAGCCCCAGAAAAATCCTAAATACGCTGCGCTGTTTATCGATAAGGCGTTCACCGGAATTTTCACCCAACGCTCTGTATTGCATGATCCGTCTGATATTATGCAATCTCACTATTACGGTGGGCGGCCCGATTGTCTTTGGCTCGGTTCTTCGAATATTGAACTCACCAATAGATTAACCTTAGCTCGCCGTCCCGGACTGACCCCGTTTTCAATTTCCACTTACCCGACTCCGCCCGACCGCGCTTACGCATTTGAATTGACCAACGGTACGATTCAAGTGATGATTGATACTGGCTCAACTGGCGATTTGACAGTTACATCTGTAGACAACGCATCAAATGGTGTATTCTCGGTAGTCCAATCAGGCGCAGGCGTTAACGGTTCGGGCACAATTTTATCTAGTGCAGTTAATGCCAGTAATCAACTTATTTTTGCAGTAGCTTTCCAAAGCTTCGGCGGACTCATTGTCCCTCAGGTTACAAGTGTAACGGATACAGCTGGCAATACCTGGATGCTTTTAAGTAAACGGGTGGCCAGCACGCCTAATTTTAATTATTGGTTGTATATTTGCACGAATCCTGCCGCTTCCCCTGTTACCGTCACGGCAAATACCAGTGGCGCGAACGGTCCGATTATGGGCGTTGTTATGGAGGTCGATGGATTGGTTGGTGCGGCATTTGATACCACTTCCTCAGCCATAGGAACCAACCAGACAACGCTAAATAGCGGAATGAGTACAGCGACAACCGCCGCCGAGGAAGTTGTAATAGGTTTTGGCTGGGTGAATTTATCAGCTACGCTAGTTGATGGCGCGGGATATATAGGTATTAATTCCGCTTCGTCAGGTGGAGTTACGGTTGCCGCTCAATATCAAATCGTCAGTACGGTAGGACAACAACAGTCGATTCAGACTTCAAACGGCACGAGTAGTCACTGGCTTGAAGCGGTGGCAACGTTCAAGCTCAATACGACGACGGCTGTTTATCATGGCTTATTTCCCAACGGCGGAAGCAACTCTTACGCGGGTTTGAATTTCCTTATTTCCGGCTTCAGCAACGCTCAGAACAACGGGACGTTTATTGCCGCTAGTTCTTCAACTACGACTCTGACGTTATATAATCCTGTTGCTGTCGCCGAACCTAAAACTGTCACGGCGATTTCTTCCGGGGCGGTTTATTACGACCCGCAGACATCCCAAAGTGTATTAGTATTTGCTAAGTCGCCTGGTGCAGGCCAGATGGGTTTCCAGGCTGTCGCCGGCGTATTGTACATGGGCGATGGCGTCG
>Ga0181531_10003100_pt1 | contig 10254 bp, 9 predicted proteins | sample PEATcosm2014_Bin_38_FD_119743 | JGI IMG/M metagenome (GOLD analysis project Ga0181531, IMG submission 119743) | Peatland microbial communities from MTU Mesocosm Facility, Houghton, MI, USA - PEATcosm2014_Bin11_10_metaG | ecosystem: Environmental > Terrestrial > Soil > Wetlands > Peat | place... | reverse complement strand
GTCGCCCGCATCGCACCTGATCCCACACTGACCCGCGCCACTCCCAGCTTCTCCAACTCAAGAATCGATGGTGTTCCCGGGCCCGCGAGAATATTCAGCGGACACGCGACCGCTTTCGCCAAACGTCCTATCTTTACCGCGTCCTTCAGTCCCGGAGCGAACACGCAATCCGCGCCCGCATCCCGGAACGCGACCAGCCTCCGTACCGTTTCCTCGTAATCCGCTTCCGGATTTCCTCCCGCCAGCAGATAAACATCCGTGCGCGCATTCACCACCATCTGTCCCTGCATCTTCATCGCCGCTTCGCGCACCGCCTTGATCTTTTCGAGAGCCAGTTGCAAATCGGCCAGTGGTTGGTCGCTCCGCCCGCTCGCGTCTTCCAGGTTTAGCCCCGCGACGCCCATCTCCATCAGTTCGCGTGCCGTCCGTGCCGCATCTTCCGGCGTCGGCCCGTATCCCCATTCCACATCCGCCGTCAGCGGAACCTGCACCGCGCGCGCGATACGCCCGATCCGCGCCATCATCTCTTCGCGCTGAATCTTTTGCCCGTCCGGATACCCCAGCGAGAACGCGATCCCTGCCGAAGTGGTCGCAATCGCCGGAAAGCCCGCATCCTCGAAAATCCGCGCGCTCACCACGTCCCAGACATTCGGCAGAATCAGCACGCCCGGCCCGCGATGCAGCTGCCGGAACTGCATCGCCTTGTTGATTTGAGCTTCCAAAACTTTCTCCTCGCCTTTACCGCTCGCCCGTCTTTTCCCGCATGCGCTTCACAAAACTGGGTATATGAATCACCGACCGTCCAATCGTGCCCCGCCCAATTTCCTGCGCGCCGTCATGTGCCGTAACTCGCATCGTGTAGAAGCGTCCATCGAACGATTCCAGCTCCGCTTCCGCGCGAATTTTGTTTCCGACCCCCGTCGCCGCGCGATGCTCGATATGGATCGACGTCCCCACCGTAATTTCCCCCTCGTCACAATACGGCTGCAGCGCGTACGCCCCGGCCGTCTCCATCAGCCTGATCATGTCTGGCGTCGTATACACCGGCGGCAGCTGCGGATGATGCGCCGTCAGCGTGTGTCGCAACTCCACCGTCTCCGTCGCTTCTCCCTTGGTTCCAATTGGAATCGGTCGGGCCATCGAAATCAATCTCGCTTCTCTGAGGTGAACCGCACTATTCGCTCAAATCTTCCCACTTCCCGTGCCATCCGGACCCTCCACTATACGAGTCGCCAGCAGACCCTAACAAGAACGCTCTCGACCTCCCACCGCCGTCAGGCACAAAACCTTTTGCGACCGGTCGCCCCTCTCGCGTGTCAAAACCAACATGGAATTCCGACAGCTCGGCAACAGCGGCTTACAGGTACCGGTCTTGTGCTTTGGCACTGGCACGTTCGGCGGCGGAAACGAGTTTTTCCGCGCATGGGGTGAAACCGACGTCGCCGAAGCGACCCAGCTCATCGACATTTGCATGGCCGCAGGCGTCAACTTCTTCGATACCGCCAACGTCTACTCTCAGGGACTCTCTGAGCAGATCCTCGGCAAAGCGATTCAACACTTGCCCCGCGAAAGCGTCCTCATTTCTACCAAGGCGACGTTCCAGTTCGGCGAAGGACCCAACAATGTCGGTTCCTCTCGCTTCCACCTCGCCCAGCAGCTCGAAGGCAGCCTCAAGCGTCTTGGCACCGACTACATCGACGTCTATCACATGCACGGTTTCGACGCTCTCACTCCCGTCGAAGAAGCCCTCTATACCCTCGATACCTTCGTTCGCGCCGGCAAGGTCCGCTATATCGCCGCCTCCAACTTTTCTGGATGGCACATGCAGAAGTCGCTCGATACCAGCGCCCGTTATGGATGGGCCCGTTACGTCGCCCACCAGGTGTATTACTCCCTTATCGGCCGCGAATACGAGTGGGAGCTGATGCCGCAAGCCTACGCCGAAGGTCTCGGCGCCCTCGTCTGGAGCCCGCTCGGTTGGGGTCGTCTCACCGGCAAGATCCGGCGTGGCCAGCCTTTACCCAAGCAGAGCCGCCTGCACAAAACAGCCGACCTTGGCCCCGCTGTTGCCGACGAATATCTCTATAAGGTTGTCGACGCGCTTGATGCCGTTGCCGCCGAGACCGGAAAGACGGTTCCACAAGTCGCTCTCAATTGGCTGCTCCGAAAGCCCACCGTTGCCAGCGTCATCATCGGAGCCCGCAACGAGCAGCAACTCCGCGACAATCTCGTTGCTCCTGGCTTTGTCCTGACTCCCGAGCAGGTCAAGAACCTCGACGAGACCAGTGCGCCGCAAGTCGCCTATCCCTATTGGCACCAGCGCCAGTTCCAGAACCGCAACCCGCTGCCTCCGTCGTATCGATAGCAGCCACCACGCAAGCCGGACCGTGCCCGCCGGAGCACGTTACAATCAATAAGGGTTGCGACGACGCGCCAGGCGGTCTCCCTTCGCTGCGTCGGGTCGAGATCATCAAACATGCAAGCGTTTAACGAACATTTCGACGTCGTTGTGGTTGGTGCTGGCCATGCCGGATGCGAAGCGGCCGTCGCTTCCGCCCGCATGGGTCTGAAAACCGCCCTCTACACTCTCAACGTCGATCTCATCGCTCAAATGTCATGCAACCCCGCGATCGGCGGAATCGCCAAGGGTCATCTTGTCCGCGAGGTCGATGCTCTCGGGGGCATCATGGGCGAAATCACCGATGCCGTTGGAATCCAGTTTCGCCTTCTCAACACTTCGCGCGGACCTGCCGTCTGGTCGCCTCGCGCCCAGTGCGACAAGCAGGCCTACCGCCTCAAGATGCGCGAGGTCCTCGAGTGCGAGCCCAATCTCAAGATCAAGCAAGCCGAAGTCGCGGATATCATCTTGGAATCTGCTCCCGGCAGGGCTGATAACGTCATTCATGGAATTCTTCTCCGCGACGGCCGCCGTGTCTCCGCCCAAGCCGTCATCATCACCACCGGAACTTTCCTGAACGGCCTCATCCATTGCGGCGAGCAACAATATCCCGCTGGACGCTCCGGTGAGCCCGCCGCCGTTCTACTCGGTGAAGCGCTCAAGAATCTTGGTCTCCGCGGATGCCGCCTCAAGACTGGCACGCCGCCGCGCCTCGATGGCCGCACCATCGACTGGGCGAAGTTCGAGGTTCAACCGGGCGATGCCGATCCCACTCCATTCAGTTTCCGCACCCGCCGTGTTGCCCATCACGATTCACAGGTGCCTTGCTACATCGCCTTCACCACCGAAGACACCCATCGCATCATCCGCGAGAATGTCCATCGCTCGCCCATGTATAGCGGACAGATTCAATCCACCGGCCCGCGCTATTGCCCGTCCATCGAAGACAAGATCGTCAAGTTTCCCGACAAGCTCACCCACCAGCTCTTTCTCGAACCCGAAGGTCTGAATACGCACGAGATCTACGTTAACGGGATGAGCACTTCCTTGCCCATCGACGTGCAGCTTGCAATTCTCAAATCCATTCCCGGACTCGACACTGCCGAGATGATGCGCCCCGGATACGCCATCGAATACGATTCCATCGATCCCACTGAACTCAAGCGGACGCTCGAGACCAAAAAGATCGCCGGCCTTTTTCTCGCCGGACAGATCAATGGCACCTCCGGCTACGAAGAAGCTGCCTGTCAGGGAATCATGGCCGGCATCAATGCCGCTCTCAAAGTGAAGAACGAAACGCCGCTGGTCCTCGATCGCACCGAGGCTTATACCGCCATTCTGATCGACGACCTGATTTCCAAGGGCACCAACGAGCCCTACCGCATGTTCACCTCGCGCGCCGAGTTCCGCCTTCAGCTTCGCATCGATAATGCCGACCGCCGGCTCACTCCCCACGGCCGCCGCGTCGGCCTGATCTCCGATGACGCGTGGCATGAATTCGAGTCCAAGCAACTCCGCCTCGAAGAAATCAAGCAGTTGCTGGAAAAAACAAAACTCACGGCCTCGATGACAGACCAGATTATGCCGGGACGGGCGACCTCGCCCGTCCAAGCCGAGCAAAGCTCGTCCTCTTTCGCAGACAGTGGCGCGATTCCAGCGAATCTATCCTCAGCCCTCGGCCAGCCTCTGTCCCAGCTCCTGAAGCGCCCCGAGATCACCATCGAGCAACTCGCTTCGATTTTGCGCGATCTGGCGCCCGCGTTCTTCGACCGCACGTCTGATCACCAACCACTGCCCATCGGCCACTTGTCATCCGAAGTCCGCAACGAGCTCAAGTCGATTGAGACTGAAATCAAATACGCCGGATATCTCGACCAGCAGCAGCGCGCCATCGATCGCCTGAAGAAAGCCGAGCAGCGCCGTATCCCCGATTGGTTCGACTACAGTTCTGTGAGTGGTTTGTCGCGCGAAATGCAGGAGAAACTCGGACGCGTCGTCCCCCAGACCTTGGGCCAGGCCTCGCGCATCCCGGGAGTCACTCCCGCCGCCGTCTCCCTCATCAACGTCTACATCGAAATCCAGGGAAAACGCCGCGAGCAGGCCGCCGCGCTATAACCGCCCGGCGAATTTTCTGCCTCAAGAACGGATCGCCGGGGATCCCGAAAGCCCGATCCATACCACCCAGCTCGCCGTCACCCATAGCAAAACGCCGAACGAGAGAGCCACCATCCTCTGGCGAAGTTCTGGCCGCTCGATAAAAAATCCGCCGAGCCCGATCGCTGTTCCCGCCAGCGCGGTTCCGTAGTAGAACGGTGCTTTGAACAACGCCGCCAGCGGAAAGAAATGCACGGCCACAATCAGCGCCACTCCGCACAAAATGTAATCCGGATGCTTGAGCAGGCTCAGCACGATCACCGCGACAAAAATCGCCGCTAGCTCCGCGCCAAAAATGAGATAAAAATGCCGCGCGATTTCTCGATTGATTTCGATCTGCGGCGCGCTTAACGCGGACTGCGGCGCGCCCATCGCTCGACGAGCGAGGCCCAGCAGAGAAGCACCCAGCACGCTTCCTGCAAAAAGCAGCGCCAGCTTCACCCAGATCGGCAGAGGATTCCCGCGAAATAACCCGATCAGCAACCAGACGATGCCGAAGCCGAACATGAATGCGCCGCCCGTGGTTAGCCCGATCAGCGCGTTTCGATCCATCATCCGCAGCTCATCTCGCTTGCTCGCGTCATCTTCTTCGCTCGCGTCACCATCGACTCGCCGACCAGGCCCTTCTACCGTGCCATAACCTTCTGCACTGCCGATCGCAGCTCGTCATACGGCATCGCGCCCGGATGATACATCGCCACTTCCCCCGCCCGGTTCACCAGGACCAGCGTCGGAGTCGTGCTCGCACCATACGCGTCGAAGTTCTGCTTGCTGATCGGTACCGGCATATCTGCGAGACTCGCGTAATATTTTGCGCGCACCGATTCGATATATGCGCGCTCTGCCGCAGGCGTCGCGTCCGCCCCCTGCGCCGCATACCCATACAATTTCGTTGGTCCGATCACCACCAGACCCTCCGGACCAAACTCCTGCCGCAGTCGCGCGATCACCGGAGCTTCCGCTTTGCAGTCAATGCACCAGTGCGCCCAGAAGAACAAAAGCACCGGAGATCCCTTCAGTGACGCTACCGTCGCTGGCTTCGATCCGAGGTACTGCGCCACTTGCAGCGGCGGCGCCGGATGCCCCACCATCGCCATCAGATTGATGTTCTTCTGCAACCGCGCCCGAATCGAAGTGCTTCCATACTTCACCAGCGCGGATTTCAGCAGCGCGACTGCCTTCGTCTGTTCACCCTTCGCCGCCAGCGCCTGTGCCTGAACTTCATACGCCGCACCCACAGCCGTGGCCAGGTGCGGGTTTGCATCCAGCTGACCGTGGCTCTTCGCCAGTTCCTGCTCTGCGAGCGACCTCGTCTCGGTGGCATAAGATGTCGCCCGCTCCCATTGCTGCGTCGCAGCCGCGCCGCGCGCCATCCACGAAAGCGCTTCGAGATATTCGGGCGTCACCCCGTGCTGTGTTTTGTATGTCTGGAGCTCCGCGTCCGCCGCGGAGAAAGAATTTTGCGCCAGTCGACTACGGACATCCCCAACCAGATCCCCCTGCGCCGCCGTGAAAGCGCAAAGCAGAACTGCAATTCCCACCCCACCCCACATCCTCGTCCAAATCCGCATTCCTTGATGATGAAGTACACGATCAGAAGTTGCAAATTGGTCGCCGCATCGAGCCTCGCGCTTCCATCCGATCCCTATGCCGCCATGGCATATCGGCTGTCGGCGTTCGACAGAATCGTCATCATCTCGTGGAGTGTCGCGATATCGAAATTCAGCGTCTGCCGCGTGCGCTCCATGGCATCCATCACGGGACGCGAAGGGGTGAACAATTTCAGCTCAATCTGGTGCTCGTTCGACCAGCGCTGCAGAAAGGCCAGCATCCCCAGCCCGCCGCCGCCGATCGCATTCACTTCGTAGAGGTCGAGAGCAATAATTCGCGCGCGCGAATGCGACAGCACTGCGTTGCGCAGTTTGAAAACCGACTCGCTGTTCACGATCCGGCCCTTGCACTCGATGACCGTCAGGTCGCCAAGTTTTTCCGTATGTATCGTCAGCATTTGTCCGTCCTCCTTGCCCTGCCTACGGAAATCGCAAGCCACCTGCCAAAACGCTCTTCCTTATTTTTCAATTTGATAGCGCCGGATCCGTCACCGCGCGCTTGGGAATTTGTTCTGCAACACCGGGAGTCTCTTCCTAGGGATTCGCCTGTAGACTAGCCCGTCACCCTCCCTACCGTTACCTCTGTAAGTACAAAATCTTGTGGCCATTTGCCCCTGGATATGTACAATTTAGGTGCGTTTGATCTTTGCGGCCGTTCAGCAGTACCCCGCTTAAAGCGTGACCTGCCTGCACCATCCTGCGAGTTCCAGCGCACACTTCAACAAAAGGAACACAGCACCATCATGGAAACAGGAACAGTAAAGTGGTTTAACGATGCCAAGGGCTATGGTTTCATCAGCCGCCAGAATGGCGAGGACGTTTTCGTTCACTTCTCCGCTATCCAGGCAAACGGGTTTCGCAGCCTGCAGGAAGGTCAACAAGTTCAGTTCGACGTCGTGAAAGGCCCCAAGGGCTGGCAGGCAGAAAACGTAAAAGGCGTCTAAGCCACTACCAAAATTCGGGATAAAAAGGCGGCCTGCAAAGGCCGCTTTTTTTGTCGCTTACGCTTGGGGGGCGCCGTCCTCGGCCTCGCCGATCGTGCCGTAGAACGTGAAGAAGTTATCCACCCGCGTCACTTCCAGCGCCTGGTGGATCCGCTGGTTCACCGCCACCAGCGCCAGCATCCGTCCATCCTTCTGCCGCGACACATAAGCGCCGACCAGCGCCCCAATGCCCGCCGAATCTGCCAGCGGAACGCTCGAAAACTCAAGAATCAGAAGGCGCGACTTGTCCGCGCGCACCCGGGCCTGAAATCCAAACACGTTCGACAACGTCAGCGGGCCCGTAAGACGCAAAATGCACGTCCCTTCCCGCTTCCCGGCAATCTCTTCAATCTGTAATGGCTGTTCTGGCATGCCAAAAATGTTAACCGTGAATGACAATCGACATATTAAAAAGCTGTGAATTCCAAGTTGAATTGCCGACAGCGGACGAACTCACGCCGAAATCCTCGCGAGGGCTTTAGCCCCTTGGGATTCTGTTGCCTACTCCCCGCCGACCGTCAGCCCATCAATCCGAATCGTCGGTGACGCCACGCTCCCGCGGAACTCCAGATCGCTGCCAATCTCGGAACTATTCTGGAACATCTCCTTCAGATTTCCCGCGACCGTTATCTCTTCCACCGGATACGCCAGCTCTCCATTCACAATCCACATCCCCGACGCCCCGCGCGAATAATCCCCCGTCACCAGGTTGGCCCCGTGCCCGAGGAACTCCGTGACATAGAGCCCGTTCTTGATTTCTCCAATGATCTGCTTCGGCGTCTTCTGCCCCGGACTCAGAAAATAATTTCCCGGCCCGATCCCCGGAGTCCCCGCCAGTCCGCGCGACGCATTGCCCGTCGTCTCAAGGCCAAGCTTCTTCGCCGTATACGTATTCAGCAGGTACGACTTCAGCACGCCGTTCTCAATCACCACCGTGCGCCGCGTCGGAATCCCTTCACCGTCAAACGGAGACGTCCCAAACCCGCCCGCGACCGTCCCGTCATCGACTACCGTGACATTTCCGCCCGCGATCTTCTCCCCCAGCTTGCCCGCCAGGAACGATGCGCCTCGATAAACCGAATCTCCGTTCACGCCCTCGAAGATGTGCTCCAGCATCGACGTCGCCACCATCGGATCGAGCACCACCGGAACCTGCGCTGTCTTCACCTTGCGCGCTCCCAGCCGCCGCAGCGTTCGCCGCGCCGCTTCTTCGCCAACCGATTCCGCCGAATCCAGTTTCGCCAGGCTTCGCGCTACCGAATACCAGTAGTCCCGCTGCATCGCGCCCGCTTCGTCCTGCGCGATCGGAACCACCGCCACCGAACAATACGACCGCCGGTATTCGCCGACAAATCCATGCGAGTTCGCCAGCACTTTTCTCCCCGTCGCCGCGTCGAACGATCCACCGTCGGAATTCTTGATCCGCGCGTCCACGTCGAGCGCCGCCTTTTCCGCGCGGCGCGCATACGCAATCCGCTCGCTCCCTGGCAGCGAATAAACATCTTCATGAAAAAGATCGAGATCGCCCGTGAGCGTCCCCAGCTTGTCCGCTTCCGGAATCCCCGCGAACGAATCTTCCGACGTGATCTTCGCCAGCTCCAGCGCCGACTTCAACATCCGCTCGATGCCCGCCGCCGAAAAATCGCTCGAATACGTGCTCGCCGCGCGCTGTCCAAAAAAGACGCGGATCCCGATCGCCCGCGATCCCGACTCCTTCAGCGTCTCCACTTGTCCCAGCCGCACCGTCGTCGAAAATTCGTCGCCCTCGCGGACCACGCACTCCGCCGCCGAAGCGCCGCCCTTCATCGCGCGACCGACCACCTCGACCGCCAGCTCCTTGAGATCCGTCGCTATTTTCGTTTCGTTGGTTTCTAGTGTTGTTGTCATTTCAAGAATTGTGGCCGAGACCTACTGCATGAATCCGCCGGTCTCTCGCTTCGCCGTACCGCCCACCGTCATCCGGTCAATTTTGATCGTCGGAATACCCACGCCCACCGGCACCGCCTGCCCATCCTTGCCGCAGGTGCCGACGCCCTCATCCAGCTGCAGGTCGTTTCCCACCATCGACACGCGTGTCAGTACGTCCGGACCATTTCCGATCAGCGTCGCTCCCTTAATCGGAGCCGTAATCTCTCCGTTTTCGATCAGATACGCCTCCGACGCCGAGAACACGAACTTTCCGTTCGTGATGTCGACCTGCCCGCCGCCAAAGTTCACCGCGTACACGCCGTTTTTCACCGAACGAATAATATCTCCCGGGTCATCCTGTCCCGCCAGCATGTAGGTGTTCGTCATGCGCGGCATCGGAATATGTTCGTAGCTCTCGCGCCGCCCATTGCCCGTATCCGCCAGTCCCATCAGACGCGACGAAAGCTTGTCGCTCAAATATCCCTTCAGAATGCCGTTTTCGATCAGGACCGTTTCCTGCGTCGGCTGCCCTTCGTCGTCCACATTCAGTGACCCGCGCCGCCACGGCATCGTTCCGTTGTCCACCACCGTGCACTTCTCGCTGGCTACGCGTTTCCCGATCAGCCCCGCGAATGCCGAAGTCTTCTTCCGGTTGAAGTCCGCTTCCAGCCCATGTCCCACCGCCTCATGCAGCAGAACCCCCGGCCATCCCGGCCCGAGCACCACTTCCATATCTCCCGCCGGAGCCTCGCGTGCGTCCAGTTGCAGAATCGCCTGCCGTGCCGCTTCTTTGGCAAAAAACTCTGGCGTTTTGTCGCCGAAAAAGAAATCCAGCGCCACCCGTCCGCCGCCGCCAGAACCTCCACGAGCGGAACTATTTTCGGTTTTAGCGATGCAGGACACATTCATGCGGGCCAGCGGTTGAGAATCTTCGGCGAACGTCCCATCGGAAGCCACCACCAGAATGTTCCGCAATTCATCAGAGTAACTGGCGCGCACCTCCTGAATCCGCGGATCGTAGGCTCGCGCGGCTTTATCGGCGCGCATTACCAGTTCAACCTTCGCAGTGATCTCCGCGTCCACGGAAGGCAGAGTTACCGGATACAAGCTGCGAGCTGCCGTCTTCTGGAAGCCTGCGACCGGGGTCTTCGCCGGAGCGCTGGCAATCAACGCTGCAGTTCGGGCCGCATGCAAAATACGG
>Ga0181531_10003098_pt1 | contig 10268 bp, 8 predicted proteins | sample PEATcosm2014_Bin_38_FD_119743 | JGI IMG/M metagenome (GOLD analysis project Ga0181531, IMG submission 119743) | Peatland microbial communities from MTU Mesocosm Facility, Houghton, MI, USA - PEATcosm2014_Bin11_10_metaG | ecosystem: Environmental > Terrestrial > Soil > Wetlands > Peat | place... | reverse complement strand
CCGACATCACCAGCAATCTCAACGCGCAGGTGGAGGCCAACTCGAACATTCTGGGCAGCGTCTCCAAGATTGTCGTGGACACCGATGATTTTGTGCAAGGGCTGAAGCGGCACTGGCTTTTGCGTTCGGCGTTCAAGACGAAGGCCACCAACGCGCCGCCGGTGGCGCCGGGTTCGCCGAGACGTTAGTCCGTTTGTCTCAAAAAACGGCGCAGCCGTTTGAGCATCGCCTGGGCGAAGCGCTCGTAAGGCGCGAGCGGGCGCCCGTAAATCATGATTTCCTCGATCGTCGCCAGCGACATGCAGAAATCCAAATCGTGAAAAGCGCGCCCGCGCTTGACGCGCCGCAGCCAGCGGGTCAGCTCGGTGATTTCCTCGATTTCATCGCCCAGGCCGGGGCAAAATGAAATTTTCCAGTCGTCGCGGCGGAGAAATCCCTCGGTGTTGCCACGGTCTTCAAACCACGGGTCGCAGAGCAGGACGCAGGCGGATTTTCCGGAAGCGCCTCCGAGCCGGTAAAAAACCATGCGCGCGGCGGTCGCGGAGAAATGGTCGAACGTGATGTCCAGCGCGTCGTCCGGCGGCGGCGTGAACCGGGTTTGGAAGCCCAGGCGCAGGCCGCCGTTCGCCGCGCGGGATTTTTCGAAGCAGAGATTTTCCTCGAACAGCCAGAGAAAGCGGGTCGGAAAGCCGCGCCGGTCAAGGATTGTTTCCCACGCGTCGAGCGCTTCGGCCAGGGTCGGGCGATTGAAATTCGCGGGTTTTTCCATCGGGCGGGGCTAACTGTGGCTGTTCTTGAACCAGTCCGCAAACAGTTTGATGCCCTGCTCGAATTTCACCTGCGGATCGTAGCCCAGCTCCGCGCGCGCCTTGGAAATGTCCGCGAACGTGATCGGCACGTCGCCGGGCTGGAGCGGCTGCCGGTCAATCACCGCTTTTTTGCCGAGCGCGTCTTCGAGCAATTCAATCATCCGGGCCAGCGACACCGTCTGCGACTCGCCGAGGTTGAAAATCTCAAATCCGAATTCCTTCCGCGTGCAGGCGATGATGCCGTCCACCGTGTCCGTGACGAACGTGTAATCCCGCGCCGCGCTGCCGTCGCCGAAAACCGGGATCGGTTTTCCGGCGGAAATCAATTTCGCAAATTTGTAAATCGCCAAATCCGGCCGCTGGCGCGGGCCATAGACGGTGAAAAACCGCAGCATCGCCACGTCCATTTTGTAGATGTGATGATAAACGTGGCCAAGCGCCTCGCACGCCAGCTTGCTCGCGGCGTAAGGCGAGATGGCGGAAAAAATCGGGTCGTTTTCCGAAAATGGAACTTTGGCATTGGCTCCATAAACAGATGAGGACGACGCGATGATGATTTTTTTGACGCCGGACATGCGCGCCGCCTCCAGGACGTTGACCGTGCCTTCGACGTTCACGCGCTGGTAGAGCGCCGGTTTTTCGAGGCTCGGGCGCACACCCGCGCGCGCGGCGAGATGGATGACCTGATCGAATTTGACGAAAGAGAAAATTTCGTGGAGCGCGGCGGAATTGGTGATGTCGCCGCGCGCAAACATGCACGTTTTCCCAGCCTGGACTTCCTTCAGATTGCGCTGCTTGAATTGCGGGTCGTAAAAATCATTCAGGTCGTCAAAAATCCAGACCTTGTGTCCGTCGTGGAGGAGACGTTCGCAAACGTGCGAGCCGATGAAACCCGCGCCGCCGGTGACGAGAAAATTCATGGCTGAAAGCTAACCATCAACGGGCGGGGTGTCGAGTGCGCAGGGATTTTTCAGCTCGTCCTCGTTCGCGGCAGCCGGATTTCAGGGCCGGAATTTCACCCGCGCTGTTTGCAACGTCACGGCGGCGGCGGATTTTCCGTTGCGCCGCCGCCGGCCCTGGCGATTTCTTCCTTGAATTTATCCTGGCAGCTCGGGCAGATGCTGTGCGAGAATTTCACTTCGGAGTGGGCGCGGACATATTCCTCGACGTTCTGCCAGTAGCCCGTGTCGGAGCGGATGCTTTTGCACCAGGCGCAAATCGGAATGAGGCCGGACAGCGTTTTGACGTGCGCGAGCGCCTCGCGCAGTTCGAAGACAAGTTTTTCGCGGTCGGCTTCGTAGCCCTTGCGCTCGCTGATGTCCTTGAAAAAAGCGAGGTAGCCGGTCAGGTTTCCCTGCGCGTCGGCCAGCGCGGTGACGACGAGCGAGCTGGGAAAGCGCGTGCCGTCCTTGCGGATGAACGTCCATTCGCCCTGATCAATCTGATCCAATTCAATTTTCGCGATGATGGTTTCAAACGTCGGACGAAGCGGATGGCCAAACCGGTCGGACAATTTGGCGGCGCGCTCGGCCACCTCCTGCGGGTCGCGCCAGAGCATCAACGTGTTTTTGCCGATGATTTCCTTTGCGGTATAACCCAGCAGGCGTTCGGCGGCGGAATTGAACATCTGGACAACGCCGTTTTTGTCCGTGGTGACGATGGCGTAATTGGCGGAATTGAAAATGGCGTTTTGCAGCGTCAGCATTTCGCCCAGTTTGGACTCGGCGCGGCGGCGGCTTTTCAGCTCACGGCTGGCCATGAGACTGGCGAACACGAGCAAAACAACGGCGAGCGCGCTGCCAAAGATGAGCTGGCGTTCGGCGCGGTGATAATCCGCCTGTCCGGCGGCGCTCCACACGTCCAGCAATAATATCACCAAACCGGCAAAGGGCAGCCAGCGGAGAAAATGCACACTTTCTCGCCGCGCTGTTGGTTCCGGCACCTGACTCATGTGAAATTTGAATCGGCGGACATTGTGGCATAAATGACACGAATGAAAAGCCCAACTTTGCGCGGCGGCTTCGGAATCAAATTGCGCCACGACCTTTTTTTCGTATATTGCCCGGATGAATTTAGACGCACTTTATTCCGAACTCACGCTCAAGACCAAAACCAAGCTCGCGCTGATTGTCCTCGACGGCCTCGGCGACATCGCGACGAAGGAACAAAATTATCTCACGCCGCTGGAAGCCGCCTCGACGCCGAACCTGGACAAAATCGCCAAGGATTCCGCGCAGGGCCGGATGATTCCCGCCGCGCCCGGCATCACGCCCGGCAGCGGGCCGGGGCATCTCGGCTTGTTCGGCTACGACCCGCTGGAATTCCAGGTCGGCCGCGGCGTCATCGAGGCGCTCGGCCTCGGTTTGGAACTCAAGCCCGGCGACGTCTGCGCGCGCGCCAATTTTGCCACGCTCGACCCCAAGGGCATTGTCACCGACCGCCGCGCCGGCCGCATCCCGACGGAAACGTGCGAGAAACTGTGCGCGCTGCTCGCCGCGAAGGTGAAAAAAATCGGCGACACGGAAATCATCATCAAGGCCGGCAAGGAGCACCGGTTCGTCGTCATTTTCCGCGGCAAAGGGCTGGAAGGCCCGCTCACGGACGCCGACCCGAACCGCGAAGGTTTCCCGATTCCCTCCGTCCATCCGCGCGATGAAAATAATGTTGGCCAGAAAAAAATGGCTGCGCTGATCGCCGATTTTTACAAGGCCGCGCTGCCGGTCATCGCCAAGCAAAAACCGGCGAACGGTTTTCTCATGCGCGGCATCGCGCACCAGCCGCACATCCCGCTGTTTGAAGAACGCTACAAGCTCAAGCCGGCGTGCCTGGCGGTTTATCCAATGTATAAAGGCCTGGCGCAGCTTGTCGGCATGAAAAAAATCGAAGGCCCGGCGACCATCGCGGAGCAGTTTGAGCGTTACCTCGTTGAATACGACAACTTCGATTTCTTTTTCATCCACTACAAATACACGGACAAATACGGCGAGGACGGCAATTTCGCCGCGAAGAAAAAGGCCATTGAGGATTTCGACGCCGCGCTGCCGATATTACTGCGGAAGAAACCGGACGTGTTCGTCGTCACCGGCGACCACTCGACGCCGTGCGCGCTCAAGGGCCATTCGTGGCATCCGCAGCCGGTGCTCATCCACTCGGCGTGCAGCGGCTCGGACAAGCTGGAACGCTTCACCGAGACCGGCGCCAACAGCGGCTCGCTCGGCGTCTTCAAGGCGAAATACCTCATTCGCCTGATGCAGGCCAACGCGCGGATGTTCGACAAGTTCGGCGCTTAAATTTTTCTCGCCGTCGTTGTTCCCGTCCTCGAATTTTCGGGGACGACGACGATTTCAGTTGCCAGCGACGGCGTTTCAACGGCAACTTTGCGCGCAATGAATCTGCCCAACAAGCTGACCGCGTCGCGTTTCGTGCTGACGGCGCTTTTCCTTTGGGCGCTGTTCTCGCGGATGCGGTTCAACGACACGCTGGCGCTGGTTCTTTTCTCCCTGGCCGGGTTCACGGACTTCCTGGATGGCCGCATCGCCCGCAACCGCGGCCTCATCACCAATTTCGGCATTTTGATGGATCCGCTGGCGGACAAAATCTTGATTTGCTCGGCGTTCATCGCCTTCGTCGAAAGCACGCACTTGAATCCAAACGCGCCGGTCAAGGTCGCCGCTTGGATGGTCATCGTCATCGTGGCGCGCGAACTCACCATCACCGGACTGCGGCTGCTCGCGGCGTCCAAAAATGTCGTGCTCGCGGCGGAGAATTTCGGGAAGCACAAAACCATTTCGCAAATTGTGGCCATCAACGCGTTATTGGTGCTGGACGCCTGCAATGAATGGCCGGCGGCGCTGCAAAAATTCTTCCTGTCCTGGGTCCCGCCGTTCGCGGAAATCATGCTGTGGGTGGCGGTCGCCTTGACGGCGGCGTCCGGCGCGATTTACCTCTGGCGCAACCGCGCGATTTACATGAGCGACGTGTAGCACAAAGGCAGAAGGAAGAATGTAGAATGCAGAAAAGGCTTTCGGTCAAACGAACCTTGCTTCTTCATTCTCCATTCTGCCTTCTGCATTTACTTCTTCGGCAGCGGCAGCGTGTCGCCGGAGCTGGCCGGTTGATAAACCGCCGGCGGCAGGTTGGGCGCCGATTCATTCCGGTTGTGATGCCGCCACGCCCAGCCGGCAAGCAGGACCACCAGAACGACTGCCAGAACGCCGCCACCGGCCAGGGCGATTTTCACATTCACCTTCGACAGCAGGAACATCAGGTAGTCGAGCGGTGATTTGGAGGCTTCGACCAGCGGCGGCGGCTCGCTGAATTTTGCCGTCCCCTTCAACTCGGCGTCCAGCGCGGCCATGATTTGCGGCGCGTCCAGCCTGAGCATCGTCGCGTAATTCTTCACCGAACCGCGGATGTAAATGGGCGCGGAGAACACATTGAAGTTTCCGTCTTCGAGCGCGCGGATGTAGTCGGTGCGGATTTTGGTCGCGTCGGCGACCTGCTGCACCGTGAGTTTTCCGGCTTCGCGCGCGGCGCGGAGTTGTTCGGCGACCGTTGGCATTCGCCTTATTTAGCGCAATTGACGTGCCAATGGCAATCTTGGAAATTGACTGAACTAAACCGCTTCCTGGCCGCCGCCATCCGCGCCACCGCCGTCGAGATCAATCAAAATGTCGCGCGGCTCCGCGCCTTTGCCGGGGCCGACAATGCCGCGGCCTTCCAGTTCGTCCATGATGCGCGCGGCGCGGGTGTAGCCGAGGCGCAGCCGGCGCTGAAGCAGCGAGACGCTGGCCTTTTGTTCGCTGCGGATGACCTCGATGCACTGCTCGATGAGCGCTTCGTCCTCGTCAATGCCGCTTTCGAGGTCGGTGTTCGGCGTGGCTTTGGAAAGCTGCTGGTGGATTTCCAGCTCATAGCTGGGTTTGCCCTGTTTGGCGATGAAGTCCACGATGTCCTGCAATTCCTTGTCGGTGATGAGCGCACCCTGGGCGCGTTTGAGGTTTCCGGAACCGGGCGGCAGATAAAGCATGTCGCCCTTGCCGAGCAGTTTGTCCGCGCCCATCGCGTCAAGAATCGTGCGCGAGTCCACGCGGCTCGCCACCTGGAAGGCGATGCGCGCCGGGATGTTGGCCTTGATGACACCGGTGATGACGTCCACGGAAGGCCGCTGCGTGGCGACGATGCAATGGATGCCGGCCGCGCGCGCCATTTGCGTGATGCGCGCGATGGCCATCTCCACGTCGGCCGGCGCAACGAGCATCAGGTCGGCCAGCTCGTCAATGATGACGACGATGTAGGAAAGCTTTTCGGGAATGACCATGTCCTCTTCGCGCGGCACGACGATTTCCTCGTCCACCTCGACGGCAAAACCCTCCGCGCCCGGCTCGAGCTTTTCCTTTTTGGCCTTGAGCGGCAGTTCCAATTCCTGCTGCGGCAGCGGCCTGTTCTTCGGACGTTCGTTGAAGGACTTGACGTTGCGGACGCCGACGCGCGCAAAAATTTTGTAACGCTTGTCCATCTCGTTCACCACCCACCGCAGGGCGAGCAGAACCTTCTTCGGATCGGTGACGACCGGCACGACGAGGTGCGGCAGCGCGTTGTATAGCTGCAATTCCACGACTTTCGGATCAATCATCACGAAGCGCAAATCCTCCGGCTTAAACTTGTAGAGCAGCGAGGCGATGATGGCGTTGATGCAAACGGACTTGCCGGAGCCGGTGCTGCCGGCGATGAGCAGGTGCGGCATTTCCGCGAGGTCGGCGACGATGGGATGGCCATAAACGTCCTTGCCGAGCGCGATGGGAATTTTCGCCTTGGTGTTGCGCCATTCATCCGACTCGAACAAATCGCGCATGATGACTTTTGTCTTGATGGCGTTCGGCACTTCCACGCCGACGGAGCTTTTGCCGGGCACGGGCGCGAGAATGTGGATGCGCTCGGCCTTGAGCACGGCGGCGAGGTTGTTGTTGAGCGCGGTGATTTTTTCCAGCTTCACGCCGGGCGCGGGATGCAGTTCGTAGCGCGTGATGGTCGGGCCTTTGGTGATGTCGCCGAGCGACACTTCGATGTCGAATTGGGCGAGTGTCTGCTGCATGAGCCGCGCGTTGGCCATGAGCTCCTCCTTGGACTCGGTCGGCTTGACGGTCAGGTCCGCGTGCTGGAGAAAATCCATCGGCGGCAACTGGTAATTGCCGATGACGGGCGTCGAGGCCACGGTGAGCGGCTTCGGCCTTTTCGGCGGCCTGGGTTTGCGCGCGGAACCGTCGGCGATGAGCACAACCGGCTCGGCCTTCGGCTCGTCGGGTTTCTCCGGGCTGTTTTCAGTCCCGGTTTTTTCCGGTTCGGCCACGGGCGGTTCGGCCTTGGCTTCAACCGGCTTTTCCGGTTCCGGCTTTTTGCCGAGAATGTCCTCGGTGGTGGCGGCGGGAATTTCGCGCGGAGCGGTTTTTTCGCCGTCCTCCGCGGCGATTGGCGCCGGCTCCTTGGGCGGTTCGGGCTGGGTGGTTTTGCGGATGCGCGCCTTGCCTTGCGGGACGCTCAAATCGCGGACGGTGGGTTCGGGCACGGGCTGCATGTCCGCGCCGAGGCCGGAGCGCGTGACCTGCTCCTGCAATTGCTTCGCCTGTCTCTCGAGTTCGCGGGCGCGCCGGTCCAGCGCGGTGTCATCCCCGGACGGTTCCGGTTCGCCGGCGGGAACTTTTTCATTTTGCAGCAGCGCGCGAATCCAGCCGCCCAGCCGGAAATTGGTCAGGAAGAGCAGGCTGATGAAACAAAGCGCCAGATACACAATGGTCGCACCCACCGCGCCAAACATCCAAAACCCCCAGTCACAGCCGAAGAATTTGAAATCAAACAGCGTCAGGCCGAGCCAGCCGCCGGCGCCGGGCGCGTCAATATTTTCGCGCAACGTCTTGAGCGGTCCGTCCATCATGTCCAGCAATCCGGCCAGCGAAAAAATCAAAACCGCCGACCACAGGCCGAGCCAGAGCCGGCGTTCGCGCAGGTAGGAAAAAAAACTGGTGATGCAACCAATTCCGAACGCGGCCAGCAAAAACGGGAGAATGTAGGCGGCGAGACCGAAAACGAAAAAAAAGGCGTAGGCCGCGTCCGCGCCCAGCGGCCCGGCCCAATTGTGCGTCTGATGGTGGGGCGGGTTGCTGGTGCTGACGAACGAAAGGTCGTAGCGGTCAAACGAAAGCTGCGCAACCAGCAGCAGCACCGCCACCGCCAGCAGCGCGAAGCCGATGACGTCGTTCAAACCGTGGTGCGAGTCGGACGCCTTTCGTGACATGGCGGCAAGTTAGCGAAACCGCACGGCAGATTCAAAGTTGAAATTGAACCGCGCGCAAAGCTGATAGAAAAGGCCGAGCGATAAATGTTGACACCTTTGCGCAATCGTGGAGTCATTTTGGGATGAACACGTTCCGCCAGCCGCTTTTGCTTTGCGCCTTTCTAACATTGACGGCGCTGCCCGCCGCCGCCCTGGACCGCACCAACGAGGTCTTCAAAATTTTCCAGTTCCCGCCGGACAAGATTCCGACGATTGACGGCGACACGAACGATTGGAACATCGTCCCGGAAAGCTACGTCATCGGCAGCGACCAGCTGGTGGACGACATGGCCAGGCACCAATGGACCGATGCCTCCACGCCGAAAATTCGCGTGCGCGTCGGCTGGGTGAAAGGATTGAACCGCCTGTATTTTCTTTACGAGGCCGATGATGATTATTGGGATTTTTCGCAGCCGGGCCTGCACAACGACACGTTTGAAATCGTGGTGGACGGCGATTTGTCCGGCGGGCCGCTCGTTCAGCAGTTTTTGCCGGCGAACGACGTGATCGGCAAATGGGAAACGTATCTCACGCTCCAAGGCACGCACGCGCAGAACTACCACATCTTCACCCCCTCGGAAGGCAAGGACTGGTGCATGGCCTGGGGACCGGCGCAATGGGTGAAGGAGCTGCCCTACGCGAACGCGGCGCAGAAATATAATTTCCGACCCGGCCAGCCCGGACATTACGTTCTGGAATTTTGGATCACGCCCTTCGATTACGCCGGCGCGGAAGGCCCGCAGCGCGCGGTCGAATCCGTGCTCAAGGAAAACAAAATCATCGGCCTGTCGTTCGCGTTGATTGATTATGACGACGTGAATTCCGGCAGCACCAACAACGGCTTCTGGAACCTCTCGCGCCACCACACGATGTATGGCCAGGCTGATTACCTGTGCGAGTTCAAGCTGATGCCGCTGGAGCCGCAATTCCAGAAACCCATCGCGGCGCAATGGTCGTTCCAGGTCGTGGACATGGACCGCCGGCTCGTCGCGTTCAAGGATTTGTCTGTTGGCAAAATCACCTCCTGGAAATGGGATTTCGGCGACGGCGAAACCTCGACGGAGCAGAATCCCATTCACAGCTACAAGGAGCCCAATCACTACGTCGTGGTGCTGAACGTCGAAGGACCGGCGGGCAAATCGCGCATGGCCAAGGTTTGGGATGTGGTGGTGAAATAACTTTCCATGAACAAAAAATTGTTGCTGCTCGGCGCGCTGCTGGCGCTGGGTTTTCCCCTCGCGGCGAAAACCTTCAACGCCCTCGACTTTGGCGCGGTTGGCGACGGTGCGACGCTCGACACGGCGGCGATCCAACGCGCGATTGACGCGGCGGCCAATGACGGCGGCCAGGTTTTGATTCCGCGCGGCCACAAGTTTTTGGTCGCCACCCTGAATTTGAAAGCCGGCATTGATTTCCATCTCGACGGCGAACTGATCATCAGCACCAACCAGCCGGACTATGCCAGCGACGGCGTCATCACTGCATCGAACGCAGCGGATTTGAGAATCACCGGCAGCGGAAAAATTTCCGGCCAGTCGCTGTCATTCATGACCAGCTACGAAACAACCAACGAATGGTGGCTGTTCAAGGAATGGCGGCCGAAAATGTTCGTGCTCACCGGCTGCACCAATCTCGTCGTGCGCGACATCACGTTTGGCGACGCGCCGTTTTGGGGATTGCACATGCTCGGCTGCAAAAGCGTCCTCGTGGACAACGTGACCATCGTCAACCGGCTCGACGTGCCGAATGACGACGGCATTGACCCAGACCATTGCCAGGACGTGGAAATCAAAAACTGCCATCTGACCTGCGGCGACGACGCCATCGTCATCAAGACCACGCGGCAGACGAAGGACTTCGGACCGTGCGCCAATGTCCACGTCCACGACTGCGTCATCCGCACTCAGGACGCCGGCCTGAAGATCGGCACGGAAACCACCGGCGACATCCACGACATCCTGTTCGAGCGGTGCAAGATTCTTTCCGGCAGCCGCGGCCTGTGCATCCAATTGCGCGACGAAGGCGATATTTCCAACGTCATTTTTCGCGACATTAAATTCACCTCGCGCTATTTCAGTTATCCGTGGTGGGGACGCGGCGAGGCGATTTCGCTCACGGCCATCCCGCGT
>Ga0181531_10003096_pt1 | contig 10269 bp, 6 predicted proteins | sample PEATcosm2014_Bin_38_FD_119743 | JGI IMG/M metagenome (GOLD analysis project Ga0181531, IMG submission 119743) | Peatland microbial communities from MTU Mesocosm Facility, Houghton, MI, USA - PEATcosm2014_Bin11_10_metaG | ecosystem: Environmental > Terrestrial > Soil > Wetlands > Peat | place... | reverse complement strand
TCGCGGCGTGAGAGAAATACGATGCTCTTGCCGTCCGGCGTCCAACCGATCACTTGATTCAGAATACCCATGCGGTCGCTGAGCGGCTGCGCCGATCCCTGGTAGAACGTAAGTTGCTTCGGTTGTCCCCCGTCCGAGGGCATGACATAGACGTTAAAGTTGCCGTCATATTGCCCCGTGAAGGCCAGCCATTTTCCATCAGGCGAAAATTTCGGGAACAGCTCGCGTCCGGGATGAGAAGTGATGCGACGCGCAGTACCGCCGGCGGTCGAAGCCAGCCACAGATCGCCACCGTACATGAACGCGATCTTGTCTTTATAAACATCTGGAAAGCGCAGCAGACGTCCTTCCTGATCATCCTGAGCGGATGCGAACGACACAAGGCAGGAGACGGCGCAGACAAGCACTACCATACGCAAAGAAGTTCGTTTGAAAGTCATTGAGATCCTCTTGGGAGATTTCTTGCGGAAGCGAGTAAGCGGGCAATCCATTTTCGACAAGCGGGATTGTAACAGCTTCCGCACCAGGGATTCGACGAATCGTTCACTTACTGCGACTGAGATGCCGCGGCCCGCACAGCTTCCTGGCACTCTTTTGCAGCGGTCAACACTTTGTCAAACCCTGTATCTGTTCGAAGTTTATTCAAGAGCGGGTCGGAAAGAAGATTCTGGTACGAGCAGTAGTTCTGTTCAATCGCGCTCTCAAGCATATGGAGGGCGGCTTGTTTCTTGCCGCAGAAAGCAAAGAGAGCACCTTGGTAATACCAAGTTTCGGGATCGGGATCCGTTGGCAGATTCGTCTCCGCGTCTTGCGCGAGGCGATCAAGATCTGAAGCGGGCCGCAACTGCAGGCATGATTCCAGCAAATCACGATGATAGCGAGGAGTGATGGGCATGCGCTTCACAGCTTCGCGAGCCTCCTGAATTTTGCCCTGGCGAAGAAGGACGGAGGGCGTCGCGTAGTTGGCCCACTCCGAGCCGGCGTCAAGGCGGACAAAATCAGCAGCCCGCTCGGTATTACCCAATTCCATGAAGGCCCAGGCGCAAGAGCGAAAGGCGAAATTGCCAGGATCCAGGGTTAGCGCCATATTGCACTCATCTGCCGCTTGCTGCAGCATCCCGGCATAGCGGTATACGTACCCCATCACGAAATGGGCTTGCGCGCTCTCCGGGCGGCGCTTCACAAGCGCCTGCGCAGCCTGAAACGCTTTACCCAGCTCGCCCCGCTCCACGCGGTTTGTGATCAGCTGTCCGGCCGCCACGACCCGATTGGGATCAAGTTCAATCGCACGCTCGCAGGCCTTATTGGAACGCTGAAACATCGGCTCGCCACCGTCTGAATAGTCGGCGTCGTAATAACAGCGCACACCCAGCGCTTCCCAGGCGGGGGCATAGGTGGGATCGACTTCGACTACGTGTTCCAACACCGAGATGGCGTCTTTGTTCGGCCCGGCATCATGAGGCAATGCGAGACTATGCAGATACAGGTCGTACGCCTCCGCATTCTTCGGACGTGTTCCCGTGTCCAAAAAGCCACCAGCCGCGCCGAGCGCCGGCAAGAGACCCTGCCGTATCTGCGCTGAGATAAGTGATTGCAGGTTAATCAAGTCCTGTGCGGGCGCGATGATCGTGGTTTGCCACAACAACTTGTTGCTTTCGACCTGAATCGCTTCCAGCGTAATCCGTAGATTGTCACCTTGCTTGAGGAAGTGTCCGGTCAGAACGTTGGCGACGTGTACTTCTTTTCCGGCCTGTTGCGGATCAACATCATTGCCCACAAACTTGCGGGTCATCGCCGATGGGCGAACATCGAGGGTCCGGGTATATGTCAGCGTATTGGAAATCTCGTCGGCCAGCGCCGAACGAAGGAATTCGACGCTAATGTCACCGTTCATGTTCTGGAGCGGCAGGACGGCAACGGTGTTCTTCGGCGCGCCCGCTCCGGTAATCTGTCGCTGCTTGAACCACCAGGCCCCGAGAGCCACCACGATCGTCAGCAGCAGGGCCGATACCGCGAGTAGAAGATAGGTTGAGAATTTGCTCGTGGCCTGAAATGTCGTTGTGGCGAGGCGATAGGGCAGAGCTGGACGCCTGCTGCCGCTCTTCACAAGGCCTGATTCTGTTTCCTTCCGCAGAGACTGGAGATCACCCTTCATCGCCAAAGCATTGGGATAGCGATGCCCTCGATCCTTCTCCATGGCGCGCCCGATGATGCCCTCCAGGTCCGAAGGCAGCGACGGGTTGAGCTGAAGGGGCGACACCGGTTTCTGATTGAGGACGGCGTCAAGCGTGGTTATTACGTTGCCGGTGGCAAACGGCTTCTTGCCTGTGGCCATTTCGTAAAGCACGACTCCAAGCGAGAAGAGATCGCTTCGCGGATCGAGTTCCTCACCACGCGCCTGCTCCGGCGACATGTAAACAGCCGTCCCCGGAATTACGCCCACTGCGGTGAGCGAATCGTCCAGAGCTTCGCCAGAGGCCGCATCTCGCGCGGATTTCGCCAAGCCGAAATCGAGGATTTTTGCCTGTCCCGTTTGCGATACAAAAATGTTGGCTGGCTTTATGTCGCGATGAATAATTCCCTTCGCATGGGATGCAGAAAGTGCATCGCAGACCTGGATACCGATGTCAAGAATTTCATCCACATCCATTGACTTGCCACGAATCCGCTCCTTGAGACTGACGCCTTCGAGCTTCTCCATGACAATGAAGGGATGGCCTTCGTTGTCGTCGATGTCGTGGATGGTACAGATACCAGGATGGTTCAACTGCGAGGCAGCCCGTGCTTCGCGAATGAAACGATCCAGCGACTTGCGGTCGTGGATCAATTCCGCGGGAATGAACTTGAGCGCAACGTGGCGCGCCAGGCGCGTGTCTTCTGCTTCATAGACCACGCCCATGCCGCCACCACCGAGCTTTCCCACAATGTGGTAGTGGGAGACTGTCTGGCCGATCATTCCAAAGGCCTCAGTGCCGTCGGCGGCTATGTTAGGCCGCAGGCAGAGCATCGGTCAACCCGACGTTGTATCCGCGGCACTCCCGTAACGTGGCCAAACGCCAATTGCGGCGAAATAGCGCTATAATCGGTGAGCTTTTCTCCTCCCCACCAGTGTGTTCCGATGGACAAAGCCCCTTGGGTTTTGCTTGCAAACCAGACGATCAAACGCTCAGCGCCTGCCCCCCGTCTCAAGCTGCTGGTCGATTGGGAGCCGCGCCGTCGTGTGTTTCTTCAGAATCTGAGGGATCTGCTGTTCTCGCGACCCTTGCCGCCACTCCGCATTACCTCACGGCCAGCGCCTTTCTGGAAAGATGTCTTCGTCCCAACGGGTGCGCCATGGTCTTCATTCTTGGAGTCGGTAGTGTGGCACTTGCTAGTCCTCGTTTTATTTGTTTGGGCGCAATCCAGAGCGACGGTGGAACTGACGCGATTTTCGTCACGGGACGGGCTCCGAAGATCAATCACTTACTACCCTCCGAACTCCTTTCCGGCAGCCGAGGGCAGAGCCCCGACCCAAGAGTCGCGAACCCACCGCAAGCAGGTAACGATGCCGAAGACTCCAGCGCATCGTTCCGCGATGGCGGTGCGACCCGAGCAAAAGCCTCGTCTCGTCACGCCTCCCGACCTGAAGCAGGCCATCGCAAAGCCGCCTGACTTCCTTGGCTCGCAGAGGGTCACGCCGATGGTGCCATTTTCTGCTACCGCGAATCCACGGCATAATTCTTTCGCGGGATCGTCGGGAGCGGTGGCGCCCCCTCCACAGGTAGATCAAGCGAGAACCTCTCGCGGAATTGCACTGCCTCAAGCCTCTCCGGTAGCCCCCACGCCGGACTTGGCGACCTCGTCCGTTGGACGACCTCTGAAGGCACCGGATGCAACGGGAGTGCGAGTGATCCCTCCATCCCCGTCGATTCAGAACGCCTCAAACTCTGCCCGAGTGGGACAATTGAACTCGGTAACGGGCAACGGACCCAATGTCATCGCCCCCCCGCCATCGGTTCAGACGGCGCGCAATTCGGGAGGGGCAAGACTCGCACCGATGACCGGGTCGCAAGTCGTGCCTCCGCCTCCGAGCGTGCAGGGCTCCGGATCAACGAGATCGGGACGACTCAGTTCCATGCCCAACCAGGGAGCGAACGTGATAGCCCCGCCGCCGTCAGTTCAAGGCACAGGGCGCGTAACCGGAGTTGATCGGTTAGGTTCAGTGCGAAACGCCGGTCAGCAAGTTGTGCCTCCTCCGCCAGCAGTCCAGGGCGCCGGCAACTCAGGCCAGACCGGAAGATCGAGTTCGCTTTCTGGGGGGCCGAATGTCGTCGCGCCGCCCCCAAGTGTGCAGGGCTCTGGCAGTGCTGCGAACACCAGGCTGGGTGCCACTGTGGGAAGCGGCCCGCAAGTCGTGCCTCCCCCACCAGCGGTGCAGGGTTCAACCGGAGGCACAAGACTAAACTCCTTCGCTGGTGGTTCGCGGGTTGTGCCACCGCCTCCTTCAACAAGCGGCGCGATGAATAGTCGCGGAAGCGGACGTGTCGCTCCTTTGACTGGGGATGGATCCCAGATCGTCCCGCCGCCGCCATCAGTTCAAGGCTCGGGATCAGCGGATAACGGTAGGCTTAGCTCACTCGTCGCGGGATCTGATGTTGCCCCTCCTCCTGTCCCAGCGCGAGGTCTTGGGAATGCAGGCGGGGGCTCCGGCAAAATACTGGAGCAGGCGCCAGTACTCGATGCGCAGACGCCCTCGTCTGTCCCCGGCACAGCCAGCGACGATAGATCGACCATCGAAGAGTTGCCACTGGGCTTGCTGGGAGTGATTTGGGCTCCTCCTGGCACTTCTTATTTCTCCAATTTTGAAGTTTTTGTGGCGAAGAGACGAGTAGCCAAGAATCAGTTGCGACTTATTAAATTGGTATATGAATTTCTTCCCTATCAGCGCCGCCTTTCTGAGTACAACCTCAATAACATGCCACAGCGGGTCATTAAGCTCCGTGTAACTCCGGATCCAAGTTGCGACGAGTCACTGGCGCAGATGATGCAGACCCCGGGCGACTCCACAGGCCCAGCCAATGAATACCCCACGCTGCCTGAAGCGCTACTCTCAACCGATATCAACGCGGTCCTACCCTGTTTTCGGACGAATGCGGACGATTTTCAGAAGGCGATGTCTCAGGCTCACTAAGTCAGCGCTCAAGTCTTTCAGGCTGTTTGCCGATGCTTTGGGGGTGCCTCTGTATGTACACGCCGCAATTTGCCTACCTCCATTAGTGACACAGCCATAGAATAGGAGGTTCGCGATTGGGGCAGGTGTGCCTCGGAGGCTCGGATGAGCGGCCGTTCGTTGTTCAACGCAGCGGAGGTCGGAGGCGCAACTCTCATGAGAGCCTTGGTGGTGGACGACTCCGTTGTATATCGAAAACTGATCGGCGACCACCTCCGGAGCTGGGGTTTCGAAGTAGCCGTGGCCGAAACCGGTTCAGGCGCGTGGCAGACTCTCCAGGAGCCGGATGCTCCCAAGCTGGTCTTGCTCGACTGGGTGCTCCCCGATATCGATGGCTTGGAAGTTTGTGAGCGCATCCGGCAAACGGATTCCTCCGATTCTTATACCTACGTCATCCTCCTGACCAGCAAAGAGGGGCAACAGAACCTGCTCGATGCAATGCAAGCTGGAGCCGACGACTATCTCGTCAAACCGTTCGACGAGATGGAACTGAAGGCGCGTCTGCTGGTCGGGAAAAGAATTCTTGAGCTGCAGGAAGAGCTGATTGCAGCGCGCGACACCATGCGGCACGCCGCCACCCATGACTCTCTGACAGGATTATTGAATCGCGGAGCGATCCTCAACATGCTGGAACGAGAACTAGAACGGGCCCGGCGCGAGCGCCAACCCGTTGCGGTGATTCTCGGGGACGTTGATCATTTCAAGAGCGTCAACGATACTCTCGGCCATCTTTTTGGCGATGAGGCTCTGCGAGAAATCGGACGGCGCTTACGCTCCCAGCTTCGCATTTACGATGGCGTAGGACGATACGGGGGCGAAGAATTCTTAATGATTTTGCCGCATTGCGATTTGCCCAATGCTCTGCAGCGCGCGAATGAACTACGGGAAATCATCGCTGGTGCGCCCGTTGTTTGTTCCGGCAACAAACGCTCCACAAGCATGAGCATGGGCGTCGCCATTTCGGGCTATGAGGGCAAGAGTGAGCTGGAAACGCTATTGAATCGCGCCGATACCAGTCTCTATGCCGCCAAAGAAAATGGCCGGAACCGAGTGGAGCATCTTGGCGCCTCGGCGAAACAAACCTCATCGATAAGGTCGCGAAAACGATAACTCCTGCGAAGTTGTGCCTCGCCCAAGAATCCCTTAGTCTTGGTGCATAACTGCACTCCGAATGGGCCAGCGCGCGCATTCTCGAGTCAGAGATGTAGCCACGACTCCCTTTGCCCTCCGAGATTCCAACCCGCATCCAACACTATGCCCGCGAGGCCGGATTCGATCTGTGCGGCGTTTCCCCGGTCCGCGATTTCGACGAGTTGCACGTTTTTCCTGCCTGGATCGCCAATGGCATGCATGGCGAAATGAAGTACATGGAGGCGCGTTCCGACGCTGGAGAACTCAAGCGCGAATCCCTGACTCGCGTCGCCCCATGGGCGCGCAGTGTCATCGTTTGCGCCTTGAATTACAACACGGCTGCTCCCTATTCGACGCAGGAGCCCGATGCCGGCCGCGGGTGGATTTCGCGCTATGCTTGGGGCAGCGAAGACTATCACGACGCCGTCCTCCGCCGCTTACGCAGAATCGAAACTGACCTGCGCGGCTTGTTCACAGCGGTCCAAACCGGTGTCTCCGGTATTGACTCGCTGCGGCTTCGATCTTTTGTTGACACTGGCCCACTTGTCGAGCGTGTATATGCCAAGTACGCCGGAATCGGATGGATAGGCAAGAACACCTGCATCATCAACCAGAAAATCGGCTCTTGGCTCTTTCTCGGCGTGATCCTCACCTCCCTCGAGCTTGAAGAAGGGACAGCAGCTCCTGATCGTTGTGGGAGTTGCACACGTTGTATTACGGCTTGTCCAACCGATGCACTCGTCGCACCGGGAGTCCTTGATGCGCGGCTTTGTATCTCTTACCTGACAATCGAAAAGCGCGGCGAAATTCCAGAAGGGCTGCGTCCCGGAATCGGACGCCATGTCTTCGGATGCGACATCTGCCAGGACGTGTGTCCTTGGAACCGCAAAGCGCCTGCAACGGCAATCCCTGAGTTCCAGGCACGAAAAGAGTTCGTGAATCCAGCACTCGATTGGCTCGCCGAAATGAAGATCGAAGAGTTTCGCGAACAGTTTCGGGGGTCTGCCATGCGACGCGCCGAGCTCTCAGGTCTCCGCCGGAACGCGGTTATTGCCATGGGCAACAGTGGGGACAGAAAGTTCCTCCCGACGCTCAAACGACTCAGTGAGGATTCGGACTCGACAGTTGCCGAACATGCACGTTGGGCACTCGCTCACCTGAGTCCAGCGGGCTCGAAACCGTAATGCATGTTCTGGCCTGGGCAACCGACACCTCCGTTTACAATCGTCAGTTCGTTGGTTGGAGGATCCGCTCATGTTCCAGAAGGATCTACTGCGTGGCAAGCGCGCTCTCATCACGGGTGGTGGCACTGGCTTGGGAAAAGCGACAGCACTGCGTTTCCTCGAACTGGGCGCCGAGGTCTGCATCTGCGGGCGGCGGCTTGAAGTTCTCACCGCGACGGAACGTGAACTGCAAGAGCGCACCGACGGCAAAATTCGCTCCTACGGGTGCGATGTACGTGACGCGGTCGCGGTAGAAGCGACGATCGCCGGCATCTGGAACGATGGTCCGCTGGACGTTCTCGTGAATAACGCCGCGGGTAATTTTCTCGCTCGGACCGAAGACCTCTCGCTCGGAGCATTTCAATCCGTGATCGGCATCGTGCTCATGGGAACCCTCCATATGACGATGGCCTGCGGGCGTCGCTGGATCGCTGCTGGGCGTGGCGGCGTGGTGCTCAATGTGACCACAACCTACACAACCACCGGCTCGGCTTATGTTGTGCCATCGGCGGTGGCGAAAGCCGGAGTTCAGGCTCTGACTCGCAGTCTCGCCGTCGAGTGGGGCAACCGTGGCATCCGCATGAACGCGATCGCGCCAGGTCCCATCCCGACCGAAGGTGCATTCTCGCGGTTGATGCCGCGTCCGGAACTCGAGGCCGCTGCGAAAAAGAGAAATCCATTGGGACGTTTTGGAACGACAGAGGAGTTCGCCAACCTCGCGGCCTTCCTGGTCAGCGACGGGTCCGGCTACATCAACGGAGATGTTGTAACGATGGATGGCGGCGAATGGTTACAGGGCGCCGGTGAATTCACAGCTTTGGGACGGGAATTGACCGAGGATGAGTGGACGGTGATGAAGCCGAGGCCGAAGGTTTAAGTTGCGATCGCATTTGTTCGCGCGGTCGAAAATCAGCGCAAGCAATAAACCGGCCCCAAAAACGAAAGCGTCCGGACTCGATTAGAGTCAGCGGACGCCCGTCGAACAGCCCTCCCCCGAAGTCTGCTCACCACCTACCTTATGCCTTGATCAAGGCGGTGGGAATGGCACGAACGTGGGACCCAAATAGGACAATCTGGTGGGCCCGGCAGGAATCGAACCTGCAACCCTCGGATTAGAAATCCGATGCTCTATCCGCTTGAGCTACGGGCCCTCAACAACTTACGGGGAATCATGGATTTCGGAGCGAATTGGAGCGCTTTTAATCAATTCTCTCCTCGAAATTATAACCGGCGAATCGTTCGATCGCTGTTTGGAGAAAATCCAGTAAAGCAACTTGAAAAGCATTGCTTGTCGACCGCTAGCTTCTGATCTGAGATCGAGCCACGGAAGCGTACCGAGCTGTGGCAAATCCGGGATGGTCGGAGGAGTCGGCAATCACACTTGGCAAAGAGCCCGAAGGCTCGCCTAGACGGAAGGGACGATACCGTCGCATGCTTTCCCCAGATCGGCAATCAATCCGTCATCGGAGAGATCCATCGGCCGGGAGTTCGTCCAGTCGTAGTGGACTATTTTATGAACGCGTTCGATAACCTCATCGTCCCGCACTTCGATGGCTAACTCGCGCCGGCTGTTGAAACTGCCCGGCGCCAGGTTGATAGAACCGACGATGGCGCGGATCCCGTCCGCGAAAAGCAGCTTGGCATGCAGCTTAAGGCCGTGGACCTTGTGAACTTTGATGCCAACGTCATCCAGGATACGAAGGCCGGCGACGCCTTCGGCGAGCTTTTCTTTCTTTAACGTGTGGGGAGCTCGCGCCATGATATGGACGTTCACTCCGCGACGGCTTGCCCGAACCAGGTGTTCGATGATGAGGGGATCCTGATAGCGCTCGTTCTGAACCCATAGGGAGTGTTTCGCCTCGTCGATGAATTGGCCGATTCTCTGCCGGGCATTCCCGACGCACCAGATCATATGCGAGTGTTCCCCGGGATCGAATTCTCGTCGAGCCCAATCTGCCTCAAAGCACTCCATAATTTCGTTTACTTCATGCGCGTGGCTGGTCACGACGGCGTAGTCGCGGGTTTCGGTCAGATTCTTCGTCTCCCAGTTGAGCGACATGATCCACGCTGACTTATCATCGACGACCATGGATTTCTCGTGGGTCAACTCGAAGGCGGGCGTTGTGTCGATGACTTCGACTCCAGCATCGGTCAGTTTCTTGCGACTGTCGGTGTTCTCCGTCTCACCGTCACGCCTTGCGGGATTCAGCATGATGCGTACTTTGACGCCTCGACGTTGGGCCCTGATGACAGCGGCCAGAATGTGAGGGTCATGAAAGATGAACATCTTGATTCGCAGCGACTTTTCGGCCTGGTCGATGGCGTCGAGGATCGGGCGCGACGAGTCGTCCGGTAGAACCACCAAATATCGAGACATCGTGTTTTGCTCCTTCGCCAGCTCAGGCTGCCCTGAAACGGGCAAGGCTCCCTCAAGAGCCGGCCTTGGCTGTGTCATCTTCAAACTGGGCACGGTGCAGCCCCGCGTAGATTCCGTTTCTGGCGAGCAACTGATCGTGCGTGCCGCTTTCGGCAACAACACCGCCCGCGATCACGATGATCTGGTCGGCATCGCGGATCGTGCTGAGCCGGTGGGCGATCGTGATTACTGTACGACCTTTCATGAGCCGTTCGAGAGCATCGATGACCAGCCTTTCAGATTCGGTGTCGAGAGCGGCAGTGGGCTCGTCCAGAAGAAGTATAGGGTTC
>Ga0181531_10003094_pt1 | contig 10269 bp, 9 predicted proteins | sample PEATcosm2014_Bin_38_FD_119743 | JGI IMG/M metagenome (GOLD analysis project Ga0181531, IMG submission 119743) | Peatland microbial communities from MTU Mesocosm Facility, Houghton, MI, USA - PEATcosm2014_Bin11_10_metaG | ecosystem: Environmental > Terrestrial > Soil > Wetlands > Peat | place... | reverse complement strand
CCTGCCCGAGATCCGGATCCTGGACGTGCGCGGCGGCGTGCGATTCTCGGGCTTCGACGTATCGCTGTTCGCGACCAACGCGCTCAATTACCACACGCCGATCTTCGTCTCTCGCGACTTCAATGCGCCTGCGTATGGCTTGCAGAATTACGACACCAACTACTTCGGCCGCGGTTACCCGCCGCGCACCGTGGGGGTGACGGGCACTTACAGATTCTAATGATGAGCGATCCCGCTACCCCCGTTGCCGTCAGGCGCGCGGGGTGGCGAGACGCGCCTCGTCAGTTGCCGCTCTTCGACCAGACCTCGAGTGTATCCGCCGATCCCTGCGCACGCACCCCGTTGTCGTTGAGGATCTCCTCGGTGGCGGCCACCATCGCCTGCCGCTCGAACACCAGCGCCTCGCCCCCGCGCTGGTCGAATTCGATGGTCACGTACGGATCCTTGAGGTCGCGCAGCACCGCGACGAGGTGCTTGAGACTGCGGATGTGAACACCATTGACCGCATCGATGACCGCGCCGGCCGGATTGTCGTATCCGGCCGCGAGCTTGTGCGGAAAGAACGGCGAGGACACGAACACGATTTCCTCGCGCTCAGGCGTCGGCGGATCGAACCATTGCAGGAATGCCTTACTGCGCGCGAAGCCGTTGGTGCCGCCTTTGAGGCTGCCGAGCATCTGGAAACTGGCCGTCGAGAAGGACAGCGGCCCCAAGATGAAGTACGAGGGATACTGGCCCTGCAGATCGCGCACCAGCATCGGCCGCTCGGTCAGCACCGGCACTTGCACGTTGAGCGTCTTGCCCGCGCGCACCACGGTGAGCGGCACCGTGCCGTTCTTGGCGACACGCTGCACGAGATACTCGAAGCCGACGCGCAGATCCTTGCCGATCTCGACCTGGCCCTGGTTGTCGATGGGTGTGGCACCGATGTGCGTGACCACGTCCCATTCCTTGAGCGGGTATGAGTCATCGGCTTTGAACGGCCGATGGACCACCATGCCCTCGACGGACTTGTCGAGCTTGAGGTAGGCGCGCAGCGCCGGATTCTCCAGGGTCTGCAGCTCATCGTAAATCGCCGGCTTGCCGTCGTAATGACCGTCGGCAATATCCTTCAGAAACAGCTCCACCTCCTCGTTGGGGATGATGTAGCCGATGTTCTCGGCGCCTCCGCCGAGCTTGCTGAAGGCGAGGCCGATCATGCGATCGCCGGCAATCGCCGGTCCGCCGCTGTTGCCGGGATTGATCGCCGCATCGATCTGGATGCGCAGCCCCGAAACCGACAGGTTGAAGGGCACGAACTCGATGCGCGAGACGATGCCCTTGGTGATGGAGAGCGAGCTGCCGCCCATCGGGAATCCATAGGCGAGAACCGGGTCCTTGATGAGCGGCAGTTGCGCGGCGCGGCGCAGCGCGGCGTGCGATTTGAAGAAGGACGCATCTTCGAGCTTGAGCACCGCCAGATCCATGCCGGGGGCGACCGCCAACACCGTCGCGGCCAGCTTGTCGCCGGAGCCGTTCGCCTGGACCTGCACCTGACTCGCATACTGCACGACGTGCGCGTTGGTGAGGATGCGCTCGCCCTCGATCACGACGCCCGAGGCGGACACTTGCTGCGGCGCCTGTTTGGTCCAGGGCTTGAGCGCATCGGGAAGGCGCAGGGTCGAGAAGATCTTGACGACGGAATTCTCCACCGCGGCGGGGCCCGCTTCCGCAGCGTCGGCTCGATGGGCCGCCGCAGGGGCGAGCGCGACCACGAGCGCCGCCAGCGCGAGCAATGTGATTCGATGCCTCCGGCCACTCACGGCGCGATCCCGAATCATTTTCCGTCGACCGAATACGCGAGCAATACGTTGCCCGACCCGCCGCCGCGCCGTCCATAGCCCGAGTTCACATACAACACGCCGTTCACGATCGTCGCACCCCCCTCATCGAGCGAGCCGCCATGCGCGAGGAGGCCGTTGACCGTGTGAAAGTCGCGCGCCGTATCGGTGTCCCACAACACCTTGCCGTCGATGGTCGAGTACGCCCGTAGATGCCCGTCCAAGTCGCCGCAGAAGGCGCTGCCGGGGATCACTGTGACGGCCTGGGCCAGACCCGGCAGGCAACCCTCGGAGCCCCAAGCGCACGGTTCGCGCGGTGCATCCACCTGCCAGCGATGAGTGCCCGTCTTGAGATCGAGCGCAACGAGGCTGCCCGGGTCCTGCGGCGCCTGCGCGACGGAGATCGGTACGTAAAGCGCATGATGATCCGCGGCCATGCCCCACTCGATGCTGCCCTCATGCTTCCCTGCCATGAGCTGGGACTGCCACACGATCTCTCCCTCGCGATCCGGATCCAGACTGTACACGACACCCGCGCGCTGCGCAGCGAGCAGCATCCGTTGGCCGCTGGCGCCGGTACGCAGCACCGCCGAAGCGATGAACTCGCCCGCATCGCCGCTGCGCGGACCGGGCTGCTTCGCCCAGCGTACCGCGCCATCGTTGAGATCGAGGGCGACGACGGCATTCGCGAGCGGCTGGTCGACCGCGCCGAACGCTCGCCCCGTCACCACATAGAGCAAGGCGCGATCGACGTCGATCGTCGGCGCGGCGAGGATCGGAACTCCGGCCGGTCCAAAGCCCGAGGCGGCATCCTCAAGTTTCAGCGGATGCGGCTCCGGGCTCACCATGTACGTCTTCCAGACCGTCCGGCCGCTCTGTGCGTCGAGCGCGACGACGCTGCCGCGGAACGTGCAGCAGGCATAGCTCGCATCCGCCACCGCCTTGGGCTCGCTCGAGGCCGTGGCAATATAGAGCCGGTCCTCGAAGAGCACGGGCGCCGCCTGCAACAGGGTGAGCGCATGCGTCTCGACCGCGCTCTTCCAGATGAGCGTGCCGTGCTCGGCGTCGAGCGCATACACGGTGCCGTGATCGTCGCCGAAGTAGAGCGCGCTCGGCGCCTTGCGCAGATCGAGGTGCGCTGCGATGCGCTTGTGGCGCACCTTGCGCGGACGCGGGGCGCTGCGCGGCGGAGCCGATTCGCCGATGGTCATCGCCGTTCGCACCCCGGCGCCCACCTCGTAGGACCAGTAGATGCAGCCGCTTTTCGCATCGAGCGAGTACACCCGTCCGGTCGGCGAGGCGACAAAGACGCGGCCATCGACCACGGTGGGCTGCCCCGACACGCCGGAGCCCGGGTAGCCGAACGCCCACTTCAGGCCGAGCCGCGGCACATCGCTCGCGCGCAGTGCGGGCTCGGGCTGATAGCGCGAGTTGGCAAGATCGCGTCCCCAGCCGTTCCATTGTGCCGAGCCGAGCGCCACCGCGCCCGCCGGATCGGGGCAGAGGATGTGCACGGCGGCAGGAGCAGTGTCCGCCGCCGGCACGGGCGGCGGCTCTTCGGGTGCGGCCGGTGGCGCGCCGAGCACCACGCCCGCGCACACCACGACGCCCACGCGAGCCATCATACCCAGGCGCGCCACCATACCCAGGCATGCCGCCTCGCGCGGCGAGCGCGGCGCCGCGCGCGGCGCTCTCGTTCGCGCAAGCTCGACCTTGAGCATGGTCAGCGCTTTTCGATCGGCACGTAGTCTCGCTGCACCGGCCCGGTGTAGAGCTGGCGCGGCCGGCCGATGCGCATGTGCGGATCGGACACCATTTCCTGCCAGTGCGCGACCCAGCCCGCCGTGCGCGCGATCGCGAACATCACGGTGAACATCGAGCGCGGGATGCCGAGGGCGCTGTAAATGATGCCGGAATAGAAATCCACGTTCGGGTAGAGCTTGCGGGAGACGAAATACTCATCCTTGAGAGCAATCTCCTCGAGCCGCAGCGCGAGCTCGAACAGCGGGTCGTTGCGCTGGCCGAGCTTCTCGAGCACGCGGTAGCACATGCTGCGGATGAGCTTCGCGCGCGGGTCGAAGTTCTTGTACACGCGGTGGCCGAATCCCATCAGCCGCACGCTCTCGCTCTTGTCCTTGACGCGCGCGAGAAACTTGTCGATGTTCGCCGCCGAGCCGATGTCACCCAGCAGCATGCTCAGCACCGCCTCGTTCGCTCCGCCGTGCGCGGGTCCCCACAAAGCGGACACGCCGGCCGAGATCGCGGCATAGGGATTGGCGCCGGTGCTGCCCGCGAGCCGCACGGTCGAGGTGCTTGCATTCTGCTCGTGATCGGCATGCAGGATGAACAGCAGATCGAGCGCTTCGGCTGCGACCGGGTCGATGTGGTAGTGCTCGCACGGCACCGCAAAGAACATGTTCAGCATGTTCGCGCAGTAGCGCAGGTCGTTGCGCGGATAGATGAAGGGCTGGCCGAGCGTGTGCTTGTACGCCGCCGCCGCGATGGTCGGGAGCTTGGCGATGATCCGATGCGCGAAGATCTCGCGATGGCGCGGATCGTTGATGTCGGTGGTGTCGTGATAGAACGCCGCCATCGAGGCGACCACGGCCGAGACCATCGCCATCGGGTGCGCATCGTGATAGAACCCGTCGAAGAAGCTCAGCAGGTGCTCGTTGATCATCGTGTGGCGCATGATCGAGTGCGAGAACGCATCGAGCTCGGTCTTGCTCGGCAGCGTGCCGCTGATGAGCAGCGTTGCCACCTCGAGAAAGCTCGATTTCTCGGCGAGCTGCTCGACCGGATAACCGCGATAGAGCAGCACGCCCGCATCACCGTCGATATAGGTGATCTTGCTCTCGGTGCTCGCGGTGGCCATGAACCCGGGGTCGTAGGTGAACACCCCGAGATCCTGCGTCAGATGCGAGATATCGAGCACATCCGGGCCGATGGTGCCGGATCGCACGGGCAGTTCGGCGACCTTGCCGCTCGCCGGATTCTTCAGCTCATAAGTCCTGCTCATGCGCGCTCATCCGCTCGTCGTGATCGAGGAGCCCGCAGCCTTGCATGGCCGTCCGGCGGAATCAAGCGAGCGCGACGCAGGCACGGGCCAACGCGCGGCACAGGCACGAGCCATCTCGCGGCGCGGAGTGCGGGCCTTGGAGCATGGCGCCTTGGAGGCCGAGCTGCCCGGCGCCTTTTAAGTCCGATCAGCCCTTCGCCGCGGCGGTGCCGGCGTACTTCTTGCGGAACTTGTCGACCCGGCCGCCCGTGTCGAGGATCTTCTGCTTACCGGTGTAGAACGGATGGCAGTTCGAGCACACCTCGACCTGCAGATCGTGACCGATGGTCGAGCGCGTCTTGAACGTGTTGCCGCAGGTGCAGGCGACGCTGATTTCTTTGTACTCGGGATGGATGCCGGCTTTCATGGGAACCTCGCGTAGGGTGAAGGCAGAATCGATGGTCCCGGACTTTCGTCCGCCTGAATCCATCGCCACGCCCATTGGGCTTGTCCCGGCGGCGCTTGAGAGCGGGTATGACCCCCTGCCGAGGCTAACCGAGCCGATTATTTTACCTGAAGGCGTTCTTCATCACAACGCCGCATTTGTAAGTGCTTGGCCGACAAATACTTGTAGGATTGTCCACAGGATCTGTGGATAACTCTGTGGATAGCAATCCCGCGGCGGTACAGTGACCGCCGATTTTCACGTAAATGTTAACTTGGTCAAAAAATAGCCAGGGATATTTCACGTTATAAATCAATCGACTGTGATGGCCATCTGACCTAATGCAGCCGCAATGTATCGTAGGTGCCCCTTGCACGTGGGGCTTGACGGGAATGTGCATAAGCTCATCCGAGGAACTCGGCTTGCAGATCGTTGAGGAATCGACGCCCGAGGTCCGAGGGCCGCCAGTGCGCGCGGGGCTCTCCTGTCTCATTTGAGGGCCCGCACTCGAGGAGTCCGCGCTCCGAGGCCCGCTCGAGCGTCGGGCGAACCGCCGCCAACGCAAGGCCGGTGCGCGACTCGAAATCTGCGCGCGTGAACCCCTCGTTGAGGCGCAGCGCGTTCAGCATGAACTCGAAGGCAAGTGCGCCGGGCTCGACCCGGTCGCGCGCACCGACGGGGCTCGCCGCCGATTCCACCTGTCGCTGAAAATCTCCCGGCATCCGCGGCTTCGTGGTGCGCACGATGTGACCGGGCGAACCCGCGCTCAGCTTGCCATGCGCGCCGGCCCCGATTCCAAGGTAATCGCCGAAGCGCCAGTAGTTGAGATTGTGGCGGCAGCGTTGGCCGGCGCGCGCGTAGGCCGACACCTCGTATTGCTCGAAGCCCTGCGCGGCGAGCAGAGCCTGCGTCTCGAGCTGCATGCGCCAGGCAAGATCCTCATCGGGCAGCGGCGGCGGGCGCGTGTAAAACACGGTGCCCGGCTCGAGGGTGAGCTGGTAATGCGAGAGATGCGCCGGCTTCAGAGCGCACGCCGTGCGCACATCGGCGAGCGCCTCCTCGAGGCTCTGCTCGGGCAGGGCGTACATGAGATCGAGATTGAAGTTCGTGAGGCCCGCCGCGTGCAGCTCCTCGACGGCGCGCAGCGTGTCCTCGGGTGCATGGATGCGCCCGAGTCGCGCGAGCGCCTGCGGGGCGAAACTCTGGGCGCCGAGCGAAACCCGCGTGATTCCGGCTTGGGCGTAGCCCTGGAAGCGGCCGCGCTCGATCGTGCCCGGGTTCGCCTCGAGCGTGATCTCGGCAGCGGCGATGAGCGGGTGGCGTGCGGCCAGCGCCTCGAGGAGCCACGCGAAATCCTCGGGCGAGAACAGGCTCGGCGTTCCCCCGCCGAAGAACACGGTCTCGATGGGACGATCCCCGCAGAGCTCGAGATCGCGCTCGAAATCGCGCACCAGCGCTTCGCGATAGCGGCGCCGGTCGACGCCCGCCGACCAGGCGTGCGAGTTGAAGTCGCAGTACGGGCATTTGCGCACGCACCAGGGCATGTGCACGTAGAGCGAGAGCGGCAGCGCGCCACTCATCGCGGAGCATCCACCTCGGCCGTGCGTGCGAGGAGCGCGGTGCGCAGCTGCGCAAGCGCCCGGCCGCGATGGCTCAGGGCGTTCTTGCGCTCGGGCGCGAGCTCGGCGGCGCTCTGGCCCAGCTCGGGCAGCCAGAAATAGGGATCGTAGCCAAAGCCACCCGCGCCGCGTGGAGCAGTGAGGATGACCCCCTCCCACGCGGCCTGTGCGACGAGCGGGGCGGGGTCTGCCGCGCTCTCGAGGAAGACGAGCGCACAGCGGTAGCGCGCGGTACGGGCGTTCGCGGGCACCTGCTCGAGCGCCGTGAGGAGTTTCGCGTTGTTCTCGGCATCGCTCGCACCGGGGCCGGCATAGCGCGCCGAGTGAATGCCGGGGGCGCCCCCGAGCGCATCGACCTCCAGCCCCGAATCATCCGCGAGCGCGGCGAGACCCGTGAGGCGCGCCGCGTTCTGCGCCTTGATCGACGCATTGCCCAGGAAACTTGAGGCAGTCTCCTCGGGCGGTGTCACCCCGAGGCTCGACTGGCTCAGCACCTCGAACGGCATCCCTTCGAGGAGCGCGCGCATCTCGCGCAACTTGCCGGGATTGCCGCTCGCCAGCACCAGAGGGCGCCGCAGCTCGCGATCAGGCGGCACGTGATGCGGCTTGTGCGGCATGCAGCTGGGTGATGCCGTGCGCCGCCAGATCGAGCAGCTGGTCGAGCTCGTGGCGCCGGAACGCGTGACCCTCGGCGGTGCCCTGCACCTCCACGAATCCGCCACCCGAGTTCATGACGACGTTCATGTCGGTCTCCGCGTTCGAATCCTCGGCATAGTCGAGATCGAGTACCGGGATTCCGCGATAGATGCCGACCGACACCGCTGCCACCTGGCCGTGCAGCGGGCTCGCCGCGAGCACCCGGCGCGCAATCAGCCGGTCCATCGCATCGGCCAGTGCGACGAAGCCGCCGGTGATCGCGGCGGTGCGTGTGCCCCCATCCGCCTGCAACACATCGCAATCGATGGTCACGGTGCGCTCGCCGAGCGCCTTGAGATCGACCACCGCGCGCAGCGCGCGGCCGATGAGCCGCTGGATCTCCTGGGTGCGCCCGGTTTGCTTGCCGCGCGCCGCCTCGCGCGGCGAGCGCGTATGAGTGGCGCGCGGCAGCATGCCGTACTCGGCCGTCACCCAGCCCTGTTGCGAGCCGCGCAGGAACGAGGGCACCCCCTCCTCGACACTCGCCGTGCACAGCACGCGCGTCGCCCCGCAGCCGATCAGCACCGAGCCCTCCGCGTGCGCGGTGTAGTTGCGCTCGATGACGATCGCACGCAGCTCATCCGGCGCCCGTCCGCTGGGCCGCGCGCTCATGCGGCGCGCCAGCGCAGCGCCGCTGCACTCGTGTTGTCGCTGTAGGGTGCGGAGGCCGCGACCGCCTGGGTGCCGAGATCCATCAGCGCATCGCGCAAGGTCGGGCCCGCCGTCTGGCCGAAGCGCACGAAGTCCTGATCCTTGAGATTCGCCCACATGCCATCCGTACAGAGCAGCAGCACGTCGCCCGCCTTCAGCCGCCGGCGCGTCGAGATGCTCATCTCGGGCAGCGCCGCATCGCCCCCCAGACAGCACTCGACATAATTGCGCATCGGATGTCCATGGACCTCGGCCTCGGTGATCAGGCCCTCGCGCAGCAGCACCTCGACGTGGCTGTGATCGCGCGTGCGCTCGAGCACTTGCGCATGCCGCAGCTGATAGACGCGGCTGTCGCCGACGTGTGCCCAGTACGCGCCCGTATCCTGCACCAGGCATACCGCACAGGTGGCGCGCGGACGCGCCTCGACCGCGAGACCTACGCCGAGCTTCACGACCTCCTCATGCGCCTTGCCGATCGAGAGATGCAAGAACCCGAGCGGATCAAATATGGGATGCGGCGTCTGCCAGAATGCCTCGAGCAGCGTCGCGAGCGCGGTTTCCGCGGCGCGCGCACCCTCGGCGTGACCGCCCATGCCATCGACCACGGCGAGCAGCACGGCGTGATCGGCCGACGCAACGGCGACCCGATCCTGATTCTCCTCGCGGTGGCCGATGAGGCTCACATCCGCGGTCTCGATCTGCAATGACAGCTCCCGAGCCTTTCCGATAGACTGCGGCAATTATCGCCGATTTTCGGCCCCCGGACTCCTATGATTCGTTCCATGACCGGCTTCGCGCGGCGCGAGCGGCAGTATCCTTTCGGGCTGCTCGCGTGGGAGCTGAAAACCGTCAATCATCGCTTTCTGGAGATGAGCTGCCGCTTGCCGGAAGAATTCCGCCACGCGGAGGCTGATTTCCGTCAAAGCCTCGCGGCGGCCGTGCGACGCGGCAAGCTCGAGTGCTCGCTGCATTTTCGACCCGCCGCGGCGCTCACCTCGATCGACGTCGACGCGGTGCTGCTCGGCGCCCTGACGCAGCGCGTGCGCGAGATCGCGACCTCGGCAGGCGAGGCCGCGCGCATCGATGCCCTGGATCTGCTGCGCTGGCCGGGGGTGGTGCGCGATACGCAGCGCGACGCGGCACCGCTCGTGGCGGCGGCGCACACACTGCTCGCCGAGGCACTCATGGAGCTTGCGCACTCCCGCGACCGGGAGGGCGAGCGGCTGCGGGAAGCGCTCGAACAGCGCTGCGCAGGCATCCTCGAGTTTGCCGCGCGCGTCGTCGAGCGGTTGCCGGAAGTGCGGGCGCGATTGCGCGCGAAGCTCCTCGAGCGCATCTCACAGCTCACCGCCGAGGTCGATCACGAGCGCATCGAACAGGAAATCGCGCTGCTCGCGCTCAAATTCGACGTCGATGAGGAGATCGATCGACTGCGCGGACACATCGCCGAGGTGCGCAAGGCGCTCGGCGGACAGGAGCCCGCGGGGCGGCGGCTCGATTTCCTCATGCAGGAGCTCAATCGCGAGGCGAACACGCTCTCATCGAAGTCGCAGGACCTCGAGACGACCCGCGCCGCGGTCGACATGAAGGTCTTGATCGAGCAGATGCGCGAGCAGGTGCAGAATATCGAATAGTGTCTTGGGCTGTCGTCGGCGGTCGCGCGTCGTCCTCGAAAAGCGTCTGAAACCCCTGAAAAACTAGGCTTTTGCGACAATTATTGTCTCTGGACGTTTTCGCTCGTCGGGACTACTGTTGAGGCTGGGTGCGCCGATACGAAGCGGCGGCAACCGATGACGACGCTCGGAAGGTCGCCAGCCCTCAACATGGCGTAAAGGCTGTTGCGCGAAATGCCACCCAGACGGGCTCGGGTCTCTTCGATCGAATACAACGCACGATCCATGACGAGTTCTCCGGTTAAGTCACCAACATGACTATGAGCTACCGGTTGGAATCGAATAAGGTGATGATTCGTATGAATTGACCGACGAATACTGGCTAGTTCCGTCGCCGAGAATCTGATTCCGTCGTGAGCCGCATAGG
>Ga0181531_10003093_pt1 | contig 10270 bp, 8 predicted proteins | sample PEATcosm2014_Bin_38_FD_119743 | JGI IMG/M metagenome (GOLD analysis project Ga0181531, IMG submission 119743) | Peatland microbial communities from MTU Mesocosm Facility, Houghton, MI, USA - PEATcosm2014_Bin11_10_metaG | ecosystem: Environmental > Terrestrial > Soil > Wetlands > Peat | place... | reverse complement strand
TCCATTAATTCAACGCGCGATTCTGGCGAGAGATCATCTAAGTTTTTAACATGTTCGTAGGGGATAATCAGAAGGTGACCAGCGTTGTAAGGATACAAATTTAAAAGAACTGCGTGATGCTTAAAGCGGGCAAGAATATGGCTTTTACTATCATCTTGCGTTCTAAATTTGATGCAAAACGCGCAATCTTCGGGCGTGCTTTCATCATGTTTGCCACGGGTGGTGTCTGTCGTATATGAGCTACGCCATGGCGCATACAATTTTTTCATAAGATTTACCTACTATTGTGTGATTTTTTTCGCTCTATTATATCACGATGGCACTGGATGTGATAGATGCGTAAACTTCCAATCTTTCCAATGTTCTGCCGTTATAACTTTAACCATTGAATCATAGGGGCATGGGGGCATGAGTTGAATTGCCGGCGCGGAGAACACGGTCAACACCATGCCATCCCACATTGAAAAATAGCCTTTATGGGCAGCGAGTTGTTGCTGCATTGTAGCAATATGCTGATGCGCGCGCAGGATGGATTTAATGCGGCGTTCTGGCCCACCATCACGGTCTAACAGCGTGCGCGTTAAATCTTTGCCATACCACCAACAACCCTTATCGTCATGAACGATTTTTTTGGGATCATCTATCAGGAAGTTGCTGTACATATAGCCAAAAAAATCGGCATGCGCTGTTTTTAGGGCACAATTTTTGCGGTGATGGGCGGGTATGATGGCATTGAGCGATTCTTGAATATCAGTGGGCAATGCTTTGATCATATCGGCACGGTTCATTTTGGTGAGCGCCATAAACGTTACCTGATCGGGTGCAGTAATCAGATCATGCGGCGTTATGCCAATTTCAAGACCACCATGGCAACACATCAGATAGGTGCGATTGTTATTACTGCCTGAACCGAGATACACAATCGGCGGCATCATATCGTACAGGCGATATAAGCGATGGCGATGTTTGAATTGTTTTTGAGTGAGTTCATCATCAAAGCCGATGGGTTTTGCCCTTCTATTAATATGGGCATCTTCATGGTTACCGCGTACTAGAATCACATGATCAGGATTAGCAGTCTTGAGCCTCATGAGAGTGTAAAGAACTTCAAGGCCATAACATCCTTTATCGACGCAATCGCCCAAATACATCAGATAGGTATTTGGGTTCATGATTTTAAATTGATCATTAATGACTTTTTGATCGCGCAAACGCTTGAGCGTGCGCAGCAACGAATGGATGCAGCCATGCGTATCGCCCCAGACAAAAATTGTGCTTCCCGTTGGGACAATAATTTTTTGCATAAATGGCTTGAACATTGCGTTTTTGGCAGTATTAAAAAAATGTCCAGTGTAGGGCGTTTTGCCATTGACCCAGAGCTTTTTGCTCATGAGATCTTCTTTGGCGATCGCAACGGTTTTCTCCAAGAAATAAAGTACGTCATCTTCTGCTACCATGCTTGGGTGAAAGGAGGTTGTTTGTTCGGGGCGCACGGTGGCAAGATCAATCAGTTGGGAAAGTGATATTGATTCTTTTGAACAACGGGCGGCAATGGCATTTTTTTTCCTGCTCGCATCATACTGACTTTCAACGCAGGCAAATTTTTTATGTATTGCGGCATCTTTTTCTTGATAACGCTTGGTAATAGCATTGAGTTCTTTTTCTCGTAATGCTTTTTCGGATGTGGCCTGCATGCTGCACACGGTCAGTAGTGCGGACGTGATGAATGGGGTGCATCGATAATAATGCATAATGATCTCCTTTTGAATGATAAATGGGTATGGCAAGTGTAAAACGGTTGGGTATGGCACGGCAAGGATTGATTTTTATCGATAGAACTAAGGTCGGTTTGTCCCCCGTACCCTTCGACACATTCTATCAGCTCATTACATTCGCTTCTAGAACACTCAGGGCGAACGGGGAATGAATATCCATTTCCGTTCGCCCTGAGTGATTTTTATTTTTGTCCGCAGGATAAAATAAAAATCGTGTCGAAGGGTAAAGGAATAGAAGATTATTGGTATCTTTAGTTTGTTTTTAATTTCCTATCTAAGTTAAAATAGGCGAACTTGCCAATGGATCTCATTGGATATATGGTACAACTATAAAAAGAAGTAAATCGGTCACGAGCATTGTCATGAAAATGACGGTAAAGGAGTATTGAATATGAGGCAGCTCTTTCTGGAAAAAGGGACCGTCGCCATAAAAGAGGTATGTGAGCCATTATTGGATGATCATAGCATATTAGTTTCGGTGCATTATTCATTTATCAGCTCGGGCACTAATATTGCTGAGATTATTCATGCAAAACAAAGTGTGCTTTTTAGCAATGTGCCTCAAAAAATTAAGCAATTATTCGAAACCATGGCAATGCAGGGTGCCGATGAAACCAATGCCTTTATCAACGGGCGATTGCCAGGCATGGCGCAGCAATTGGGCGCATCTTGCTCAGGGCAGGTGATTGCAGTTGGAAAAAAGATTCAAACGATACGCGTTGGCGATTTTGTAGCGTGTGCGGGGGCAGGCGTTGGAAATCATGCTGATATTATCTGTGTACCGGAACATTTAGCTACCAGAATTTCAGATGAAAAGCATTTAAAAGATGCGAGTATTGCGGCTATCGGCGCGATTGCATTACAAGGCATACGCCGCGCTGAACTGCAAATCGGCGAAACAGTATGCGTGATTGGTCTTGGTTTATTGGGCCAACTCACCGTACAATTGGCAAAAAATGCCGGCTGCCGCGTCGTCGGTGTTGATGCGGTGCAAGAGAATCTTGATTTGGCCGCATCGCTAGGCGCCGATAGAGTGTTTCAGTGCATTGAACAAAACGTGGCGCAGGACGTGCAATACTTTACTGATCAATATGGTGCTGACGCGACGATCATCACAGCGGCTTGCAAAACTGATGCCATCATGCAACAAGCAATGGAAATGACGCGCAAAAAGGGCACCGTGGTATTGGTTGGTGATGTTGGGCTCCATTTAGAACGCGATCCTTTCTATGCGAAAGAAATCGATCTTAAAATTTCCTGTTCATATGGTCCGGGCCGCTTTGATGCGGCTTATGAAAAGGGTCAAGACTATCCCTATGCCTATGTTCGCTGGACGGAAAATCGCAATCTCCAAGCGGTGGTCTCATTGATTGAACGTGGTGCGTTATCAATCGATCGTATTATTACTACGCAAATTAATTTTCATGACATTGCCAAAGCGCAACACGTATTGGAGCAACATCAGAGTCTCGGAGCGGTTTTATGGTATAAAGATAGTAAGCAAGTTTCTGCTCAAACCAATCCAAAAGATTTTTCGCTTGAAGCGCCGCAAGAAATACGCTTTATGCCAGCACGCAAGAATGAACTGAATGTGGGCATTATTGGCGCTGGAAGCTTCGCCCAAAGTATGTTAATGCCTATTGTGCGCAGCATACGCAATCTTAACATCACGGCCGTTGTTGATGTGAACATTGCCAATAGCATCGGCGTTTCACATCAGTATGGCGTTGCCCGTACGCTCGTGAATGATACCGAATTATGTTCATATAATGATCTGGATGCGGTGCTTATCGCATCGCCCCATAAATATCATGCTGATCAAGCGTTACGCGCGCTCAATCAAGGCAAGGCAGTCTTTTTAGAAAAACCAATGGTGACCGATTTTGAGCAGTTGGAACAGTTCAGAACCTTTCTCAAGCATCATCCATCTATTCCATTCTGCGTTGATTATAATCGCTCATTTGCGCCTTTTATCACCAAAATAAAGCGCGCCATTGCGCAGCGTTCATCGCCGCTCGTGATTCATTATCGCATGAATGCAGGTTTTATACCGAAAGAACATTGGATTCAAACAGAAAGTGGCGCTGGCCGATTGATTGGAGAAGCGTGTCATATATTTGATCTTTTTTGCTTTTTGACCGAAGCGAAACCGCGCTCAGTATCGGTTGAAGCATTACAATCATCGCACGATAACCTATTCCCCACCGACAATTTCTCGGTCCAAATCAGTTTTAATGATGGCTCAATCTGCTCATTGCTCTATACCTCACTCGGCGATTCTGGGTTGGGCATGGAGCGCATGGAATTATTCTTCGATTCTAAAGCAATCGTAATGGATGATTATATGGCTTTGCGCGGATATGGATTGCCCAAAGCATTTAATGATTATGTGCAAGATCCTGATCGCGGCCATCGCGCATTGGTAAGCGGCTTTTTCAATGGGTTATTGCGCGAACACTACAAACCATTAATCTCGCACGAACGGTTGCTCAGCGTTGCAGAATTGACGCTCATTATTGATAAATTGGCCTGTGAAGGCGGCGGCGAGAAGAGTATATAGTTTCGCATCGCAAGTGAATAATAGATAGTATTGACCAAGCCCGACGAAGTTTGCCGAGCTCGACAGACCGGACAAAAGAGGACTGGCGGCGAAAAGAACGGTATGATGTTCGCCTACCAATTAAAATCGGTTTCATACCCAAGATCTATCAACATTTGGCCGGCATGTTTTTTGAAAAGATCTTTATGCTCTTGCGTGAAGTATTCTTTCCACGCACCAATTTTACCTTCTCGGAAGGTAGTTGAGTTGCCAAAAAGTCCATTGGCGATTAATGCAATGACCGTATCTGAAAGCGTGAGCCCCAAATGATTGGCTACACGTTGGATGGCGTTATGCTGCTTTTCAATCGAACCACCGCCTGCGGGCCCAACTAAATCTTCGAATTTAACCGCGCACACTGAAGGTGCATCTGCCCATGGGGCGATATTGGTATAAAGATCATTAATGCCGTGATATCCCCAGAAATATTCTTTATGAGGATCGATAGTATCAAAGATTCTATCTTCAATGCTGCGTCCACTATCGGTATTTTCTGAAAGAGCCCAGGCGATAATTTGATCACGCGGATCTCGGTATATAAAGAAAGGTTTAATGCCGTACTCTTTATAGAGACGTATCCCCTTTGGTGAAAAATTGAAATGAATATGGGAGAACTTACCTTCTTTATAAAGTCGTAGAGTCTGTTCTACTACTTGTTCAGAGCCAGTTATGACGCGGATACCAGGAGTGCGATGTTGCTGGTCAGTCAAAATACCCAGTAATTTTCCCATTAAGTGAGTGCCACATTTGGGAATTGAGATGAGAATAACGGGGGATGAAAATGTTTCAATGTTTGATAGCGTTAAAGTCATCAGTCCAAAGATTATTTTTTTCATAAATAGCTCTTTTCTCACCATTTAAGATCTTGCTCATAGCCAAGATCTATCAATAATTGGCCAGCGTGTTTTTTAAAAAGTTGTTTGTGGGCTTGCGTGAAGTATTCTTTCCAAGATCCAATTTGCCCCTTGTTGAATATTTCGGTGCAGCCAAAAATGGCACCACCCAAGTAAGCTGCTTCATATTCCTCTAATGGATGGTCGATATGCTTGGCGATTGCCATAATGGTATTAATTTGCGCATAGCCATCGCCGCCCCCTTGTGGTCCAATTAAATCCTCAAAGCGTATAATAAGTACGTTGGGAAGGGACATCCAGGGCCTATAGGCCTCATATACTTTACGAATGCCTTGCGCAGAGATGTGATGTGCAGTTTGATGCATGCTCGGCCCGCCGGTGATAAGGCGGGTTATTACTTCATTGAGTGAAATCTGCTGGGCTCCTGGCCAAACCTGTTTATCTTTATCGCGAATAAAAAGTGCCAAAGAAACAACCACATCGCGCGGATCACGATAGAGATACAGTATGCGGTAATCAGCGTGAGAAAGTGTATTGGCATACGATTTAACATACGGACAGTGTGTTGCCCAGAAGCGAATCTTTGGTAATGAGCTCAGACATTTAAAATCTCTGGGAGTAACATTAATCACATCTTGTTCATTTCTTGTTATTGATGCATACGCATCTGCTGCTATGAAAGCCAATTTTTTATGGGTCATTTTTTCTATGAGTGAAATCAGAAGATGTGTGCCCGATTTCATCATTGAGATTTGCACGATAAGGCACCGTGTTTGCGATGCATGCAAGATGACAATGATCCATAAGAATGTTTTTTTTATCATAATTTCTTCCTCATTTTATGTACGTTGCGTGGAGTCAAAGATAGTATGGCTTTAAAAAAAGCTCAAGATGCGCTTTTGAGGGACAATCGTTGTTAAATAAGAAGATTTATGCAATAGTTGGGCGTGCGTAATAATAAAAAAAGGATGAGGAAGGATAATGAAAAAAAATTTAATGAGGGCAGGCTTGGCGTGCACTTTGCTCTTATCTAATAATGTCTACACAGAATCAGCAGTTACTTATCTGAGTACCAAGAAATGGGGAGGGCGGCTTGGGGACATGCTGCTCATGTATACCAAAGCAAAATGGGTTGCGTATCATTATGATTTGCCGTTGTTATATAAGCCGTTTACTTACTCTGATGCACTTGCATTACATGATAGAAATCTACATTATCAAGAGGGCTTTAAGGAAATAGAAGGCAAAGATCTTTCAATATTTAAAGATTTTAAGCCCCAAGATAGCATAATCTATACCGTACATTATTATTTTCAGCTTGCTCACTGGGGCGATTACCAAAAAAAATATGATAGCCAAGAAATAATGGCGTGGCCTGAAATCTATACCGATCCATTATTTATCAGTGAATTGAAGAAAGATATAGCGCCACGAGATGGCAATACTATTTCGCTTGATCTGCCGACCGATAAAATTACCGTGGCAGTGCATATACGCAGTGGGGGAGGCTTTGATAATCCTCTTTTATCGCGACAATTTTACTCTAGGAAAGATATAAATCGGGATGAAGTGCACCCAAATGAAGGCAAGTCGTGGAGGCAGCGTGTTGCGTATGCCGATTGGCATTGGCCCCTCAAATTTCCGCCATTAAAGTATTATGCAACCCAATTAAAGCGCCTTTCTCGTCTGTATAAGGACAAGCCTATGTATGTCTATATTTATACTGATAACAAAGACCCGGTGGAGCTTATGCATGAAATAGAGCGCGTTGTTAATAGACCAAATATTACCTTTGATTGCCGCAAAGATATTAATCGCCATAACAAAAACGTCTTGGAAGATATGTTCGCCATCGCGCAATATCAATGTTTAATTCGATCGGGGTCTAACTATCCGCAGGTTTCGCAGCTTATTGGGAATCATAAGGTAGTGATATATCCAAAATCTGCTATTTGGATTGGCAATACGCTCGTTATTAATGAGGTGGGGACTTTTGTGCGCGACGGCATTCTTTAAAGTATCATGAAACTGGAGGGGGCTTTACATTTGCCCATTGTTCCCAAATGTGAATGGCAACATAATCATAATCACGTAAAGAATTTTTGTGATTATTATATCTTGATTCGGATATATTTTTCCAATGCAATTTTCTGATCTTCACTTGGTCAGTGCGGGCAAATACAAAATTAAAATAGATTTCATATTCTGAGAGCGCAGATATGGCAATAGAACCATTAGCTATCGGAATAGCGCGCGCAATGGCAACCCATGGTTCGCAATGATGTTCTTTTTGGATGAGGGTGAATAAATCATCCAAAACGGTCTTTTGAAAAAGCATATGATGCACAATTCCTGAGTATTGAGGATATAGTCTTGTTAATCCAGGTAGTAAGCGTGCGGCATGTTCAAAATAGGGCTTATGATACTCCGACCCTGTGGTATAGAGCCCGGCTCCATTTTCTTGCAAAAAACTGACTGGTTTTAAGAAAACCACATCAGCATCAACAATAAGAATGTTGGATGAGATGTTGGGAATATAGTAGGCGGCAAATAATTTGAGAAATTGTTGATAAATCCAACCTGCGCGGCAATGAGGATGTTTGAGATATGCAAGAGCCGCATCATGATTTTGATAGACTTCCATAATGATGCTTTGTTTGCTGAACGGGAAAAGTTGCTCGCTGGCCCATTCGGCGTTGTGGGTAAGACGCTTGTTAGAAATCACTATAATGCGCCGTAGCTGCTGCACATTTTTTTTAACCCCCTCGATCGCCCGTTCAAGATGAGCAGCATCTTTTTCGTGGCATGGAATGATGACATCTATTGGATCATGCGTGAATTGATAATGTATCTTTTCAAGTCCATAGATCGGATAAAAAGAAACATATACTAAAAAAGGGATGAGATATTTCATTTTTTTACGCTCCTCATAATTGCGCGGCATTTGCGGTAGTTTATCATCTATCCTTTTGGAACCGCAAGATGCATTGACGAGAAATAATTTTTTAGATTATTTTTACCAGAATTGCGTATACTTGCCTCAAATAATATCATGAGTAGCTAAGGAGAGGGATCATGAAAAAAAGAATAGCACGACACCTCATTGTTGGGCTTTGCGTTAATATTTTGTTTAGCACCGCACTGTATTCATCAAAAAATAAGCATTTCATGGTCATTATTCCCTCCCGCAATAATACTCAGTGGGTGGAGCGCAATTTAACTTCTTTATATGCTCAAACATACCCTCATTGGCACGCAATTTACTTAAATGATTGTTCCGACGATGATACTGCGCAAAAAGTAGCGCAATTTATTAAGGATCATCATCTTGAAGACAAGATCTTACTTATCAATAATGAAGTTCGCAGAAAGCCATTAGGTAATATCGTAAAAGGGGTATATATGTGTGAAAATTGGGATATTGCAGTTACCCTTGATGGCGATGATTGGTTTAAAACGCCAGATGCTCTTGGTAAACTAAACGAGGTATACGCGGATGAACAAGTTTGGATGACATATGGGTCGTACGAACAATTTCCAGCGGGAAAACATAAAAGTTCCTTTTCAAAACAAATTCCAGTTCCGAATGATGTTATAGCTTCTAATGGGTATAGAAAACATGCATGGTGCACCTCTCACTTGAGAACATTCTATGTTTGGTTATTTAAATGCCTGAATCTAGAAGATCTCAAATTTGAGGGAGAATTTTTTCCTATGGCGGGCGATCTAGCGCATATGATTCCTCTTATTGAGATTGCAGGACATCATTCCAAATACATTTCAGATATTTTGTATGTTTATAATGTACAAACACCTTCAAATGAACACAAAATTAATCGCCAATTGCAGGCAAAATTGGAAAAAGAAATTAGAGCGCGCACTCCTTATAAGCCATTAAAAGAGATTCCTGCTATTTATTTACCGCGCCGTTAATGAGATGTATATGAAAAAAATAATAGTGTCTTTATCCATTTTTTTCTATGCGTCACTGTCGGCGCAGAAAGCGGACCTCATCATCTTTTCTTTTGATAGACCGCTACAACTATATGCATTATTGGAATCTACTGAGCGATACATAAAAAATGTTGGCGATATTCATGTGATTTACCGTTCAAGCAGCGAGCGATATACGCGTGCATATCAGGAAGTTTTTCATACATTTCCTTCAGTTGTCTCAATTAAGCAAGGCGATCATCCGAAAGCAGATTTTAAACCTAATCTTCTACAGAGTTTCATGCATGGTGCGCATGCATATGCAATATTTGCAGTTGATGACATTGTCGTCAGGGATTATATCGATCTTGCCCAGTGTATAGACGCATTAGAAAAGAGCGGTTCATATGGTTTTTATTTGCGTCTTGGTAAAAATATTACCTACAGCTATATGCTCGACAAACAGCAAGCATTACCATCCTTAGCCGAGTGGGGGCAGGGCATGTATACCTGGACATTTGCAGGATCAGCATTACAAGATTGGGCATATCCTAACACCGTAGATATGACGCTGTATCGCAAAAAGGATATAAAAGATGATCTGCAATCCTTGATTTACGAAACACCCAACAGGCTTGAATATGTATGGTGGAGAGACTGTAAAAAGGTAATGCATAAAAAGGGCATTTGTTTTGAGCATTCAAAGATTGTCAACCTTCCCCTTAATAAGGTTCAGAAAGATTTTGCAATCAATAGGAATGAACAATGTTTGGCGCCGGAAGAATTATTAGATCTTTTCGAGCGCGGATTCAAGATGGATATCAAGCCATTACACAGTACCAGTAATATATCGGCGCACATGGCGTATGCGCCGACATTTATTACAAGAAATTAATCGCTCGTTATTATCTTAGCGCGACCTCGGTGTAAGTAAGTGGATATGTCATGAATAATCTTATCTAGGTTCTGTGAACCAAATTAAACTGTAGGTTCATAAGATAATCCCAATGACGAAGAATCAAAGATCTCTCGATCGTCTTTGCGACGACGAAATACGACATCCGCTGTAAAGCGGTGTTGTATGAGGAGGTGGCAATCCAGGAATATGT
>Ga0181531_10003092_pt1 | contig 10272 bp, 8 predicted proteins | sample PEATcosm2014_Bin_38_FD_119743 | JGI IMG/M metagenome (GOLD analysis project Ga0181531, IMG submission 119743) | Peatland microbial communities from MTU Mesocosm Facility, Houghton, MI, USA - PEATcosm2014_Bin11_10_metaG | ecosystem: Environmental > Terrestrial > Soil > Wetlands > Peat | place... | reverse complement strand
GGGCGATGGGAGAGAGCGCCAGGGTCGCGTCGGTGGAGGCGCCAAGCTCCTGAGTGCGGACGCGCTGCAGGCGGGTGAGGTTCTCGACAGTGCGGGCGGCGTTGACGGAGGAGAAGCTCTGGCGGAAGCCCTCATCGCTGCCGAAGAGGCGGGCGCGGCCGGTGGCGATCGATCCGGCGGACCAGTCGTCGCCGGCGATGTAGCGCCAGAGGCGGGTGGCGTTATTGGTGAGGGTGGTGCCGTTGCCGCGGGCTTCGTTGAGCAGATTGCCGATGAGGAAGGCACGGTTTGACGGGGCGAAGATGCGGTCGGTTTCGGTGCGGGCGGATTGATCGTGGACGTTGGCGGGGGTATCGACCGGGCCGGCGACGGAGGGAGCGGTCGGGATATAGCCGGCGGTGCGGTAGGAGTCGGCGGCGAGGAGCTGGCGCCAGGCGGTGTTGCCGAGGTCGCCGCGGAAGCCGACGGAGGAGGTGTCCTGGCCGCCGCCGAGAGCGGAAGCGTCGAAGCGAGCGGTGGTTGGGCGGGCGGGGACGACGTCGATGACGCCTCCGAGCGCGCTGGAACCGTAGAGATCGGAACCGCCGCCGGTGGCGAGGTTGACGGCGTCGATGGCTTCGGCGGGGATCTCATCCCAGTGAATCCATCCGCCAAAGGGGTCGTTCATGGGGACGTTGTCCTGGAGGACGACGGTGCGGCTGGCGGCGGTGGAGCCGAGGCCGCGCAGGGAGATGCCCTGGCTGGTGGGATTCTGCACGCGCGAACTGGAGCGGCGGTACAGCTCAAACCCGGCCTGCTGGCGGAGTTTGTCGTCGAGTTCGGTTGCGGGATAGTTGTTCAGGTCAGCGCTGGTGAGGGCGTAGAGGGTGTTCGCGGTCGCGGGCAGGTCGATTGAAGAGCGGGTCGCGGTGACGGTGATCTGTTGATGGACGGCGACAGGATGGAGGACGAGATCGATTGGATTCGCGGCGGAAGCGGCGGTGATTTGGAGAGGGTTGGATTCCATGAAACGCGTGGAGGCGCGGAGGGTGAGGACGGCGCCGGGTGCTGGATAGTCCAACTCGAAGCGGCCGCCGGAGTCGGAGATTGCCGTGATTTGACCATGCGGGCCGTCTGCGGTGACGGTGGCGGCCGGAACCGCCTGACCGGAGGCGTCGCGCACCTGGCCGCGGAGGTGCAGCGGCAACTGGGCGGACGCGAACAGGGCGAAGCTCAGCAGGAAGAATCCGGCGATTGGTGCGAGGCTTGCGCGGAGACGCTGGGTGGGGAGTTTCATAGGCGAGCGCAGGTTCAGTCAGGCTAACCGCGGCGGATGGTCAGATGCAATGTTGGGAGAATTGATGAAGCTTTATAATGAGAAGGATATGGTGCGCGACGGGTATTTCTATGGGTTAGGTCTGGACGCGGTTGCCGTGGTGGTGTGGCAGCTTACGCACTCGTCGGCGCTGGCCGCACTGCCGGTGGTGCTGGCGTTGTTTTTTCTGTGGTTCTTCCGGGATCCGGAGCGCGAGATTCCAGCGGGGCCGGGAGAGATTGTGTCTCCGGGCGACGGCGTGGTGACGGAAGCGGACTGGATTGAGACTGCGAATGGGAGCCGGCTGCGCCTGAGCATTTTTCTGAGTGTGTTCGACGTACACGTGAACCGTGCGCCGGTGGCGGGTACGGTGAAAGCGGTGGAGCACCGTGAGGGCAGCTTCCTGAATGCGATGAAGCCCGAGTCGGTGGTGATGAACGAGCAGACGCTGGTGGTGATTGATGCGGGTGGCTACGAGGTGAGCTACAAGCAGATCGCAGGCTTGCTGGCGCGGCGGATTGTGAGCACGGTGAAGGTTGGCGACCGGCTGGAGCGGGGCCAGCGTGTGGGGATGATCAAATTCGGATCGCGGGTGGATGTTCTGATGCCGGCCGATGCGGTACCGCGGGTGAAGAACGGCATGCGGGTACGGGGCGGGTCAACTATCCTTGCGGTGTTGCCTCAGCCGGTCGGCGATGGTCACAACGTCGCTGCGGCCGCGGTGTCCTGATGGCGGCCGAGCAGTTGGGACTGGGGGATTTCGCTCCGGAAGAGGACAGGCGGAGGCGACGCCCGAGCCGCGGCATGTACGTGCTGCCGTCTTTGTTTACGGCGGGCAACATTGCGGCGGGATACTACGCGATTACGCAGAGCATCCAGGGGACTGCGACGGAGCCGGCGTACTTTGATCACGCGGCGCTGGCGATTGGCCTGGCCGCGCTGCTGGACGGCGTGGACGGATATATTGCGCGATTGACGAATACGGCGAGCGATTTTGGCAAGGAGCTTGATTCGCTGGCCGACGTGATTACGTTCGGCGTTGCGCCGAGCCTTCTGGCGTACGTTTGGGGGTTCCGCATGCTCCCGCTAACGGTCCACCCGGACCTGCGGGAAAACGTGGTACACGCCGGGGTCTTTGTCTGCTTCCTGTTTCTTATTTGCGGCGCGAGCCGGTTGGCGCGATTCAACATCAGTACGAATCCGCAGCCGCGCAATCCGGGCAAGCCGGGCAGCAAGTTCTTTGTCGGCATGCCGATTCCGGCGGGAGCAGGCGTGATTGCGGCGGTAATACACTGTTTCGACGGTTCGCCGATTTACAATCCGTGGACGGCCCTGGTGTGGTTGACGCTGATCCTGTTTACCGGGTTCCTGATGGTCAGCAACTGGCGATTCTGGAGCGCCAAGGAAATTACCTCGGGCGGCCGGCAGCCATTCCAGGTGGTGGCGCTGCTGGCGCTGGTTGGCGCGTTGATTGCGTGGAAGTCTGAGCTGATGTTGATGGTCATTGCGCTGGGCTACCTGGTTTCAGGAGTGTTTGCGCGGCTGGCGTACTCCTGGGGTCGGCGGCGGCGCCGTTCCCATGGGCCGGAACAGCTGTGATATAGTTTGCGGTCTCTGCTGCTTGCAGCGGATATCAGACCGGGTCCGGTGGGCAATTCCGAGGCGCGAGAAGCGAGTGAGCGTGTGATAGCGGGGAAACCAAGTCGGATCGCGATTGTCGGCGCGTCGTCGCTGGCGGGGAAAGAGCTGAGCGATGCGCTGGCGGAGTCGCTGCTGGCGGCTTGCGACGTAGTGCTTCTGGATGCGGAAGAGGCTGCCGGACAGGTCACGACGGCGGGCGATGACGTCAGCTTCATCCAGGCGATCGATGGGGACTCGTTCGCGGGAGTCGACTTCGTATTCTTCGCCGACGATCCGGATACGACGCGGAAGTACTGGAAAACCGCGCGGGCGGCGGGTGCGAGCATCGTCGACATGACGTATGCGCTGGAGTCGGAGCCTGGCGTGATGGTGCGCGGACCATGGATCGTCCCGGCGCGGAGTCCGGAGAATCAGATCAAGATTCGGGCGCAAGAACCAGACCTGACCACGCCCGCCGTGGTTTCGGCGCATCCGGCCGCGTTGGCGCTGGTGCTGATTGCCAGCAGGCTGCATGCGAAGCGGCCAGTGCGGGTGATGGCAACGACGCTGTTTGAGCCGGCGTCCGAGCATGGGCGGGCGGCGATGGACGAGCTGCACCAGCAGACGGTGAGCCTGCTGTCGTTCCAAAGTGTCCCGCGAGAACAATACGACGCGCAGGTTGCGTTCAACCTGCTGCCCTCGCTGGGTGAGGCTGCGCGAGTGAGACTGGCTGCGACCAGGGAGCGCATCGGGAGCCACTACGCGACTTTGTCTGCCGGGACGGCGCCAGAGTTGGCATTGCAACTTGTACAGGCACCAGTGTTCCACGGGTATGTGGCGTCGGTGCTGGTGGAGTTGGAAGGGACGGCTTCGCGGGAGCAGATGGAGGCGGCCGTGGCGGGCGAGCATGTGGATGTGGTCGGCGCCGAGTCGGACCCGCCAAGCAACGTCAGCGCGGCCGGACAGCCGGAGATTCTGGTGAGGATGGATCCCGCTTCTGCGGAAGATGGACCATCCCCTCGCTTCTGGCTATGGATGGCGGTGGACAACCTGAAGCTGGCAGCGCTGAATGCAATTGCGTGCGCAAACGAGTTGGGCCGCCTGAGGCCTCAGGGCAAAGTGCAATAGAAGGATTCGGTTGCGGATGGCAAAGTTGACTCAGCCTGGAGGGTCGCGATGATGAATCAGGGGCTCGTGACCGGGGATGGGATGAGTATGCGACCAAGCTGAGCGCTGATAGAATCGAGATGCGCCGGGATGGCGGAACTGGCAGACGCAGCGGACTCAAAATCCGTCGGAGGCAACTCCATGGGGGTTCAACTCCCCCTCCCGGCACCACCATAATTTATCTATAAGTAGTTTATTTATATGTATTTACACTCCTCCGGTTGCCCATCAGCGAGGCGCGAGTGCCCGATTTCAGGTACAAAAATGGGTACAGTGCGCATCGCGTTCACTTTGAATGATTTAGAAGATTCATAGCCTTCCATGGCATTGCGAAGATGCATTCCGTTTCTCTTATTTACGCTCGACTACGGAATACGCGGCGGATAATCGGTCCGCCAGAGGCCCATGGATCAAGATTCCAATCTGATGGCCAAGCGACCGTGAAAAAAGAGTCAAGCTCCGCGCTGATAGGCATAAGAAGACACAGAGCCGCTTTGTCGGCTGCAAGCTAACGGCCACCAATCTCCTTGCGCTCAGCACCGCCTCGAATGCTTCCTTAACTGCTTCGAGGCCGCTGAGTGTGCCGAGAGTTGGGGCCAGAATTTTCATATCCGATAGGAATGTTTTGCGGGTTCGGCCGCTTAGCCGCGATGGCGGCTGGTAGTCGTCATGGTCCTTGGAGAATGGCGAAAAGCCCAGCGATGCATATCGCGAGTCCCGCTTCCTACTTCGACTCACCCGGCATACCAAGGATGTTTGTTCGGAAGTAGCTCAATCCACCGAACCGCCGTATGCGGACCCGCATGTACGGTGGTGTGGGAGGGGAGGAGAGGCGACTTTTCCCCCTATCCCGATTCCAACGAAAGCCTCTTTGGACCGAGCTACCGGTCAAGTTGCCGTATTCCGGGTCACTTGAATAATTCTTCCGCCGTAATTAGGTCCATCAATCGCTGTGAGCCACGCCTCAGCAGCATGTTCCAAACCCTCCACAACATGAATGCGATGCCAGATCGCGCCTGTTCGCACACTTTCGTCCACGACAGCAAGGAACTCCGCAAAGTCAGTTTTAGGTGGCTGTATCGCCCCGATTGTCCCTGCACTGTTAACAAGCCATTGAAGCGTCGAAGGGTGTTGATATTGTGAAGCCCCTCCATAGCCATGGTTGTATTGAGCAGGTGTTCCACTGAGTACGACGCGAGCGCCGTCATTTAGCATCGGCAAAATCATGTGCCACAATGCGCCGCCGATCGTCTCGAAGTACACGTCGATTCCATCTGGGCAGGCCTCAGCGAGGCGGCTCGGCCAATCCGGCAGCGTGTGATCGACAGCGGCGCCGAATCCTAATTCATTACGGGCAAATGCGACTTCATCAGGACCGGACACTATCCCGACAGTCCATGCGCCTGCAATCCGTCCAAATTGACCAACCATTGTACCCACTGCGCCCAGTGCTGCAGGCACGACCAATGTTTCACCGGGCTGTGGTTTTCCTATCTGCGCAAGTCCCGCGTATGCGGTGAAAGCAGGTGTTCCCAAAACAGCGAGCGCCGTCATCTCCGGAATTTCCTTCAAATCGAACCGGTCGATTGCGCTTGCCCGAACGATGGCGTGCGTTTGCCAGCCCGCTTTAGCCAGGACGATCGTCCCGGGCAAAATCGCGGGGTCATTGGACGCAAGCACCCCGGCTGTTGCGTCAGCCTCAATTACGTCTCCGATCGAAAATGAAGGCGCGCCCGACTTCTCTGAGGATCGGTGTCCCCTCATATGGCATCCACTGATACGTAGCGCGTGCGCAACAGGACCCCTCCTTCGCGAAGTGGAGGCACGCAGATCTTTTCAATCCGAAAATCTTTGCTTGTGGGCAAATCACGGGGAAACGACGCGAGGACTACTCTGGTATTGACAAGGCTAGACACGGCATGTGCCTCCACTGGTAAGTTCCCGAATCGACCTGCTGTCTAGGCTCGGGGCTGTCGTGTTATTCCGGAAACCTGTCGCCGAACATCGGAGCCTTGCTCTTGGATTGCTCCTCGGTTGCTTCATCTTGAATGACGTCCCAATGCTCCACAAGGATGCCGTCTTCAATGCGAAGAATGTCCGCCGCAATCCAGTTGACCGGCGATCCAAACCCGGAAAACCGGCCATGCACAATGACGAAATTCCCATCTGCAACAATGGTTCCTGCTTCATATCTCAAAGTTGAGGGTATCCCTTTGGTGAGGTTGAAAAGACCCTCACGCCCAGGCTCGATGTGCGCGCTGTGCTGGATGTAATTGGGCGACCAATAGCGCTCCGCTGCCTTGTAGTCGCGCTTGTTGAAGAGAGTTTCGAATGCTTCCAGAACGATTGCCTTGTTCTGTTCGGGCGTAGTGTTCGGCATAATATTCTCCTTTGATGTTTGCGCTTGGGCTCCCTTGTCGAACCGGCGGAATTGTGAATGATGCGGGCTCCAGCAAGTGGGCTGAGCGCCGATGCTGATCTTTCAGTTGCAGCCGTTTGCCAGTTGATTGGCTGCATCAATCGTGTTCGGCCCCAGTGTCGGATGGTCCTTGTCCATCCCGTATGCAGGAAGTTGCGTATAACGCAACACGAACTTGTACGGGGGCCGTTTGAGGAATGCTGCGAGGCCTTGCGGGCCGTCGTTTTCCACGATAGCTTTGGCCATAACGTAGCCAATGTAGTAGAGGACGCCGTGCCCGAGGAACCCGACATTGTAAACATCGTCGTAGGAGACCGCATTCGCTGATTTCAGTCCGGTGACAGACATTTCAAGCAGCGTTGCGCTGTCGTGTATGTGCCTCAGGCCGTCGGTCATATCGGCGAGTTTCCTGTTTGCGGATTCGGAATGAGATTGCGGCAAGAGCGAAATGTCCTCGACGTACGTGGCCGTCCCCTCTTCGTAAAGACTCGCGAACAGCCGCGCTGTGCTTGCACAACCCTGCTGTACGGGGCTCAGCGGCAATCTCGATGGTTCGGCGGCAGCTCCTCGTTCACCTGCGAATGCGCCCTGCACCGCGTGATACAACTCATGCGTCGTGGCTGACTTCGCGAGAATGAAGTCATCCATGAATCCGATGTTCAGATAGAAGTTGGTGTCGCCAAAAGCATAGCCTCCTCCGTCACCGCCGGCTACGATGTAGCCCTGCAGGCGAATCTTCGAGCCGGGCACGGTGAACAACCCAATACGTTTCTCGATGGATGCCTGGAACGTTTCCGGATTCGCTTCGATCTGCCTGACGAGTTCGAGCAGTTGCGGAGCCTTAGGCTTCACGATGTCGAAGAAGAGGTTAACCAGGATTGGGTCCGTGGCTTTCTGACCGTGTGCAGCTGCGACAAGCGCATTCGCAAAGCTCTCATTGGATAGCGGGACTTTGAAATCATTCTCCTTGCGAATGATGCCCTGGTTACCGGGCAACTGAGCAATCCTGAGGGCTTCGTCGTAAGTAAGCGCCGGGTTCTGCAGAGCTTGAAGAACAGCTTTCGCAGCGTCTGCATTCACCGTAACGGTAATGGCAGATGCCGGTAGAACGACGGGGAGAAAACAGACAATGACAATCAGTCTGAAGATCTGGCGAAGCATGATTCAATCCTTTCGCGAACCTGTTGGCCACCGTGCGGCGCGTTCCGGAGGCAGCAGAATATGCACTTTTCTCCGCTGCCAACTCGTTAAACTTGGTTTCCTTCTCGCAATATCGCCAGAGGGGAGAATCAGCAATTTAGAGCTTTGATCCGCCGTCCACCGGAATGCTCGCGCCGGTGATCCAGCGAGCGCTGTCGGAGGCAAGAAACGCAATCACGTCGGCCACATCCGACGGCTGCCCAATGCGCTTGAGCGCCTGCATATTGAGCGTGAAGCCGCGGCCCGCGTCGGACTTGGTGAAGTTGGACATATCCGTCTCGATCACGCCCGGAGCAACCGCATTCACACGGATTCCGCGGGGACCGAGGATCGCGGCCCAGTGCTTGACAAGAGTGCCAATCGCACCCTTTGTAGCTGCATAGGCAGGAAGCGATGGCGCGCCCGGTTGGCCAGGATTTCCCGGAACAGCATGCGCAGCAAGAGATGAGACAAGAATGATATTCGATCCTTCGCTGAAGAGCGACAAAAGTTCCTTTACGAGGAAGAACGGACTGCGGACGTTTGTCGCGAAGAGGTTGTCGAAATCTTCTATCGTGTGGTCTTCGATGGCCGCGGCCTTAGAGATACCGGCGTTCGAAACGAAGATGTCCAGATGATCGCCGACGATGGCTCGCACCTGCGTTGCAAGTGCGGCTGCGCCATCTGGGGATGCCAAGTCCGCAGTGAGTGCATCTGCTTTCCCGCCAGCCGCGCGAATCTGGGTAACGAGTGCATCGGCTTCTGCTGCGGCACGGCCGTAGTGCACTATGACATGCGCACCGGCGTTGGCGAGGGCTTGCGCAGTAGCGCGCCCGATGCCGCGCGATGCTCCCGTGACGAGTGCGGTTTTGTTGGAAAGAAATGCCATTTTGATAAACTCCTTGGGATCATTTACTGCGGGGTTCATTTGCCGATTTGTCGATGTTGAGCCGCCGCCCCTAAATGAGTCATCGGAGGCGGGGAACCTGCGTATCGTCTATCGATTCGCGCCGGTTGCCAGCTTATCGAGAACGGGATAGTCTATGTATCCCATCTGTCCGGATGCATAAACGGTTGGCCAATCGACTTCGTTGAGTGGAGCGTCAGCGAGAAAGCGCTCCGGCAGATCGGGATTTGCAATATACGGGCGGCCAAACGCGATGGAGTCCGCCAATCCTTCCTCAATCAGGCGGTTTCCGCGTTTCTGAGTCATCTCGACGTTTGCGATGATGTGCCCGTTATAGAGCGGCCGGAAATGCCGGAACATGCCGTCGCCTGCCAGATGTTCCAGCGGACTTCCGGTGAAGTCCGTGGTTGCTCCCATCAACAGCAGGTGCGCAAGGCCGTAGCCGCTCAGCCTTCCAATGACGTATTCCATGTCGGGAAGCGTGTCGGCATTCGCGGCAAACGGCCCTGACAAGTGCATCGGACCAATCTTGACGCCTACCCGGCCCGGCTCGACATAGCGAAGCACCGCCTCCGTGATTTCGAAGAGAAGACGGGCACGGTTCTCGGTCGATCCTCCGTATTCATCGGTACGGCGGTTGGTTGCGCTATTCAGGAATTGTGCGATGAGATACAGGTAGTTGGCCTGAATCTGTACTCCGTCGAATCCCGCGTTCATTGCATTCCTGGCCGCATTGCCAAAGTCAGCTACAGTCTGGCAAATGTCGGCTTTGCACATAGGCCGGGGCGCAACTGTGGGCTTTCTGCCTGAAGGGGTGACACTCTCCTGCTCAGGATTGACATCGGAGGCGGACATCGGCAGCTCTCCAGCAAAAAAGTCAGGATGAGACATTGCGCCCGTGTGCCAGAGCTGCGCGTACATCCGCCCGCCTTTCCGGTGTACGGCGTCGGTTACCACTCGCCATTCCCGAACTTGTTCTCTGCTCCAAATACCGGGTGTATCGGCCCAGCCGTAGGCATCGCGGCTGACCTCGGTACACTCGCCGATGATGAGACCGGAGGAGGCGCGCTGCGCATAGTATTTCGCATGGAGTTCAGTAGGCGCGTGTCCTGGATTGTTGGCGCGCATGCGAGTGAGCGGAGCCATCACGATCCTGTTGCTCAACTCCAGGTTGCCCATGCGGACCGGAGTAAAAAGGGGTTGCTGTTTTGTATTTGAAGTCATGAATCAATCTCCATATGAGTACGGGTCAGACCAAAACAACAGTTTTTCCGAACTGGTTGCCGGATTCGAGAAACCGATGGGCCTCGACGATTTCGTCAAGTGTGAATGTGCGTGCGATTGCCGGCACAAGCGCATGGCTTGAAATACCCTCGCTCACAAATTGCTTCACTGCCTCAAGCCGCTTATCGTTGCGGACAACGGCAGGAAAAGCGAGCCCGCGGATAGTGAGATCTCGCGCGAACACCTGAAATGGAGGCACAGCCGTGGGTTCCGCACTCAAGGCTCCATAGAGAATCAATGTGCCTCCAGTTGCAGTTGCCTCAGCCAGTCTTGAAAAGCCGGCGCCACCGACAGCATCGAAGACAAGTTCAGCTCCCGTGCCGCTGGTCAGTTCCTTTACCTGCTGCACAACGTCAACTTCTTCGACGGCGAGAACTGCTGCGGCGCCGTGCGCGAGCAACT
>Ga0181531_10003088_pt1 | contig 10280 bp, 7 predicted proteins | sample PEATcosm2014_Bin_38_FD_119743 | JGI IMG/M metagenome (GOLD analysis project Ga0181531, IMG submission 119743) | Peatland microbial communities from MTU Mesocosm Facility, Houghton, MI, USA - PEATcosm2014_Bin11_10_metaG | ecosystem: Environmental > Terrestrial > Soil > Wetlands > Peat | place... | reverse complement strand
GAGGTCGCGCTTCGCAAGTTCCCCTACCGCCACCGGGCCGCCGAGACCCACGATCTTCCAATACGGCCTCGCACCGGCAATCGGCCCCTCCGAATAATTCGCCAGCTCCACCGGTATCACAAACGGATCCGTCGTCCGGTAAACGTAATTCCGCATCCGCGCCAACGGCACCACCGGAGCGCAAAACCGCCGGAATTCCTCACCGGTCACAAATCCCTTCGACTCCCAAAAAGCATCGAGCATCCCGATCAGCGCCCCCCCCTGCCCCAGGTAATCGTGCAGGTCCAGCAGCACGAGGCCAGAATAGCTGGGCGTGCGAAGATTCGCCTCGATCTCCTGTTTGTAACATGCCAATGAAAACTTCCCGGACGCCCACGCCAATTCTTTGTCCTGAATCAGCACCCCGTGCTCCGCGGCAAAATCGCGCCAGATCTCATAATTCCCGGGTTGTAAGTATCCGGTGAACTTCTTGATCACGTCAAAATCCGGATACACGCACCATTGGCCAACCTCATGTTCCATCACAGGGACATTCCCAAAAATGGTCCCGTAATCGTTGCCGAACCATCCGCTCGGCCCGCGCCGGAAGCTGGTCGTGTACGTGTACGCCGGGCTCCGGCCCGTGCGGCCCGTCCCGCCGCAGTACAGGCGGCGCGGATCGTTCGCCACCCATTTCGCGGCCCACGCCGGCAGCAGCCCCGCGTAGTTTCCCGCCGGTTCATTACTCGGGGAGAGCAGGATGTAAGAAGGATGATTCCCATAAGCACGCTCCATCCGCGCCGTCTCGGCGTCCAGCACCTGCACCATCTCCGGCGTCATCTCGTTCCACATCCCCGCCTCGGGCTGAATGTAGAACCCCATTTCATCCGCCGCCTCAAACGCCGCTTCCGGCGGACACCACGAGTGAAACCGGAATCCGTTCAATCCATAATCTTTGCACGTCTGGATGATCTTCTTCCACGAGGCCACATCCATCGCCGGATATCCGGTCAGCGGGAAGTCGCCGCCGCTGTGCGTGAACCGCAGATCGATCTCCTTTCCATTCAGAAGCAGTTGCTGCCCGTTATGCGAGATTTCCCGCAGGCCAAACGAAACCTCGCGCGAATCGCTGGCCCCGGGGCCTTTCAGCGCAACTGTTAGATGTTGCAGCACCGGATGAAACTCATCCCACGTGTGAGCATTCGGCAGCGGCACTTCAATCTGCACTTCGCCGCCCTGCTCCGTCCAATTCGCCGGAACGCTGATGCCGCCGGCAGAAACGGTCCCCGAGCCCTCTTTCCCGGAGCTGTTGCCCAGATGAACTTTAATCGTCGCCGACTTCTTTTCCACGTTCGGGAAGACCTGCGCATCGTCGATATGCACCGGCGATGATTCCGCCAATTCGATCCTCCCCACGATCCCGTTCCACGCTCCGCCCAGCGCATCGGAAACGCTGTGCCCATCCGGCCGGTAGCCCGGCACCACCGTCATCCGGTTGTCAACTCGGATAGTGAGCGTGTGCTTCCCCGGCGCAATCGTGCCCGCATCAAATTCATGTGGCGCCACAAGGCTGCTTTGATTCCCGATCTCCCGATTGTCAATCCACGCGGTCGTCCCCCAGTGCGCGCGCTCAAGCGTCAGGTGAACATCCTGGCCGCCCCAACTGGCCGGAATCTCAACATCCCGCTGATACCACGCCACCCCCAGGTAATGTTTCGGCGGCTGCGATAGATACGGCATCTTCACATGTCCCGGCTTCGTGTACGGTGCGTACTGCGGCAGGTCGTACCACCGCATATCCCGCGGCAGCGCCGCCACCCACGGCGTATCCACCGAGATATCATCCCCATACCCCTGGCCCTGTAGAATCCCCGGCAGTTTGATTTTGTCCGTGAGCCGTGTGGAAAACCACGAATCCTTCATACCCGTATCATCTCGATCCATCGCAAAACGCCACTCCCCGGCAAGATTGATCGGGGTGCCCTGGCCAAAAACGGAACAAGCCATAACGGCAAGAAAGAGAAACAGAAGTCGGGGGCGCTTCATGAAGATTCTGGGGGAGCCAAATCGCTACTGGATCAACACGAAGCCTTGCCGAATGTTGCCGTCAGAGAGCTATTTATTGCTTTCCATATCCACTGGCAGCCGTTCAGGCGAGGTTTTTCACTCCGGCGGGTGCGATACCTCCGCCCGCGATTTTTCAATTGTACGGGCGCCCTTCACCGATCTTAATTGAACCGCCCCGACCAGGTAACGTTGCTCTTTTTCACGATTCGAATCCGGACCGCGTCAAGCCCCTGCATTTCCTTCTAATGAACCGCTATTCATCCCTGCCAACTTTTGCCGCCGGCTTGGTGCTTTTGGTCAATTCCCTCCCAGGCCACGCGCAGAGCGCTGCGGCGCACGGTGATGCCGTTGCAACCCTCCAGTGGAAGTGCACCACGGAAACGAGCCCTTGGACGGATAAACCGGATGTGCCGCTGAGCAACCATGTGGCCGTGCCGACGGCGCCGAGAGATCGGGTGCTGGTTGATTCCACGCGCCAAAGCCAGGTGATCGATGGCTGGGGCGGCTGCTTTAATGAGCGTGGCTGGAAGGCGATGGAGGCGCTCTCGCCCGATGACCGCGACGCGGTGCTGCGGAGCCTCTTTGATCCGAAGACGGGGCTCAAGCTGAACATTGGGCGCACGCCCATTGGCGCGAGCGATTATGCGATATCGCTGTATTCGCTGGATGAAACTGCGGGCGATTACTCGATGAAGGATTTCAGCATCAAACGCGACGAGGAGCGGCTGATCCCGTACATCAAGGCGGCGCTGGCCATCCAGCCGGATCTCAAGCTCTGGGGGGTGCCGTGGTCGCCTCCCTCGTGGATGAAGGATAACCGCAATCTGGTGAGTGGGAATATCAAGGACGATGACAGGACGCTCGATGCGCTGGCGCTGTACTTTGCGCGGTATGTCAAGGCTTACAGGGCGGCGGGCGTTCGGATCGGAATGGTGATGCCGCAGAATGAGCCGTCGATATCGAGCAATTATACCTCCTGCCAGTGGACGGGCGAGCAGTTGGCGAAATTCATCGGCTATCACCTGGGGCCGGAGTTTACGCGGCAGGGAATCGGCACGAGGATTTTCCTTGGCACAATCCAGAATTCGGACCGCGGCGGGTATGCCTACTGGGTGGGTCCATCGATGCAGGACCCGCGGGTGCGCAGGTATATCAGCGGCGTTGCGTGCCAGTGGTCTGGCGCCGATACCATGGCGGAGACGCATTTTTTGTTTCCACATTTGAAACTCATGCAAAGCGAGGCGGAGTGCGGGAAGACGAACAGCAACGATTGGGAATTCGGGGAACACCAGTTCGAGCTTGCGAGGAAATGGTTTGGGGCGGGCGCGAGTTCGAACATCATCTGGAATCTCGTTCTCGATGAAACAGGGCTCAGCACCGCTCACTGGCCTCAGTGCTCACCGATCGTTGTTGATTCCCAGACGAAGAAGGTGACCTACACGCCGTACTATTACTGTTACAAACATTTCTCATATTTTGTTCAGCCCGGGGCGCATATCATCGCGACTGCGGGCACGGCAAACGACCGGGTCGCGTTCGTGAACCCTGACGGCGAGGTGGTGCTTGTATTGGAGAACTCTCAAGGCGCCGACCGGCCAGTAACGTTGAACGTGGACGGAATGGAAGCCGGACCGGTCGTGTTGCCGGCCCACTCGTTTAACACATTCACACTCGCGGCCAAGGGGCGTTGAGAATATGCGACGCGCTCACCCGGGGACAATCTCCGGCAGAGGCGTGCGGCCGGGGAATCGCATGCGAGGTAACGGATCCAGAAATTTGGTGCACTATTGCGGACGGCACCGAATCGTATAAGCTCCACCGTCTTTGCCCGTCTTATCTGAGCGACCGTGAATCAAATATCCAAATATCTCCCGCTGGGTCGATCGTCGGCGGACAAGTTGAAGTTCGCCTTCTTCGGCCTCCTGGCGCGTCCGCAGGAGACTTCACGGAGCGTTGTCCGTAAAGTTCTCAGCCGGGTTATTCCGCCCATGTGGCTAAGGCCGGCCGCACTGGGCGGCATGCAAGTGCTCATCAAGCCCACCGATTGGTCGCAGACGGTCATTTTCGATGAGGTTTTCCTCGAGAAAAACTACGACCTGGAGTCGCTGGATATCGCGCCAGACCTCATCCTCGATTGCGGGGCGCACATCGGCTTGTTTTCGCTGATGGCAACCGCCGTCTATCCGAAGGCGAGAATCTTCGCGTTTGAACCCAATCCGAATAATGTCCAATTCATCCGGCAGCAGATCGCGAAGAACTCGCTGGAGATAATCCTGATCGACTCGCCGGTCGCCACGGAGGTTTCCGACCGCTATTTCTGGCAGGGGAACAGCCACAACAGCCATTTGCTCGAAGGCGAAAACATGGAGGGAATCGGTTACAAGGTGCGGACGGTCGATCTGCCTGCGATGCTCCGCGAGTTGAATCCCGGCAAGCTCCTGCTGAAGCTGGATGTGGAAGGAGAAGAGGAATCGATCCTTCCCGCCATCGCCCCGATTTTTCCGCGCGAATGCGTCGTCTATTTCGAGACGCACGCAGGCCAGGCAGGCTGGGACAAGGCCAGCAGTATATTGACCAATTGCGGGTTCGATGTCCGGCAAACCAACATGCGCGACAAATACGCGGATGGGATCGCAATTCGCCGCTCATAATTCCCCCCCTCGGAGCGTGAGGGCCGGCGATACCGCATTCGCCAGCAAATTATAACATATCTGCTTAAACATCTTCTTATCCAGCGTCACGCTCCCCAGCTCCGGCGCCACTACCCATTCCACCTTCACTCTCTTCTTCTGCGAGAATCCTTTCACCACCGCGCACACTTCCCCGAGTGCCTTCGAGAGCGGGAATGTCTCAGGAGTTAGCTCCGTCTTTCCCGCCTCCACCTTCGCCAGATCCAGCACATCGTTGATGAGTTGCAGCAGATGCCGCGCGCTATTAAGCACGTCAGTCAGATAATCCTTCTGCTTCCCATTCAGCGATCCCGGTTTCTCATCGATCAGCATCTCGGAGAAACCAATCACCGCGTTCAGCGGCGTCCGCAACTCATGCGACATGTTGGCCAGGAATTCGGATTTGAGTTGGGCCACGGACTCGGCGCGTTCTTTCGCCACGAGGAGTTCAGCGGTCCGTTCCCCCACTTTCCGCTCCAGATTCTCCTTTGCATCCCGCAGCATTTCCTCGATCTCCATCCGCTCGGTGATATTCCGCACCATTCCCAGGTAGCGTCGCTCCCCTTCCAGGTCGAAACATCCGAACCGAATCTCCGCCGGAAACACTGACCCATCCTTCCGTCGCTGGTGTCCCATTAGGGTAAATGCCTGGTCCGGGACGATCCCGCTCCAAACCGCCTGCGCCCGCGGCAGGTCAAAGTCCATTTCGATGTCCCATACACTCATGCTCAAGAGCTCCTCGCGCGTGTACCCCAGCGACATGCACGCCTGCCGGTTCACCTCCATGAATCGCCCGGCGAAATCATGCACAAACATCGAGTCGGACGCCTGCTCCACGTATGCACGGAATCGCTCCTCCCGCTCCCGCACAGCGGCCTCCGCTTCCTTGCGCGTCTGGATGTCCAGCAGAAACGCCGCCAGGCCTTCCGCCGTCGGGAAGAGCCGGATTCCAGCCACCGCCCCGCGATCGGCGAGAACGCCTCGAACGCCACCGGCACCCGCTCCGCCATCGCCCGCCGGTAGTTCGCCTCCATCGGCGTCCCCACCAGCTTGTCAAACACCTCCCAAATCGACCGCCCCAGCATCTCCTCGCGGCTGTGCCTCAGCAGGTCCCCGCTGCTGTCGTTCACGAACGTAAATCGCCAATCCTTGTCCAGCGCAAAGCACGCCTCCGTCATCCCATGCACGATGTCCGCCAGCCTTCGATCCGCGGAGCCAAGCGCCAGCTGTTTCTCCCGCAGCTCACGCTCGGCTTTCCTCCGCTCGCTGATGTCGTGGAGCACCGCCAGCAGATTCCCGTCCGGCATCAATGTAGCCCGAACTTCGGAAGGGAACACCGAGCCGTCCTTCCGCCGCATTTGCCATTCCCGGCGGTAATCACTCCCGCCTTTGATCTCTTCCAGCGCCGGAGTGATATTTTCGATCTCGGACTGGGCGACAATGTCCGGCCCATTCAGCCCTATCAATTCCTCCCGCGTATACCCGAGCATCTGGCAAATTCTCAAGTTGGCGTCAATGTACGGGCCGTTTCCGTTTTTAATTATGATCCCGTCCGGCGCCTGCTCGAATAGCGTCCGGTAATGCGCGGCGCTCACCCGCAGCGCCTCTTCCGCGCCTTTCCGCTCTGTAATATCCCGCAGGATCACCGTGAAAACTTTCTCTCCAGCCACGTCGATCTGCGATATCGACGCCTCAATCGGAAATTCCTCGCCATTGCTGCGCACCGCGCTCAACGCTCCCAGCGATTGCACGGAGCGCGAGGTCACTCCTGTCTTCCCAAATTCCCCCATATCCCGCCTATGCTCCATCCGGAACCGCTCCGGGATGAACCGGTCCTGCGGCTGCCCCATCGCATCCGCCGCCGCGCATTGGAACATTCTTTCCGCCGCCACGTTAAACAACAAAATCCGCTGTCCGGCATCCACGCTGATTATCGCATCCATCGCCGAATTGACGATGCCTCCCATGCGCAGTTCGCTTTGCTCGATCAGTTTCTGGCTGCGCCCCAGCTCTGCCGTCCGCTCCGCCACCCGGGATTCCAGCCCCTCGTTCGCCTCCTGCAGCGCCGCTTTCGCCGCCTCCGCCATTTTTCGCGCATGCTCCATCGCCCCCTCCAAGCGCCGCAATTCCAAAGCCCGTGCACATATACGCCACCATGCCCACGCGCTCATACGACGTCGCGATTGAAAAACTCCCCCGGGGCGATAGCAGAAAGTAGTCTGCCGCAATCCCGCCCAGCACCACCGCCAACAGCGAGGGCCGCAGACCGCCGAACGACGCCGTCAGCAGGATTGCGAGAAAGATTGCGATGTATGGCAATTCATCCCCAGCAACGGGTCGAGAAGCAGCCGAATCCAAACCGCCAGACCAACACTGGTGATCGCAAAGCAATACCGAAACGCGACCGACCGGCGCTTATCCCACATGGTTTATTCCCTCCCTTGGTGGAAGCCTCAGCCGCCGCCACGGCCGGCCCGGCATTGGCAACGCCATCCCTCTCAAACGCTCATGGTTATCCGGGTTCACGCAATCCATTCAGAGCCGGGTTAGCGGTGTGGTTCGGCCCCTATAGCGGCCGAAACTCGTCCTTGTTTAGCTGTTCCAGGATCAATTCCAGCGACTCAAGCGCCGCGGAAAGATCCGCCCTCGCTTTACCCGAAAGTTCCGTCACCTTCGCACTCGGCATTTGCGTCCGGGACAAAGCATTAAGAACCTCTTGGGCGCCCACGACGCGCCGGGTGACGCGGACGAGGTTTTCCGAAAGAAAGATTCCAACAGCATTTTGTGTCATGGGGGTACTCCTGTTTTTGCCCGGAAATCCTCATCCCCGGCCGGTGTATTAGTGGAGGAATGTGCTGCCGCATCGCTACCTGTATATCGTCTTTTCCTGACCATGTATTGCGGCGCCGCCTCAAACCGCCGGCCAAAGCACATCTGCGCATGCCTGCTATTCTTGGTAAGGATTCACCACAGCTTGCGCGTCATCCTGGCGCGCTCACGTATCAAAGAGTCCCCGATGCAGCCTCCCTATTCAGCCGGTTTCCACATTCAGTCCGACGCTTCCGGCACTACTGTAAGCGTCTGCGTGAACGTACTGCCCGGCCCTGCCGACAATTCTCCATAGGCGCTACCGAAACGCATGGGCCGCTCCGCCTCCGCCCTATTCCCCGCTCGGCGCCGGCTCGGGCTGGTCGCCCGTCCCGGTGCTGCGTTCCAGCAGCTTTTCCTGCTTTTTCTTCTCTTTCTTGCTTTTCCGCTCCAGTTCCTTCCGCCGTTTTTCGAATGAATAATTGGTCTTTGCCATGTTTCAGGAGTTCAAGAGTGGGAGCTGCCCGGGGTATTTTACCCGTCCGCTTAACGATGGCAGCCATACCCCGAATATCCAGAATAATCGAGGGGAGGGTCTCCACCCCGTCCACCCATATCCGAATCAGGGCTTCTTGCCACCCTAACTGGCATTATTCCGGCTTCAGCAAAGAGCGACTCCCATCCATGGTCGCGAATCCAAATTCTCCCTCTTCTCCCGAGCCTGCTGAAAAAGCAGAACACGGGCCATCTCTGGATATGGCGTTAAAGGCCGCCGGTGCACCCCGCAGGGAGGAGGCCAAGAAGGTCCTCATCCTAGACGACGAGCCGCACCTCCTGGCAATCTACAAAAAGATCATCGCCCGCCTGCCCAGCCGCCCGGATGTGCGCGTATCGGATAACGCCGCCCAGGCCCTCGCCCTCCTGGATTCCGAGCCCTTCGACCTCTTCATCACCGACCTCCGCATGCCGAAAATCGACGGCTTCCAGGTCCTCCTCAGCGCCCGCCGCCGCCTCCCGGACCTCAAGACCGTCGTCCTCACCGGCGCCGCCAGCGAGCAATACCGCGCCCGCGCCTACGAGTCGGGCATCGATCTATTTGTCGAAAAACCGACCACCCCGGCCGAGTTCCGGCTCTTCGGCGAGTGCGTCGAGGCCCTCCTGCTCAAGGGGGAGAAGAACCGCGGGTTCCGCGGCCTCCAGAGCAAAAGCCTCATGGATCTCGTTCAATTCGAGTGCCTTTCGCAGAAATCGAGCGCCCTGAAGATCACCAGCGGCGCCCTCGAGGGGTACATGTGGATCACCAATGGGAACGTCATCGACGCGGAGGCGGAGGGGATGCGCGGCGAGGACGCATTCCGGCACATCTTCGCCTGGAAGGCTGGTAATTTTGAACTTATGCCCGGCAATCCGGAGCGGGAACGGACAATCTTCGCCCCCTACGAGAGCCTGTTGCTGGAGAGCGCACAGACTTTCGACGAAGCCGTGGCCGCCGCAGGGGCTAACCCGCGCGGGTCAAGCCGCGACCTCACACCCCTGGCCACCGTGCGCGGCGTGGAATCCCTCCTCTTGATCGCCGAAGACGGCCAATTCAATGCCTGGAGCCTCGATCAGCCCGAGCGTTTCGTGCCCTGGACGCACAAGGTCTTGCGGGATTTCCAGGGCATCGGCGATATCTTGAAAGCCGGCTCTCTCCGGGCCGTCATCGCCGCCGGCCGCGAGCGGGGCCTTGCAGTCCTGCCGAATGCCGGGCGCAGACTCATGGCCGCGATGGACCGCAAAATGACCGTCAAATTCATCCGCAAGGCTGCGCGCGAACTCGCCGATCACCTTGGAGACGGCCCCGCGCTCGAGTCCCACGGCTCCGGCCAATTCCCCTGCGGCAGCTACACCGTCACCTCGATGGGCAAGATCGCCGTCTCGACTCTCCCTTCCAGCTTTCCCCGCGTCATCATGGAGGTGATGGGAAAGGTCTTCCTTTCCACCCTGACCAACGCGAAAGACCTCGATTGCCCGCTCACGGAATTGGCCGCCGATTTCCCCGGCGTCGAAGTCCGCGCCCGCACCGTCGAGGGTGGCGCGATCATCTTCCTCACCCCGCAGGAATAGCTGCTCTACGCCTACTGCGGCGGGAGAATATGGATCAGGCCGGTAAAGGGGTCTCCCAGCGCCGGGTCGAAAAAAAGTGTCACGTCGCCGAAGCCGGCGCCAGCGGTAGCCACGCCGGTATCATCCAGAGCAATGATAATGCCGGTGTATGCAGCCGGATGGCTGGCGGCCCCATTCTGTACGGCGGGGAGCATCTCCCCAACGGTGAAGCCGTTGATGTGGTCACCATAGCCGCTCGAAAACGTGATCGGCCCGCCCCATGCCGTCCCGGTGCCGGATTGCGCGGGCACCTCCGTGACGGAGGCCAGCGTGTCGGGCCCGTGCAACACCAGTTGACTGTGCGCGAGCAGCGATCCCCCCGTCAGCGCCGCGAATTCCGCCGTAGTCCCGCTTGTGACGGTCCTGGTGCTCGCCCCGTCATCAATGACAAGCACTCCCCGCATCGCCACCGCGTTGCTCACGGCCAGCACCTGCGCGGAGGTTAGCGCGATGCTGCTGATATCTTCCCCCGCACTCCCGAACTTGAAGTCATTGCTGGCCGTGGTCAGCAGCGGCCCCATCTCCGTCGCGCCCAGCCCGGAGTAGCTGAGAATATCGCTAACGGTGATTCTGCCTCCCGCCGTGAATTGCTTGAACCCGATCAGCACCACG